>JACCDR012445918.1_pt1 | contig 12237 bp, 28 predicted proteins | sample 7446431 | NCBI WGS metagenome assembly JACCDR01 (sample SAMN15323443, study PRJNA562643) | freshwater metagenome | isolation source: river surface water | place: USA:Blue River Watershed | collected 2017-08-17
GAGCAGTTTGACCAACATTTGTCTCCTTGCTCTCGGTTCTTCCACTGACTCACTTTATAACACTCTCCCTGAAGACAGGAGGGAGCTTCGACAGTTTCAACGAGCAAATCAAACGCAGTACGCCCAACAACGGGGGAAGTAGTGGCGCTTCTGAAGAAGGATCCGAAGGAAGGATGGATCCTGGCGGGGCGGGAAGGCTCGAAGCACCGAGGCAAGACTCTTGCGAAGGTTGCTGAAGAAGAACCGTCCTATCTGACATTCATGTGGTCCAACTCACTGAAGTATCTCTCGGACGAGGCAATCGATGCCTTGGACGATGTCATGGAGAAGCACGACATTCCACGAGAGCTCAAGAAAGCGAAGAAGGGCAAGAATGCCTCGTGAATACGATGAGCGGAGTAGTGAAGAACTGGACCGTCTGGTCGAGGGTTATGAGTGCCAGAGATGTGGACGAGTCCCAACGCAGCGAGAGTTGGAGAACGGATTCTGTCCCACGGTCGGATGCAGGGAACGCAAAGAAAAGGCGAAGAAGCCATGAGTGATGAATTCGGCGACCGGATGAAGATGTACGAGATGCTGGAGGCCGGCCGAAAGGTCTTCCCGCTCACTCCCATCCTCGTTCGTGCGGACGGCAAGGCGTTCCACACGTTCACGAAGAGATTCGAACGTCCCTTCGACGTGCGGTTCCAGAAGTCGATGGACGAGACGATGAAAGACGCGGTGGCGTTCACCAACGCCCGTGTTGGCTACGTGCAGTCAGATGAGATCTCCCTCATCATCCTTCCGAAGGATCGAGAAGAGGTCATCTTCGGCGGGCGGATCCAGAAACTGGTCTCCCTCATCGCGGCCAGAATTTCTGTCGCCTTCAACGGCTACTCCAAGGCCAATCTCCTCGAAGGAGATGGCGTTCCCATCTTCGATTGCCGCGTGTGGTCGGTTCCGAACGAAGAGGAGGCTGTGAATGCCCTTCTCTGGCGTGAGCAAGATGCGACGAAGAACTCCATCCAGGCTGCGGCTCGATCCGTGTTCTCCCACAAGGAAGTCAACGGGAAGAGCACGAAGGAGATGCAAGCGATGCTCCTCGCCAATGGCATCAACTGGAACGATTACCCGGCACGTTCGAAGCGCGGTGGGTACGCACGAAGGGTGACTCGGGAGGATGCTTTCACTCCTGAAGAGCTTGCGGCGCTGCCAGAGAAGCACCACGCTCGCCAGAATCCGAACGTTACGTTCTCACGTTCGAGCATTGAAATGCTGAGCCTCCCCAGACTGGCCTCAATCTCGAATCGGGTGTCAGTGTTGCTGCACGAAGCGGCTCCAATCACCTACGGTGATCCGGAAGCTGTTCCCACCATGGAGATGGGCTCGTAATATCCACAGACCATGGACCTGAAGCACCTCAAGCCTCTGATGCCGTCGTTCACAGCAACGCTGGAGAAGGAAGCTGGCATCAAAGACGACCTGAAGGCCGGCACGACGAAAGTGCTCTCTGCCCTCAAGACCGCGCCAAAGAAGGCCGGAGAGGTCGCAACCTCAACGGCCATCAAGGCGCAGAATCATCCGAAGATCCGAAAGGCGGTTGAGCTGGCAACTGACCCGCTCAACACACCTGACATCGGTCATGCGATGAGCAATCTTGCTCGAATGCTCGGACACTAGTCCAAGCGAACGATGATGTTCGGAGAGGACGAGAGACCAAACGGCTCCGTCCTCTCCACAAGATCACTGTGAACAGCACGGGCAGTTTCGAGCTGGAGCGACAAGGCATCGACAGCCGCCTTGACCGCAGTCGCCCACTTCCGATGCTGGAGACCCACTGGTCTCTTGAAACGCACCCAGCCGTCATCAAGATCGCAGCAGAAGATATCGCCGTCCAGGTTCACGAGGAACACCTGGCGACGAGGATGCAGTACTGGGTTCAGAGCCTCCCGAACTTCGTCGGGACCGAGCACGAGGGTCTTCATTGGGCACCTCGCCCTGGTCGTACGGGGTTCAGTTCATCCACTTCTTCTCGGTGTACGGAAGATCCTTGAAGTCGAAGTGGTCGAGCACGTTCGCGTCTTCGTGGTTCAGAATTTCAGATAACTCACATTGTGTACACTCGACAACTGACATAAAGCTCGTCAGTTGATCAAGAGAAGCGACACTGGAGCACTGACGACAGAAGAACTTCCGCATGACGAGAGGCATGTAGAGAATCCGTAACCTTTGTAGGACAAACGATTCGGGCCTGAACAGGTTTCGACAGGGGAATGAAACTCTAGCTGCACGCCGAGCTGCTTACGAAGCTCGTAAATCCTTCGTGGGAAAACAACAAAAGCCAACGACAACGTTGAGCAGTCGGTTCCTGCGCTCCGCGCAGCGTAACCTTCCGTCTCTCAGCAAGATGCTCCGGTAACTGAGAGGCGCAACACAGGAGCACAACGGTCAGCGAAGCGGTGGCGCTGACCGGGTTGTCAAAGCCGCACAGTGAAGCACTCCGGCGGGAGTAAAACGACAAGCGTGTAGAGGCGAAGAGTAGAGGTCTTCTGGACGCGCGTTCGATTCGCGCCAGGTCCAAAGTAACACCCCCGAAAGGAAGAACATGATCGTTGGATTGCAGGTCGATGTGAAGTCGGAAGAGCTCGTTAAGATCCTCGAAGAGCGGAGGAAGCACCACGAGGACAAGAAGGCCGTCTACGAGACTCAGGCGGCTGAGCTGAAGAAGGTCATCAAGAACATCGAAGAAGACATGCGAGTCGGCAAGGTGTCTGGTGGGACTCCTGCGGACAACCTGGAGCACAAGGCGAGAGAACACGGCGAGAAGGCCGGGTACTACAAGTTCATGATCGACCACGTCATCCAGAACGACACGTACCGTCTGGGTCAAGAAGACCTGGCCCGTCTCGGCATCGTAGCTCGAATGTACTGATGGGTCGCAGGAAGCTTCGAAAGAGGCGACATATAAGACCTAAGCCGATCTGCTCCTGCGAGACGGAGACAATGCTCGCAAGATGTGCCATTCATGATGTAGACGGAGAGATCAAGACTGTACGGTCCGGGCCCGTAGCTCCGGTGGTGGAGGCAACCGAAAGGTCGCCCTGAAGTAGGGAGAGGCAGGTGGTTCCGACTGCCTGCCTCTCTTTCGGTCTGGAGAGCTCGTGAAATTCAAGGACGCATTGAAGGACGTTCCTGTTGGGGGATTCGCTGCGAACGGAAGACTCGAACGTACTGACCGCATCTACCCGTGCATGTGCGGAACCAGGACCGGTTGGCGTCATCTCAGAGGGAAATTTCCAGGAACCGTTTGCTGCTCAGATGAATGCTTTGACCTTCAAGTTGAGGCGGACAACGAAGATGAACGACGGCTGAATCAAGCCGCAAGCACTGCACCCGTTCTTTCAAGGATCTCGACTGACGAAGAGTCAGTGAGCACTACCAATGAACGAGAACAGGGTTCGGAGAGTCCTGATCATTGACGACGACGAGCTCATCCGTGGGCTGGTCAAGCTCTACATGACAGGCCTCGGGAGATTCGAATTCATCGAGGCGAGCAACGGTTCGTCAGGTCTGAGTCTTGTCATGACTCAGAATCCAGAGCTCGTAATCGCCGACATCATGATGCCGGTGATGAACGGAGTCGATTTCGTTCGTGAGGTTCGGAACATCACCGATGAGGTGAAGAAGGGCACTCCCATCATCATCATTACGGGTGGGAACGATGAACTCAAAGCCGAGGCCTACAAGGCCGGCGCGAACTTTGTTCTTGAGAAGCCGATGAACCGCAAGGCGATGATCACCGCATTCCGGTCGCTCAACGCAAGGTAGACCCCAGTTCTAGAGTGAAGAGAGGAGCCACCTTCGGGTGGCTCTTTTCGTTTGGAGAGTCATGTCGGATTCCCTGATTTCCCTCCTCGCCCGAGTCATCATGTTGTTCGAAGAGAACCGGCGCTTGAAGGAGAAGATTCACAAACTCGAAAGGAAGCTCCGTGGGCAAGAAACGCGTGAACAAGGTGTTCCAGATCGTCAGTGAGAAGGAAGTCCTGCTGCCGTGGGCGAAAGTTCACTCACAGGACAGCGCCATCTCGACGATGAGGCACGAGATGAAACGACTCGGAGCAGTGACTTGTGGAAACTGCAAGGTCCAAAACCCTGTCGTCCGTGAAGTCACGATTCGACGGGTGAAGCTGTGAGCAAGAAAGAACCTCTCATCCCACCAGACCTCAAGCAGTGCCAAGTTGTGATTTCGACTTACAAGCCTTTCATCCTCGGAGGAAGGCCGAAGAAGGTCGAGCGTTGCACGAACATGCCCACCGTCATCGCAAGAGAGACGAAGAAGGGCAAAGACGGTCGCAAAGGCGCAATGTCTCTTTGCGACTCATGCAAGAAGGTTCTTCTGGAAGAGAACCCGAACATGAAGCTCGAAGAGATTCCTATCCAGCCGTGTGTCGTGAAGTCCCACTTCGATTGCGATGGGACGGGACAGATGTGCGGCACTTGTGGCGAGTCGGAGAGCGCCTGCATGTGTGATGAGAGCGATCTGGAGAACTGTGAAGGGTGCGAAGGAGCAACTCGCATCTGTGTTGAACACGACTCTCCGTGTGGAGATCTTTCGAAGAACCCGAAGTGCGACGCCGTAAAGAAAGCGAAGAAGAAATGACGAAGCGTTTCTACAAAGTCACGACCACCGATTACGGCACTGTCTACAAGGACGCGAAGGAGCGTAACTGGAGCGTCATCGCCGGAAGCATCGAAGAGGCCATCAAGAAGGCCAAGACTCTGGCGAAGAAGAGGAAGATCCCTGTCCGTCGGGTCATCTCTGCGGTCGAGATCAGCGAAGTCGATGGCTAACTTCACGACACAACAGGTCATTGAACAGTTCGGCCCCATCACGCGGATCAATCGCGAGCGAGAGGAAGAGCTGATTCAAGAAGGGAAGGGGAATCACATCCTCACCCTGATTGGGACCGACACAGGGTTCCATGACCTCCCGGCCAACGACAGGCCTTCGTTCATCGAGTTGGCGTATCGCGGAGAGTCTGAAGAGGACTACTCCAGAACTGTTTTCTCAGCATCCGTGGGTCGGAAGATCGTCAACGTCGAGGAGATCTTCGAGACCTCAAAGCCCATGCCTTCTGATCTGGAAATGCAAGACGATGACATCGACTTCGGTGACGGCGGTCTCCCGCTCAATTGATGTGGTGGGAAAGCTGATCGACATTGCCGAGCAACTCGGCATTCGCATCAAGAACGAGTGGAGCAGGGACGTTTCCTTCATCAAGGGCGTCATCTCCGTCGGACACAGTGATTCGGTCTTCGAGCAGGAAGAGAAGTTGGCCCATGAGCTCGGGCACTTCCTGACAGCCCCAAAGAGCCGGCGCTGGAAGAAGAACTACGGGCACCCAGAGAAGGTTGATCGAGGTGGCCACTACGAGGAGGAAGAGCTTGCCGCAGCGGTTCTCGGCATGGCTCTTCAACGGTGGTGCGGCGGTCGTTTCAACATGAACGAGAAGGCCTATCTCTGGAACGACTACAGCAACGCAGACTTCTGGTATCCGTACGGCTTCTGGATCGGAGCTGGCATCTTGGTAGAGAAGGGCTGGCTCTTGGACGGATTCGAACTGAACGTCGAGAAACTCAAGGAGGCATTCCAGTGGGAGAAGCCGAAACGGTCGTCCTGATTACCGACAAGGAAGGGAAGGTCCGCAAAGTCTTCCGTCTTCCGACGGAGAAGCTCAGCAAGAGGACGGAGTCGGAAATCATCGAACTGGCGAAGAAGTACGACCAGCTCGTTGAGTTCTATCCCGTCAAGTGGAGCGGAATCGAGGCGCTGAAGTGGGAACTCAAGGAGATGAACGGGGACCTGTAGCCTGCCCTGATTGCGGCTGTCCGCAGATGCAGTGGAGCGTCGTCATTGAGACGTATTGGTGCCTGATCTGCCCACATAGTTCGACCATCAAGGACTGGGTTTTCAAGGACGGAAAACTCGTGAACGTTGACCGTACGAAACACATCGAAGAACTACGAAAGAGAGACGCAGCAAGTGGCAAAGAAACCTAAGGACATGGACGTCCACTTCATGAAGTTCGCCGAGTTGGCGGCAGAGAACGCAACCTGTCTCCGCAAGAAGGTCGGTGTCGCTCTCGTGGACAAGGGCGGTGTCTTCTCGACCGGCTACAACAGTGCCGTTCGTGGGCAGCCTCACTGTGATGACGAGGGTGTCGGCTGCATGATGGAAGACGGTCACTGTGTCCGTGTTCTTCATGCCGAAGTCGATGCCATCATCCGCTGCGCCCGTGAGGGCCGGCAGACAGACGGAGCGACGCTCTACACTCTCGCATCCCCTTGCTGGCCTTGTTTCAAGGTCACCGATGGCGCCGGTAACAAGCGCATCGTCTTCAAGGAGTTCTACCGAGACGAGCGCATCTTTGAGTACGCCGAGAAAGTCGGCATCGAGCTCGTCCATCTTCGAACCTGCTGTCGGTGGCATCGAGAGAATCCGGGACCATGGAAAGAAAGTTCCGTATCCCGATTCGACGTGCTGATGGAGCCGGAGAAGTGTCGTTGCCTGGAGAAAGACTGTAGCCCTTGCTCGATCGAGAGGGCCGGCTGTGGTTGTGATGGAGCCTTCGATGATGGCTGCTTCCTCTGCACTCCGGATAAGCACGAGCGTCCTGTCTGCGAGAGCCTGAAGGAGAAGGCCGCGTGAATCAGCCGAGACGGAGAAGGATGTTGATCGTCGATGTTGCAGCGCCTTCTCCTGTCGAGCAGATCCAGGAACCGCCGCAGCCTCTGACCAAGCAGCAGCTTCACATGCGAGTGCAGAAGGACATTGTCGATGCTGCCGGTCGGTACGGATACGAGATTGGCCGCTCAGATGAATTTGAGGGGCCAATCTGGAAGAAGGTCGATCTGATCCTCAAAGCCACCTCTCAGACCGAAGCAGAGGCCTTGGCAGCGGCGGCTGAGGAGTTCGGCATCCTCAAGATGAGCGTGTGGCACAAGAAAGTCCGCTGAAGTCGACGGCATAAGGAAGTGTTGGGGAATCCTCCCCACTTCTTCTCGGGAGAGAGAAATGTTCGAAGTTCGACCTGGCCAGGAGACTGACCTGGAGCACCTGAAGTTTGTCCTTCGCCTGAAGCTGGCGATGGGCGCGTACGACACTGATGTTGCGAACCTGAAGAAATCCATCCTCGTGTGCGAAGGCATGAACACGGAGATGGACGCGATGGAGTACATGCAGGAGATCAACTCTGTGACTCTTCCCAAGAGCCGCAAGGAGAAGATCGAGAACATCCGCTCGAAGATCGTCGAGAATCTGAAGGGCGGGCAAATCACCGTCGCAGAAAGCCTTCTCGTCGAGATGCGTCAGGAACGCCAACTCATGCAGTCGGCGATTCGAGACATGAAGGCCCCGAAGGGTCCTCCTCCGATGACGGAACTCACGTACCCCAACGCTGCACCGGGGTTCGCTGTCCTTCCGGCTAAGACTAAGGGTCCGGTCTCCTCCGTTACTGGACGGCCCTACTAACAACTCACCACCCACACGAAAGAGAACATGGGCCGAAAAATCGAAGTGACGCAGTTCACCGCAGAAGAGTTCAAGCAGTGGGCGGCCGTGACTCCCCGTCCGGAGTTCAAGAAGGAAGAGAAGACGAAAGCCTTCATGACCTTCGAGGCGTCGAAACAGGATCTCAACGGAGTCATCCGTGTTCGCGTCCTCAAGGATGCGGAGAAGCCGGAGACGTTGGAGTTCACGTTCGAGCGCCGCCGTGATTACTCCACACCGAAGCTCCTGACTGAGCCTCTCATCAAGAAGGAGAGCACGCCGAAGCCGCAACGCCCTCGGGAAATCAACAAGCCCATCAGCGTCGTCATCCCCGACGTCAAGGCGCGTTTGTTGTCGGAGCTCGCGAAGGCCGAGGCGAAGGTGAAGGGAGTCTTCCAGGAAGGCGAAGAGGCGATCGACTCCATCATTCGTGGAGTCACTGCCGCCGACTTCTCGAATTCCACCGAGATCGCCCAACTGCAAAGCGTCATCATGCTGACGTTCACCGTCCTGGGTTGGGACGCTGACGAGGACGAGAAGGTCGTTCAGGCCAAGAGCGCTGCGTTCAACCATCTCTTCCTGGCCCTCGGACTCTTCATCATCGCCGGCCGTCTGCGCCCTCTCTTCGACAAGGGAGAGCTCCAGATGCTCGTGAACCGCCTCTTGCGCCCCAAGGGTCATCCGCCCCAGAAGCGTCCTCAACAGCAGAAGCCATCCCCCACTGCGTGAGTGTGATGTGCCGGCCCCAGAGTTTCGGGGCCGGCACGTTGCATTCGGAACTTACGTGTCAGTCATGGAAGCGAAATTCTGTTCCAGCGCCACCGATGGCGTGAAGTGTCCTCATCTCGCAATTCTGGGGAGCGACAAGTGCAAGAAGCACGAAGGAGAGCCGAGTCCTTCTGCCGTTGTTGCGGCCAAAGAACTTCTCAAGGTGCCGCAGCTCTTCATGAAGATCTCGAATGAGCTCTTCAAAATCTCCCAACAACTTGAAGGCGTCAACAATCAGCTCCTCGCAGCAATGAGGAGCCTCACTCCTGAATCGGCGACACCGAGAAACTTCTTCCTCAATGAACACCACACAACTCACGTCACAAAAGCCCAGGCCCGAAGAGAACGTGCCGAAGCCAAGAAGGCTCGGGAGAATGAGGGCTCGCCTCAGCGGCGCGGTTCTGATTCTGGCCGGCGTAAGTCCAATCGCCGCAGTTCTTCTCGATAGAGCCCTGCACTTCTTCGGGATCTGCCTCGGAGCTCACTAATGTTGATCGCAATCACAAAGGAGATGAAGGAGTGCTGGGACAAGCATCCCGCGAAGCAGTACGTCGGCGTCCCATTTCATGGTGTCGTTGAGGAGTCGATGCAACGGGATGACCTCATCCGTCTTCGGATCTGGAGAGAGGCCGTCGAGAAGTGGAGTGAGACCGAAGAGGCCCGAGCTGCGGCCTATCGGATTCAGATGGCCGAAGAAGAGCTCACCAGAGAGCACCAGAAGTTTCGTGAGCTCCAAGAAGCTGCGACCAAGACGGAAAGAGACTTGTTCATGAAAGGCAGAAAAGACCGATGATCGAAGACAACAAGAAGGTTGTGAAGCAACTCTTGAAGTACCGTCCGAACTTCGACACTGTGCTGCTTCAGGCCGTAATCGATGTCGACGATCGAATTCGAGTCATACCTCGTGGGGCAAGAAACATCCTCGACGCGTTGCGGAAGGATGACAAGGACACGATTCGGGTCGAACTGAAATTCTTCCAAGAAGAGCACGGAATGGGAACGTTCACCACTCCCAACATCAACTGGCCGACAGTTCTTCGGAAGGCAGTGATTCCGAAACCGGGACACGACTTTGTCTCTTTCGAAGCTCGTCATCTGGAGCTGCTGGTCGCTGCGTACATTCTGAAGGACCACGTGCTTCTCCGTGACACCTACAGAAACGGCGGAGACTTGATCACTGCCATTCAGCACAGATGGCCGAGGGCGGGTCGTTCTGAACTGAAGAAGATCATCTACGAGTCGCTCTACCAAGAAACGCGTCCAGTCCTGTTCGACGGTCTCGTGAGCTTCAAGAAGCGATTCATCGCCCCGACCATGAAGACCGTGTTCGGGACTCCAGTCACTCTTCCTACCGACGTTGCGGACCGTTTTCGAGTCGGGTTCAACAGACTCGTTCGGACGACGATTCACGATCTAACGTCTCGTGCGATCATTCAGTCCGGAGAATTGCGAAAGCTCGCATTCTCGTTCCAGGACCTCTTCGTTTTCGAGCTCAAGAAGGGGGCGAAGATTGGTCACATCATCGACGCGTTCAGAAAGCCCTTCAAGACCGGCCCAGAGCTCACGATTCGTTACACGATCGGAGACAATCTCGACCAAGTCACCAAGAGCGCTTTCCGAACCAGCATTGAGCAGGAGACGTATCTTTGAGTGCGGCACGAAGAGGTCCTGCAATCAGCTCCAATCAGCCCAGCGGTGTAACAAGAGGGCCGGCAGTGGCTGTTGCTCCTGTCGCTCCAGAAGTAAAGACATCCGCAGTGGCTCCAGTACATGAGCCGAATCTCACGGCACTCTCTGATGCAGATCTCGAAAAGCTCCGTCAGCTCGCATCGTCCGAGCAGGACAGGAGAGTCGAGAAGAGGAAGAAAGACACTCTTCAGAAGAACCAGGAGAAGATCGGAGAGATTCGAGTGGCGTTGGAGAAGCTTCCAGGATGGTACGACGTACTCTCGACCGTCTTCCCGCATAACCCAACGTGCAAGCCGGATTTCTCTCACAACCGAAGCTGGTTCGAGACGAACAACGGCTGGTGGTCAAGTAATGATGGACTTCGTCCGGTCTGCAAGCTGTGTGCATTGTTGGAAGTTCTCGTGAACGGCAACGGTCCGACGGACCACGTGTTGGACATCGAGATCGATCTCAGCACCTGGAAGCCGTAGCAAAACGACTCTTCCTCTCGGGATAAGCAAGTATCAGGGAATCGCCCCTGTTTCTTCTCGGGAGGAAGAGTCATGAAGAACGTCTGCTATTTCTGTGGTGGTGGTATTCGTCCGGGCTATACGGCTCCGGAATCACGCTGTTCCTGCGGTCCGCGTCTCAAGAAGATTGAAGACACGAGACACGAACTGGTTCTCGCCGAGAGCAAGTGGCTCATCGCTCACGGTTGGGGACCCATCGACATCAAGGACAAGAAGAGCGGTTTCGTCTGGAACTCGCCCAAGGGGGACGGACTCTTCACGCACGAGAAAGCAGTCACGATCCAGAAGACGCTCGATGCGAATCCGAATCTTCAGCAGGAGTTCGACAGAGAGGTCATGGAGTTTCGAGTCAAGAAGGCGAAGGCCGAATCGAATCCCAATGTCTCAGCAGCCCTGAAAGACCTCATGAAGTCTGACGCTCGGACGGAATCCCCCCCTTCCGTGTGATGCGTCCAGAAACGAGAGCAGTCAGCTCGTTTCTGTTTAGCTGTCCGCCGAAAGAGAGTAGAGTCGAGGGATGGCACTGCCAAAAGCGCAGCTCAAGGCGTTCATCGACGAGCTTTCGAAGATCGGCGACAAGTCGATTTCGAAGGTGCTCAACGGCATTCTCTTCCGTCCGAACGACGAGGAGGTGTCGATGATGCGTCCCCAGCTACAGGGTGGGCCTGCAAACATTCCGGCCGGCCAAGCAGATCTCGGTATGGGTCAATCAACAAACGCGGTTGGGAGCAGTCAGATGGTCAGCCCGGCAGTGGGCCCTGGCGGTGTCTGAGGGCCCAGCAAACGCGTCAGAGACCACGGGATAAGGACTTTGAGGGGAAAGGCAATTTCGCCTTCTCAGACGGAGTTCTTTCGATGGCCCACGTTCCACCCTCCGCACCGCAGACGATTGCGACGGAGTCAGTTGTCCCGGTCGAACTTCGGGACGCGTTGTTTCTGTTTGATGGTCTTGTCAGAGCCGAATTGAAGCTTGTCGAACGCTCTGATGAGATCCACCTCACGCATCTCAGAGACTCGGTCTTCGCTCGGGTTCTCTCGATGCTGTGTGAGAACGCTCACAGTACGCAAGCGATTGTCGAATACGTCAATCGTGCTTCTCAGAGTCTCAAGATTCAGCGCGAGAATCTGACTTCGAGAAGAGATCCTGCGATTCAAGTCTTCCGCAGGAATCACTGATGTAGAGCCAGGTACATTTGTCGGCCGGAACATCGGTCGCTCCTCCCGAGGCCTGGCTCGGGGGAAGGGGCGCAGTCAGCCCCTTCCCTTTATCTCCCCGTAATCACTCAGATGTCAGTCCCACGAAGTAAGAACGAAGAAGAGGAATTCTCCTCTTCCGGTAAGGAGCAGTCATGTCTGTCAAGACCAAGAAGCTCAAGTTCAACAACACCTCCATCACGTTCATGATGATCGGCGGCCAGTGGCTCATTCCGGTCAAGCTCATCGGCCTCGCACTCGGCTACTCGAACCAGGGACAGAAGCTGGGCGATCACCTGGCTTCCTGGTCGAAGAAGTGGTCGTCGGAAGACTACAAGACCTTCTCCGGGGCGACCCTCAAGCAGTTGCGCGAAGACAACCCGGAACTCGGGTTGTCTCTCACCACGGGCCATCTCACGATGCTCTCCCCTTCAGGCGTTACGAAGGTGCTCCAGCGGTCGCGTGCTGGCCTGGCGCTGGAGTTCCGCAACTTCCGCGCCAAGGAAGCCACTTTCCTCTTCAAGGACCATCTGGGGGCGCTGGCGGCCC
>JACCDR012204606.1_pt1 | contig 12234 bp, 15 predicted proteins | sample 7446431 | NCBI WGS metagenome assembly JACCDR01 (sample SAMN15323443, study PRJNA562643) | freshwater metagenome | isolation source: river surface water | place: USA:Blue River Watershed | collected 2017-08-17
CTGCGCATTTGCGCGGTAGCCCCCTTTTTGCTTAATGAGGCATCATGACTACTAGTGGAACATATACTCAGACGATAAAGACTTCAACTATGTTGGAGCATGCTATTCGTCGCTGTGGAAAAAATCCTGCTTCACTCACCAGTGAGACTGTACAGATCGCTAAGATTAATCTGTACCTATTGTTGCTGTCATTGGCTAGTGAGGGCCTAAACCTTTGGGCAGTTCAACGCCCTCTTATTGGATTAACTGAGAAAAAAGCTACCTACCTTCTTCCCTCAGGAACTCTAGATCTTTTAAGTGTTACCTACAGTATGCCTACTAGAGCTACTGGGACTGACACGGCTGGAGCACAATCTCTCACTACTGCATTGGATAGTGAGACTGAGATTGTTCGGGTAGGTCTAAAGTTTTCTGTAATTAGTACAGCAGAGACCATCACTCTTGAGTACTCTGATGACGGTCTTACTTGGAACCCTATCTCAACTCTAACTAAGACGGATTGGGCTACTGATGAGTGGTACTGGGTAGCTTTAGACCCCACTATTAGTAGCTTGAATTTCCGGGTTACTTCAACTACTAACCCTATAACTCTTACCGAATTCTACTTAGCTTCCCAGATATCTGATCTTCCCTTGTACCCTTTCAATCGTGATGACTACACTAACCAGGTCAACAAGTTCATTCTGGGGAGACCTTGTACTAATTACTACTTTGAGAAGCTAATCAATCCTCAGCTTACCCTCTGGGTAGTACCTAACAATAACTATGATCATCTAAATCCACTTATCCATCGTCAAGTTGAGGATATTGGTTCTTTGACTCAAGAAGTGGCTATTCCAAATCGGTGGAAGGAATCCATTATTTGGCAGCTAGCCAGAAACCTCTGTTTTGAACTACCTGATATTCCTGACTCCCGGATTCAACTGGTCATGGGGGAGGCAGAGCGAACCTTCCTTCAGGTTGAGAAGGATGAAACTGATAGTGCACCATTGAGAATTGCTCCTGATATTGGGAGGTATAATCGGTGAGTAAGTATCTTAAAACAAAGGGATGTAGTAACCTGGCTATTGCTATCTGCCCTAGGTGTAAATTCAAGATTAAGTATGAGGATTTGGTAAAGGATCCTAACACTCAGCAGATGGTTTGTCCTGAATGTCAAGATCAATTGGATCCCTACCGATTACCTGTTAGGGCCGGGGACAAGTTTAATCTTCAATATCCTCGTCCTGATGAGGATCTAGTAGTAGATGCTGGAGCGTAATGATGGCTGAATCACTTACTTATAACTCCCTGATTACTGACATTCAAACCTATGCAGAACGATCTGATTCTGGATTTATTGCACAGATTCCCCGATTCATTATGTTGGCGGAGAATCGGATTGCTTCTGAAGTTCATGGTCTGGGGTTATTGAAGTTCGGGGACTTTCAACTAAATCAGAGTAATCCAACCTTTGCTAAGCCCGCTAGGTGGCGAGAGACCTCTTTTCTCTATATCATTATTAATGGTGAGATTCAATTCTTGAAGGGTAGAGGACTTACCTTCTGTAGAACTTATTGGCCTGATCAGACTCAAGAGGGAGTTCCAGAATATTACTGTGATTACAGTTATGAACACACTTTAGTGGCCGCGACACCTGATCAAGATTACTCTGCTCAAATTGCTTATCATGAGCGTCCTATCCCCCTGGATATCACTAATCAGACTAATTGGACTACACAATACGCCCCTCAGTTGATTTTATATGCCTCACTACTTGAGGCCCAACCCTGGTTAAAGTTGGATGAACGAGTAGCTACTTTTCAGTCTATGTTTGATAGGGCTTCAGCTGCCGTAACTCAAGAGGCTACCCGTCGGGTCAATGGTGACGATGCTTTACAGAGGAATGTAGGATGACTAGTTTTACTGATCCTTTTGGTGGAGATACTCTACCTCCCTCAGAGTACGCTTATGCGGCATATACTCTAACTGCCGATGACCAGCTGTATTGGCCATTTCAGTATGATGGGACAACTGGACTATTGGCCGCCTCAATTCTTGAAATTGACCCCTCACTACCTGGATTAACCCTTGCTCTCCCTCCTGCGAACCAGGTGTCGGTGGGGTATGATATCCTAGTTCGGAATACCGGAGCCAATAATCTTGATGTAGTAGACTACACTGGGGGGGCGATTGCTACAATTGTTCCAGGAGAAAGTCGATATGTATATGTAGCAGATAATACTACCGCTGGGGGACTGTGGCACCTTTTTACCTACGGTACAGGAACTTCCGCAGCTGATGCTAGTGCTCTAGCTGGTGAGGGCCTAGAGGCCAGTAGTGGTAAATTACGCACTGAATCCAGTTATCGAAGTGTTAACTCTGATGACACGGTGGATCTTACTGACAGGGCTAAGTCTATTGAAATTGTTTCAGGTAGTATTACCCTAACCCTACCCCAGGCCAGTGTAGCTACTGATGGGTTCTACATCCTAATCCGGAATAGTGCCGCTGGATCCTCAATTGTTGACGGGTTTGGTACTGAACAGATTGATGGTGGACTTAATAAGACCCTATCGCCGGGTGAGTCAGCTATTTTCATTTGTAATGGTACTTACTGGATTACTGTAGGATATGGTAGGGATGCTACCTTTGTCTTCAGTGAGTTCGTAGTAAACATGGCCGGCGGGGATATTACTCTGACTAGCGCGGATGTGGCTGGTAGGATGATTCGCCTTGCAGGTACTGCTGTAGGTAATCTTACTGTAACTCTTCCTACGGTAGACAATATCTACTTCATTAATGTTGAATCGGGTCTTGGGGGATTCAATGCCACTTTTACTACCGGTAGTGGTGCGATTGTAACCCTTCTGGCTAGTCAAAAGACTGTTCTATATTGTGATGGTACTAACGTCAATTCCGCTATTACCACCTCAGTTACATCTACCATTTCCCTGGATGATGGCTCCGCTGCAGTACCTTCACTTAATTTCTCTTTAGATACAGATACTGGTTTTTTCCGCCCTGGGAGTAATAGGCTTGGTATCTCAGCTGGGGGAGTTAAGGTTGCTGAGTTTGGTTCTACTGGATTAACTGGAAGTATAGTCTTTACTCCAGTAGGGGGAATTGCAGCGACTACTGTTGAGGGGGCGTTAGCAGAACTAGACACTGAAAAGGCCCCACTGGCTTCTCCAGTATTTACTGGAAATCCAACTGCGCCGACGCCTGCTGTTGATGATAATGATACTTCAATCGCTACTACAGCTTATGTAATAGGTCAGGCGGGAGCTGCGATTCCCGGGACCATTGGAACTGCGGCTGTCGGTGTGAGTCTGAGGTATTCTCGTCAGGACCATGTCCATGCAGCAGCTGCAAGTGCAGTAAGTAATACGCCGGCGGGTAATATCGCCGCGGTCACAGTACAGGCAGCCATAAATGAACTGGACACCGAAAAAGTCGCTAAAGCTGGCGATACTATGACAGGGAACCTGATATTTTCAGGCAGTGGGTTGCGCCTACAAGCTGACCTTTCGAATGCTACGGCGTCTAATAGGTTGGCTATTCAGACTTCCACTGTTAATGGGGTATCAATACTAAATTTAATTCCTAATGGTACTGGAGCATCCAGTACTTTCGCTGTTTTTAATGGGTCTAATCCTGATGCAGCTGGATATGGATCTATTGTTGCAGGTGCGGCAAGTGTTGATTTTGCGGCAGGACGTAATGGGGCAGCAGCGTTTGTTCCTCTGACATTCACAACATCTGCGGTAGTTAGATTAACCTTAGACACTAATGGAAATTTCTCCCATACAGGAGCAACTACTGCTAAACAAACATTTTTCTCTCAGAATACTGGTGGACAAGCTTTTTGGGGACTAGAAAGTTCAACCGGTGGTGGGGTATTTACGGGGTCTCCAGCCTATAGTGCGGTATTTGGCACTAATAACGCTACTGATATTTCTTTTGCCACCAATACCACCGAAAAAGTTCGCATAGATACTACGGGAAACTTATTCTTAAAAAGTACTACAGGGGGGCTGGGTTATGGAACTGGCGCCGGTGGCACAGTAACGCAGGCGACTAATAAATCGACGGCAGTCACGTTGAATAGGCCAACAGGCCAGATTACAATGAACAATGCTGCTTTGGCAGCTAATACATCCGTATCCTTTCAACTTAATAACACTGTCATTACTGCTGCAGACACTCTAATCGTTAATATTCAAACCGGTGATGCTTCATTCATATCGTATTTGATTACCGTCACGTCTGTTGTAGCGAATGCCGCAGTAATTCATGTTAGAAACGTGTCTGCGGGCTCTAGGTCTGAGACGCTTGTACTTAACTTTGCCGTCATCAAGGGAGTCACATCATGATTATTTTTTCTAAAATTGGTTGGGCTCTTTTTGGTAACGATGAGGATGGAATTTATGGAGTAGGCACTAAATGGAATCCTAATGGAGAACAGACAGTACAACGAGCAATTGGCTGGTGGTTTCGCAACCCTTTTCATAATCTCACGCACCACGTAATTGGTATTTTTGGAGAACCCTTTATTTCGGAGGTGATAGATGAAAATAATCCGGGATGGTCTAAGTCAGTGCGTATCCTGGCTAATAGGAAGTATCCTTATTGGAATTATCGTGGTAAAGGTTTTCAGTTTTATCTGGGTTGGCGCAGTTCAGGAGCTTTTGGGGTCTCCTTACGAAAGAGATCATCATAATGGTTGAGCTTGAAGAGGTACTATCTGAAGAGGGGGGCAGTGAGCGGCGGGTAGATAACCATAAGCTCTTGATTTATCTATCTCAGCTCACAGCTGGACTTAACAAGCTGGACTCACGTCTCACAGCTCATATGGAAGCTGAAGAAGACCATCAAACAAAAGTTAAGGAGCTAATTGATCTTCTAACTAGTTTCAAGGGATTTATTCGAGTAGCGAAATGGCTTAGTTATGGTGGCGCTATACTTTGGACTGGTTGGTTATGGGTAAAGGATCATGTAAAATGGTGAGCTTTGATGAGGTCTTTGATCGAGTAATAGGTCATGAGGGGAGCTACGTTAATGATCCTCAGGATCCTGGAGGTGAAACTAACTGGGGTATCTGTAAGCGTAGTTACCCGCATCTTGATATTAGGGGACTAACTCGTGAAGATGCAAAGAAGATTTACTACAACGACTTTTGGCTCAAAATTCGTGGGGTTTCTCATGACTCCCTCCGTTTCCAGGTCTTCGACGCAGCGTTTAACCATGGGGCTGGAAATGCAACCCGTATTCTTCAGCGGGCAGTGGGTGTCGCCGACGACGGGCACTGGGGGCCTGCTAGCCAAGCAGCTTACGATAAACTTTCGGAAAACGATCTACTTCTCCGCTTTTTAGCTTATCGTTTGATGTTCTTTACTAAGTTGGAAAAGTTCAACGTGTATGGTCGGGGTTGGTCAAACCGGGTAGCTGAGAACCTGCTCTACGGGGCTAAGGATAATGCTGAATAGAGTACTTGCTTGGGCGGATCGTCGGCAGTTTGTCTCTGTCCGGTCTTTAGTTATGTATATTACTCTACTAAATACCTGGTACGCCTTTGACTGGGCAGCTCATTTTGCTTATGCTGTTGTAGGTCGTCCTGGTATAGAGGTAGCTGCAATCATTGCAGCCGTAACAGCCCCGATTACTGCTCTACAGGCGTTTGTTTTTAAGTTCTACTCTGAGTCTCGTGGCAATAACAATGTTCCATGAACTAAGGAGATAATCATGGAGATTTTTCAACGAGGATACTCAAAAGCTAAAGGTACTTATAAAGAATATAAGGTGGAGAAAGGACATCTTAGTGCAGTTGTAGTATGTCCAAATTGTGGTAACCCCATGAGTCTAATTAATCATCAGATTAGGGACCATGGAAAAGTTTTACCATTAGTTGCCTGTACACTCCCTGGCTGTGATTTCCGTGACTATATACAGCTAGAGAACTGGAATCATTATGTGGACCTAAACCGAGAAGGAGATTAAGATGCGTCCTTGTTCCGTAACTGCTCAAAATGGTGTTAATAGCGGTAATAGTCCTACAGTCCCCCTGGACTTTAGGCAGTGTCCAGTTAATGTGGGGTTCTCCTGCGATGTTACTAGTGGTACTCCCACCTTTAAGGTTCAGCATACATATGACGACGTACTGAACTCTAGTGTAACTCCACTGTGGTATGATAACGCTACAGTAACCGGTAAGACTGCAGATACTGATGGAAGCTATACTGTTCCTATTCGGGGAATTAGGTGTGTAGTTACCGGGGGCACTGGAGTAGTAGTAATGACTGTCGTTCAAGCCGGACAGTAATCATGGTTACTCTACATCAGATTAAGATTATTGCTCTCATTGCCCTTCTGGCTGTTTATGGTGTCTTTGCTTACAGGGCGGGATCGAAGGTAACTGAGGCTAAGTATGAGGCTGAAAAAGTAGCTGCGCTTAAGGAAGGTGTGCAACAAATAAAAGAAGCTCAGGAGTCTGACCAACAGGTCGTAGAACAAAGGGCAGAGTCAACTAAGGTAGTAACCCGGACCATTACGAGGGTACAACGTGAAATCATCAAACTTCCTGTCCGTGATTGCGGTCTCACTCATGATGAGCGCGTGTCAGTCAATGTCGCCTACTGTGCTTCCTTCCCCGACGCCGCCTCTTGTATGTCTGACCCGGTGCCTTCCAGCAGTAGAACCCCCAGCTGAGGGGGATGATGTTGCTCGTAAACTATGGGAAATAGATCTATTAAAGGGATATGGAGACTGTCGTAATCTCCATGATGACTGTATCCAGAGTCTAAAAAAGAGAGACTCTAATGCCTCAACAGACCGTTGAACCCCAACTCACTGAAGTCCAATTAGCCCAGCTAGTGGGCTTCGGTGAGTGTTTCATCCATACTCATCCGAAGGAGACTTTAGGGTTTCAGGATCAATTGGACCTGTTTAACGCCACCCCAATTATTGATGTTTCTAACTCCCCCTACACTGCTGCTAATCGAGACATGATTATAGCTGTGGATACCACTGGGGGAGCTGTTACAGTAATTCTACCTCTGGCTAACAAAGGTAGGGAATTTCAAGTGATCAAGGTAGCAGGGAGTAATCCAGTGTATGTAGCTCCTATGAACCCAGATATTATTCTGGGTAGTACTATGGGGATTACCTTTTCTGGACTCTACACTAGTATTCATCTTAAAGCCCGTGTTGGGATTGGGTATATTCCATTATGAGCTATATCAACCTAGAAGAGATTGGTTTTAAAGACGGTCCAATCCTGGATGCCTTTGGTAGGTTACGGGTATCAGAACCTATAACACTGTTCGATGCTCAACAGGAGTATGGACTAAATACTATCTACGCCTGGAGTGCCACGGCCAATGGAGCCATCGCAGCTTCTGCTTCGGATGCGTCAGTAACTAGTGGCAGTAATGCCGTTGGTCCGACGAATACCAACACCCGACTTACCCCCATTACGGTCAGCACGACGAATGGCCACTACAGCATTCTGCAGAGTCAGCAATACATCCGCTACAGTCCAGGCAAGAGCCACTTAACCTTAATCACTGGGGTATTTGCTACTTCTGCTTCTTCTGTGGCCAGTATTGTATTACGCACAAGTACCTCTGGGTCTGTGGTTGAGAGCGTAATCCAGCAAGCCGACTGGAACATCGATACTTTTACCCCTGGACCTCGCAACCCAAGCGGGAAGACACTTGACTTCACCAAGACTCAGATTCTTTTCATATCCGCCCAATGGCTGGGGGTCGGTAGGGCAATAGTTGGTTTCGACATTGATGGGCAATTCTTTGAGGCCCATGAGTTCCTGAATGCTAACGTCATTACAGTTCCCTACACTCAGACTTTTAATCTTCCGGTCCGTATGGAGGTCAAAAATACAGGGTCATCGACGTGTGAGGCTGATAGCGGGTACTTTGACAACGCCAACGGCCTAATGTTGAGGCTGACGGACAGTACGACTGCCGGAGGCACGATTCAATTTAATTGCTGCTCCGTAATTTCCGAAGGGGCTCAATCCACATCAGGAATCTTGCGTTCTGCGAACATGGGAGTGTCGGCTCTTGGGGTTACGACGCGACGGCCGATTTTGTCGATACGTCCAAAATCGAGTTTCAATAGCCGTACTAATCGGGGGATTATTATTCCGGAGTTTGAACGAATCCTAGCGAAGACGAACGATGCTCTGATTGAGATTGTTCGCAATGGAACCCTGACCGGAGCATCGTTCGCGTCGGTTGGGGCAAACTCAATTGCGGAATTCGATATCGCCGCTACGGCAATCAGTGGTGGCCAGGTAATAGATAGTTTTTACGCTGCTTCTGGCACTGGGTCAACCACCCAATTAAGCTCTAGCACTGGGGCAGATTTTAGGAATCCGATTTGTTTAGATCAGATCAATGCTTTAACTGCTAATCAAGTTCCATTAACAATCGTAGCAACATCACTCACTGGAACATCGAATTTGCTCGCCAGTGTTACCTGGACTGAGAAGTATCTATAAGGAACTATTGAAATGTCATCTAATTACACGAGCTTAGGTCAAATTCTAGGAGGAATAGGTGTTGGGACAGGACTCGGTGGGGGTAACTTAAATAAGGATTTTCTTAAATCCGACTTTTACAAGAATCAAGTTACCCCATGGTCCAACATGTTTAATCAGTACGGAGGTCAGATGGACTATCTGACCCAAAAACAAGCTGCTGAACAGAAATACTCCAAGTATGCTGATAATCCTAAGAAATTCAATCAACTGGTAAATCAAGAGTTGGGAGCTGCCGGTTTAGCAGGAGTTGGACTCAATAAAAAGTATAGTACTCCCTTGCCACAACAACTCCAAGATTATATGTCGGGTATTTACGCCAACGACCCTATTGCCACGTACGCTAAAGCGTTGTATGACCGAAACAAAGTATTCTCAAGTAGTGGTAATTCAGAAAATAACTATTTCGATAAATTAGCGTCACAACAGAATACTTTAAGTGGGCAGCCGAACATTGATGATTTAATGTTAAAAGCTTATGCTTCTACTTTAGATCCCCAGACTCAAGCCATCCTTAATCAGCAAGTAGCCGGCAAGGGCTACGGGAAAAAACTTGGCTATGATAATCGAGCAAATACACAGGCTCTAGTTGATGAGCTTAATACTCTCTCTGGTCAAGGATACAACATTAAAAATGCCTCAGGCAATACCGCAGCTCAAATTAAACGATTAGCTCCAGATTTAGCTCGCTATGGTGTAAAGAGCCTTAACGACCTGTCCTCGGTTAAGGTAATGAATCCTTACACGGGGAAAGAATCACCTGTCTTCTATAATAAGGCTACTGGTACCATACTCCCTACAGAATTCGGTTCTAGTATGAAGGGAGAAGGTGGTAGTTATTTTAGACTCCAGGACTACAACGGACGAGTATTGCCTATTTCTAACTGGGAAGATACCAGTGAAGCAGGAGATTATGCTCCCCTATTGATGATGGCTGGATTAGCCGCTCCCTTAGCCCTCGGTCCTTTAGGAGCTAGTCTTGGGGGGAGCCTGGCAGGAGCCACTGGCATGTCCACTGGATTAGCTACTGGGGTTGCTAACGCTGGGTTGTCAGGGCTTACTCAGGGTGCTTTGACCTCAGCCCTGGGGGGAAACTTTGGTCAGGGTTTCTTAGGGGGGGCTTTGGGGTCTGGCATCAGTTCAGGTATAGGTTCTCTAGGTATTGGAAATAATGTTGCTAACTCTTTAGCTCCACTGGGTAATACTGCTTCAGAGGCTGCACTTAACTCAGCAATCTCCAGGGGTTTTGATAGTGCTTTAGCAAAGGGTTTAACTGGTGGATTAACAGCCGGGTTAGGCGGGGGTAATGTTAGTAAAGGGGCCCTCTCAGGAGCACTATCTGGGGGTATATCCGGAGGACTAGGGGGGTATCTTCAGGGTATGGGCGCGGATAATACATTAGCTAATCTAGCTGGCGGACAATTAGGTAAACTTGCTAGTTCTAGTCTATTTTCTCCCAGGTCTAGTGATACCCCTTCAGGGGGTTTATCTCAGTCCCAACTGGCCCAACAAAATGCTCTAGCTAAACGACAGTATCGTTTAAGCAGCCTTCCTCAATATGCTCAGAATCGGGTTCAGGGTGGTTTGAATACCTTGAAGAATTATGGAGCTAATTTTGATGATGTGGAGTTCGTATAATGGCAGACAAGGATCCTCGTATTATCTATCAACTTACCACTCAACCGGGGTTCTCTAGAGATGGTACCATTCTGGATCGTCCTGGTTTTGTAGATGGTCAGTGGGTACGGTTTCAACGGGGACGTCCTCGTAAGGTTGGGGGATATAAAGAGATCTCCAGAAATCTAACAGAGGTTGTTCGGGGGAGTTTTGTATATCCAAAGGATCAGCTGGAGTTCATGTATGGCTTTAGTAAGAATATTGGGTGGCTATCTGTAACCACTCAGGAGGGGGCGAGTTGTGTAGCTTCTCAAGTAACTTTACCTACCCTAGCCAATTCTGACGACTACACCTTTCAAACCGATTCCATATATGATATAAATGGCTCGGGAAATACTAATATTCTAGTCCATGGGGCTAGTAATATTATGGACATTGCCAGTGAGGTAAATACCCCTATCCTCTGGGCCGAAGCGGGTTTAAATCCCCCTACCTATAGTACGGTTGATGATGGTAATGGGGGTACAGTATCAGTGTCTGGGGGTATAGTGGTTCTTCAACCCTACGTCTTTGCTTATGGTAATAATGGGTTGATTAAGAACAGTAATCAGAATGACCCCAACAACTGGGTCATTGCAGTAGGCAATGATGCTAATGAGGCCAATGTTGCAGGAACCAAGATCGTAAAGGGACTTCCGCTTCGGGCAGGAGCCAATAGTCCAGCTGGATTATTCTGGTCCCTTGACTCACTAATTCGAGTATCTCGAGTAGGAACTGAATTCCGGTATGATACTCTCTCAGCTCAAACATCTGTCCTAGCCCCCAATAGTGCTGTAGAATATGATGGAGTCTATTACTGGATTGGAGTTGATAGGTTCCTTATGTTCAATGGTACTGTCAGTGAGGTTAAGAATACTAATAACTTCAATTGGTTCTTTGATAATGTAAACTATCGTCAAAGGGCTAAAATTTGGGGAGTTCGTAATACCCGATATGGGGAGATTTGGTGGTTTTTCCCCTACGGGGAAGCTGAAGAATGTACTCACGCCATTATCTATAATATCCGAGAGAATGTATGGTATGACCTGGCCCTCGGTCGTAGTGCGGGTTTTGCCTCTCAAGTTTTTCGATTTCCCATCATGTTTGGAAATACTGAAAACTCCATGGGAGACTATTCTAACTTTGCTCATGAGTTTGGGGTGGATGCTGTTCTGGACGGGGATCAGGTAGCTATTCCCTCTTACTTCGAGACTTCAGATTTTGGATATCCAACTGGGGGTGCTGAGCAAGAATCCACTCATGGAAACGACTACTATACTAGAGTTGAGAGAATTGAACCTGACTTTATTATGAGTGGTGATATGACTGTTCAGGTTAGAGGGTCGGCCTTTGCTCAGTCTCCTGATTCTCAAGATAGTGTTTTGTTTACTTTCGATGAAAATACGGGTAAAATAGATATGCGGGAACAGCGTCGTCAGATACGACTTAAGTTCGAGTCAAACGTCCTTGGAGGCAATTACCAAATGGGGCGGGTTATTATGCACTTAGAAACCGGGGACATTAGGAGCTAAAAATGGATGACTTTCTGGATCTTGGGTTCTACAACAACTATGGTTCTGATCCCGTAGTGGATATGGGGTATTACTCTCCCTCTTCAACTGAGGCTGACTTTTCAAACAGTTTCTATGACCCCAACTATAACTGGGACTCTTTAACTAATGATCCTAGTGGTTATGACTATCTTGGAACAGGACTAACCTCCGACCCCTTCATCTATACGGGGGAAGGATCAACTTCAGGTTATGGGGATCTGTTATCGGGTCTCTCTGGCGTGGGGGACTGGTTGTGGGGTAACAAGGGTGGTCTCCTATCTACGGGATTGGGGGCTCTAGGTATGTATGGTAACTGGCAGGCTTCTAAAGCTAAGGCTGATGAAGCTCGGGCCAATAGCAAGTATCAGCTAGGAATGCTGGACCTGAACAATAGAAAAACTAAGGCTGAGGAAGCTGCTGATTTGATGGGTAAGTCTACCATTGCTAACATTCTGGCTAATCGCGGACATCTGGGAGCTTCTCAAA
>JACCDR010408193.1_pt1 | contig 12225 bp, 10 predicted proteins | sample 7446431 | NCBI WGS metagenome assembly JACCDR01 (sample SAMN15323443, study PRJNA562643) | freshwater metagenome | isolation source: river surface water | place: USA:Blue River Watershed | collected 2017-08-17
GTTATTTTGCAGTCTTTTCTCGTTCAATCACGATGCTCAAGCCTTTTGGCGAGCGCTTGTGTGGTTCCGCAATCTTATACTGTTCTGTGATAAAATGCAAGACCCTATCAAGTCTTTCTTTCAAAAAGCCTTCTTGCATACCTTTTGATCGTCCTCGAAGAAAAAGTTCTACTTTAATACGATGACCTTCTTTAAGCCATTTTGAAGCAGTTTTTGCTTTAAGCTCAAGATCGTGATCGCCGGTACCGATTTTGATTTGAATATTTTTTGTTTCTGATGCTTTTGCTCCAGCTTTTGCTTTTTGCAGCTTTTTCTTTTGCTCGTATTGGTATTTTCCGTAATCCATCAATTTTGCAATTGGTGGAACAGCATTTGGACCAATTTCAATAAGATCGACACCTCGTTCTTCTGCAAGTGCAAGTGCTTCAGCAAGCGGGAACACCCCAACATTAACTCCTTCGTCGTCAATAACACGAAGTTGTTCTGCTCGTATTTGTTTGTTGATTCGCTCCTTCAAAGTGGCTATAGTAGTAAGATAATGTCTACTGATAATACCTCAAAAACCTATTCTGGTCAACCATTTTTTCTAGTCTGGAAAGATCGAGCAGAGACACTTGCTTGTCTTTTGGTTCGATTTCGAACAATGGCTCATCTTGATCAAGAGGTACCAGTTACGTATGCCGGAAGGCTTGATCCTATGGCTGATGGCTTGGTGCTTATGCTTGTGGGTGATGCTTGTAAACAAAAACAGCATTTTTTGGAACTTCCAAAGGTGTATGATTTTTCAGTTGTACTCGGTATTGCAACCGATACGTTTGATACGCTTGGGGTTGTTACCGATACTGCTACGGTTACTATCCCTTCTGATCAGGATATCGAGCGAGTGATTAATGTACTTTTATCACAAAAAAGTTTTGAGTACCCACCGTTTTCGTCTCGGACCGTTGATGGGCTACCGCTCTTTGTCCATGCAAAACAAGGAACTTTACCTAAGATACTCCCTAAAAAAGAAGGTTTAATATCAACCCTTGAGTGCAGAGGTATACAAGAGATTTCGATTGAAACACTCCGTGATAGTGCCATTATTGATATTAAAAAAGTTGTAGGAGACTTTAGGCAAGATATATGCATTGCATCATGGGTGCAACAACAATCTCAAACAGTTGTAGTGGTTCAATTTCGTGCAACCGTTTCGTCTGGTGTGTATATACGAACACTTGCAACTATGGTTGGTCAGATACTTGGTACTCCTGCATTTGCTCAAAAAATCACTCGAATATCTATTGGTCCTTATGAAAAAGTTACAATATAACAATAAGTAGGTACACTTTTATTTTTTTTGAAATTACGTATACTAAATTCCTATGCAAAAAACTCCATCAGTAAACATGCTCGGACTAGCGATTGTGCTTGTCGCAATCTTTCTCGGTGCGGTGCTTTTTAGTAAGACAGAAAAAGTTGAAACTGTTTCGACTGAAATTCAGCAACCAAAAGTTAAAAGCTCGATACTTACTGATGGGGAATATGTGGTTCAAATTAATGCCGTTAATCAAACTGTTGAAGATACAATTATTGCAATGCGTCACGTTGCTTATTTTGAAGGACCCGAGGCTCGTATTGCTGCCGCAAAAGAAATTGAGTGTGATGGTCAAATAGAAGAGTGTGTACCAACATTAGAATCTGGTTACTATGTTCGACAAAGCAATAATGCACCATTTGAAGTCCCAGTACCTGCAGGGAAGGTAGCACTTGCAACTATGATGCTAAATGCAATACGAACAAACCCTGATGTTGTATTTAATGTCGCTATTGTTGATGGGCAATTGAGTGCGGTAGAGCAGAAGACGAAATAAAAAAGCGCACGAGTGTAGGGGTAGGGGATTCGGTCACGAATCACTACATATAATTGCTCGCCGCGCTTCAATTATATGTAAGTGTTTGCGACCCTAGCTCGCGGCTTTTCTCAGTGGTGCTGAGAAAAGCAACGCTGCGCTTTTCAACTCCCTACAGATTACACGAATGTATAATCTTCCAGTTCCACCTAACAAAAATTACCCACAATTATGCGGGTTTATTTTTGAACAGGTGGAACTGGGGGGATTCGAACCCCCGTGCAATATAGCTTCTGCAGTATTTCTACATGTGTAGGTTATTTTTGTGTTAAGCGCGCTTGCTTTGTAACAACCAACATACAAGTGCGCCGAGATGATTTTTTAAATTGGGTGCGTCATCACGACACCTAATCGAGTCTTCAAATATGATGCCTCATCCACTCTTAAAGACTGAGAGTGGGAGACACTTGGTTGGCCTGTTTAGGCGAACGCAAGAGCGAAATTCCCCGCGAACGGAGATTTCACTGAACCAGATGTGTTTGCATTTGGATTTTGTATCGTGTGGTAACGAGCGACGATACCCGCCCGACATGCATACTGCAGGCACATATACTGTCGATGCCTAGCAGTCCCATTTTTATATATTGTTAACGAGCCTTAAACTCCCGTCTGATTTCTCGGTCAGTTTCCCGTTTCTTAATCGTCTCACGTTTATCAAAGCTTTTTTTACCTTTGGCAATTGCAATCTGAATTTTGATTTTGGGACCCTTACTATATATAGAGACGGGGATAATAGTCAAACCTTTCATACTCTCGGCTTTGGTGAGTATTGCAATCTCTTTTTTGCTCAAGAGTAACTTACGGGTACGTGTTGAATCATAGTCTTCAGGGGTATTGGCGACCTGATACGGATCGATTTTGATACCGACCACAAATACTTCACCACCACGCACTATCACATGCCCTCCTTCAAGAGATCCTCTGCCTGCGCGAAGGCTTTTTACTTCGATACCGCTAAGCTCGATACCCGCTTCAAACCCTTCTTCAAGGGTATAGTCGAAGCGTGCTTTTCTATTGGTGAGCAGGTCTGCCATATGCAAATCCTACCACAAATTTTGTGGTATAGTTTTTTCTATGAATAATCCGCTTTTAGAACAAACCCGTCCAGGAGTTTCTCGGTATGTTCCGTTTGATGTTGCAACACCAGAAAACTTTAAAGAAGTGTTTAGTATTTTGTTGCCGCAAGCAGAGCAGGCACTTGATGATATTATTGAATGTACTGATGCACCAACATATGAAAATACTGTTGAGGCACTTGAGTACTATGACGAGCATCTCGAGTATGTTGCAAAGATTTTTTTTAATCTACAGTCATCATACACAAATCCAGAAATTGAATCGCTTGCTGAGGTGATAGAACCACAACTTGCTACTCTTCGGCAAAAAGCACTTTTTAGTGAAAAACTTTTTACTCGTATAAAACAAGTTTATGATCAAAATCTACCACTTCGTGCTGAGGCGAAACGATTGCTTGATCGCACATATGAAGGGTATATCCGTAATGGAGCGTTGCTTTCTGAGGTAGATAAAAAGCGAATCAAAGATATCGAGGTTGCACTCATTGAGCTTACTCAGAAATATAATAAAAACATACTTGAAGCGACAAAAGCATACGAGCTTATTATTACCAGTAAACAAGATCTTGCAGGTATTCCAGAACGTATTTGTGCACTTGCAAAAAATGAAGCAGAAAAACGTGGTAAGCCAGATGTATGGGTGTTTACCTTAAGCGCAGAAAGTTGTACTGGATTTCTCGAATATGCTGACAATGAAGCATTGCGAAAAGAGATATTTGTTGCATCAGGACTACGTGCAACATTTGGTGATACCGACAACTCAAATATTGCAGTTGATATTCTTAGGCTCCGAAAAGAGCGAGCATTTATACTTGGGCATGAAAGCCATGCAGATTATGTGTTACAAGATCGAATGGCAAAAACACCTATTACTGTAAATGATTTTTTACAGACGCTTTATACTACGGTGTACTCAAAAGCAAAAGATGAGCTTGCATTGTTGCGATCATATAAAGAATTAAAAACTGGAAGTGGCGAAATATATCCATGGGATATTGCGTATTTCTCAACAAAGATGCTCCGCGAACAGTTTGATTTTGATGAAGAAGTATTTCGGCCTTATTTTTCGATAGATCGTGTGGTTGAAGGAGTGTATATCCACGCCCAAAAATTATATGGACTTACTGCAAAAAAACGAGTCGATGTCCCTGTCTATGATGAATATGTTTCAGTGTACGACATCTATTACTCTAACGGAGAGCTTGCTGGTGTTATATATATCGATCCTTTTCCACGCTCAAACAAAAGACAAGGTGGATGGATTGATGACATTCGATCACAATCTATCAGACAGGGGGTACGGGTTGTACCGCAACTTTTGATTGTTTGTAACTTCACTCCACCGGCACCAGGGGCACCTGCATTGCTTAGTTTTGATGATGTTAAAACATTGTTCCATGAGTTTGGTCACGGGCTTCATGTATTGCTTTCACAATGCACCTACAGTTCGTTGTCAGGGTTTAATACATCGCTTGATTTTGTTGAACTCCCAAGTCAGTTTATGGATAAATGGGTCACTGAAAAAGAATCACTTGAGCTTTTTGCTCAACATTATCAAACAGGAGTATCTATACCAGCTTCATATATTGATACAGTAAAAAAGGTTGAACATTTTATGCCAGCATTATCACTTTTTGCACAACTTCGACACAGTGTGCTTGATATGAAAGTGCATAGTAAGCTTGCCGATACTATTACTAATATTGAAGTATTTGAAACAGAAGTGCTTGCTTCGTATCAGTTACTCCCTAAAATTATTGGTACAAAAATTTCTACAAACTTTAAACATATTTTTAGTTCTGGCTATGATGCCGGGTACTATAGCTATCTTTGGTCAGAATTACTTGCCGCTGATGCATTTGAGTATTTCAAAACAAATGGTTTATTTTCTGAGAAACTTGCCGCAGATTTCAGAGAACATATTCTTGCAAAAGGAAACACCGAAGACCCTGAAGTACTCTACCGCAGGTTTCGTGGCCAAGAGCCTGACCCAGGAGCACTCCTTCGGAGTAGGGGGATAGTGTAATTAGACCACAGCAGGTTTAAAAACTTTTGTGTATAATCAAAAGATGTCTAAAAAAGAATCTCAGAAATCACCAACCCCGAAAAAAACCCTCGGATCATATCTGTTTACGACGGTACTTATGTTTGCGCTCATTATTGCGTTGTATTCAAGCTTTTCTGGTGCGACTCAAAAAAAACCAGAAACAGTATCGCTTTCTGAGGTTGCTCGGCTTGTTCAGGCTGGAGAGGTTACTTCAATTGAGGTTGATGATCAAAAATTAACGGTAACAAGTAGTGATGAAACAGTACGAATTTCAAAAAAAGAGCCAAGTACTTCTCTTGTTGAAACACTTACTGCATATGGTGTAGCATCAGATCAATTGTCGACTATTGCAATCACTGTTGCTGAGCAGTCAGGGTTTATGTTCTTTATTGTTTCTATTTTGCCAATTTTGCTTCCCGTTATTTTGATCGTATTCTTTTTTTGGATGCTTACTCGTCAGGTTAAAGGTGCAGGAATGCAAGCGTTTACGTTTGGACAATCAAAAGCACGTATTACCGACCCAAACGATAAAAACAATAAGGTTACGTTTAAAGATGTTGCTGGTGCTCGAGAAGCAAAAGAAGAACTTAAAGAAATTGTTGATTTTTTGCGTAATCCAAAAAAGTTTCTTGAGATTGGCGCACGTATTCCAAAAGGAGTACTTCTTACTGGATCTCCAGGAACTGGTAAAACACTTTTGGCTCGTGCGGTAGCAGGAGAGGCAAGTGTGCCATTTTTCCATCTTTCAGGATCTGAGTTTGTTGAGATGTTTGTTGGTGTCGGCGCATCTCGGGTGCGCGACCTCTTCAAAATGGCAAAGCGTGCAGCGCCAGCGATTATTTTTGTTGATGAAATTGATGCGGTTGGCCGAGTGCGTGGCGGTGGTTATGGTGGTGGAAACGATGAGCGTGAGCAAACACTCAACCAAATCTTGGTTGAAATGGATGGCTTTGAACCAAACGATAAGGTCATTGTGATGGCTGCGACAAACCGAAGCGATGTGCTCGATCCTGCACTGCTTCGCCCGGGGCGATTTGATCGCCGGGTCACTCTTGATCTTCCTGATCGCCGGGATCGTGAAGAGATCCTTACGGTTCATTCAACAAAGAAACCATTTGCAGAAGATGTAAACCTTAAGGTAATTGCTGAGCGTACACCAGGGTTTTCAGGTGCTGATCTTTTCTCACTTATGAACGAAGGTGCTATTCTTGCGGCTCGAGAAAATAGAAAAAAGATTTCACAGTTTGATTTGATTCGTTCAATTGAAAAAGTAATGCTTGGTCCAGAACGCAAAAGTCATCTTCTTACTGGTCATGAAAAACGTATTGTGGCATATCATGAAGCAGGTCACGCACTTGTTGCTTCAGTACTTCCAAATGCTGATCCGGTACATAAAGTATCTATTGTTGCACGCGGTTCGGCTGGAGGATATACACTCAAGCTTCCGCTCGAAGAACGCAAACTTCAAACCAGACAAGAGTTTCTCGACGACCTCGCAATGTCACTTGGTGGATATGCCGCAGAAGAGCTTATTTTTGGTGATGTGACTACTGGACCATCAGGAGATCTTCAGAGTGTTTCAGCGCTTGCTCGGGCTATGGTCACCCGCTGGGGGATGAGTGATGCAATTGGTCCAATGGCTATCGCAAGCGATGGTGGACGCAATCCTTTTAGTGGAGACGCGGAGCACAAAGATCTCTCTGATAAATGGAAAGCAATTGCTGATGAAGAAGTACAGCGTATTGCAAAAGAAGCACTTGATCGTGCTCGATCTGTTGTTACCGAATACAAAAAAGTACTTGATGCAATTGCAGAAAAACTTATTGAAGTTGAGACGCTCGAACAAGCAGAATACGAAGCACTTATTATTGCTCATGGTATTCTTCCCAAAAAAATTGAAGAAAAAATCTAAATAAAAAATATCCCGCAGGTATGCGGGATATTTTTTATTTAGATTGATCGAGATTGTCCAACTGAGGCAAGCTCTTGTTCGATATATTCAAGCATTTCATAGTGCCAGTCAATTGCATCTTGGCTTACCGCGAGAAGATTTTCGTGGTTGATAGTTTCTGCAACACCTCGTACGAGTGCAAAGTGTACAATTGCGGCTCCTTCAAAAAAACCACTCCACTCCATAAGTTCAACTGCATTGTCCCACTGGTCGCCAACATAGAGGTCACGCATTGCCATCAATTTTTTACCAGTATTGTCTGCTTTGGTCCGGACAATATCAAAAACATCAGCTTGTTGTGCAATATGGGTAATTGCTTCTTTTTGACGAGTTATTTCTTGATTAATTGCATCAAGTCGGTCTTGCCCCCACGCAAGCGCAAGTGCTGTTGCACCACGAGTAAGCGTATCGGTTTTTACTTCAGTAAATGCAAGCACTTCACCAAGTTTTTTTGCAGAAAATTCATTCATACGATATAGATTATTATTAGTAATAACAGTTCTCAACTCATGAGAGAGTAGGAGATAGGGGTAGTATAACAGAGGGTTTCATTTTTTTTAGTAAACGTATACAATTGCCTGTACAGCACTTTTCCGCCTGTAGCTCAGTTGGTAGAGCGCCGAGCTTATACCTCGGTGGTCCATGGTTCGAGTCCATGCGGGCGGACAATATAAAGATATTTGAACACTAAGACACATCATTGACTTTTTGTCTAATAAATGATATAATAATAAAAACGGTATACTCTACCATAAAGAGAAATTTGTAACTTAAAAACTAAATATAATGAAAAAAATCCTCATGATTACTAGTGTTATTACACTGGGGCTCATCGCATGCAGCAAAAAAGATGTTGATACACCACAAGCTCCAACAAACAGTACTGTTACTCTTAAAAGTAAGGGTACTGATAATGTTGCCGCTCTCGGGAAAGAAGCATTGGTTTTTGATGGAACACTTTCTGTTGGAGATAAAGCGCTATTTGCACTTTATGCTGCAAAAATTACGTATTCGTATACACCGCTTACCTCAGGACTCTTTGCATCACCAGCGTATCCAAAAAATGTATTTCTGGTACTGAAAAATTCGTCAGACTCAGTGCTGACAAAAGTCAAAGTAAGTTCGACTGCAAGTGGTACAACAACGTATGATTTTCCAAAGAATCAAGACGGTACACCGTTTCAGATTCAAAACAATCGTTTGTACAAAGTAGAGATCTATGCAACCTCTGACACCAAAATCGCCGGAATATTTTCGGTCACTGTTGGTTTTGCATGGGCATGGTACGGTGGTGCAGGGATGCATACACCAGAAGTTTCTGGGCACACTACAACCTTTGCAACCAGTACTGTATCTACAGTAGCAACTGCTCCTTCGGGGCCGGTGTTTGGTAGTACTTCTGCACTTGCAATAACCCTCACCGGGCATTATCAACAAGCAGAAGTTACTACTATCAAAGTTGGCTTTTCGACTGGTTTTGCAAAAACAGCATCGATATATGACAGTATTTCAAATACGCTTATCTCGACCGCTGATGTACAATCTGGAACAGTATCTTTTCCAGTCAACATTGTTGTTGATCCTGGAAAAAAATATTCGTTTTATGTGGTACCTGAAGCATTACCACATGTTGGTGCTGGTGTATTGTTTCAAACTGGATTACTTGGAATTGAGTACAATACAGTGTTTGGTGAAAAAGCAAAAAACGACACTGTTCGAAGTATTGCCAATCGACCATTTTATCGCTCAAAGCTTTCTATTGCACAAGCAATATTGACTGGTGATATTAAAAACAGTGTTGAGCAAGTTATTGTTCAAGATACACTCTCTGCAGGTCTCGGTGGTCCAATTGCACTCAAGCAGGCAAGTTATCAGCTTGCTATTGCTGGCACCAATGCTCGATTGAAAGGATTTACCTGTGAGCTTGATGGTGTTGATATAACAAGTAGTGTTGTTTTTACAAAAAAAGATGGCACACGACTTGATTCAATCACTAAGCAAGACACCTATATACATGTATCCTGGAAACAGGGTGGTGTTGGAGGTGAACTCGTGATCCCTAAAGAAAAGTCTATGGTGTTGCGTATCAAAGCAGTACCATATGCGTTTGAGACCGGTGATGGTTTTAGGATTAGAATGACTGCTGATCCAAGTAGTGCACCTACTACTGGTGCAACACTTGCTCCCTATAATGATGGGGTAAAGCTTGGATCAAAAACAGTTGGAGTTTTCATTAGTGATATATCATCAAAATCACATTCAGCAAATAGAAATCTTCCGTCTGCTGACTGGTATGCGTATTGGTTTGAAGACCTCGCGTATCAAAATTGGTTTTAGGTATATCAAAACAAGACAAGACCCTGTGTATACAGGGTCTTTTTTATTCAAAGTGAACACCTGACATAGCAAGTACTCGATTGGCGAGTTCGGCATGGTTGCTTATTGTAATATCTCTTTCAATAAGAGCATATGCTTCAAGGCGTGCCGCTTCAACAAGTTTTCGATTGCGAAGTGCTTCCATACCAATATCAGACATACCCCACTGAGAACTCCCTGCAAGCTCACCGGTGCCTCGCATCTCAAGATCGTATTCTGCAAGTTCAAATCCATTTTTTGCATGAGTGAAATGTTTCATTCGCTCAGCAGTACGTTCGCTTTTTGTTTCTGCAAAAAGGTAGCAGTACGGCTGGTGACTTGATCGTTGCACTCGACCACGGAGCTGGTGGAGTTGTGCAAGACCAAATCGTTCTGCACCTTCAATGATAATCGCTGTTGCATTTGGTACGTTTACACCAACCTCAACTACTGATGTTGCTACAAGAATATCAGTTTCATGGCGAGCAAAAGCTTCCATTGCTTCTGTTTTTTTATCTTTGGTCATTTTGCTATGAAGTATACCGATGCGTGCTTTGGGAAAAACATCTCTCTGTAATCGTTTTGCTTCAGCTTCAACTGATTTTGCAATAACTGCTTTTTGTTTGTCGGGGTCTGGTTCATCAATTCGTGGGCAGATGATATATGCCTGTCTTCCTTCAGCAAGGAGTGATGCAATCTTTGCATATGTCTCATCTCGTTTTTCTGGTGTGACAAGTGTTGTTTCTACTTGTTTTCTTCCAGCAGGTAACTCATCAAGCAAACTTAGATCAAGATCGCCATATATGGTGAGTGCAAGAGTGCGAGGGATTGGTGTTGCCGTCATTGAAAGAAGATGGGGGACATGGCTATCTTTTTTTGCTAAACTTTTTCGTTGATTAAGCCCAAAGCGGTGTTGTTCGTCAATAATAGCGAGTGCTAAATGTTTAAATACCAAACTTTTTTGAATCAGTGCGTGAGTACCAATTACGATTGGTATTTCGCCGTTTGCAATCCATTTTGAAAGTTGTGCTCGAGAAATAGTAGTCCATGATGTATGGTGAGAGGAGACTTTTGTTGGAAATTTTCGACACCCGCTACCAGTAATAAGTGCTACTTGTATATTGGTATCCTTAAAAAGTTCAATAAACGACTCGAATTGTTGGGTTGCAAGAAGTTCGGTTGGTGCCATATATGCCACTTGTAAATTACCAAACGTTTGCTTGGTACCTTGCTTGAGCGGGCGATTCATGACTGTTGCATAGGTTGCAATTGCAGCAACTGCGGTTTTTCCACTCCCAACATCACCTTCAAGAAGACGAGACATTGGTATATCGTTCGTAAGATCTTTCAAGATATGATCGACAACTTTTTGTTGAGCTCCAGTGAGCGGGAAGCCAAGTTTTGTAATAAATGAATCAATATCAACTACTGAGGGGTCGATTGCATATGCTTGTCGCTCTTTGAGTTTGGCTCGTTCTTGGGCTCGAGCAAGATTGATAATAAATATTTCATCAAACGCAAATCGTTTTCGAGCGATCGTCGCATCAGTGCGAGATTTTGGAGTATGTATCCAAATAAGTGCTGTTGTTAAACTTGGTAATGAATACCGCGCTAAGATCTCTGATGGAATATGATCTTTTACTTCTTTAAGTTCCGCGAGTGCTCGAGCTATTGTATGACTAAACCACAAACTTGAAACTCCTTTTGTTTCGGGGTATATCGGCGTGAGTACACCGTGTGCATCTTTGCCAAACAGTGAATCCATACTATCAATTGGGAGTACTTTTTCTTCACGAACAACAGGGTTGGTGAGTGTTGGCTTGTCATTATGAATACTTACCTTACCAGTAAGTTCGACTGTTTGACCAACAGAAAGCATCGAAGCAAGATATGGTTGGTTGAACCATATCACATGGAGCTTGCCACTTACGTCTTCAATAGTTGCTTCGGTGAGCGCAACTTTTGTTTTCCATGACTTTCGAGCTTTGAGTGCGGTAATAGTTGCGCGTACTGTTGCATGGTCGCCATCGCGAAGTTGTGCAATAGAAATAAATGTTGACTCATCTGCATAGCGTGCAGGGAAGTGGTATAGGATATCTCGCACGGTATGGAGGCCAAGTTTCTGAAGTCCTTTTCGGGTATCTTCTTTGAGCCGCACCAGGCTTCCAATTGGTGACTCAAGAGTAATCATACAGATTTATTTCTTGCAGTGAGCGCAGGTATGTTTCTTGTGACCAAAAAGCTTACACCCAATACAAGTACCACAATCACATGAACTCCATGTTTCGCCGTATGAAAGTTTGTGTGCAATCCAAAGTATAATGAGTGTTGTCACTGCAGATACTGGACTTAGCCCAAGCGCAAAGAGAGAAAACATTGCACCACCAAGATAGGTACTTCCAATAAGTGTTCCGATCGTACGAAGTGGTTTAAACAACAATGTAGCAGTAATAATAAGCTGCACAATTACCATTGGTACAAGAAGTGTTGCCATATTAAGCGACATAAAAAAATCTTGCATGTAATCGCTTTGAGTTACTTTGCCGTAGCCGCTCATAAAAAAGATAATTGCAACAACAACAAAGAGCCATGAACCAATTTGTTTTCGGGATGATTGTTTTTTCATAGGTACAGTATACCAAGGAGCTCAAAACAAACACACCCCACAGAAGTGGGGTGTGTTTGGTAAGAATTAGCGACGTTCGCGGAATCCTCCGTTGTTTTCTCGAGGTCGAGCAAGGTCAACGAAAAGGGTTCGGCCATCGAGATCGCTCTGATTGAGCTTCTCAACAGCAGCGCGTGCCTCAGCTTCGCTTGAAAATTCAACGAAACCGTAACCTTTGCTTTTGCCGGTCATTTTATCCGTGAGGATGGTGGCGTTGGTCACCGTGCCGACTTGGGCAA
>JACCDR010476845.1_pt1 | contig 12225 bp, 13 predicted proteins | sample 7446431 | NCBI WGS metagenome assembly JACCDR01 (sample SAMN15323443, study PRJNA562643) | freshwater metagenome | isolation source: river surface water | place: USA:Blue River Watershed | collected 2017-08-17
ATGGCACTGAGCATCCTAGAGGTGCTGAGATTGAATTGCCAGAAAAGACGGCTAAACATCTAGCCGAAAGCAAGATCGTTGAGATTTTGTCCACAAATGTGGATGAGCCTGTGGAAATTCCTGCGGAGGTGCAAGTTGAATCAGTACCAGATCCAGCGCCGCAAGAAGCTCAGGCAGAGGCGGAAGAAGAAACGCCAAAGACTCCTAAAAAAACTAGCAAGAGAAGGATTGATTCTGACGATGAATAAAGGTCAACTGATTGACACGATCGCTGAGCAGGTCGTCGCTCCAATCACCAAGAAGCAGATCGAAACCATTGTGACAGCGGCTTTTGATGTAATTCAAAATGCTGTTGCTGGTGGCGATAAGGTGACTTTGGTTGGGTTTGGAACTTTTGAAGCACGCGATCGCGCTGAACGTGAAGGACGCAATCCCAAAACTGGCGAGAACATGACTATCCCTGCTACTAAGGCGGTTAGGTTTAGCGCTGGCAAGGTTTTCAAAGAATTGGTAAACAGTGATAGCTAATGGCAACTTACGCGACGCAACAGGACTTTATTGATGCTTTTGGTGAGCGCGAGGTAATCATGCTCACGAACCTCTATGCCCCGACAGCAACGACGATTAATACCGCCAAGCTGATTCAGTGCCAAGAGGATGCCAAGGCATTGATAGATGGCATGATTTCCACTTGTGCAACTGTTGCGGCGCAAATGCCCTTTGCTGTCGTTCCTCCTTTGCTCCGTACCTTTGAACTTGCTATTTGTCGATACATGATGGATAGCGTTCAGGCTCGTGAGGATGTGCGGAAACGCTATGAGGATGCCATTAAGCAACTCTTGCTAATTGGTCAGTGCAAGATGAGCCTTGGCTTGTCGGGTGCTGACCCTGAAGTTGCCATTCCTACTAATGTTTTGGATGGTGCGGTGGGTACTAGATCTGATTACTTTGGAGATTGCAGGCTGAATGGCTACTAATCTGGAATTGCTTGAAAATGTGCTGATTGCAAGGGTTACGCCAACTTGCGCTGAGAATGGCGTGAGTGTGGCTAAGCTCAATGCTTATGAGCTTGGTCAACCGATGCAATCAGGGCAAGCTTTTATTAATTACAGTGGCGTTTCGCCTTCTGAGGTTCTGACCTTTCAGGGGCAAGTGATTAGCACTTTCCGATTTGATTTTGTGGTTCGCTATGCGAATCTCAGTACTCACGATCAAGCCTATCCATTGTTGGGCGCGGTTAAGGATGTTTTTCGGGATTATGAGCCATTTGGCAATCTTTGCGTGAAGCCTATGCGCTTGATTCGGGAGAAGCCGCCAACGATTCCTCAGATGTTGGATGGCTTTTGGATCTATGTCCAAGAATATGAATTTGATTTACTAGAGGTCTAGAATGGCTCCACAGTTACGAAAAAGTGACGTTCCTACACAGGGGCGGGCTAGTACAGTTTATCTCTCGCTTTTGCCAACGGGCGATCGCAATGCCCCTATTTTTCAATCTCTTGCTAATACTGGCTTTGCTGGGTTGGTGACCGTTCTGGATGCGGTTGCTGATGATAGCTATATTTTGGTTGTCGCTGGCGTAACTTATACGGTTGTGGCGGTTGCTGGCGATACCAAGCAATCAATTGCAAGAAAGTTGATCGCCTTGATTGAAGCTGGTACTACTGGCTGTAAAGCTTACAATCTGCGCCAAAATGGGGCTAATTGGGAATTCAGACTGCATCGCTCAACTACCTTCACCTTGGCAAATACAGGCACAACCGAGACAGCCGATCTCACCGTTGGCTCTGTTGCGGGGGCAGCTACGGCGGTTGCCAAGGGTGCGACTAGCATCACTTTGGGCTTCCCTTTGATTGGCAGAATCCCTGCGGGACAATATCTCAGATTTGCTAGTGGTAATACTGAAGTCACGGTAAAGCTATCGGCGACGGCTGAGGCTGGAGCGACTAGCTTGGCAGTTGTGGCAGTTGATGAAGGTATTCCTGCGGCGGCGATCGCTGCTTTCCCTCCAGAATTCACTCACAGAACTGCGGCAAGTATTTCGCCCACCTTTGAATTTACGGGCTTTAGTACCCTAAATACTGGCGGTTTTGAGGATGGCGTACAAACTACATCCAGCGCTGAAGCCGATCTCTCAGGTATTTACTTTGAGCTAGATCCTGTCTATCGCACCATTGTCGATAATGCCCCTAGCGGTCGTGAGTTTGGTCTGTTCCTTGATTACAAAGAACCTAAAGAAGGCTGGAGCGGTCGCCGTAAGTTTGCAGTCGTTGGTATCACTGGAAGAGAGGAACCTGTGACGGTTGAGGGCTTCATTGAAGCTAACTTTACCGCCAAGGTGTTGACCGATCCAACTGAAACACCTGCCGCACCGTTATGATTCGCGCTCTAATTGGTGAGGGAATCTTTGGGTTATGCCCTCAAATCTATGAAGATTCCGTCACCTTTTGGCGCTTGATTATTAATGAAGAGTCAATACTGGGTAAGCCCTGTGAGTTGCTTGATATCGATTCTGGCAAAGCGATCGCTATAGTTCTCATCCCTGAAGAGATGGATCAGGTATCCGATAAATTTGAACTTAAAAGAATCCAATGAAATCTCAATTACCCTTTGATTTGCAAAAGCTTGTACCAAAAGAATCAATAAAATTTGGTAGCGTGACGATCCCTAAATATGGCTCATTGACACCATTGGAGCAAGATGCTCTTGCGGCTGTGGATGATTCTTTGTCAATGGCTTTGTATAAGCCTGCGATCGTTAAGGCGTTTTTGATTTGTCGCTGCGATATTCCTGAAGATACCGATCTGACTAAAGTCCCAAAGCACCTTATCGAACCAGTCTATGATTTTGTGATCAATGAAATCAACGAGTGGAAGCCTAAATCTAATGAGCAAGGCGAAAAAAAAGAACCGACTGGGCTGAACTCTACTACGAGTTCAGACTTGAATATCCCAGCGCCGAATTCTGGAGATGCCCAGTCCACCTCATCCGAATTGCCTTAGATAAAGCTGCCGATCGCGAACTTACACGCACAGGATTGATAACATCGGCGATCGCTTCTGTTGGTGTTGCACTTTGCAATATCAACGGTGTTAAGAAAGCAAGCCCTGAATGGTTCGATCCTGTACTGAATATCAGGAATGAAGCCAAAATCCCTAACCAAGTTCGCGAAACCTTCCTAGCTCTGGCGAAGGAAAAGAAAATTCCAAGCTGGGCTTTAAAACATTTTGATTTAAGGGAATTTGTGAACAGATGATTTTTACGGATTTGCAAGACAAGATTAATGCTCTGTATGGCTATACGCCATCACAGAGCAATTTGCTGCAAAATCCTGATCTCTTAGATATGGCGATTATGGCGATCGCTGCAAACGCAACTGACCTAATTGCGATCGCCACTGCCTATAACACCTTGATGGGGACTAGCCTCACATCGGGCGATTTGATTGCACAGCCTGACAAAACCAAGCTAGGGATTTTAGCGATCGCCTCAAGTACGACTAGCCTCAGTACCTTGGCTACTAGCTATAACACCTTGATGGGAACTGCTCTCACGGCTAGCACCATCCTTTCGCGTCCTGACTTGGTGCGTGTTGCAATGATGGCAACATGGGCAGCAGTGACTGACCTCGCAACCCTGACGGCTAAGGTTAATGCGCTGATGGGTTGGACTCCTACGAATGCCCAGCTTTTAAATAATTCCCAATTGCTTGAGATTGCTTTGGCGGCGGTGATTGGTGATGTGAGTGATCTAAGTGCGATCGCCACTGAATACAATGCTGTGATGGGGACTAGCTTTAGCGGTTCAGATTTGCTTGCTAGCCCTGAAAAGATTGCCAGAGGCGCTTTTTTTTTAATTGATTCAGCACCAGTTGTATTTGAGTTTTACTTGGGTGTGGTTTGCGATCGCGCCACAACCTATACCGATAGCTTCGGTAATTTGTGGCTGGCGGATACTTACTTTACGGGTGGTGATGTCTATGGTGTTCCTGGTCCAATTGCAGGTACGCCCGATCAGGATCTCTTCTTGGGTGAAAGGTATGGCAACTTTAGCTATGCTTTGCCCACTGCCACCAATGACTTACATCAAGTTGATTTGCTGTTTCGCGAAGGCTATTGGCAAGAGGCGGCGGCTAGGGTTTTCAATGTGCGGATAAATGGGACTTTGGTCTTAACTAATTTCGATATTTTTGCTGAAGCTGGCTACCTGACTGCGCTTACAAGGACTTTTGAGGCAACACCAATATCCAACGTGATTACGATCGCGTTTGAAACGGTTTTGGATAATGCGGTTGTTTCGGCTCTATCGTTGAGGTCTCAAAATGGCTAAGGATTTAGAGCTAAAAGTAAAGCTGCTCACTGATGACCTCGTTAAAGGGATTGCAGAATCTCGCGCCCAAATAAAATCCTTGGATAAGGAGAAGGCGCAAATCATTCTTGATCTCAAGAAGGATCAGCTACTTGATGATTTCAATAAAATTCGTGCGAATCTTAAGGAGCTAAATGCTAAGCCGATTACGGCTCAAGTACAGGTAGAGAAGGAAAAGGCGCTCAACGATCTTGCTCAAATCAAGACTCAATTGAGAGGGATTGATAAGGTCAAGCTTGATATTGAAGTACCGAAAAATACTGCCCTTGAGTTGCGGGCGATCGGTGAGTCTTTCAGTGCTATCTCTGGGGTGCTAACTCAGCTTAAAGATGATGCGGTGGCAAGCTTTAAGGAGTTTGATGCGGCTAGGGTAAAGCTGACTACAATTGGTGAATCTGGTAAGGCTTTAGCTGGTGATCTGAGGGGATTGTCTGCGGAATTGAAATTCCAAACCACTGCCGCCGAACTTGCTACGGGTGGTTACACGGCTCTATCGGGTGGATTTACTAAAACTGGTGAGGCTTCTAAGGTTCTGAAGGCGGCAACAGTTGGCGCTGTTGGCGGTTTTTCGGATACGGATACGGTTACTAAGGCTTTGGTTAGCACTTTGAATGCTTACGGGCTGAGTGCTGACCAAGCTGCCGCTACGGTGGATAAGTTCTCGTCTGTTCAGCAAAACGGGATTATCACGATCAATGAGTACGCTGGACAAATTGCTCAGGTTGCTCCCTTGGCGGCTCAGGCTGGCATTAGCCTAGATGAGTTAAACGGGTTTATCGCTACCGCAACGGCTTCAGGTGTGCCTGTTAGCCAAACTTTCTCAGGCTTGAGACAGGCGATCGCTTCAACCTTGAAACCAAGTGCGGAAGCTTCCAAGCTTGCTCAAGAGTTGGGTATTGAGTTTGATGCTCAAGCCTTGAAAACTCAAGGGCTATCGGGCATTTTGGGCAAGCTTGGCGCGAGTGGCAACGATACCGCCGAAAATCTGGTCAAGTTGTTTGGCTCTGTTGAGGCTGTGTCTGCGATCGCGCCTTCGGCTGGCAAGGGCTTTGCAACTTTGCAAGCCAATATCGCATCATCGGCTAATAGTGCAGGCACTGCGGCAAAGAACTTTGATACGGTATCAAATTCTATTGGTGGCAGAGCAAAGGCTTTACAGAATGAGTTAAATGAGTCTCTATCGCAATTTGGCGAGAAGATCCTTGCGGTTACTAATCCAGTTGTGCAAGGTACGACTGCGATCGTTCGGGCGTTTAATGCTTTGCCTCAACCTGTCCAAGCTGCGATCGCGGTTTTTGTTGGTGGTGGGGCTGCGGTTGCTGCATTTGGAGCGGCAGTTGCTGCTATTGGGGCAGTCATTCAACCCACATTGGCAGGATTAACTTTGCTAGCTGGTGGGGCTGGACGTTTAACTGCTTTTTTGAGTACTAGTGTTACTCAGCTTTTTTCTTTTACAAGCGCTTCCGCATCGGCGGCGACAGGAGCGACAACGGCTGGTGTTGCTGCTAGTGGTGCAAGTGTCGGATTTGGAGCAATGGCGGCTACCATTGGGGCTGCTATTGCCCAAGCTGCCCTTTTGTACTTAGCCTTTGAATCCTTAAAAACAGTCACCGATATTGGCTTTTCGTTAGCTGGTATCAATGATGGCACTAAGGCAATTGATCAGCTTAACGAAAGCCTTGGTAAAACTAAAGCTACAGCAATTGAATCTACAAATGCAGCTAATGATTTTTTCTCTGGTCTAACGGCGGGTGCTGATAGAGCGAAGAATCCTATTGAGGGCATTGCTCAAGGATTCATCAATGTTCTCAATGCGATCGGTCAAGTAGATGGGGCTGAAGCCACTAGCAAGTTTGGGAGTAGCAATTCCTTTGCATTGATCAGCAAAGCTCAATTGGATGCTCAACAAACTACTTTTGCTTTTGAGAAATCGATCAAGAGCCTCAATAGCACTCTCGATCAATCTCAGCAAGTTTTTCAAAAATATGGCTTAGCTGTTAACTTTGAGGCTAATGCATCAAAGTTGAGTGCTGATCAGAAAGCTGCATTCAAAGAGGAAGCTGGTAGATCAATCAAATTACTCCAAGATGAGATCTCAGGACTGCAAAAGCTTACTGGTCAAAGGGATATAGACCAAAATGCTTTGAAATTAAACATTCAAACTAGGGAAAGTGAAATTAGAGCATTTCAATCTCGACTTTCACTATTGAATCAAAATGTAAAAGCTTCAGCCGCTTCAACTGCATCAACATCGGCTCAAACCAAGGCACTTAAAGAACAACTTGCTGAAGAGCAAAAAATTGCTAAAGCTAAGGCTGATATAGATAGTAAATCCAGCGCCAAAAAATCTGACTTACTCAGAGGCAATGAGCAAAAATCCCAAGAGAAAGGGATTGAGAGTAAGCGTGATACGGCTTTGGATAACCTCAAACTTAAGCAAGCCAGAGAGGTTGGCGAGTTTCAGGATAAGCTCGAAAACTCGTTTAACGAGAAAAAGCTCAAAGGTGAAAAGGCGATCGCCGATTTCAAAGAATCGCGTGAAGCCGCCATTGAGAAACAGAAAACCGATGCAGAGGCGGCTCGCGCTAAGCTTGCCGACGACTTCCAAAAGGCAAGGCAAGCCGATGCCGATAGCTTCCGCCAAAAACAGGAAGCCGCCGATGCTCAGTACCAAAAACAAAAGCAAGAGAACGAGCGCAAGTTTAACGAAAGCCTCACGGGTGCAAGTGACATCATTGCTCGTGAGACAAAACTTGGCACGGCTGACCCCAAAGAAGCCGCCAAACTTCAGCAACAATTTGCCGAAGAAGATCGGATTAAGCAAGCCGTCGCGTCCACAAATGTGGACACGAATGCAACCAAAGAGCAATTCGCTCAACAAGCCAAGCAAATCGCAGGCGTTGGGCAAATTTCCTCGCAAGAAGATGCGGCAAAGGTGCAGTTAGCTCTCGCCGAATTGGAAGCAAAGGCTAAGGCTCAATTCGCCGAACAAGAGCGCATTAAGGATGCTGAGTACAATGCCAAAAAACAGACTCAAGAAGCAACTTTTCAGGAAACCCAACGCGCTCTTGATGCTGGGTTTAAAGAGGCTCAGAAAGCCGATGCGCTCAACTTTGAAACCAATGTGCTTAAGCCTCAGAGAGACGCTCTGGAGCAAGAAGTCAATGCCAAAAAACTCGAATTTGAGCAAGGCACACTTCAACCCTTAAAGCTAGCTCAAGAAACAGAGTTAGCAGCATTTAAGCAGCAAAAGGAAGCGGAAACCAATGCACTCAAATTGCAATTTGAGAACGAACTGGAATCGCTTCGCACTGCGGCGAAATTGCGCGAGATTGACCTCGATGCTCAGGCTCAAAAAGACAAGCTGGATCGTGAGGCTGTATTCAAAGATCAGCAACGCTCCCTTGATTTGCAAAACGCTAATCAAGTAGCTCAAATCCTTTCTACAGCCAAGCTTGAAAAAGCAAATCTACTTGGTGCTGTAGGCATTGCACAGACCAATATCTCCACTGGGATTAAGTCCCCCAGCAACAATATCGACAAGCTAACCTCTGGAATCAATTCAGCCAGCAACAAAACCACCAATACAACCAACAACCAAAATGGCTTGAATATTGGAAACCTAACCGTAAGCACCCCCAGTCCCATGAAGGACTTAACATCAGTGCTTAGGGAATTAGCTAATGTGGAGGCGCGATAATAATGCCTGTAAATATTGCGTCACGTCCATTTGAGCTAATCATTGCGGGGATAGATCGCACTGCTGTGATGGAGGTGATTAACCTCTCTCAACCAAGTACTTTAGAAGCTGGTGATGCTCCCGTTACGGGCAAAATTACTTTGCGTTTTTCCAGTCGCGATCGCAACAATTACACCTATACGACTAGCCCCACAATTGCGGCTAGATTTGCGGTTGGAGCGCTAGTTACCTATCGGATTACTGATGATTCGGGCGATCTGGTTTACCATCCGCTAAGCGGTCAGCAACTGTTTATTCTCAAAAAGCCAAGTCCCCCAGTGGACAATACTCTCACCCTGCAAGTAGGGTGTATTTTGGCTTACCAAGATCAGCGAGTGGCTGACTATGAGCCAAGCGGTGTCACGATTGGCACGGATACGCCTAGAAATACAGTCGTTGAGCGTGTTTTGCAAGCGGCAGGCATAAGTAATTATTCAGTCCCTTCTCTGCCCTATCCCTTCAATTGCCCTGCCGAAAAACAAGGCGGCTCGTTTGTGAAGATGGCGGCAGCGATCGCTAAGGCTGTGAAGCACATTACATATTGCAATAGCGCTGGTCAGGTCATCGTTGCGCCGATTAACCTCGATGCTTCGCCAGTTGCTACGCTCACAATTGGAGCTAATGAGGTCAGCTTTGAGCCTGTTGATGGCTCTGCTATACCCGATGTCACTGAGCTTACAATTTCGGGCGTGTGCCAAGTCCCTGATCAAGGTGATTACCCAATCTTGATCGTTACACCTCAAGAGGTGGAATACGGTATTCCAAATTCCTCGCGGCGCACAATCCTCCTAGTTGCAAGAAATACCTTAGAGATAGCCAGTGAGAATTATTCAGTAGAAGTAGAAGAAGCGGGGCTAACCTTTGCTACCTTTGATGGGCTGGAAACCGTTATGAACGTTACGCCCTTGGTTGCGAAAAATATCAAGGAGGTAATAAATAATTTCGATTCGCTCAATCGCCTATCCCAAAAAATTACCCGCAAATATCTAAGGCTAACTGACGCAATTTCAGGCTTACCGACTACGCCCTTTTTCGAGATTGAGCGAGAAATAATTGATTACACCTATACCGATGGCTATCCCTCAAGCATCCGCACGTCGCTATATACAGGTGTAATCCCTAATTCTGGCAATGTGGCGACGCTCTACAGCCTTTCACGCGAAACAGTTGCCTATAGCCCAAATCTTCCCTACTGGAACGAGATCACCTCAACAGAGACTTTTGGTAATAACTTTGATGGGGTCACAGGCTCAGAGATTCGCACAATCACTGCCAATGGTGTTACCTATCAGGCTTTCACTACAGGCGACGATCGCCTTCCTTCAAACTTTGTAGGAGCAACACGCACCCCAAAAACCGCCAATGATGGTTCTACTCGCCCTCCTTCGATCATTTATAGCGAAAAAATCAAAACCAAAAACCAAGAAATCGTTGCTGTTATCAATGCTAACCCTATCGCTGGTGTAGCCAGCAAAGAGAAGCACCAACCGATCAAGGTTGATTGGTTGGTATCCAACGAGCAAGCCTATGAGTACGGAAAGCTCGAAATTGTGCTGATGAATGGGCGTAGTCAGTGTCGATTCTTAATTACGCAACTCAATGACGAACTGCTTGCCCTGCGCCCCCGATGCAGGATTGACATCATATTTGAGGGCATCCTGTATCGGTGTTTAGTGGATGCGATCAATTTTGCTCAGGACATGAAGCGCCGCACGGTGGGCTTCATGTGCGACGTGATCAGCACTAGTCCTATTGGGAATCCATCCACTGTCTACAAATTGTCCACACCAGTCAACGCCTTACGTCCTGATGTCACCTTTGACCTTGTTGTTGAGGCTTCTCTATCCCAAACTTTAGACTTCTACGCAATCACTTTTGATTTGCTTGCAGAAGCTCAATTGGCTGAGGATGGGCAATTAGAGGCAGAAATAACAATGGGTTTACTTGTCAATGCAATATTTAATTAGGAGAATCACATGACTCAACATGGCAATGCCTTTGGAGATAGCCAAGCTCAAAATATTCAAATAGCAGTTGATCAGGGTAGTGGACCAGGGAAGCTCCAAGAATGGACTACGGGCTTCGGTACTCTGCTTGTTGAGTACGAACTGCCCGATCCATGCGCTCCCAGTGTTGTTGCTGATTCTAAAAAGATTGTTTTAAACCCAGTCACGCCAGTTACTGCGATCGCGTCTGGAACTTCAGCATCATTCAGATTGCTAGATTCCGATGATGTGATTATTGCCCAAGGCGATAACGAAATAGGCATTGTAGGAAGCAACAAGCCAGTGATTAAAAGTACTACAACCGTAGTGTCAGGGGCGACTCAATCAATTGTTAGTGCAAGTTTTGGTTATTCCTAATGGCGGAATTCACACCTGACGAATTAGTAAAGCTAGGGCTTGAGAGAGCCTTAGTTTCTGATGCTCTCTCAAGAGAAAAGAAAAAGAAGCGGCAAGAGACAGCCATTCTGCCTGTCTTCATGGGCAAAAATGGTAAAGTTCGGCAACTAGGGCAAGGCGAAAGCAATGCCTTAATCTTGCCAAATCGGTACTACCAAGAAGGCGAGCCAATGAACCCTCAGCCAGTAGGCAAAGGCGGACTGATCGCAGTAGACAATAAAAGCTATTTTGTCCCTGCTTCTGTTCCTGTTGAGCCATTGCCACAGCCAGTTGGCAAAATTCTTGGCATTGCAACAAACCAAGAGCAATTTACTGTGGTGAGCAACGAATTTAATACTAGTAGCAGTATTAGCGGATCGGCTATAGGTGTTATTTATTCTTTCCCAGATTTCACTTTCATCCCTTTTAATGATTCTGATCCTGTTACCCCATCTAGTCCCCTAATACTAGATCCTCTTGTCGCTGATCCTGACGGTGGTATAGGTACAATCACAGCTAGCAATAGTAGCCCATTCTTGGGTTACAAAATTGATTTTACAGGTGCTACTGATTGCTCCTTAATTTTTTCTAACTCAGAAGTTAGTGTTACATCTTTCGATCCCGACGATCCCTTAAATCCCCCGCCTTTTTCGATTACCTTGAGGCTAAGATCCTATGCATCACAGGACGGAGGCGGATTTGATTTAATCGTAGATAGTACCCAAACATTTGATGAAACAACATCTCTATCTGAGCCTATGTTTCCCAATCCATTTGCTTGCAATATTCTTGAAGGATATGTCACCTGGGAGTTTCTATGACTGTCGAAACCGTCCGCAATCAACTATCCCGAACCTTTGCTCAAAGCGCGACAGGACTACGTGATCGGCTAGCCCAAACCGATGAGCAACAAACCTTTAGCGCCATATACCTTGGAGCGCGAAAGGTCAAACTAGCCAATGGCGACATCCGCACCGCAGACTTCCAAGGCACTCGCCAAGTCGCGATCGGTGAGTCTGTCACCGTTACCTTCCCTTTGGGCAGTCCCATAGGTTACTTCACTAGCAAAATAGCTTAATCCTATGCAAAAACTCACCCTAGAACTATCAGGCATATCCCTAATTCTTGATAGATTCTCTTCCTACACACCACGTCAGCCCATCAACGATCAAAGGGCTGCTTTCTCTACTTCTCCCTTCGGTGCTTCCATCATTGAGTCCGTAGGCTTTGAGCCTAAGAACATCTTTCGATTCAGCGTCCTAACTACCGATAGCACCGTTGTTACAGCATTGAAAAAGCTTGATCTGGAGCAAAAGTCTCAGATTGATGCTGGTACGTTCACTGGCGTGGTTTGTACCGATGAGATGCATAAGTTCATTGAGAAAGCGATCGCCCCTACAAGGCAAAAAACTGCCGAAGCTGAGGTTGATGAGGATGATGGCTATTTGTCGTATTGGGCTAAGTTCAATGTCGGGATGGATCTATCGTTGGGCGATCCCAATGGCAAGGCTGATGTGTTGAATGTGATTCTGATTGAATTAGATAAGCTAATCCCTTCCCCTTAGTTTGTATTTTTAGATCTAGATCTAAAAATTGAGATCCAGAATTGAAAATTTAAGATCTCAATTCAAAACTAAAACTACAATCACGTTCTTCAGCCCTCGATCATTTGCTCTTATATGGTCCCCCCGGTTTGGGGAAAACTTCCTTGGCTCTAATCATCGCTCAGGAAATGGG
>JACCDR010935385.1_pt1 | contig 12224 bp, 18 predicted proteins | sample 7446431 | NCBI WGS metagenome assembly JACCDR01 (sample SAMN15323443, study PRJNA562643) | freshwater metagenome | isolation source: river surface water | place: USA:Blue River Watershed | collected 2017-08-17
GGCTCATCTCACAGTGTAGACCTGATGTTATGTTTGGCGAGCAAGTTGCGAGCAAGGACGGACTTGCACGGAAAGGGGAAGACCTTTGTTTATTACGGACTAAGGGCAGACGAAAACAGAGTGGGAGTTAGACCGTCTGACACTTCCACACCCGTGTATCCGCTGGTAGAAGCGGGCATTGACTTGCGAGGCGTCTGGATCATTCTTAATCGGAAGAATCTCCTGCCACCGTCTTTCTTCGGGCCTTCGCTTTATTACAAAGTGCTGGAGATGCTAGACCGCGATACTTGGCTCATTGACGAGATGGCCGAATGGGAAACGCGAATGCTATTCGCTGGTCGAACACGCAGCAATTGCTATTTCTGTTTTTATCAACGTCAATACGAGTACGTGTGGCTCGCCGAAACTCACCCCGATCTCTTTGAGCGGGCGTGCTGGATGGAGCGAACCACGGGGCGTTTGCAGCAAACGCCCTTCACTTGGCAGCGCGGGCATTACCTCGACAACATGGTGAGGAGCGAACGACACGCAATTCTTACTAGACGGGCTCGCGAAGTCGCGGGGATGATCAGGCAGAAGCTTCAGACAAGCCTTTTCGGGGAAACGGGGGATACTGAGATTGCGTTAACCTCGTGTGGGCTATTGTGTGGGAAGTGACGATTAGTTGCTTCTTCTGTTAACTCTTTTGGCAAATTTCCAATATGAGCCACTGTCAAGCAAACGTCGAAAGTTGCAACGCCGAAGAATACGAGTGTCTCTGCGGTGTAATGTCCTGCTCGATTCACGGTCACGTTGACGAGGGGGATAATCTGCCGGATGGCTGGGAATGTGGTAATCAGGTAGATGAGAAGCTAACCGAAGAAGAGATGCGCCACTGGATCGAGAACCACGGCGGCAGGCCATCTGAAGAACAACGGCAATACTGGCAGCAGCGATGCCAGTCGCTTTAAGTCAATTTATAGACGAAAGGAGATTTAAATATGAAGATATTGGCAGCAAGAAAGATTCTCGACGGAGATATGTATATCCCGCTGAAGGGTATGGCAACGCCTGAAACGGTAGCTAAGCTGCAAGAAGCCGTGGATGCCCAAACCGCAAAGGTATGGACGAGTAGCCCCGAGCGAAAGCTCTTGCTGGCGAGCCCTTGCAATGCGCAGATGTGGGCTCCTGAGATGGGCAGCTACGATATACAGATTGAGGAATTATGATAATCAACTGCCTATACTGCAATAACACATACACCGAAGAGGACGATCATTCTGACCATAAGATCGACACGCATTCTTGCAAAAGATGCTGGCCAACATCGAAGGTCGGCAAAAAGATCAAATATTCTGCCTGGGATCGCCCGCCCTATGGCCCGTCCGAATCGGTTTTTGCCGATAAGTACCTGACCAGGAATGAGGTTTACACGATTGCGAAGATTCACCGGAGTCAGCATATGACTCATATTGAATTGAAGGAATTTCCCGGAAGAGAAGGATTTGGTCATCTGTTCAGCCTAAATGTTTTTGTTCCACCGGATTTTGAGAGACCTGAAAGAGACTAATCCGACATGCCCGAATGGAAAAACACACTCCCGACAGAACCCGGTTTTTATTGGCTGCGAAACTTTTCGATCACCTATGGACCCACAGATTCACGGGAAACAATTGTCGAACTAATTCCGGACCCGACAGTACCCAAAATCAGCGATCCTTGTTTTGCCGCACCGGCCAGAGAGCGAGCAAAACGCTTTTATATCACGGGCTTGACCTACAACTATGAACTTAAAACAGTCGTCAAAGGCGAATGGTGCGGTCCCATAACACCGGACATGACAGAGAAAGCAGTCATGGCCGAACGGGAACGCTGTAAGGAAATTATCGATTACTGCAGCAGAGACGTTGCGGAACATGCCATTCCTATGATTGAATCCGGCAAGAAACTCGGGGAATCATGATAGAAAAAATCAGACTCAACATCGGAGGCGCCACCAATCCCCTTCCCGGTTACATTGTTGTCGACCACAAGACCGGTCAGGAGGCTTACCCGCTCAATTATCCGGAGAAGTCGGTTGACGAAATCCGGGCGAGTCACGTGCTTGAGCATTTTTCTTACCAACAGACAGACAAGATTCTAAAGGATTGGGTACGGGCTCTGAAGACTGGAGGCATTCTCAAAATTGCGGTTCCGGATTTCGAGTGGATCGCCAGGACATACGTCCAAGCCGAACAGATAGAACGTGACAATCAAGTCATTCTCAATGGCGGTCTGACCGCCTACAGCGAGAATCTAACCTTTAACTACGACACGAAGCCATCTCCGCATATCCCAATTGAGTCATTACTCATGGGATCGCAGACCGACCAGGACGACTTTCACAAGGCAGTCTTCACCTACTGGAAGCTCTTCACGATGATGTGTCATGTCGGTCTGGTCGACATTCGCCGATGGAGAGGCGATCCGGAGGATTGCTCCGGCATTCCCTTTGTCAGCTTGAATCTTGAAGGCCGCAAGTGGAGATAGCATGGCGAAAAAACGGATCCGCTACAGCCGGGAGAGAATCATTGCCCAGGCCATTCATTTAAGACACACCGGAATTGTTTTGGACGTCGAGACCACCGGAGGCGCCGTGGACGACGAAGTAATTGAGATGAGCATTGTCCGCGCAAAAGACGGGAAAGTCTTGTATGACTCTCGGTTCAAGCCCCAGCAGAAGATCAAATACTTTGCCCGCAACATCCACGGGATTTCCGATTACATGCTCCAAAGATGTCCGACTTTTCCCGACCAGTACGGGCGAATCTACGAGATTTTGCATGGTGCAACCATTCTCGCCTGGGGAGAATTCAATGACCGCCGTTTCTTGAAACAGACCTTCGACCGATACTCATTGGCCATACCCGAAATCAGTTGGGTTTGTGCGATGCGACTCCACCAGGACTATGAAAATTTGTCAGCCCCGACAAAGTTAAGCGAAGCCTGCAGGATGTACGGATTAACTTCAGGCGATCACAGCGCCAAGGCTGATGCACTGGCGGCCGCCCGAGTCGTTTATAAGATTTCATTGGGAGGCGCAGAGCAAATCCGAGTTGTGACCGACAGTTATCAACCCGAAATTATTTAGAGGTGAAATGAGAATCATTAGACCGGGAACAAAACCCGAAGACCGATTTTACCAAATAGAATGCCACAACTGCAGTTGCTTCTTTGAATTTACAAGAAAAGAGGCTGAATTTGTGCCAGATCAAACAGATGGCAGCTTTTTACGGATCCAATGCCCTGAATGCAAAACTTCATGTAAGATCGATCCGGTAAAGAAGTTTTCAAGCAGTAAAGCATTCGAGAATTATTATGGAAAATAAAAAGAAAGGAAGAAGATGCCAACAAAGAAAGAAGCAGAACGGCGACATGCAAATTATTTCCTTAATTTGCCAAACCCTTTACCTCAAGATCAAAAACAAGTCGATCTTGCAAAGACAAGAGCAGACAATAAAGAAGTAAAAGTGCCTGCAAACAAATCTGTATCGACACCCGCACCCGCACCCGCACCCAAAAAGAAATAACAAAACAATGTATACACAAGGCTTAATCAAAATCACGATTCCCGACTGTCCGAACCAGGAGACCGAAGAACCTTGGGAGACCGAGCACCTTCACGAAATCCGGGACGCCCGAGAAAGTAAGACTCATTCCACCGAACCTGTTGCTTACCTTCCCCATTCGTGCCAAGAATGGGTTATCGGAGGCGCATCCGAAATCGAGCAAATGATTGCCGACCTCAAACATGCACTTATGGAAATCGAATCGAAGAAAGGATAAAACCCATGACAATTACCCTTACCGACAGGCAGAAAAAGTTTCTCAAAAGCGCACTCGGCGCACACCCGCATGTTCCCAAAAAGGATTGGGGCTACCGAAACCACTTCTGCGCAGGAGTCGGAAGTCAGGATCAAGCCGACCTGGATATTATGGTCTCCATGGGGTTGTTTAAGACAGGAACCACCATCAATAACAACCAGAGCGTTTTCTATCACGCGACGGTTGCAGGAATGGACGCAATTGGACTTACACCAGAACAGAAGGCCAATGCCCTCGAAGACTTACCGGAAGAAAGTTGATTTTTTTTTCAAACACACCCCTTGAATTCAAACTTTGTGCTTGAAACTTTCCCTTCCCTGTTTTATATTCTCGCCGTCAGATCGAGAAACAATACGGAGATAGCCCATGGGAATGAATTACACCCTATATGCCGGACCTCTGCTTATCTGCAGGAATCCGAAACTGCCCGAAAAAGAAATCCCACACATCGCTGAAATGTTTGAGAAATGCGAGCCGTTTTTTGAGCTTCGAGGTGAACTCCCATCCAAGACCGAAGACGGTCAAGACTATCTCGCCCTCGGCCCGAATCTGCGAATTCCTCAAATTAAAAGGAAACTTTGGACATCGGACGAACCTTTTGATTTCCCGATGATCTTTGACAGCAATTCCGGAGTTTTGGGAAATCCGGATGGTAAGGCTGAAATGGCCTTTTTCGTTGAACAGTTCGCGCCCTATATTGAGATTCTCAAGCAATATTACGACGTCGAAGTTTGCTGGGGTTTCGTGCCAGGATTTAGTTGATATATGGTCAAACGCCAAGAAATTGAACTCGAAACCGAGCAAATCTTACATATCCTCAAATCGACAACCGGCAAAATTGTCCGCGACCGTGCGGGAAACTGGACACTGGTTTTAGACCTCGCAGAAGTTGAAATTCCGGCAGAGATCGGTAACAAATCTCGAGATTTCGTCTTTGCCGGAGTGCTCAGAGTCCGCGGCTGGATCAAAAAGACCAGGAAAATTAGAGGAAAGAAAGATGCAAGTCAAGATTAAGATCACGAAAAAGAACATTGAGCAAGGCGTGCAAGACTGTGTTGGCAATCACCCGGTTGCCTTAGCCCTACGGGATATTGGTTTTGACACGCCATGTGTTACGAGTAAAACAATCAGTTTTTACAATAAGAAGACCGAAACCCGCTACTACTATAAGGTTTGGGAAGAACTGGCAAAATATATTGAAAATTTTGACGATTATTTTTTGCACGACAATCCAACCAGACCAGCAGTCTTCACTCTCGAAAAAGCCGATTTGATCGGACAGATTCGTCTCAATCCCAAAATCTTCAAGTTTCTACATGAGACCATCAGCCGAGATTGGTTTTACTACGGAGATGAAATTCTTGGCATTGGTGCGGCCTGTTATTGCAAGGGGAAGCCCAAACCGAAATCCCAAAACAAGAGCTTTTTCGTTTTGGCCAATCAGAAACACGAGTCTCATGACCTGACTCTTCCGGCCGATGTTGAGGATTTCCAGAAACATGGCATTTCCAGAAAACAGGCGATTGCCAATTTCAGGCTCATGTCTCTTGCACCTCGAATGCTGGAACTGCTTTGTCAATACGAGTATGCGGCTCAGTACATGCCTGATCCTGGAAAACGAGAGCGTAATCTGACCGAGTTTCGAGACATTTTGAAGGAGTTGGGAATCGAATGAAAATCAAAATCGAAGTAACTCCCAAAGACATTGCCTGGGGGCGACCGGGATCCTGTGAAGACTGTCCGATTGCTAGAGGCGCTCTTCGTGCCGGATTGACCAGCATCCGAGTTGAGGCGAGCAATATTTCATTTAAGCTCAAAAGACGTAGATATTGGGCAAAATCGCTTCCTGTGAAAGCCGTTAAATTTATCGAGAAATTCGACGCTGATCCGAATACGGTCAAAGAAAAACGGGAAGAATTTGCTTTTAGTTTCTGCTTAAACATTGAGGACCGGCAATGAACGCAATCTGTCAGGAATGCAAGCAGGATGTTGGACAGGAATCGATCCAGATGCCCGATCCGACAATCCAGTGGAACTCACAGAAGCCCGAAAGTTGCCTGATCTGGCTCTGCAATAAAGATTGCATGGATAAATGGATGTTCAAGCAACCTGCAGAGTTTCAAGAGCACATGAGGCAAAAGCAGGAACATGTGATGGAACTCTTGGAAGCCGGTTTTGAACTCACGCGGCGTTTCAGGAGTCATCAGTATTGGATGCTGATTTTGGGCGAGGATGCCGCCAAGACGGTTTTGCCCGCCGTAAAGGACAAATATTATTCAGATTCAGGAAAAGACGAATATTGGGCAACCCAATGGGGTCAGATGGACGGTCAGGGGATTGTGCACATCTTCGTTGTCGCATGTTTTCAGAAGAAGAAAATGCGCGACTTCCAGTACCTGAACACAATGAAAAATTGTGGCGCCCTGCAGGGTATGCCGGACAAGAAGTTTCTCGAATCGGCGGACCTCTTTTTCTGCCTGGATCAACCGGAACATTATGGTCTGGCCGTCGATCTGGCTATGTCCTTACTTGAAAACGTTCAAGAAACGGAGACTGAAAACTAATATGCCGGACATTTTTGCCCATGCAATTATTCTCTCATTCGTCACGATCATCATGATTCTCGGCTTGTCGGCCGAGCAGATCATAAGATCGCCATTTATCAACCGGGAACAAAAAATCTTGCGGATCATCGCTCTTATAGGAATTCCCCCTGTAGGCTTCATGATCCATACGGAATTCCCTCCCAACAGACCTTAAACCCTAAAAGAAAAGGAAATTACATGATTGACGCACCCATGTTAAGTACAGACATCGACCCGAACCAAACACCCGAACCGGAAGGCAATTTCGTCGACAGCCGGATTATCCTGACAACGCTAGGCAAACTCGGCAAAGACCTGAAGAAAGCCGCTGCGACTCTGACCGAACTCGAAGCCCGGTATTTGGTTGACACTTATTACCGAATGCAAGGATACCGGATCCGTGCAGCGAGCCAGATTCGAGCCATTGAGCAAGGCGCCGACGAGGGCGGCACACATCAGGTGTTGTCTTTCTTCCAAAGCAATTTCGAGATTCTCGAAACGCAGATGAAAGGAGCTCTCGGTGTCTTTGCCGGAGCGCGACCGGAAGGTGCATGGCTTCAAGCGGTTGTCGGCATCGGACCGGTTATCTCGGCGGGTCTGATCGCAAACATCGATATTGCCAAGGCAAAGTACTCCGGTTCGCTTTGGAAGTATGCCGGGATTGCCTCGCCAACCGCCGACAAGTGGGAGAAAGGCCAGAAACGTCCATACAACGCGAGCCTGAAACTCTTACTGGTTTACAAAGCCGGGGAGTCGTTCGTCAAATTCCAGAACAACAAAAACGACGTCTACGGCAAACTGTTCGCCAAGCGCAAGCAGGAGTACATTCAGAAGAATCAGCAAGGAGCATTCGCTTCGGCCGCACAACAAGTTTTGAGGGACAAGAACATCGGAAAGACAACGGACGCCTACATCTGGTATTCCGGCAGCCTTTTGCCCGAAGTCCTGACCGGTTATGCCGGAATGAGTACCGAGGAACAGAAGAAGCAGATTGCCAAATACCGAGTCGCACCCGGTGAAGGTACGCCGATGCTCCCACCCGCGCACATTCACGCCAGGGCTCGCCGGTTTGCCGTCAAAATTTTCGCGTCCCACCTGCATGAAGTCATGTTCTTCAAGCGGTACGGTGTCTTGGCGCCACTTCCTTACATCATCGACGTCATGGGACACAGCGACTATATCCCGGTTCCGTACCTGGAGGCTTACCCGGACCTCTTGAAGGCGTATGAAGCCGAACCGTTTCACAAACGGGCGAGGATCATTGACAGGATTGACCACCAAGACAAAACCGGCCGGTATGCGATTCGAGATCACAACGGGCGAGAGCGTCTGGAAGACACCCCCTTAGACGCAGAAGAGCTGGGTCCAATCGAAGATTACGAGGACGACACCCCGGCGACCTTCACTCCAGCCGCAATGTCTTCTTTGCTCAGGGGGCCAATCGACGATTACGAGGACGACACCCCGGCAGAGGAATAGGGCGGACTGTTTAGGGGGATGCCTGCCCCGCTCCCCCTGATCAAATCACGATTTTTGACTTGCATCAATAATGAATGAGACAAAAAGTCTGAATTCCACCGAAAATGATCGAATCATAATCAGCGAATGGCAGCGCATCCGAATGAACCAAAAAGGGAAAATTGCATGAGCTCAGAATGAGCCAATAAGATGAATCTCAAGCAAGGAGAGCGAGTCAGATGAGTTGAGTAGCAAGAACCATGAATAAGTCAAATGAAGCAGATCTCAACAATATAGACCGAATCATTGCTTCGGAATTCCGGGAATCATGAGTGAGTCATTTGGTCATAATACCAACGGAAGAAAACGAAACATTCGCGAAGAATGACAAAAATAATGAATGAGTCCTACACTCGGAATTGCAGGACAAGTGAGCGAACCAATCGCGAGGAATTTCAAACATCTGGAATGAACCATCGGATTTGAGTTTCATATTATTTGAATGAGGCAGAGAATCTAATTGACAGTTGATTTGACCGAACCAACAAACTGGAGTCACATCTTGCTTGAATGAGACACATAATGTAATTTTCACTTAGTGGGAACGAGCCATTCGCGTGGATTCTCAAAGTGTAAGAACGAGTCAAAAGAGTAGAATCACAATTCAGAGGAATGAGACCTAATATCAGAATCACATGCAATGCGAGCGACTCAAGACCCATGATTTACAAACAAACCAAAGAAGACCTTCACGAAGATTAACAAGTCAGGGGATCGAGCTAGAGCGATTGAATCTCAGGAGTTTTGATCGAATCAGGTAGACGAACTTACATAAAGAAGCAATAAGACCAAACGGAGGAATGATAGAAATCTAAATCGAACCAGATGACGCGAATTTCATATCTCCAGAATGAGACACACACGGAGAATAACAGTGGAACTGAACGAACCAGATGACTCGAATTACAATGTAGAAGAGTGAGACATAGCGTCCGATTTACATTGCGCTCGAACGAATCAAATGTTTGGAATCGCAAAAAGTTAATGAGCAGACATTGGATTGGATTCACACCGCAAGTGATCGAATCAGCATCCGGAAATTGCAAGCAATCAGACTGAATCAAATGATAAGAATCGCATAAACCGTGAGTGAATCAAAAAATGGAAATCCCATGCGCAATGAATGAGACACATTTCCGGAATGACAAGACTGTTGACCGAACCAGCTAAGTAGAATTGCAAAAGAATCGAGTGAATCGAAAAATTGGAATGGCATACGAAATCAATGAGACACCCTTTGTGAATAACAACTCAATCGACCGAATCAGATCACATGACTTTCCAGATACGAAGAGTGAACCAATTGACCGAAGTTGCATTGTCCGTGAGTGAACCAGGCTTCCCGAATACCACAGGAACTAAATGAGCCGCTGTCAGCGAATCACAATTCAAGTGACCGAACCAATAAACAAGATTCCCAGGATTGGGGAATGAGTTAACGACCGAGATTCTCATGATGGGAAAACGAACAAGCCACAAGGGGTAAATCGCAAAGTAAGCAAGCAAGTCCGGCCTTTAGATTTATAGTAGGGATGAACGAGTTAAGGCCATTGATTGACATATGGTAAGAACGAATCAAAATGCTAGACTCACATACACCGCGAATGAACGAGACGCACGTTCTGAATAACAAAACATCTGACCGAACCATATAGACCGAAATCTCAGATGATAGGAATGAATCAAAATACACGATTTACAGGAATGGTGACTGAGCCGGAACTCGGGATTCACACAAGCGGAGAACGAGTCAATGATTCAGAAATCACAAACCGAGCGACCGAGCCAAGGGAGGAAAATACCAGGGGCATAATCGAAACGAATAGCAAGAAATGAAAATGAATCACGGGATGCGAATCACAAGTAAATAAAATGAGTCACGTGTAGTGATCGGTTCACAAAATCTTGGAACGAGTCATAGTTCGTGAGTAGCAAGAAAGTCAGATCGAATCATGCGATATGAATCACACGCTGTTCAAATGAATCACACAATCAGAATAACATTTATTTTGAATGAGCCATGAGAAGTAAATCACATATCATCAAAACGAATCAGCAAAGATCAATAACATTGCTGGAAAGTGAGTCCTAGACGTCGATTTACAAATCGCTTGAACGAGACATGGAGCTTAAATAGCATCCAAGAGAAACGAAACAGATTTACAGAATCACAGACCGAGAGATTGAACCAATGATTTTGATTCGCAGGAAGCTTGAATAAGACATAAATCTTGATTGACATAGTTTCGGATCGAGCCAACATGCGCAAATCACATGGCAGGAAAACGAACCACAAATTCTGAATCTCAATGGTTGGGAATGACCCAAAGACATGAAAGCAAAATTTCACTTGACACGAACGAGCCGGGATAGAAGTTTCACAAGCGAGTGAAGCGATTCAAATGAAGGAATTGACATGGTTCAGGAAAGAATCATAGATAATGATTTTCAAGAACGACGAATGAAGCATAAGAGGTAAATCACAGAAGTAGCGAATGAGCCAAAGATCAAAATTCCCATGGTCAAAGATCGAGACATCTGAACCGAATTTCAAAGGGATCGAGCGAATCAAGTCCCATAACTTGCAGGAAGGCGGAATGAATCATCCGTTTTGAATTTCAAGGCCCAGGAGTGAACCAAAAAATTCGACTGCCAAATAAAAAGAATGAGGCAAGGGAAAATAAATCACACATCACTTGAACGAGCCCAAAACCGGGATTCTCAAAACAAATAAGCGAATTATCTCGGATGACTTACATACAGCGCGAATGAGCCATGAATAGCGAATCACCTAGATCGAGAACGAGTCAAAAAGAGGAACTTACAAGAAGATAGCAACGAACCAAATACGGAGATTTATAATCGTTTTGAGTGAACCATCAAATGAGATTTTCACGGTCCAAGAATGACTCAAGGGCTGAAAATTACATTGCAAGCGAAGAAGTCGTTAGGGTGGATTTTCAGGAGACAGAAACGAACCAAGCTAGAAGACTAACACGGCAATCAAATGAGCCAGGACACAGGAATTTCATATCAAGCAATCGAACCAAGGAGAAGGAGTCACATGGCATCGAAATGAGTCAGAGTGAGCAAATCACAAATCGGGTTAACGAACCAATTATAGAGAGTTGCAGGCACCTTGAATGAGACAGGCGGACTGAATGACGGACAGGGCGGAACGAATCAAAACGCGCTAATCACAAGTCGAAAGAATGAGACAGAAGGCTAGATTGACATATCATGTGAACGAACCATGCAATCAGAATCTCAAGCCAGAGAAATGAACCAAGTATGAAGAATTGCAATCGATATGAATGAATCACGTAGACCGAATTTCAGGTAGGCCGAATGAGACATACATCGAGAATAACAATATCTAAGAACAAACCATTAGGAATGAATTCCATGACGTCGTAATGAGGCAGGTATCTGAAATCACAACCCACGGGAACGAATCAATGTCACTGATTCACAATAAACCAACATGAAACATTTTCCATGAATGACAAGACAATGAAATGAATCACACCCCTCGAATTCCAAGTCCCATGAGTGAATCACCCAGCGTGAGTTTCAAACCTCATGAATGAACCAAGAAGTTCAAATAACAAGATGCACGAATGAGCCAGAATATACGAATTTCATTAGGCGAGAACAAGTCATCACTGGTAATTTCACAAAAGGAACGAATGAGCCAAGATATGCGAATCCCATTAGGACAGAACGAATCAAGAAACGGAAATTCACATATAGCGGGAATGAGTCAAATGGGCAGAATTCCACAGACCGTAAACGAATCAGTTGATCTGATTAACAAGTCGTCGGAATGAGTCGTCAGAGTTGAGTCTCAAGTTGGCCGAACGAATCAAGGTGGCGAATTAACAAATTCCGCGAACGAGACCTTAACTGTGAATCACAAGTAAATAGAACGAATCACGAAAAAAGATTGACAGGGCGATTGAATGAGGCATCGATCAGGAATCACAAATAATAAAACGAACCATACTTGATGAATGACATAGCCAGTAAATGAGCCACAATGGTCGATTTTCCATAACAGGGGAACGAGACACAGATGAGAAATTCCAGATAATAAGATCAAATCAAGATCGGCAAATCACAAGGTAAACGAATAAACCATAAGAGGTGAAATGACAATCATCCTGAATGAATCGAGGATTGGAAATAGCAATAAGCGTGAATGAATTAAGATTCAAGAGTTACAATCCATCGAAATGAATCAAGGCCGACAAATTGCAATAAGTTTGAGTAAACCAC
>JACCDR012535169.1_pt1 | contig 12224 bp, 13 predicted proteins | sample 7446431 | NCBI WGS metagenome assembly JACCDR01 (sample SAMN15323443, study PRJNA562643) | freshwater metagenome | isolation source: river surface water | place: USA:Blue River Watershed | collected 2017-08-17
CCCCAGCTTGTCGGCCAGGCCGGCAAACGTGTTGACCTCCACCGGCGGCTGCCCCACGGCAATGGCAGGCAGCCGCGAACAACCCTGCAGCGCAGAAGGCAGAAGGGCGGCGGCGCCGGGCAGGCCCGCCGGGTGCCCGATCAGCCGGTCAGATCGGTACCTTGCGCAGCATTTCCAGGCCGATATCGCCGACCGAGATCTCGCGCAGCGCGGTCACGCCGGGCTTGTTGCGCGTCTCGATCTTCGGCGCATGGCCCTGGCTGAGCATGCGCGCCCGGTAGGTGGCGGCCAGCACCAGCTGGAAGCGGTTCGGGATGCGGTTCAGGCAGTCTTCGACGGTGATGCGGGCCATGGGCGACGGTCCTTCGGGAAACGCGGGGCGGGGCGGGCGGTCAGGCCAGGTCGAGGGCGGCGAACACCGCGGACCGGGCCCGCCGCTGCGCGGCGTACTTCAGCCGCTGCGAGTGGACGACGGTCTTCAGGTCGAAAAGCGCCATCTCGAACAGGGCATTGATTATAACGAAGTCGAAGTGCCGGGCCTGGGCCACCTCGAGGCGCGCGTTGTCCATGCGCAGGGCGATGACTTCGGGGTGGTCTTCACCGCGCCGCTGCAGGCGCTGGCGCAGTTCGTTCCAGCTCGGCGGCAGGATGAAGATGAGCACGGCGTCCGGAAAGAGCTTCTTGATCTGCAGCGCGCCCTGCCAGTCGATCTCGAGGATCACGTCGTCGCCCTGCATCAGGCGCTGTTCCAGCCCGGTGCGCGAGGTGCCGTACAGGTGCCCGTGCACCTCGGCCCATTCGAAGAACTCGCCGCGCCCGGCCATCGCGCGGAACTCGGGCTCGCCGATGAACCAGTACTCGCGGCCGTCCATCTCCTGGCCGCGCGGCGCGCGCGTGGTGTGGGAGACCGACACCCCGAGGTGCGAATCGAGTTCCAGCAGCGCCTTCACGAGGCTCGACTTGCCCGCCCCGCTGGGCGCGGCCACCACGATCAGGTTGCCCGGGGTCTGCATGCGCTGATTCTAGGGTGGCCGCCGCGGCCGGGCCGTGACGGCCGGGTACCTGCGGACCGCGCGGCGCAGGCACTGCGCCGCGCGCTGCTGCCAGCAGCATCAACGCACGCTGGCGGGGTTGGCGTTGACGTTGGCGATTGCCGTCGTGCCGGCGGAGGCCGCTGCCGGCTTGATGGCGACGTCGAAGGCGTTCGTCTCACCGTTCAGCTGGCGTTGCTCGCCGCTGGCGGCGGCGGCCTTCGCTTCGGCGCGCACGTCGGCACGGCTGCGCTGGGCGATGAAGACGGCCGGCTTATGCGTTTCGCCTTCGCTGATGCGCAGGCTGCCGTCCAGGCGGGCCCGCTGCAGTTCGGCGATCACCTGGGCGCGGGTGACGGTGCTGGTGCTGACTTGCGGGTACTCGTAGGTCGCTTCCTGGGCCAGTGCGGCGCCGCTGGCGGCGAACGAGAGGGCGAGGGCGGCGATCAGCTTGGTGGTGTTCATGACGGTTTCCTTGGACAGTGAGGGTTGGGGCTTTGCTCTCGTGGCCGGCTTGTCTGCCTGCCACGGAAAGAATTCTGGAAACCCAAACCGATCACAGCCGAACGGCAAGATGACAAATTCGTAATCCGGCAAACGGGTTGCGCGTGCGACCATCCATACCCTTGTCACACCCATGCCCGCCCGGGCTCTTTCCATGCGCCTGTTGGTCGTCGAAGACGAAATCAAGCTCGCCCAGTACCTGCACAAGGGCCTGACCGAGAACGGCCACGTCGTCGACCTCGCGCACGACGGCATCGAAGGCCGGCGCCTGGCCACCGGCGGCGACTACGACCTCGTGCTGCTCGACCTGATGCTGCCGGGCGTCGACGGCTTCGGCGTGCTGTCGGCGCTGCGCGCCGCGCAGCGCAGCACGCCGGTGCTGATGCTCACCGCGCGCGGTGACGTCGAAGACCGCGTGCGCGGCCTGGAGCGCGGCGCCGACGACTACCTCGTCAAGCCCTTCGCGTTCTCCGAGCTGATGGCGCGCGTCGGTGCGCTGCTGCGCCGCGGCGCGCCGGCCAGCGCGCAGCCGGCCACGCAGTTGCGGCTGGCCGACCTCGAGGTCGACCTGATCAGCCGCCGCGCGCAGCGCGCCACGCAACGGCTCGACCTCACGGCCAAGGAGTTCAAGCTGCTCGCGCTGCTGTTGCGCCGGCGCGGCCAGATCCTGTCGCGCACGGTGCTGGCCGAGCAGGTGTGGGACATGAACTTCGACTCCGACACCAACATCGTCGAAGTGGCGGTGCGCCGCCTGCGCGCCAAGCTCGACGACCCGTTCCCCGCCAAGCTGCTGCACACCGTGCGCGGCATGGGTTACGTGCTCGAGGAGCGCGAAGCGTGAGCCCGCTGTCGTCCACCTGCAGCCACTCGATCAGCGCGCGGCTGTCGAAGAAGCTGGCGCTGTTCACCATCGTCGTGATGGGGTTCTTGTCCTGGGCGTCCTGGGCTGCCGTGGGCATGCTGGTCAAGGACCGCAACGCGCAGGACCTCACCACGCGCTGCGCCTTGTTCGAGGACCTGCTGGCCCTGGAGGCGCGCAGCGGTGGCGAGGCCGCCGTGAAGGCGCGGCTCGAACTCGACCGTGCGATGCGCCGCTCGAGCCGGCTGGAAGTCTGGCGCGCCGACGGCAGCCTCTTGTACGCCGACGTCGCCAGCCCGGCCTTCCAGGCCTCGAACCACCTGCGCAGCAAGGAATTCCTGGTGCAGGCCGAAGAGCTGCCCGGGGGCAAGCTGCGCGCCGTGTACACGGTCGACTTCACCGACGACGCCAACATGGGCACGCGCTGGGCGCTGATCCTGCTGGCGGTGACCCTGGCCGCCGGTGCGGTGGTCGGCGGCGGCGTCTGGTGGTACGTGCGCCGCGGCCTGTCGCCGCTGCGCTACCTGGCGAGCCAGACCCGCCTGATCTCGCCACAGAACCTGGAGCAGCGCCTGTCGCTGCGCGACCCGGCGGAGGAGCTTCAGCCCTGGATCGAGCAGTTCAATGCGCTGATGCAGCGGCTCGAACTGTCCTACGCGCAGCTCGAGGGCTTCAACGCCGACGTTGCCCACGAACTGCGCACGCCGCTCGCCACGCTGGTCGGCCAGACCGAGCTCGCTCTGTCGCGCGAGCGCAGCAACGAGTCGCTGCGCGAAACCTTGGCCAGCAACCTCGAGGAGATGCAGCGCCTCTCGGCGATGGTCAACGACATGCTCTTCCTGAGCCATGCCGACCGCGGTGCGGTGGCGCGGCGGGGCCAGCCGGTCAGCCTGGCGGCGCTGGCCCGGCAGGTCGTCGAGTTCCACGAGGCGCCGCTCGAGGACGCCGGCCTGCGCCTGCAGGTGGAGGGCGACGTCACCGTGGCCGTCGACGAGGCCCTCTTCAAGCGGGCGGTGTCCAACCTGCTGGGCAACGCCACGCGCTTTGCCGAGCGCAACTCGACCGTGGTGATCCGGATCGCGCCGGAACTCGCCGAGCAGGTGCAGGTGGTGGTGCAGAACACCGGCCACGCGATCGATGCGCAGGCGCTGCCCCGACTGTTCGACCGCTTCTTCCGCGCCGACGCCTCGCGCTGCTGCGACGGCCAGCAGCACCACGGGCTGGGCCTTGCGATCGTCGCGGCGATCGCGCGCATGCACGCCGGCCGCACCCTGGCCGAATCGCAAGGCGGCGTCACGCGCGTCGGCTTCACGCTCGCGACGAGGGCGGAAACGAGCTGATTCCGCCGGCGCCGGCGCGGCGGATTCGATCCCTGCGCCGCGCTGCCGGCTTGCTGGCGACCACGGGTTCGCGGCATGGCGCTGCCGCGCCCGGAGGCAGATACTCCGCAGCCCACGTCACAGCACCCCCCGGAGGCCGCCATGGCAACACGCACTTCGCTTCAACGATGCGGCCGGCTGCTCCCGTGGTCGCTGGCCGCCACGGCGCTGCTGGCCTCGTCAGTCCTCCACGCGGCACCGAGCGGCTGGGTGCTGAACACCAACCAGGGCATCGACCTGGTGAACCTGGCCAACAACGCCGAGGCGGCCGCGAGCAGCACCGTCTTCCCCAGCGACAGCCTGGCCGTCTCGCCGGGCGGCTCGCTCTACAGCGCCGACGGCGGCGGCAACCTGTGGAACGTGACGGGGCCGCCGATCCCCGTCGGGCCGACACTGCGCACGCAGGTCGCCGACCTCGACTGGGCCGGCAATGGCCTGTGGGGCTACAGCAATGCGTCGAACGAACTCTTCTACTACGACCTCGGCGCCAGCAGCGTCACCTATGCGGCCACGCTGACGCTGCCGGCCAGCCTGCCCGCCGGCGCCATCGTCACCGGCGTGGCGCACCAGCCGGGCAGCGGCGACATCTTTCTGTCGGCGCACGACGGCCTGAACAACGACATGCTGCTGCGCGTGCCTGCGGCTTCCAGCGTGGCGCAGATGGTCGGCGCGCTGGCGCATGGCGACAGCTTCAGCTACATCAGCGACATCGACTTCGACGCCGCCGGCACGCTGCACGCGATGACCTGGTTCCATCGCTGGTTCTACAGCGTGGCGCCGGCCACCGCGGCCACCAGCTTCATCAGCGCCGGTCCGCACCGCGATGCCACCGCGCTGGCCCTGGCGCCGGTGCCGGAACCCGCCAGCGCGCTGCTGCTGTGCCTGGGCCTGGCGGCCGTGGGTGCCCGTGCCTGGCGACACGGGCGCAGCGACTCGGCTGCAGCGCCGGCCCGGGCCGGGCAGGCTTGAGCCGGCGCGGGGCGTTCCCGCGCTCAGCCCGGGCCGCAGGCGGGCCGCCGGCCTGGTGCCTCATGGCGCCGAGGTGTCACACTGCGGGCCTTTCCATGGTGCCGGAGCGGCTGCAGTGTTCTTTCTGGTGTACGTCAGCGCGGCAGTGACCTGGTTCTCCGACGCGGAGTTGCGTTCCCTGCTCGGTGCGGCCCGCCGCCACAACGAGCAGCAGGGCATCACCGGCATGCTGCTCTACAAGGACGGCAACTTCATGCAGGCGCTGGAGGGCGACGAAGCCGCCGTGCTCAGACTCTACGCGCGGCTGCAGTCCGACCGCCGGCATCGCGGCGTGCTGACGATAGACAGCGGCCACGCCGACGCGCGCCAGTTTCCCGACTGGAGCATGGCATTCCACGACCTCAGCCGAGGCCACGGCGCCATGCCCACGGGCTACAGCCGCTTCCTGGACGAGCCGCTGAACTCGCCGGCCTTTGCCGGCGAGCCCGGCCGCTGCCGGGATCTCCTGCAGGTCTTCAGGCGCCTGGGTTGACGGCGCCGCGACGGCGCTGCCGCGCTGCAGCAGCCACGCCCGCCAGGCCCAGCAGCATCAGCGCGTAGGTGCCGGGCTCGGGCACCGGGGTGATCTCGTACAGCACCGTGCGGTTGGACAAGCCACCGGCAACGATCGAGTCGGCGGTCGACTCGTGAGACACGGCCAGGAAGAAGCGGCCGTCGCTCTCGAACACCGTCAGGCCTTCGGGGCGCAGCACGTTCGTGTCGTCGGAGACCAGCAGGTCCAGGAAGGAGGCGTTGGCCGGGTCGGTGATGTCGTAGATGGCCACCGCACTGCGCGTGGTGCGCTCCAGGCCGATGAAGGCCAGCGTCCGGCCGCCCAGCGTGTAGATCGCCACGCCTTCGGGCTCGACGCCCTTGTCGTCGCTGCGGCCATCGGAGTACACGCCGGCCGCGAGGGCCGCGACCTCGAGCTCGTTGCCGCTGTCGAAGACCAGGTTGCCGTCCTCGTCGCGGATCGAGAAGCTGCGGCCACCGAGCGTGACGATCTCGGTGGCCGAATGCCCGTTCGCCAGCTCGCCGGTGGCACCGTTGCGCAGCACGTTCAGGCGACCGAGGTTGCTGTTCTGCTTGAGCGCAGCAGCGTCGGGGAACGCGGTCGCGTCGAGCACGAAGGCGGCGTTGCCCAGCCGCACGACATCGGCATCGTCGACGAAGGCATCACCCTCGTTGGCCATCACGTAGAAGGACTTGCCACCCGTGCTGTAGCTGACGATCGCGTCAGGCATGTACAGCCCCTTCACCGGCACCTTGCGGAAGTTGCCGATGGCGTTGTCCTGGTTGCTGGGGTCGATCTCGTTGCCGGCGACGCTGAAGTCCTTGCTGCCCAGCGGCAGGATGCGCGTGAACTGGCCGGTCTGCAGGTCGAGCTCGGCGATCGCGGTGTTCTCCTGCAGCGTCACCTGCGCCTTCAGCCCGCCGGGGGCGATGGCGATGTACTCCGGCTCGAAGGCCACCGACGGCAGCGTGTCGCCGACGATCCGCACCCCGCTGGCGCGCAGGCTGTCCACCTGGTTGTCGAAGGCGGTGAAGCCGGCGGTGTTGACCGTGGTCGTCAGGCTGTTGCCGCTGCGGTTGACGTCGATCAGGCTGACGCTGCCCGCGGGGTTGTTGGTGTTGCTCTGGCGCTCGCCGTCGTTGGCCACCAGCAGGCGCGTGCCGCCGGGCGCCCAGGTCAGCATGTCGGGCACCGCGCCCACCTGCACGCTGCCCAGCAGCGCCGCGTTGCCTCCTTGGGTGAGGAAGGTCTGGGTGTCGAAGAACTTCACCGTGCCCGGCTGGCCGGCATCGCTGCCATTGGTGAAGGCCACGGCCAGCGTGCTGCCGCTGATGGCGATGCTGTTGATGCCTCCGAACGCGCTGGTGTCGAAGCTCTGGAGGCGGTTGCCGCCGAGGCCCAGCACGTCGAGGCCGTTGCCGCCGGTGATCCACAGCGCGTTGGTGCCGGCGTCGAAGAGCGGGATCTCCGAAGAGCGCCCGATGGTGGGCTCGACGTTGTGGTTGAAGGTCCACAGCGAGGTGATCGCGGTGATGGGGCTGGCCGCGTGGGACGGAGCCATGCAGACCAGCGCCGTGGCAGCGGCGATCACGGAAAGGGCGGGGCGGAGTGTCAAGGTCGGCTTCCTGGTTTGAAGGAAGTCGGACCATAGGAACGCTCCGTGACGGAGCCGTGACATTTGTGACAGCCGCGCTGCCGGCAGGCCCCCGGGTCGCGGGGGTGCCGCGCGGCCGCCTTCAGACCACCTTGAGCGTGACGTCGATGTTGCCGCGCGTCGCGTTGCTGTACGGGCAGACTTCGTGCGCGGTCGCGACCAGGGCCTCGGCTGCGGCGCGGTCCAGGCCAGGGATGCTGATCGCCATGTCGACCGAGATGCCGAAGGCGCCGGCCTTGCCCGTCATCGGGCCGATGGCGACGTCGGACGTGATCGACACGTCTGCCGGCAGGCTGATCTTCTGGCGGCCGGCCACGGCCTTCAGCGCGCCGATGAAGCAGGCCGAGTAGCCGGCGGCGAACAGCTGCTCGGGGTTGGTGCCCTTGCCGTCGTCGCCACCCAGCGCCTTGGGCGTGGACAGCGTGAGCGACAGGCGCTCGTCGTTCGACTTGGCGGTGCCGGCGCGGCCGCCGGTGGCCGTGGCGGTGGCGGTGTAGATCTTGGCGTCGATGGCCATGGGAATCTCCTTCGGGGTGGGTTGCGGCACTCAGGCCGCGGGGGGGAACGGGGTGGAAGCTTCAGCGGGTGCTGCCTGCAACTGGTCGCGCAGTGACTTGAGGCGGGTGGTGAGCTGCTGCAGTTCGTCGAGTTCGCAGCCGCTGGCACAGGCCACGGCCGCCGGCACCGCGGCGGCACGGCTCTTCAGCTCGCGGCCCGCGGCCGTGAGCTGCAGCAGCACGCGCCGCTCGTCTGCGGTGTCGCGCAGCCGCTGTAGCAGGCCGGCCGACTGCATGCGCTTGAGCAGGGGTGTCAGGGTGCCGGAGTCCAGCGCGAGGCGCTCGCCGATCTGCGAGACGGAGAGGCCGTCGCCTTCCCACAGCACCAGCATCACCAGGTACTGCGGGTAGGTCAGGCCCAGTGGTTCCAGCAGCGGCTTGTACAGCTTGGTCATCGCCAGCGATGCGGAGTACAGCGCGTAGCAGAGCTGGTGGTCCAGCCGCAACCACTCGTCGGCCGGTGGCGGCTTGCGGGAGCGGGATGGGCGCATCATGCGGGAATCATAACGAGCAATTCAATTGTCGACAATTTAATAGGGTCGACCCACGGAAACACTGCCTGGGGCGCCGGCTCGACACCCGACGTGGGTCAACGGGCCACGCACGGGCCTGTGGTAGCGTGATCCGGCGCCGTGCCCGGCTGCCCAGACGCACCAGGCAGGCCGACCGAATGCACGAACCTGCCGCCCCTCAGCCCCCTCCCGGCCCACCGCCCTGGCTGCCCGGGCTGCAGTTGCTGCGCCACTACCCGGCCGCCTGGTGGCGGCACGACATCGCTGCCGGTCTGGTGCTGACGACGATGCTGGTGCCGGTGGGCATCGCCTACGCGGTGGCTTCGGGCCTGCCCGGGATCCATGGCCTGTACGCCACTGTCGCCGCGCTGCTGGCCTATGCGCTCTTCGGCCCCAGCCGCATCATGGTGCTGGGGCCGGACTCGTCGCTCTCGGCGCTGATCCTGGCAGTGGTGCTGCCGCTGTCGGCGGGCGACCCCGCGCGTGCGGTGGCGCTGGCCGGCATGATGGCGATCGCCGTCGGGCTGATCTGCATCGGCGCCGGGTTTGCCCGGCTCGGCTTCGTCACCGAATTGCTGTCCAAGCCGATCCGCTACGGCTACCTGAACGGCATCGCGCTGGCCGTCATCGCCAGCCAGTTGCCGGGGCTGTTCGGCCTCTCCGTCGATGCCGAAGGCCTGCCGGCGCAGGCCGTGGCTTTCGTGCGGGCGCTGTGGGGCGGCGGCCCGAACCCGGCGGCCTTGGCCCTCGGCGCCGGCGCGCTGGCGATCATCCTGCTGCTCAAGCGCTGGCCGAGGCTGCCCGGCATGCTGATCGCCATCGGCATGGCCACCGCCGCGGTGGTCGCCTTTGACCTCGACGCCCGCCATGGCGTCGGCGTGCTCGGCGAGTTGCCGCAAGGGCTGCCCGCGCTGTCGCTGCCCTCCATCGGCTGGGCCGACCTGGGCCCGGTGCTGGGTGGGGCGCTCGCCGTCGCGCTGGTGGCCTTTGCCGACACCAGCGTGCTGTCGCGCAGTTATGCGCAGCGCCAGGGTGCCGCCGTCGACGCCAACCGCGAGATGGTGGCTTTGGGTGCTGCCAACCTGGCCGCGGGGCTGTTCCAGGGCTTCGCCGTCAGCAGCAGCGCCTCGCGCACGCCGGTGGCCGAAGCGGCGGGCGCGCGCTCGCAGATGGCCGGCGTGGTCGGCGCGCTGGCCGTCGCCGCGCTGCTGCTGCTGGCGCCGGGCTTGCTGCACCGCGTGCCCTACAGCGCGCTGGCGGCGGTGGTCATCGCCGCGGTGATCGGCCTGATCGAGTGGCGCGACCTGCAGCGCATCCGCCGCATGCAGGCCTGGGAGTTCTGGCTGTCCATCGGCTGCACCGCAGGCGTGCTGGTGCTGGGCGCGATCGAGGGGATCGCGCTGGCGATCGTGGCCTCGGTGATCGAGTTCCTGTGGGACGGCTGGCGCCCGCATTCGGCGGTGCTCGGGCGGGTCGACGGCATCGCCGGCTACCACGACGTGAAGCGGCACCCCGATGCCCGACGCATCGACGGCCTCGTGCTGTTGCGCTGGGACGCGCCGCTCTTCTTTGCCAACGCCGAGTGGTTCGAGCGCGTGGTGCGCGACACCCTGGCCGCCGCGCCGGCGCCAGTCAAGTGGCTGGTGGTGGCCGCCGAGCCCGTGACCAGCATCGACGTGACCTCCGCCGACGTGCTGCGCGAGCTGGACGAGTCGCTGAAGAGCCAGGGCATCGAGCTGTGCTTTGCCGAGATGAAGGGGCCGGTGAAGGACAAGCTCAAGCAGTTCGGCCTGTTCAGCCACTTCGGCCAGCAGACCTTCTTCGCCACCGTCGACGACGCCGTGCGGGCGTACCTCTCCGCGCACCCGCCGCAGCGCTGAAGGCCCGCCGGCCGTCGGCTCAGCCGCGCTCGGACCAGCGCTGGATCCAGGGGCCCAGGAACTCCGCGAACCCCGCCGCCGCCGGCGACAAGGCGCGTGTCGCCGGCGAATAAAGGCAGACCTTGCGCACCGACTCGGGCTGCACCACGCGCTTCATCACCAGCCCGATCGGCTTGGCCAGCACGCCGACGTAGGCCGGTGCCAGCGTCACCGCCAGCCCCTGCGCGGCGATGCCGAGCGCGGTGGAGATGTTGTCGACCACGTCGACCGGCGTCACCCGCGTGCCGGCGGGCACGTCGTGGTGCATCTGCGCCACGTTGTGCTCGTGGTCTCGCCCGGCGGAGACGATGGCCACGCCGGCCAGTTCGGCCCAGCGCAGCGCCCGGCGGTGGCGCGCCAGCGGGTGGCCGGGCGCGCACCACAGCACCCAGGCGCTGTCGAAGAGCGGCGTGGCCGCCACCGCATCGCCGGTGTGGCGGTCGGGGCCGATGGCGAGGTCGACGGCGCCGTCGGCCACCCGGTCCACCAGGTGGTCGACCGGCACGTCGCGCACCCGCACGACGACCTTCGGTTTGAGCGCCTGGTAGTCGCGCATCGCCATCGGCAGCGCGGTCGAGGCCAGCACCAGCGGCGCGCCGATGCGCACCACGCCGGTGGCTCGGTTGCGCACGTCGTCGGCGGCGCTGTCTGCGGCGCGCACGTGGCGCAGCAGCGTGGATGCCGAGCCGAGGAAGTCCCGCCCGGCGCTGGACAACGCCACCTTGCGCGTGGTGCGGTCGAAGAGCCTGAAGCCGAGGATCGCTTCCAGCTCCGCGATCAGCTGGCTCACCGCCTGCGCCGTCAGCCCCAGGCGCGAGGCGGCGAGCGTGAAGCTGTGCGCCTCGGCCACCGCGATGAAGGCCTCGATCTGGCGCAGCGTGAAGCGGGTCAGCGGCATCCGGCCATTATCAAGCGCGGCTTGGCAAAGGGCCCGAAAGCATTGGTTGTGGCCGTCGGGCGGCGCCGGGACACTCTGCGCCGCGTCCACCCGGTCCTCGCAGAAGGGCCGCACCACCAGGAGACCGCCTTGACCCTGACCACCCGGCTCGTTCAACGCGCCGCGCTCGCCCTCGCTGCCGCTGCCGGCGCCGGGCACGCCCTCGCGCAGGATCCGCTGACGACGCGCTGCGAGTCGGCGCCGATCGCCGCGCTGTTCAAGGTCTTCGGCGACACCGGCCGCATGCCGCCCGACCTGGGCCGCTTCCTGCAGAGCGCGGCGCTGCAGAAGATCGAACCCTACAAGGCCTTCGACAACGTGCACTACGTCGGCATCTGCTGGGTGTCGGCGTGGTTGATCACCTCGCCCACCGGCCATGTGCTGATCGACGCGCTCTACGGGCCCTACACCGAGCCGATGCTGGACAACATCCGCAAGCTCGGCTTCGACCCGAAGGACATCCGGCAGGTGGTGATGACCCACGGCCACTTCGACCACGCCGGCGGCGCCGCCACGCTGAAGGCGGCCCTGCCCGGCGCACGCTTCGCGATGACGGCCGAGGGCTGGCGCGAAGCGGCGGAGGCGGCGGCCGAGTCGGCATCGCGGCCGAACCGCTGGACCATGATCGAGCCGGACGCCGTGCTCGCCCACGGGCAGGTGCTTCAGGTGGGCGACATCCGGCTGCAGGCCTTCGAAACCCCCGGCCACACGATGGGCACGGCCTCGTTTGCCTTCGATGCCTTCGACGGCGGCCGCCGCCACCGTGCCTTCACGGTCGGCGGCCTGGGGCTCAATGCGATCAAGGGGCCGGAGCAGGTCGAGGCCTTCATCGCCAGCATCCAGCGCATCCGCGCGCTGACCGAAGACCCGAAGGACCCCGTCACCACCCACCTGACCACGCACCCCTTCTCGAACGGGCTGACCGAGGCGAAGGACCTGCTGAAGGCGCGCAAGCCCGGCGACCCGCACCCGCTGGTCGACCCGCAGGGCTTCCGCGAACAGCTCAACGGGCTGCAGGCGGGTGCCGAGCAGCGCCTGATCGCCGAGCGCGCGAAGAAGCCGAACTGAGCATGGACCTCGCCGACCTGCGCTCTGCGTTCGCCGGCCGGTTGCTGGCCGATGCCGAGGCCATGGCGCCGTTTCTCACCGACTGGCGGCGCAAGTGGACGGGCAGCGCGCTGGCGGTGGCGCAGCCTGACAGCGCCGAAGGCGTGGCGGCCGTGCTGCGCTGGTGCCGTGCCAAAGGCGTCGCCGTGGTCCCGCAGGGCGGCAACACCGGCCTGTCGGGCGGCGCGACGCCGGCCGCCGAGGGCCGCAGCCTGGTGCTGTCAACGGCGCGGCTGACGAGCA
>JACCDR011801518.1_pt1 | contig 12223 bp, 15 predicted proteins | sample 7446431 | NCBI WGS metagenome assembly JACCDR01 (sample SAMN15323443, study PRJNA562643) | freshwater metagenome | isolation source: river surface water | place: USA:Blue River Watershed | collected 2017-08-17
CCCCACAGATCGGCTGCTCGGCGGTCAACTCGATCGCCCGCTTCGGTGACTCGCTCGTGTGGCTCGGCAAGAGCGAGCGCGGCGAGAACATCGTCATCAAGACCGAGCAGTACGGCTTCAAGCCGATTTCAACGATGGCCGTGGCTGCGGCGATCTCGAGCTACCCACTTGTCTCCGATGCGATTGGCTACGTGTACGAGGAGGAGGAGCACCTGTTCTACGTGCTCACCTTCCCGACAGCAGACAAGACCTGGGTGTACGACGGCTCATCCGACAACTGGCACGAGCGAGCGAGCTTCACTTCCTCGACTGGCGCATTCCATCGTCATCGCAGCAACTGCTTCATGAACTTCCAGAACCTGCGCATGGTCGGCGACTATGTCTCGGGCTACCTGAATTACATGAGCCGCAAGGTGTTCACCGATGCGAGCTGGAACCCGGCGACGGGACTTGCGACCGCCGAGCCGCTCATTGCGCTCAGGCGCGCGCCGACGCTCTGGAGCCGCGAGAATCGCAAACGCCTTTTCCACTCCGCATTGCAGGTCGAGTTCCGCCCTGGTGTGGGTCTTCAGACAGGGCAGGGGGTCGATCCGCAGGCGATGCTGCGCTGGAGCGATGACGCCGGCGAAACCTACGGCAATCAGCACTGGTGCACGATCGGACGCGTGGGCCGCTACAAGAACCGCGCGCGCTGGAGAAGGCTTGGGCAGGCGCGCGACCGGGTGTACGAGGTATCGATCTCGGATCCCGTGAACCGCGACATCGTCGGCGCCACGCTCTTCGCGGGCACCGAGCAGGAAGGCTGATGGCCGCGGGGCAATTCAATCAGCTGCCGAACTACCCAGTTCCCCTGGAGCAAGGGCGCAACATCACCAAGGACTGGTACTTCTTCTGGGCCGGGCTCTTTCGTGGTCTTGCACCTGAGAACGTCGCAGCCATCACGCTCGGGGCATCGCCGTACGTTTACACCGCGCCGCGCGGCGGGCGCGTGATCGTGAACGGTGGCACGGTGACGGCGCTCGAATTCAGCCGTGACGGCGGGACGACCTACTACAACTGCGGGGTGACCGCAGGCGTGATTCCGCTCAACGCCACCGATTTTCTGCGCATTACCTACGCGGTCGCTCCGACCGTCACCTTCGTGCCCGGATGAACGCCGTCACGCCTCTCGAGCAGCTGCCGGCGGCGCCGCGCCGCGACACGATTCTCGCGTTCCAGCAGCACCTCGCGCAGTTCGAGCAGGTCGATTGCCCACTCAAGCACACCTTCGCCCCTGGAATGTATGCGCGGGAAATCCTGCTGCCTGCCGACACCTTCATCGTCGGCAAGATCCACAAGCACGCGCATCTCAACATAGTCACCCGGGGACGCTGCACGGTGGTGACCGAGTTCGGCCGGCGCGAGATTGACGCCTCTGCGGGTCCTGTGACCTTCACCAGCGAGGCGGGTGCAAAACGTGCCCTATACGTGCATGAGGAGACAGTTTGGACCACGATTCATGCTGTCCAATCGACCGACCTCGCAGAGATTGAGCGCGAAATCATCGCGCCCACTTTTGATGATCTAGACGCGTTTTTGGCGAGAGCGCGTGCACTCATCAGCGAGGACTCGCCATGTCAGGCCGAAATGAAGAGTTTGCCACCTATCGGGTGATCCCTTGACATGGGTCGCCGTGGCAGCAGCAGGCGCTGCTGTTATTGGTGCTGGTGCCTCATACGCCGGCAGCAAAAAGCAGTCTGATGCTGCCAAGAAGGGCTCGAACATCCAGTTGCAGATGTTCGACACGCTGAACGCCCAGCAGCAGCCGTTCATCCAGTCTGGCTATGGCGCGATGGGGCGTCTCAACACCTTGTTAGGCCTCGGAGCCCGCGCGCCAGTCGGCGGGATGCCCGCGGCCGGCGGCGCGCCCACGATGGGCAATCACATGTACCGCCCGACGCCAGCCGGCGGCGTGCAGGAGATGGCGGCCGCGAGCGCCGCGCCAGCCATGGGGCAGAACATGCGCCTGAAGCAGCTTCTCGCGCTGCGCGCCGCGCACGGTGACACTGAGGCCGAACGCATCCTGGGAGCCATCTGATGGGTTTCCTCAAGGACATGCTGAATCCGAAGAAGGCGTTCAAGGAGACGCTGAATCCCAAGACGCACATCAAGAACACGGTTGCGGCGTTCAAGAGCGGGGATATCAAGCGAATGCTTGACCCCGCAGACATGTACAACAAGATTGGTCCTGGCGGTAAGTACGGATTCGGCGACAGTGGTTCCGCGATCAAGACCGACCCTCGCACGATGGGCGGCGCTCCAGGCGCCTATGACCCATCCATCCTCGGGGCCGATCTCACTGACCCCGCCTACGGCTCGCTCACCAAGCCATTCGACGTCGAGGAGTTCTACAAGTACCAGGACCCCGGCTACAACTTCGAGCTGCAGCAGGGCACACAGGCGCTGCAGAACGCGGCATCGGCGGGATCGGGCGCTTTCTCCGGCGCGGCGCTGAAGGACTTGCTGCAGTTCAGCCAAGGCTTCGCGCGCACCGGCTACAACGACGCCTTCAACCGCTACCAGGTGCAGCAGGGCAACATCTTCTCGCGCCTCTCGGACATCGCGCATCTCGGGCAAAACGCTGCCGCCGGCGTCGGCAGCCAAGGCACCGCGCTCGCCGGTTCCGCAGGCCAGTACCTCTCGAATGCAGGATCGGCCGCCGGCGCGGGCATCGTAGGTGCCGGTAACGCGCTCGGCCAGGGCCTCACCAACTACTGGCTGATGCAGCAGCTCAACAAGCCGATGCCTGTCAAGGGTGGCGGCGTGGGCGGTGTGTGATGCCTGAGCTCGTCGGCCTTGGTGTTCAGCCCGTAGACATGATGGGGAAGCTCTCCACGCTTCTCACCATCCGCCAGCAGCGCGCGCAGGTTCAGCAGGAAGAGCAGAACGCCGAGCAGCGCAAGAACATTGCCGCCTACGACTGGAACAAGCACTTAGGGGAAGACGGCACGCTTGACGTGGAGTCCTTCGCGCGCGATGGCGAGGCGCGAATCATCTTCGGTGACCAGTACATCCCGTACCTCGAGAAGGCCTCGGTCGCCAAGCAGCAGCAGCTCGCCGCCAAGTCGAGTCTCATGACGCTGCGCACCGACCAGAGGAAGCGCTTCGCGGAGATGATGACCGCGCTTCGTTCGGACTCCGATGTCGCCGCCGACAACGAGACTGGCCGACAGAAAGTGAACGCGGAAATGATCCGCTTCGGCGAGCTCTACGGCGAGGATGCGTTGCCGGTGCTCTCGGCGTATGCGCCGGGCCTCAAGCGCGTGCCGCCAAAGCGCATGGTAGATGCGCTCGCCGCGATCGGCTTGCAGGCGGCGGATGCCGACCGCCAGGTCGAGATGCAGAAGCCGCAGTTCGCGAACACGGGCGGGGCGCTCAAGGACGTGAATCCGCTCACCGCCGGCGGTCCTGCAGAAGATATCAAGCTCACGATCCCCCCTGGCGCGGTCGCCGTGCAGGACGCGAACGGCCGCACGTTCTTCGTGAACCCGCAGGCACCGGGCAACGCGCGCGCCGTGGGCGCCGGTGGTGGTGGCCCCGCGCCGCGCTCGCCGAAGCCAGCACCGAGCGCCGACCCCAACGCGCCGACCTTCGTTCAGCCAGTGCCCGGGCAAAAGGACCTCGAAGATCACGTCGCGCAGGTCCGAAAGGCCGACACCGACTACGGTGTGAACCGGCACGTGAACGATGAGTTGCTGCGCCTCTCGGGCGACACGACCACGGGCCCGGGCACGAAGACCTGGCACAAGGTGCTCGGGTCGATCGCCGGCTTCACGCACATCGGCACCGATGCGGTCTCCGACTTCCAGAAGATCGGCGCCTACCTCGATCGCCAGGCCGCACTCTCGGCTCAGCAGATGGGGCTGCCAGAAACGAACGCAGGACTCGCCACCGCCGCGAACCTGTCTGGCACCACCGACTACGCCCCCGAGGCGCTGCAGACGAAGGTGCGCCTCACCGATGCGATGGTCGAGGGTGCTCATCAGTATCGGAAAGGCCTCGACAAGGTGATCGGCACGGGCCCCAACCAAGACCTCTCGAAGCTGCAGGAGTTTCGCGCCCAGTGGGCCGACAACTTTGACCCGTACGTGTTTCGCGTCGAGAACGCGCTGCGCCGCGGCGACAAGGCCGAGCTCGCGCAGATCCGCGAGGAGATCGGCTCGAACGGCATGGCGGCGCTCAAACAAAAGAGCGAGAACCTCCGAAAGCTCGAAGCCGGTGAGTTGCTCCAGTGAGCGACGCGCGCACCGACTTCTTCGGCTCCGCGAGTGGTGCTAAGACCCCGCCGGCGCCGACGCGCGATGACTTCTTCGACGGAAAGGTCGCGGCCGAGAAACCGAAGCCCACGTTCGTGCGTGGCAAGGGCTACATGGATGCCGAGGCGATTCGCCGCGGCGGCTTCAATCCTGCCACCGGCTTCGGCGAGGCGGCGCTCCAGGTCGGCACGGGCGCTGGATCCGCGGCGGCAGCGGGCGTCATCGGTGGCTTGAACGCCGCGTGGAATGTCTCGCCCGCCGCACGTATTGCGCATCACTTCGGGCTTCCTGAAGTAGATTCGGCTGACCTCATCGAAGGCATACTTCAGGAGCGCACCTACCAGCCTCGCACGGCGAGCGGACAGGAGGTCGCTGGCGCAGTCGCAAGCCCAGCGAACCCGCTCAACTGGCCAGGCGTCGCCGGTGAGGCTGCGGGCGACTTCGCGATCGAGCATGGCGCACCGGCAGAGGTGGCGCTCGCGCTTCGCATGGCGCCAGACGCGCTCGCTGCTGGCCTCGGCGCACGCTCCGCGCCGCGCAGCCTCGCGGTCGAGCGTCCAGCGTTCGAGGCGCCACGCCCGCAAGTTCCGAAGACTCCGCAGCAAATTCTCAACGAGAGCGCCGCAGGCCAATCGATGGGCGCTGCTGGCGCTGCTGTGGACCTGCAGAAGCTCTCGCCAAGCTTGCGTAGCGCGGTCGAGAAGGCCGTGCAGGAGACTGGCGGAGCCGTCAATCCCGAGGTGCTCACGCGGCAGATCCAGGCCGATTCGCTGCGCGTTCCTGGAAAACTCTCCGAGGGACAGGCGCTGGGTGACCCGCGCCTCATCTCCCTAGAGCGCAATGCGCGCGGCACGAACGAGAAGTACACACAGGGCTTCGCCGAACAGGATCGCGTCCTCAAGGAAAACTTACGCGTTCTGCGCGATGAGGAGGGTCCCGATGTTTTCTCCACCAATGCTGCGGAGCACGGTGACACGCTCATCGCGCGCTACAAGGCGATCGACGACGCAGCACGAGCAGAGATCACCGCCAAGTACAAAGCGCTGGAAGAGGCCAACGGTGGCCAGCTGCCCATCCAGGGCAAGAGCTTCGTGCAGACCGCGGACGCTGCGCTCGCGAAGAAGCTGAAGACGCGCTACCTGCCCGCACAAGTTGCCGGAGACCTCGCCGAGTTCCGCGAAGCGGGCGGCATGATGACCTTCGAGCAGTTCGAGAATCTGCGCACCAACCTTGCCGCCGAGGCCCGCAAGGCCGAGCGCGCTGGCGACGGCAATGCAGCCGCTGCCGTGCGCGTCGTGCGCGATGCGCTCGAGTCATCCGAGATCGCGGGTCTGCCGTCCGCGCTCAAGGGGCTCGCCGACGATGCTCGCGCGGCCGCCAAGGCGCGCTTCGACGCGATCGATGCCGACCCCGCCTACAAGGCAGCGGTCAACGATTCGACGCCGCCCGACACCTTCGTGCAGAAGTTCGTGATCAACGGCGCGCGTGACAACGTGGCGAAGCTCTCTGCGGCGATGGCCGGCGATGCCCCCGCGGCGCAGACGGTGAAGGTCGCGACGATCCAGCACCTGCAGAAGTCCGCCGGCATCGATCCGGCCTACAACGGCAACTTCAGCCAGGCAGGCTACAACAAGGCGCTCACGCAGCTCGAGCCGAAGCTCGACTCGCTGCTCGATCCGCGAACCATGGAGGACGTGCGCAACCTGGGCGATTACGCCCGTTACGTGCAGTCGCAGCCCGCCGGATCCTTCGTCAACAACTCGAACACATTCGTTGCGGCAGCCGCCGAGAAGAGCGCCGATGTGCTCGAAGGCGCGGTCAATTACGCGGCGAAGGGACTACCGATCGGCACGTTCGGCCGCAAGGTCATTCAGAAGAGGAAGCTGGACAAGGCGGCCGAGAAAACTTTCGCGCCAGGAGCTGGGCTCACCCGTCTCTCAGATCTCACGAAGCTCAAGGAGAAGCCGTGAGGCTACTTGCGCGGAATGAGACCGGCGCCGGGGCCGAAGCTGCGCTCGAACTCACGGCGGTGCTTGCGCTCGATGTAGGCGGCGCGCGCGGTCTTCCAGAGGTAGACAGCCGCGGCGAGTCCGATGAGGAAGCTCATGGCGCCGAGCATAGCGCCGCTTTGGCGGTGCTGTCGTGACCGACGTCCTCACTCCGAGCCCAAAGCAGGCCTTTTTTGACAATAACGGCAATCCTTTAACCGGTGCTGCACGCGCAGCTGCCCGCCACAAGGCGTGGGTGGGCGCCAATCGGGACTGGAAACGCCGTTACGACCGCGAGTACCGGAGGCGCAACCCGGAGAAGGCGAGGGAGAAAGACCGCGCCAACTACCAGCGACATGCGGAAAAGAAACGCGAGAAAAGCCGCCTGGCTGCGCGTGCAAGGCCACAAGTGCGGCGCGCCTATCTGGGATACCCGGAGCCGACAAGGCCGATGCCGGAGATGTGCGAGTGCTGCGGAACCGCGCGCGGAAAGAAAAGCCTGCACCTCGATCACGATCATGCGATCGGAAAGTTTCGTGGCTGGCTGTGTACTCGGTGCAATCTTGGGGTCGGCTATTTCAAGGATTCGGTCGAACGGCTGAGCGCCGCAATCGCGTACCTGGAGCGCGCGAAATGACGGTCCTCACGTCTTCGCCAAAGCAGCAGTTCTTCACGAACAACGGCGAACCGGCTGTTGGCTACAAGCTGTTCACGTACGCCGGAGGAACGACCACAAAGAAGACGACCTATACCGACTCTACGGGCCTGTCTAGCAACGCCAATCCGATCATTCTCGATTACAGGGGCGAAGCGAGCATTTGGATAAATCCGAATGAAGCCTACAAGTACGTGCTCGCGCGCCCGAGCGACACGGATCCGCCCACGAATCCGATCTGGACGGTCGATCAGCTTCGCGAGTCGGTGCTGATCTCGCTCTACGGTGGCGTCGATACAGGTACAGCCAATGCCTACGTGCTCACGTACACGGCGAACTTCACGACCTATGTTGACGGCACGGTCATCTACTGGATCCCGTCGAACACGAACACCGGCGGCTCAACGCTGAACGTCAACGGCCTCGGCGCCGTGCCGATTCTCGACCCCGCGGGATTCACGCTCGCCGCCGGCGCCATCATCGCCAATCAGATCACCGCCGTAATCTATCGCTCGGGCAGCTTCTATCTGCTTTCCGTTTCGGTCGCGCTCGGCAGCTTTACCGGCACGATCACAGGCGTCACGGTCGCCACCACTGGCACCGTGTTCTACAAGATCGCCGGTGGCAGCTGCACGCTCTACGTCACCGGCAACATCTTCGGCACCTCGAATACGAACGCGATGACGATGACCGGAGTGCCGGCGATCTGTCGCCCCTCGGTGCAGCGAAACATCGTCTGCAGCGACATCATCGACGACAGCATCTCCGTCTTCGGTGTCGCCGGCGTTGGCACCGGCGGCGGGATCACCTTCAGCACGATGCAGCCTTCTGGCGCGCGCGTGATCCCATCGACCTTCACCGCGGCTAATAACAAGGGCCTGTCCACCGGCTGGACGGTGACCTACCCGCTATGATCCTCGCGCCGTTCCCCAAGTACGCCTTCCTCGACAACAACGGCCGCCCGCTCGTTGGCGGACAGCTGTTCACGTACATCGCGGGAACGACCACGAAGATCGCGACCTACACCGACTCGACCGGCGGCGTCTCGAACACGAACCCCATCGTGCTCGACTACCGCGGCGAGGCGAACGTGTGGCTCGACCCCACGCTCACCTACAAGTTCACGCTCGCACCACCCGGCGACACCGACCCGCCGACGCGGCCCATTTGGACTGTCGATCAGGTCAGCGGCTTGGGCGGCCTCACGCAGCAGATCATCGGGCAACTGCTGTGGCCGCGCACGGCGGCAGAAATCGCCGTCAACGTCACGCCGGTCAACTACGCCTACCCGCCATACGTTCGCGGTCGCTACGCGAGCTTCGCGGACTGGAAGTCGGCCTGCGATCAGGCGGGAGCCCAGGGGCTTCTCGAAGCCAACTACGCGATTGCCAGCAACACCCCACTGCCGAACAAATTCGACTTCGAAGGCTTTGCTCTCACCGGCGCCTTCTATTCGACCATCGCTCCGGCAAGCCTCGGCGCTCAGGGCGGTTACGCCCTGAACTGGACCGCCAAGCAGCCGCGCATTCAGGGCGCGTTCTTCAATGACTTCGTTGGAATCAACACCGGGCTCGATGACACGGGCTCGGTGCTCATGGACGGCACCTCGGGCGGCTCCTCATGGAGCAAGATCGGCGTTAAGTACGCGACGACCTTCGTGCTGGACGCGACTTCAAGCTACATCACGCAGAACCTGATCACCGGCGGCATCCTTCGGTTCATCCCGATGGTGGGCGCGGGCAACGAGATCAACGCCAACGTCTTCGACAACGTTGATGTGAGCGCGCCGACCGCCGCGAATCTTGCCTCCGGCACCGTGACGATCAGCAACGGCTCGCCGGCGGTCGTGACCTGGAACACGCACGGCAAGAACGCCGGCAACGCGGTCGTGTTCACGACGACGGGCGCACTGCCGACGGGCCTCAACACCAACACGGTCTACTACGTGATCGCGGCGGGCCTCGCGACCAATACATTCCAGGTGTCGCTCACCCCGGGCGGCGCGGCGGTCAACACGAGCTCGGCGGGCTCTGGCGTGCACACCGCGACTTCCTTCGGTGTTCTGCAAACCGACACGCTGCGCGAGCCGAACACGTTCCGAAACGTGTACTGGGAGAACGGTTCGAACATTCGCGCGAATGCGCACCTGAACGGGTGGCACGCTGACGGACTCGGGAACCCTGCGCTCGATCGGTACTGCCACGCGCTCTTCAACACGAACGTCAATCAGAAGCTGCGCACGGACTTCTTGTCTCTGTCGATCAGCAACCTCGTGACGGGCGGCGACTGGAGCATTCTCGACGCAGCTGGCAAGCCGCCGGATCTCGCGCAAAGCTTGGGGGCGGGCGTCGCGGTGGTGGCCGACAACACGGACCCCTCCGGCATCGGCAAGCGCTACGAAGCCACCTTCTCGGCTGCGTTCACCAATTTCTCGATCACGATGCAGCCGAGCGGCAGCGATCGGTTCAGCCTGGTGCTGTACTACAAATCGACCGCTGACTTCTTCGCGATCGAATCAAACGACGGCGGCGGTGCGATCTCGCAGTCGGAGACGCTGTCGCTCGTTTCGCAGGGCTACGGCAACAACTGGAAGCGGCTGTGGATCTCCGGCCCCGCCAGCAAGACCTCGACGACCACGGTCACTTTGTTTGCCTACGGCGCGGTTGGCGGCGCTGCGAAGACGATGTCGATCAGCGGCATGTTCGCGGGCAGCGAGGGCTGCGTCATTCCGCCGCAGAAGAACAACTCGATTCTCAACTCGACATTCACCGGCACGCTGAACGGTGTGACTGCGCTGGTGCAAGGAACCGTCAAGGTCCAGCGCGTCGGCAACTGCGTGACCATGCACATCCCGTCGCTCACCGGTACGAGCAACTCGACGAGCTGCAGCATCAGCGGCCTGCCCGCAGCGCTCATCCCGGCGGCGGCCTCGAGCATGGAGCCTTGCATCATCGACGACAACTCCGTCACCGCCCTCGGACGAATGGAAGTGACCGCCGCCGGCGCCATCACGGTTTACCCCAGCTTGACCGCCGCGGCCACCGGCTGGACGGCGGCCGGCACGAAGACCGTGACCCGCAAGTCCATCACGTACTTCATCAGTCCTTGAGGAGTTTGGCGCTATGATCCGGCCCCATGACTCCAGATCAGTACGCCCGCAGGGGGCACAAGGACGTCCACGGCTGGCTAACCACCCGGGATGCGCTGGCCATCGTCAAGCTCGCCCGGGCGCAGAAGATAGAGGGTGGGTGCGCCGAGATCGGCGTGCATCACGGCCGGCTCTTCGTCCTGCTGCAGCTGCTCACTGTCGGGCCGAGCGTGGCCGTGGACCTGTTCGACTCGCAGGAGGAGAACACGGATGGCTCGGGATGCGGGTCGCTTCAGTCGCTCAGGGAAAACCTGACCCGGTTCGGGGAGCTGGCGCGGCTGCGGGTGATCGCACGGAACTCCTTGCAGGTGACGGCGGCAGAGATCACGTCGAGCGGGCCTGTTCGCTTGTTCTCGGTGGACGGCGGTCATACGGCCGAGTGCACGCACAACGATCTGCGTCTTGCCTGCGAGGCGACGCGCGACGGCTCGCTCGTGATCCTCGACGACTACTTCAACCCGCACTGGCCGGCGGTGTCGGAAGGGGCGAATCAGTTCATGGCCGAGAAGCCGGACCTCTATCCGGTGTACATCGGCGCGAACAAGTTCATATTCGCGCGCGGCGATGCGAGTCCGTACCACGGAATCCTGCCAGGCGCCAAGTCCAGAGTGTTCGGCCATCCCGTGACGATCGCGCACGACACATCGCTGCGCTCGCGCCTCTCGCGCCTCGCCCGCAGACTTCGCGGCCGCTAGCCAGCCTCGGCCCTCGTAGAGGGGGCTGCCTCATCTTTGTCTGCCATTCACTGACTGCCAAGTCAGTGCGCGCGCGTCGCTCTCGTAATTCATCACTCCGTAGGTCTCTATGAGCGAACTCGACGACCAAGCCGAGGAAGTGCGGGGTAAGGGGCGACGTGAGAGTGGTGGGGCAACCATCATTCAGGACGGCCGCGTATCCCGTGGAATTGCATGGGTTACCGGGGTCATTGGATCTCTGCTCGTCATCGCACTCACGTTCTGCGCGAACAATCTCTGGCAGTTGAATCTCACCATGCGAGATGTGTTGGCGGAGAACAAAGCCACCGTCATGACGCTATCGGATCACGAACTGAGATTGAGGGCGGTGGAACGAAGTACGCAGACCCTTGAAGGAAGAAACCTTCGTGGAGGGCCACGTGAACCAGCCCATTGACTTCCCCTTGAGAGCCCGCAGCGACCGACGTAGCGCGCAGATCATCCAGATCGATTCCGCCAAGCACGTAGCCGCAAACGTCATTTGCGCAGCCATCTGCGGGATGTCGCTCATCGTTGCCATCGTTTCTGGAATCGTCACCTGGAATCTCAACACCGAGGTTCGCGTAAGTCAGAGCAAGTACGAAGCTGTGAAAAACCGTCTATCCGAGATCGAAGGAGAACTCCATGCCTTATCCAAATGAGGAAGAGGAAATCATCATCCGCAACGGCACCCTTCGCCAGCTCCTCAACTACACGTTGAAAGGGACGAATGTGAAGACCTGGCATCTCATGGCGTTTGTGACGCTCGTGGGATTCCTGCTCGGGGCAGCCGTTGCCTAACTGGCTACAGATCACGCTCGCCATCGTTGCGCTCATCGCCCCATGGGTTGCCGGTTACTTCGGTGTCCAACGAGGCATGGCTGTGGGTATGGCTGTGCATGGCGAGCAGATCAAGTCCATGCAGTCGGAGATCGTGATGCTGCGTGAGGCGAAACACCTTCACGCATCGAGGATCACAGAGCATGAAGCCTACCTGTCGGTGATCAAGCGAAAGGTGGGGATTGAATGAAATGGTTCGTTAGGCGAGAACCCAACCAGCCCATTGACTGCACGTTAGGGCTGCTTCTCATCCCGGAAGTGAGTCTGACTCTCTGCACCATAGAGCCACCTTGGATTCCATCCACGACAAACTCCGGTGGATTGAAGGGCAAGAGCTGTGTCCCTGTCGGCGAATACAAGCTCGAGCTTCACGAGAGCAAGAAGCACGGCAAGACGTGGGCGCTAGTTAATCACGATCTTGACGTTCTGCACTACGAGGGAGACGACCACGATCCCGATGAGGATCGGGCGACGGCGCTCTTTCATGTCGCTAACTATGCGAGGCAGTTGCAAGCCTGCATCGCTCCTGGGTTCTCGCACACCGTTTCGCCAAACGGCGAATACATGGTGACAAGCTCGGGGAA
>JACCDR010402155.1_pt1 | contig 12220 bp, 14 predicted proteins | sample 7446431 | NCBI WGS metagenome assembly JACCDR01 (sample SAMN15323443, study PRJNA562643) | freshwater metagenome | isolation source: river surface water | place: USA:Blue River Watershed | collected 2017-08-17
CAAGCCCGCCGTCCAGTCCATCAGCTCCGCGACTGGCGGCGCGCTCACGGACGGCCCCGGCCCGTGAGGGTGAGGATCTTGTCGTCGATGCTGTCTGGGCTGGTGACCAGCCACACGACGCCGACGCCGCCCCCGGCGAGGCCGAGCCCCAGAAGCGCCCAGAGCACTACCACTCGGGCGGCGCTGGCGAAGGTCTGTGTGATCTGCGGCGAGGCCGCGGGCGGCGCCGGGCGGCGCAGGTGGTTGGGGGCGAACGGGGCGGCCATCGGCTTAGTCCTGGGTTTGGAGGGTGAGAAGGAGGCCCAGCGTGTCGTCGCTGGGTGTGCGGGCGGGTTCAAGGGCGGTGAAGATGATCCTCTCGTTGCTGGGCTCGCCTGGGGCCAGCGGGGGCAGCTTCCACAGCACGCGCTGCCCGATGAGCACGAGGCCGGTCTGCACCAGTCCCCCGGGCACGAAGACCTTGCGCGCGTTGAGGATCTTGGCGTCGACGACCAGCGCGAGGGGCACCCCGGCGGCGACATGGTCCTGCACGGTGCGCAGCAGCTCCGTCCCCCACCTCTCGCGCGGGATCCAGACCGTGAGTCGCGTAGCCGGGCTCGGCGCCCAGACGGCGACCGGCGGCGCGGGTGACGGCATCTCCTGCTCGGGGATGAGCTGCACGTCGAGCACCAGCGCGAGCCACTCGTGACTGCGCTGGGTCATGCTGATCACCACGCCGACGATGCAGGCGTTGTTGATCGGCACCGTCCACTGACGGCGCTCCCAAGGGATCTCCTCGGGCCGGTCGTGGTCGTAGACCGTGCTCAAGACGGCTTCGCCTTGGGCGCGGGCGGCGCCTTCTTGGTGAGGGTCAGCTTGGCGCTGGGCGAGGTGAGCACCCCGAGGCGATGCAGCACCGCCCGGGTGTCGTGCCCGATGGCGGCGGCGAGGGCCAGGTAGAAGCCCACGTTGTCGCGGGCCTGCTGAGAGCTCGGGCGGTTGAGGCCCGCCTGCTCGCCGAGGCCCAGAACATGCCCGTTGGGCAGCACCTCGCGGGGCCCGCGAGACGCCTGCATCTCCCCGGGCCTTGGCAAGCGCGGGCTATCGGCCCACTGTGTCGCGTCTACAGCCCAGGCCCCGGCGCGGTCCAGCTCTCGCCGCTCGGTGAAGACTTGCGCCGGGATCGGGTGCGCGCCCACCACGTCGAGCCACCCCCTGACCAGGAGCCCGCTCACGGTGCGGGCGCCGTCTGGGCGGCCTGACTCCCAGGCCACGCCCAGGCTGAGCTTGTGGGGGCCGATGAAGCCGACCAGCTCGTAGCGGGGCCAGATGCCCCAGCACATGCTCTCGGTCGGCGTCAGCTCCGCCGCCTCCCACACGGCCTCGGCGCCGCCCTGGGCGACCGGGTGGGGCAGCGCGCCCCAGAACAAGGCGTCCATCGCCGCGTGGCGCACACGGTGGCGCTCGTCGTGCCGGGCGGCGGCCTCGGCGCTTAGATCAGGCTCACGATTGAAGGTCAAGGGCACACGCACCTCGGGCCACCCTGGCCGGGTTTCTGGGTTCGCCCCGCCAGTGTAACCCGATCGCGTGCGCTGGCTACGATAAGCGGTTGGTCAAGCCTCCGAGCCCGCCCACGTCACCCGAGGCCCGCCCGAAATGAAAGGGGGGGGGGCTTCGTCGGAGTACCCGAACCGCGCGACGACGTGCCGGAAGCTCTGCACGGCGAGCTCACCGCGCCCGACGCTCAGCCCGCCGGGCCACTCCAGGTCGAACTCTCGGCGCATGGCGGCCTCGATGACCGCAAGCGGGGGCCTGCGCTTGTTCTTCGCGATGATCTTCCACGTCTCGCCGCGCATGATGAACTTGGGCGAGTCGTCGCCGAACCAGCGGGCCGCCAGCGCGAGGGCCTGGTCCTTCGTGTGGAACTTCTGCATGAACCACTGATCCCGCTCCAGGCGCCCGGTGAACCCCTTGGGGTCGAGGAAGTCCAGCGCGACGGTGGACCCCAGGCGCCGGGTAGACGAGGCCCTGTTCTTGGCCTCCATCTGCTCCCGGCTGCGACCGGACAACAGGATCGTCCCGCCGAGGGCGCAGAAGGCGGCGAGACACGCGCACACGTCGTCCTCGGCTTGCTGCGACACGACGCTGTTGACCACGGCCTCGCACATGACGACGGAGAACGGGCCGACCTTGCGCCAGCTTCGCAGGGTGCTCTCGATCATCTGATGCACGAGGCCCGTGTCGATGGCGGGCTTCTTGCCCCCCACGCGCCGGAAGAACTCGATCTCTTCGACGTGGTAGCCCTTGGCCTTGGTGGCGCGGGCGCACACTCCGAGCCCCGAGCCGAAGTCGAGCAGACGATCGGACGGCCCCAGGTTCTTCACGCACCAGTGGTCGTAGAAGTACCCCGGGTTCAGCGCCACGCGCGCGCCGTCGCCGTAGTCGTCGCTGCGGTTGGGCTGGGCGTAGGTCGCCATGTAGGCTTTGGGATCCAAGTGGCTGTAGTCGAACTGCCCGTACTGCCCGCCCAGGAGACGCCGCGTGTCGTCCTCGGACACGTCGGCGGGCAGGTAGTACACCCGGCAGGGGATCCCCAGGGTGCGGCAGGCCAAGGCGTACTGCGCGCTGGCGACGACCTCGCCCGAGGGCAGGGCGATGGCGGCTCCCCAGGGCCCGTACTTCTGGATCAGGAGGATGATCGAGCTCCGCGCGACGGCGCCCTCTTGCTTGACCTCTCCCCCTACATGCTGCGGCGGCACCTCGACGTAGAAGCCGCGCTCCATGCCGGTGTCGGGGTAGTCGGGTCGGGGCGGCGCCGGGGGCACCCAGGCTTCACCGTCGTAGTCGGTCGAGTTGTGCGCCTGGTTGAAGCGCACCTCGTCCGTGCGGCCCACGTCCTCGACGTAGAAGACCGGGGCGTGCTCGACGCCCAGGGCGCGGAGCTGCCGGGTTCGCTGGTGACCGGCGACGATGACGCCGCTGCGGGTGGCGATGATCGGCTTGCCGCACCCGAGCAGGCTCAAGCTCTGGCGGAGCATGGCCTCGGCGTCTTCGGTGATCTTCCGAGGGTTGTAATCAGCCGCCCGCAGGTGGCCGATCGGCGAGGTAGCGACGAAGGGACTGGACAAAGACAGCTCCGAGTCCCGACAACGATCCGTTGTCGGTCTGGTATGCCTGGAGCGCCGCGTGAAGATCCGCCGCCGGGCCCGGGCTCACCGTGAGCCTATGCGGACCGATCGCAAGCGTCGGATGGCGCCCAGAGCGCCCCCCCGCTGCGATCTTAGCTGCGCCCTCGTCCTCTGTCACCTCTGGGGTCGTCGTGCTGCCCGACGTCGCCGCTGCTGAGCTCGGCGCCGATGGCTCCGCCAAGGCCGGGGGCGCGGCTGCGGCGGGCTTCGGGGCCTGGATGAAGACGCTGATGCCGGGCCCGGCGCCGCCGCCCGTGTTCTTCACGGTGAGCTGTCCGTTCCCCATCTCCACGCGCGTCTCCCCCTGGGGAGCAAGAGCCGGCGCTTCGGGCTCGGCGGCGGGCGCGGCCTCGGCGGCGGGTGGCGGTGGTGGTGGCGCGGGCGGTGTTCCCGCCGACTCCACGGCCAGCTCCCCCGCTGGGGCCGCAGGCGCCCACGACGGATCGACCTTGAAGCTGTCGTCGTCGCTGTCGTCCTCGGGCACGCTCAGATGAGCTCCTGCCCTTTGGGGGCCTGCGACCCTGGCGCCCACGAGCCGCGCGATCTCGTCGGGCTGGAAGCCCAGGCCCTTGGAGCCCAGACGCAGCACGCGCTCCATCGAGAGCTTGAGCGCAGCCTGGTCAAAGGCGCTGCGCTCGGCGGCGGCGTTGTCGAGGAGCAGAAGCGACCGAGCTTGGTCGTTGGTGAAGCTCCGCGTCTCCACCGGCACGAAACCGGGCCCTGGCGCCCCGGTCACCGTCCAGGTCTTGTCGTCGGCGAGAAGCTGCTTGGCGGCCTTGAGGCGCGCGTGCCCGACGACGAGGGTGCCGCCCTCCTTCCACACCGTGATCGGGTCGCCCCAGCCGTGCTGCCTGAACGAGTCCTTGAGGAACTGAATGGGTAGGCCGTCGTTGATCCGAGGGTTCGACGGGTCGGGCTTGATCTCGTTGATGTGAACCCAGGCGTACCGGTCTACCGGCGGGGGCGCCGCGGGCACGGTGTTCTTGCGCGTTCTAGGCATCGGGCGGCGCCTCCTCGTTGGTTCGGCCGGTCAGCGCCTCGGCGACCAGCCGCGCGATGTGGTCGCCCGCGCCCGCGTAGGTGCCCTCGGCGCGCTGGTAGTCCTCCAGGGCCTCCATCATCTCGGCGTGCTCCGTGACGGTGACCGGGATGGGCAAGTCGAACGCCTTCCACTCGCTCGGCGGCGGCGGGTTCTTCTTCTGCGCAAGCACCTCCGGCGGCGGTGGCGGCCTCACCAGCGAGGGCAAGCCCGGCGAGACGAGGCGCGTCGGCTCCGGGCGGATCAGCGTGGGCAGACTCCCGAGCGCGGCCTGCGTGCGCGGCCAGTCCCGCTGCACCGCCTCGTGCTTGAGGCGGTCGAGGGCGCCGCGGTCCCACGCCGTCGCCTTCCCGGTCTGGTTGGCGGCGATCATGTAGGCGTCGCAGGCGTCGCGGCTGCGCCAGGCCATCAGCCGCACCGGCATGAAGCCGGGGCCCGGGGCGCCCTCGATCTGGTAGTCGGGCTTCTCAGCCCAAAGGTCCAGCATCACCTGCCGCCGCGCGTGCCCATGCGACAGCAGATAGACCGGGCGGTCCCCGGCTTGGGCGGGCCGGGGCTCATCACACTGTGTCCAGGCGACGATCGCCGCGGTGTACCCGCTGGCGTCGATCGAGGCCCGGATGGTCTGGTAGGTGCCCTCGGTGTGTTTGTTCGGGTTGTGCGGGTTGGGGACGATCTGATCGATGTGGACCCACACGACGGGCGCCTCCGCCTCGTTGACCGGAGGCGGGGGGCTGACCTTGGACGGTGGCTTCTTGGCGCTCACTCCTCGTCGTCCTCGTCGTCGCGGTCGTCGTCCTCGGGCTCGTCGGCGGGGCGCCGCGCGAACAGGTCTTCTTGAAGGTGATCGTTCTCGTTCGGGCGGCGAGTCCCGATGATGTGATCTGGGCGATCGGCGTCGATCTCGGTGACCCATCCGTCTTTGATCAGCCCCGCGACCTGGATCGTCCGCACCTCCTTGAACTCGCGGACGGCGGTGCCGAGGCGAAGCTCCTCCTTCTGCAGAGCGTCCTTCTCCTTCTTCCACGCCGCCATGAAGTCGCGCTTCTTCTGCTCCAGCGCGGCGAACTGCCCGGGCATCTCCGTCAGCCGCACGACGTAGAACTCCCGCTCCTCGTCGGTGAGCACCACCGTCACGTTGCGCTCGACGACCGACACGCAGACGCCGAACTGCGGAATCACATCCCCGCGTGCGACGGGGCGGCCAAGCTCGACGGGAGGCTCCTGGTAGACGTAGGCGTCGCGGCCGTCGTCGATCCCGGCCTCGGTGCCGTCGTTGCGGGTGAAGGTCGCCCGGGTGGTGCCCGAGGAGAAGCTCACCGGGATCGTGCGGATCTGCTCCGCGCTGTCCGCGTCGTCGTCGAGCTCGGCGGCGATCTCGTCCACGGGGTCCGCGTCGCGAGCGGCCGCCTGCGCGGCCTCGTAGTCGTCAAGCGCGGCGGGCTCGACGGCAGGCTCCCCAGCAAGCTCCTCGTCGAACGCCGCGCCGTGCTCGGCGGCGACGCGGAGGAGATAGCCGCGCTCCTCCTCGTCGATCGGATCCGACTGGATCAGCGGAGGCGGCGAGACGAGTTGAAGGTTCGGCACGCCCACCCCACCACCACGGCGAGCGGGGGCCGAGGGCTTGCGGCGCCCAAGGGCAGCGCGAAGGTCCGCCTCGGCCTCGTGGCCCATGCCCGGGGCGAAGCCGCGGGCGTCCATCCACAAGTTGCAGGCGTCGATGAGGCGCCCGCTGTCGTGCAGGCTGCGGGCCTCGGCCAGCTTCTCCGCTGACACCTCCCGCAGCGCAGGCGCTGCGGGAAGGTCGTCGGTGGGCTCTACGGGCGGAGGTTGTTGGACTCGGTTGGCGGGCATGTTGGGGAACTCCTGGGTTGGGTCGTCGTCGATGGCCGGGGGCTCCGGCGGAAGGTCTGGGATGGGCACGGACGGCTGAAAGCTGTCGTCGTCCTCGTCGGCCTCGGGCACCACGTCGATCGAGCGGCGCGCGGGCGGCGGCGAGCCCAGCACGCGGCGACGCTGGCGCTCAGCGGGCGGCGGCGCGGCCGTCTCGGTGGCGGGCGCGGCGTCTCGGTGGTCGATGCTCACGCCGAGCCACGCGCAGCCCTGCCGGATCACCTGGTCGTCGATCAACGTCGGGCCGAGTTGGTCCAGCTCACACGGCACCTCCTCGCCGGTCGCGCCTGTCCACCGGAACATCGCCGGGCCCTGCTCGCCCTTGAACTCGACGGGCTTGCCGTTGGACTCGACGAGACGGAACACGTCGCCCGCCTGGGCCGCCGTGCGCTCGGCGGACTCCCAGCGCCAGCGCGCCGGGGAGAAGATGAGCAGACGGCGGGCCTTGCGCGCGGGCCGCCCAGCTCGTGTGCGGGACACCGTCGCGGCCAAGACCGGAGCGTTGATGAGCGCGGCCAGCACGAAGGCCAGCGCCTCCATCGCGTCGCGGCCTTGCGGGTTCGTGATCTCGTGCTCCTGACCGCACTGCACGCGAACGAGGCGCGGCCCATCGGCGCGCAGCGAGACAGCCCAGGCGCCATCGGGCGCGCCGTGGCCGGGCATGACCGTCCAGCCGCCGGGAGTGGCGACGAACACGCGGGGAGCAGGCACAGAAGAAGCGGCGGGAGCCGACATAGAGTCCTCAGAAGGTAAGAGCGCCTCGTACCGCGCTCACCAGGGGGTCGCCACATGGGCGGCGAGGAAGCGCAACGACTGATGCACGTCCTGGCCTATCGTCTGCGGCGCCTCGTTGCCGATGCAGGTCCACCCGGGGCGATGGCGCCGGGCGAAGACCTCCAGGCGGTGTGCGTCGGGGAACATCCTCTCGCACATGTCTTGAAGATCCTCTGGCTTGGCGGAATGCGTCGATTTGGCGTGCTGCCCCGGCGGCGCGTCAAAGCTGTTGCGCTCGCTGCGTGACCGGAGGTTCTTGTAGGGGTTGCCCCGCGTACCGACGAGCACCAGCTCAAGGCAGTTCCGGTGAAGCCGACCCATTCCGAACGCGCGCTTGCCGGATTTGCCGGTCTTGTTCCACACGACCACCTGCTTCTGCGTGAAGCCCCAGCGCTTCATCGCGTAGAGCCCCTCGTCGAGCTTCGACGAGATCACCCACGACCAGCACACCGCGTCCGCCGCCATGACGCCCGCGATAGGCAGGCGCGCTATGTCCACGTCGTGCATCGTCGAGTAGTTCGCGGCGGCGCCCCGTGTCGCCGAGCTCGACAGCGCGTCATCGAAGCACCAGGGCGAGTCGATGACCAGCACGTCAAAGGGACGGCGCTCAGTGTCGGCGAGCGGGGGCACCATGCCGGGCTCCAGTCGATGAGCGGGAGAAGAGGTGCCGCGCGTCCGAAGATTCAACCCGTGAGCGATCCCCGTGAGACTGCTTCTTCAAACCCAGGAGTGAGGCTTCTCCTCGGACGCGCGGCGCAGCCCAGCCTATAGCACGAGCCGATCAGCCCTCGCCAGAAATTGCCCTATTTTTTTGTCGGCCCCCACGGCGGCGCCTTGTCGGCGTGGCGAGCTGCGCCCACGGCTAAGAGAATGCCCTCAGCGGCGTCGCCCATCGGGCCGCCGTCAAGCTCGTCGTGGACGAGGCCTTCCAGGTGGCGCTCCCAGCCCTGCTGACGAACACAGGTAATGGCGGCATATTTGAGCGCCGCCCGGCCTCCGCCCTTGATGCCCCACCAGTACCGCCAGTCGCTCACGGGGACAAACCACGGCGCGACCGGCGCGACCTCGGCCTGCTTGCGCGCCTGAATCCAAAACATCGCCAGCGCCCCCGCCAGCGTGCCCAGGCTGTAGCACACCTGAGCCTGGTTCCCCTTGCCGCCGCCCCGGTTCTTCGTCGAGTAGACCATCGGGGCCTCCTCGATGGCGAGCAGGCACGGCGGGTCGTCGGGGCCGCGCCGGAGCTCCGCGCGCAGCATCAGGTCTTGCAGCCGCTCGACGCACCACTCGTCGAGGGCGTTGTACCGGTAGGTACGCTGGCCGAGGGCGACGTGATGCTGCTCGACGGGCCCGTGCTGGGTCGCGAGACACAGGCCCATGCCGCCCCAGGCCGCGTCGATGCCGATGGCCCATTGGGTCGGCGGGACTGGCCGTCGAGTCGCCGGGCTCACGAAAGCCTCGGCGTGTAGCTGCGGCCCAGGGCTTGGTTTGTCTCCTCCTCGCCCGGCCATCGGATGAGCAGACCTGCCCTCCCCTTCCGGTCGCGCTCCAACACCGTGATCTCGCGGAGGCGAGACTTCCATCGCTCCTCGACGAGCTCTTTCACGCGCTGGGCGGCGGCCTCGTCGGCGCGGTCGAGCCGCACGGTGACGATGACCTCCCGGCCCAGGGCGCGGGGGATGCTCACCTCGGGCTTGACCGCGGCCTTGAGCTGCGCCGCGAGGTGTACCGCGTACACCCCCTTGGCGGGCAGCGCGCCGTTCGTCGTCCTCAGCAGGAAGTGAAGGCGCACCGTGGCGGGGAGCGGCGGCTTGGACTCAGCCATCACTCCGCCCGGGGGTCGAAGTCGTCTGCGTTGAGCTCGACGTGGGTATCGCCGCGCACCGCGGCCTTGAACCAAAGCTGTAGCTCCGGGCTCGGCATCTGAAAGCCGAGGGCGCCGGTCCACTTGATCGGCGTCGGCAGGCGGAGCACGGTCGGGTCCAGGATGTAGCCGAAGCCCGCCCCAGCGAGCCACAAGCCCCCGTGGTAGCGGGCGCGGAGCTTACGCAGGGCGCTCCAGTCGGGGAACTCCCCGCGCGCGGCCAGCGGCGGCATCGGCACCACGATCTGCCCGAGCACGCGGGCGTAGCCGAGAATGGCGCCCCGGGGGTAGTCCGTGATGTTCCTCACGTCGGCAGGCGCCGAGGGCCACGCGCCCGTCGTGTCGCACAGCACGTCGGACTCGGGCACCGGTGAGCGCCAGGCGTTCACCGTGGCCTGGGCGCCGTCGTCGAGCTCACCGCTGGCGCTGATCGCCACCCAGAAGGGCCGGCGCTCCTGGGGCGGCCCGGCGACGGTCTGAGGCAGCGGCTTAGAGCGGTTCTCGATCCGCTTGGGGCCGTAGACGATGGCCGAGGCCCAGGGCTGCCTCACGCTGAGAACGCGCAGGGGGCTCAGCGTGTAGTCGTCGCGGCGCGTGACGTTGAAGAGGTTGGCGGGGTCGGCGCATCTGGGGCGCTCTAAGCTGGTCATGTGTCGTCTCACGGGGTTGGGGTGGGCGGGTCGCCTGCGTCGGTTGGGTCAGCGCAGGCGAAGGGGGGCGATCTCGTCGGCGGCGGGCACGCGCAGGGCGTAGCGGCTGTACGCGCGGTCCCAGACGACAACGGCCTTGGGGCGAGCCGGGGCGAGGGTCGGGCGCACGATGCCCGCAGCCTTGAAGCACTTGAGCTTACCCAAGTCCCCCGGCTTCTTCTGGGCATTTTGTTCCAGGGCGTAGAGCATGACCTCGCCCTTCACGATGCCCCAGCTCAAGGGCACTACGAGCTGCGCGGCGGGCTCGATGGCCCCCGCCTTGAGGTACGCGAAGCTCACGGCCTCACCGTGGAAGCCCAGGACTGCGGCGAGCTCGGCGCGCACCTGGGCGGCCTCGTTGAGCAAGAGCTGCGAAAGGTGGCCCTTGAGCGGGTCGATGCGCACGGGGGGCATCGCCTCGTCGCGGCGGGCGTCCTCGGCGAAGACCAGCGCCATGCGCCACCGGTCATCGTTCTTGCCGCGCACCAGGGCCGACCAGAAGCCCGGAGGGATGATCTGCGGCTCGGCGGCCTTGGGCGAGGGCTGCCCAGGCCACAGCGGGAGCATGAGCAGCTCTTGCCGATGCAGCGGGTCTTCGCGTTTCAGCACGGCCGACACGAAGACGGCGTTACGCCCCGCTCTCAGCTCCTCCATCTCGGACTCAGTCATCGGCTCGGTCCTTCTCGCGCGAATCGCCAGCAGCGAGGAGCCGCCCGTCACGCACAGGGCTGTGCGTCGGCGCGGCCTCGCGGGGGGCCACCGTCGCGATCGGCGTGCCCGTGCGCCAGGAGTAACCGAGAACCTCGATGAACGCATCTTGCGTCATCTCCAGCAGACGCGAGTACGTCCTCTGCCCATAGACACCAGAGATTTGGTCCTTTTCGAGATTGGTCGTCGCGAAGACGGGCAGGTTCTTTTCGTACCGCGCGCAGATCACGCGCTCCACGAGCTGAACGGCAGGACTCTCGCGCTCCCAGCGCCGCGTGCTCTCGGGCTTCACATCGGCGCCGAGCTCATCGATCGCGAGCACGGGCACACGACACGCCTCCTCAAGCCAGCGCTCGGCGGGGTTGGCCTGCCCCGGGCGCGGTCGCTGTTGACTCGCCAAAAGATCCGCCTCGGTGAGCCATAGGCAGGGCACCCGGTCCCAAAGCTGGCGGTTGACGAAGGCCGCGAGCAGCGCCGTCTTGCCGGTGCCCACGGGGCCATTCAGCACGAACCCCGGGCCGTAGTGGGTCATGCCGTCCAGCATCGTGCGCTTCCAGCGTCTCATGAGCCGCACCACATGGACGTTCTGTGAGCAGACGATCAGGCGGTGCGGGTCTTCCTGCATCGCCTCGTAGGCCTCGGCCATCTCCACGTCTTCGGGCAGCCACAGCGTCGAGCCCTTGTTGGGGTCGTCGAGGCGCAGGGCTCGGTAGCGCGGGGGGATCCGCGCCTTGAGCTGAGCGTCCCGGTACTCCCTCACGGCCTCGGCGCGGGCAGCGCGGGCCTTGCACTCGTCACAGAACGGCTCAAACGTCCAGTGTGACGCGCGCCACTTGAGCTCGACGAGCCCCGGGTAGACGACGTTCTTGCAGGGCTCGCCCTCGTTGACCTTGCCCTTGCACGGGGCGGGCGGGGGCGGCGGGCGGTGGTAGAGCTCCACAACCTCCCCGCCGTCGCCCCCCTCCTCGGCGCCCTCCCCTCCGCCCGGCGCATCTGGGGGTGCCGACCGCTCCCCAGCCCAAGGCCGAGGAGCCCGACGCGGCGGCCCTGGCGGCCCGTGGCTGCGTCCGACGACCTCCGGGCGCTGTTCTCCTCGTCCGACGCTCCGCGCGCTGGCCTGTAGCCCCTGGGTGGCGCGGCACACTTCGCAGACCGGCATGGTGATCTTGACCTCGGTGCCGCCCGGCCCGGGGATGGTCGCCGGGGCGGACTGGCCACGGCACACACGGCACTCGACGGTGGCGCCCTCGGCGGGCTGGCGGCGGCTGGGGTAGGTCACGAAGCACCTCCTGGGGTCTTGGCGTTGGGGTTGGAGCCCCGGAGCGGGGGCTCGTCGGGATCGCGCGGCACGTCGCCCTGGCGAATCACGCGCACGGCGTTGGGGTTCTCACCCATGCCCTTGTACGCTCCTCGGGCCGCAGCGTCCGTCATCGGCGGGTACTCCCCGCTTGGGGCGTCGTCGTCAGAGCGGCGGGCCGCGCGCTTGCGGCGGCAGTCCAAGAAGTTCAGGCGCCAGTTTTTGACAAAGCACCCGGGGCGGCCGAGCCAGTCCGACCACGCCGCCATCTCGTCGAGGGTGGGCGGTCCCCCGGCGTCGGCCAGTTCCACGAGGAAGGCCTCGATCTCGGCGGCAGTCGCCGACCAGGCCCCGGCGCGCGCACGCTCTGCCACGACGGACGCAAACCGGTCCTCGCCCCTCGTGCGCGCACGCGCGGGTGTGTGTGCGCTCGTGTGTGTGCGTGTGTGCGCTATTGATAGATCATTATCTAGTTTAGATCTAGGGGGGTGTGGGGGGGGCACAACCTGCCGATCGGGCCCCGTGGCCGAAATGCCCTCGAAAAGCGGCGTTGTTCCGCGATCTGGTGGCCGGGGGTCGGCCACGCGCCGAGCGGGCCGTTGAGTCGGTTTTTTGGCCGTGGCCGATTCACCCGCGAAAGTCGGCGTTGTTCCTTGCTCGGCTGGCCGAGGGTCGGCCACCTGATCCGCCGTGGCCGAAACGCCCTCCAAAGCTGGCGTTGTAGGCCGATCGTGTGGCCGGGGTGGCTGAATCGCCCCTGAAAGTGGCGGTTGAACCTCGATCGTGTGGCCG
>JACCDR010624574.1_pt1 | contig 12220 bp, 14 predicted proteins | sample 7446431 | NCBI WGS metagenome assembly JACCDR01 (sample SAMN15323443, study PRJNA562643) | freshwater metagenome | isolation source: river surface water | place: USA:Blue River Watershed | collected 2017-08-17
GGAATGGATCCACAAACATTGGGCTTGCGTCAGTTTCTGCAGGGGCAAAAGCAAATCAACGAATGTGTAACAAAAACCGAAATACCTAACGTCAGTTTTATTCAGGGTCTTTGGGATTCGTGGTCTTCAACTGACTTAACTGATGACCAAACGGATTCTATCCTCAAGGCAGTTCGCCAAATTAAATCGGATTATGTGATTTTAGATCTTGGTGCCGGAACTTTAAAATCACATCTTAAAGCTTTCTCGGTTGCGGACGAAAAATTCCTTGTCACATTTCCTGAACCCACCAGCCTTGAAAAAAACTATCGTTTCTTGGAAGCCTACCTCTGCGAATATCTCAAAACCTGTTGCAATCCCTATGACTATGCCGAATTGATTCAGAGCCTTAGAACACGACGATTGGAAAATACGGGTGAGATCTTTTCATTTCGCGCTTTTGTGGAGAGCCATTCAAATATTCAACTGGACTATTTCAATCTATTTAGACAAAAACCAATTCGCATCATTATTAATGGAAGTCGGTCACCTCAAAATCAACAATTGAGTTATTCATTAAAATCTGTTTGCAGAAAGTATTTTGATTTACTTGTTGATACGTCCATCGTGCTCGATTTTGATAATGCGGTATGGCAGTCCATTCGATCAAGGGAACCAGCACTTGTGGCTCATCCAATGTCAGGACTATCGGGCCAGTTCTTAAGTGCTTGCAAACAAGTGATTGATCTGAAGGATATGCAAAAAGTAATATAGTCATATGACAGTCACTCAAAGGTATGATTACTACGAGATTTTAGAAGTTGATTTTCACGCAGCACCTTATGAAATCACTGAAGCCTACACGCGCGCAAAGCAAACCTATTCGGGAAATGATCCGGCCATTTATACTATTTTTTCAGTGAGTGAAGCCCGAGAGCTTTTAAAATACATCGAAGAAGCTTACCAAGTGTTAGGAAACCGAGCGCTCAGACATCTGTATGATAAGAAGAGAGCATTGTCGACCAACACCGAAAACGAACTCAGCTATCAAAGCTTGCTCGTAGAATACCAGCGCTCTGTAGAGAAAACACAAGCAGTAAAGATAGCAGATCCGGCCTTTGAAAAAGATCCTCAAATGGAGCAAGAAATTCAAAGCACTCAAGACTGGGATGGAGAAAAGCTGAGAAAAGTTCGCGAATACCGAAAACTCAGTTTTCAAGAGCTTCATCAGATGACAAAAGTCAGTCCATTTTACATCCAAGCACTTGAAGAGATGAAAGCAGATCAGCTTCCTGCGACAGTTTTTGTTCGAGGATATGTGAATCAAGTTTCAAAAGCTTTGGGTTTAAATGATCGGGTTGTTACCGATACCTATATGAAAAAATTTCGACTGACGAACCCCTCGAAATAAGAGACATTCTCTCCGTGTTACAATCAAGACAAACTTATTCAGTTTTGGCTGAGCAGGAAGCTCTCAGGCTTGATCAATTCCTTGGAATACAGAAAGAAATCGGTTCGCGCACCAAAGCACTCTTCCTCATCGACGCGCAACGTGTTCGTGTGAATCAAAAATTCGTTAAGGCTTCGTATTCTGTGAAAACTGGAGATGTGATCGAGGTTCATCTCCCAGAGCCGGAGCCTAGTGGTTTGATTAAATATGATTTCCCACTTGATCTTGTTTATGAAGACAAAGACGTCATTGTTGTGAACAAACCAGCGGGGCTCGTTGTTCACCCCGCCCACGGACATCATGGAGACACTTTGGTGAATGCGCTTTTGTTTTATACAAAGGAGCTTTCTATGCGCTTTGGTGAAGAGCGCCCAGGAATCGTTCATCGGATAGATAAAGAAACAAGCGGTCTCTTGGTGGTCGCAAAAAATGACCATGCCCATGAAAAGCTTTCGGCCCAGTTTAAGCTCAAGCAGACAAAAAGAGTCTATGAAGCTGTCGTCATTGGAGCGCCACCCAAGCAGCACGGGCACATCGAGAGCTATCTGGCTCGTCACCCCAGTCATCGAAAAAAGTTTGCTTCAATCAAGGGAGTTGCGCAGGCGGGGTCGACGAATGGAAAGCTTGCAATCACGGATTATCAAGTGATTCAGAGCGCCAGACCATTCTCACTTTTGGAACTGAAGCTAACAACTGGTCGCACACACCAGATTCGTGTCCATATGAGTGAACTAGGTTGTCCAATCCTGGGAGATGATCTTTACGGAGCCGAAAAAAAAATCAAATCGCTTTTAAGTTCTGAAAAAAAAGCTGAGGTGATCCATTTAGGGCGTTTTCTTTTGCATGCAAAAACCCTTGGATTTTTTCACCCACAAACGAATCTCTGGCATGAGTTCCATGTTGAGTGGCCAAAACAGGATTTAGATTGGATGGTCAAATGGAACCTCAAGGCAAAATAATTAAAAATTCCTACGGACAGGGAATGTCGTTTTTTGAGCCTAAAATCAGAAAGTACTTTTGTTTGTTTTTCGGAAATAAAGAATTAACCAGCGAAATTATTCAAAAATTTGCGCCAACCAAAAGATTAAGATTCCTGAAGCAAACTCACTCCAGTCTCACGATTAACTTTGATCATCAAGCCTTAGACCAAGCTGAGGCAACTGAAGGAGATGCGGCATTCTCATCCAGTGACCAAGATGTTTTAATTGTCAAAACAGCAGACTGCGTTCCTCTTCTTTATCTGAATTTAGAAAAACATTGTCATGGATTTATTCATGCTGGCTGGCGGGGAGTTGCAAATCAGATTTTAATGCAGTTTTTAAAATCTGTGGCACCCAACGGTCGGCAAGGTTATATGGCTGTTGGACCACATATCACGCAAAAGAGTTTTGAAGTCGATCTTGATGTGGCCGTGGAAATTCTAAAAACTGTTGATGTTGACCCGCATGTGCATCAAGATCAACACGTTCTTTTTTTCAAAAAGGATAAAAAGTTTCATATCAATTTATCATTGGTACTTTTTTGGCAACATGAGCAATGGGCCAAAATGAGTCAAAAGAGTGTGTTGTGGTCTGATAATCTTGTCACCGATGTTTATGAACACCAGAGTTATCATAGTTTTCGCAGGGATAAGCAAAACTCAGGACGAAATCTGAGTTTGACGATGATTCTCTCTGAAAACGAATTTTTGACTAACCGGCTCTTTTTGCCAATTCTCGAATGAATTGCGACCAAAGATAAATCATGTAGTAACTGGCCGCATTGATTTCATCCTGTGAAAAACGATGTTCAGGCTCTTTGAAAAGCTTAGCGAGCTCGACCTTGAAAAGAAAGTATCCCTTCATTTGATTTTCATCGAGCAGATAAATTTTTTTAATTTGATTGTTTTGAGAAACCAAACCAAAGCGACCTTTTTTTAGCCATGGCGCGCCGGCCGAAAGATCGATGATTGTATCACGAATGATCTCAATTTTTTGTTCGCGTCCATTCTTAAAGCGAAGCTGAATGGTTGGATCATCAACGATGTGTAGAATATCTTTACCTGCATCAATGAGGTCCTGATTTTTGAAATCCTCGAGAGAAAGGATCTCCGCAAGCCGCGATGCCGCTTGAAGAATCTCCTTTTCTGTCCCGCTGGACAGTTTTTTCATGAGGCCTGCCTTTTTTTTCTTGTTTCTACATACTCGAAGAACCTGTCGATCTCTTTATTGAGAAAGTTTTGGGCGCGATATCGATAAACAAACTTTTTATCGTCTGGGTGTAAATACATTTCAATAACACCATTGAGGATCAGTCGATCCCTTTGCTCTTGCAAGAAAACCCCATTCTTTGGTGTGTAGAGTAAAAATTTTCCGTTTTTAACAAGGCGTAAATAAAGATCAAACTCAGTTTTCACATCACCGTGGAGTTCATCCATGTGCAAGGCAAGCATGTCCTTAGCATCTGTTGGCTGAAACAGCGGCTCAATATTCTCGAATGGAAAAAAGGCAATTGCAAATTCTTCGCCTTTAAAATGTGATTGTTCAAGAACTTCCGCTTGAGAAATTGCCCAGGGCTGAAACTCTACTTCTTGAATATTGATGGTCCCAAAAGTATCGATTTGCATATTCTGACTCGTAAAATATTCATTTAAGCGGCTTTTGACGATTTCAGCCAGAGTTGGATGTTTATGGTTATCTCTTGCAGAGACAACGATGGCATATCCTTTAAAGTTGAGGCATGAAAGACTGAAACAAGATGCAGAAGTGACCTTGCTAATCAGTCGCAAAACCTTTTCGCTGCCTGCATTTGGGTTAAGGAAGTCTAAAGTGGACTCGAACGATTTTGAAATCGAGTCCCGAACTTCAACCGGCAAAACTCTCTTTCTTTCCTCGGCAGCGGCAGGTTCCACAGGAACTTTTCCATGGGGATCGGCAAGAGCCGCAACTTTTAGCTGCAGCGGAGTGCCTTCTGCACCAGTTTTGCCGAGATCATCTTCCAAGCCCAGCGATCCGTGGGAAGGAGTTGTCTCCAGCGGCACAGACCCTGTAACACTAGTTTGTTGTTGGGAATTTTGACTTCCAGTGGGACCGGTGACAGAGATCGAATGGTTGTTTGTTTGGTTTGGACGGACTGAGTTGTCACTGGCGCCTTCGGGCATATATGCCGGGCCAGTTGAGTCATAGGAATCTGTGGATGCGCCACCTGTGATGGCCTCGAGGACCATTTTTGTTTTCTGATCAGCAGAGAATTTTTTGATGTCGCCGTCGCTACCGCCCTCAATTTTGATCATGAGACTATCATTGTTTTGAGTGGAGGCTCTTTTGATGGCTTCAGCTTTTTCGGGGTTTGCTAAATCCATGTAGTATTTGTTGATGGTTCGTTCAACTTTCGGGCCTGTCATCGGTGGAGCGATGTTGTAAGCGTTTCCAGATTTTTTTAACAACATCAATGAGGCAGTTGTGTTTTGGCTTGCATAGAGAATGATAAAACTCGACATCACTTGCGGTAAAAGTTTTGGGAGCTGCCGAACTGTTGGCATGCTGTGATCAACAGGAAGAAGAATAAAATCTGGCTGCCATTGCATTGCAGTTACGATAAAAGATTTAATGTCGGCGTTGACGATGATTTCAAATTCCCGGCGCCCGAGATACTTTTCCACCTGCACCAGATGGTGAGTGTTCAGGGCTAAAATCATTAACTTTTTCTTTGCAGCCGTCTCGCTCAATTTGACCTCGGTCTTTTGATTCTTTTCGGCGGAAATATTTTGTGACCAAAGTCCAGAACATGGGAGACTGAGATAAAGCGAAAACAAATGATCAGAAGAGCTTAAAAGAGATTAGCCAAAAGACTGGGAATCATTTTTTGAGCTTAATAGAGGTTCATTGCGGAGCACTGTTTGAGCGGGGAAATCCAGAACTATTTGAGCTTACCTAAGATTAAATGGGGGAGAACCGAATCGAGCAAGTGGGTAGAATCGAAAATCTGAAAGTGGTGGCTTGGGACGGAATTGAACCGCCGACACAAGGATTTTCAGTCCTCTGCTCTACCGACTGAGCTACCAAGCCGCTTTTACGAAGTTCGAATAGAGGTGTTAACCTTTTAGAAAATCAGAGTCAACACCGTTGAAATTATGCTTTATCAAAAGCAGACTTTAAATCTGCAAGAAGGTCTTTGATGTCCTCAACCCCTACAGATAAGCGGATGAGAGAGTCATCTATTCCAAGTTTTTTGCGAGTTTCTGGTGGCACGGATGCATGCGTCATAATGGCTGGATGTTCAACAAGAGATTCGACACCACCGAGGCTCTCTGCAAGAGAGAAGACTTTTACGGACTCCAAAAACTTTCGAGATGAGGCCAGGCCCCCTTTGATGAAAAAGGTGATCATTCCTCCAAAGCCAGACATTTGTTCCTTGGCCAACTCGTGTTGAGGGTGTGATTTCAGGCCCGGGTAGACCACTTTTTCAACCTTTGAATGTTGAGCAAGGAACTCTGCCACCTGCATGGCGTTTTTTTGGTGAGCTTCCATACGCAACGGCAGGGTTTTCAGACTTCTCAATGCCAAAAATGAATCAAACGGTGCCTGGATTGCCCCAAGTGAATTGGTAAAAAAAGCAACTCTTTCAGCAAGCTCCTCGTCGCGAACAACAACTGCTCCGCCAACAACATCGCTATGGCCACCAATATACTTAGTTGCCGAATGAACAACAATATCAGCTCCTAATTCGAGTGGGCGCTGAAAATAAGGACTCATGAAGGTATTATCGACAGCGACTAAAATATTTTTTCCAGCGACTGTGGCTGCAATTTTTCGAATATCTGCAAGCTTCAGGGTTGGGTTGGTTGGAGTTTCTAGCCAAACAAGCTTGGTTGTGGGTTTCAAAGCAGCCTTGAGGTTTTCCGGCTGAGTTAAATCAACAAAACTAAACTCAATGCCAAAATGACGAAAGACTTTATCAAAAAGGCGGAACGTTCCACCATACATATCATCACCAGCAATGACATGGTCCCCAGCTTTCAACAGATGTAAAACAGTCGTGGTCGCCGCGCAGCCAGAGGCATAAGCAAATCCAAAACGACCAGATTCCAAATTTGCTAGGCAATCTTCATAGGCTTTTCGTGTGGGATTGTGTGTGCGAGAATATTCGTACCCTTTATGTACTCCTGGAGATGTTTGAACGTAAGTTGACGTCAAATAAACGGGTGTCATAATCGCGCCAGTTGTGGGGTCTGGCTCTTGGCCAGCGTGAATTGCGCGAGTGGCAAATTGTGTATCACTCCAAGTATTTTTCATAGTTCCTCCTTGATTTATGGTCAAAGCGACGATTTCAGTTCTTTGAGGACTTCATCGGCAGAGACAATTCGGTTAAACTGTTTGGAAAGATCTTGTGGGGCCAAGAAGCCGTTATCAATCATCCACTGGTCGTTAAAGACCTTGGATAAATAACCCTTTCCATTATCTGGCATCATCACCAGAAACTTTTTTGGTGTCGTGATCTTTTTACTGTATTTCAGGGCACCCACGAGAGCGAGCGCACTGGATGGCCCGACACAGATTCCTTCTTCGCGAATGAGTCGTCGGGTCATTGCAAAAGCCTCAGAGTCTGAGACTTGTTCAAACCCATCATAGAGTTTCAATTGAATATTATCAGGCAGGATATCTTCCCCTACGCCTTCGACCTTATATGGTTTTGGCGGAGTGACAATTTTTCCATGATAATACAGATCGTAGAGAATACTTCCAATTGGGTCTGAACAGATGATTTGAATGGAGGGCTTTTTTTCTTTAAAAAAGCGCGCAAGGCCGGTCATAGTACCGCCGGTTCCTGCACCGCCAACGAGGATGTCAAAATCACCGCCAGTTTGCTCCCAAATCTCGGGTCCTGTTGTCTTGTAGTGTTGAGCTGGATTATCCGGGTTATAGTACTGATTCGCATAGAAACAGTTTGGGGTCGACTTCACGAGGGTATTTGCAACCTGATAATAACTTCGTGGATCATCGGCTTCGACAGCAGTAGGCGTAATGACCACCTTTGCGCCATAGGCTCGTAGAATGGCTCGTTTTTCTTCGCTGATTTTATCAGGCATCACAAATATACATTGATAACCTTTAATTGCTGCGGCCATTGCAAGCCCAAGCCCTGTGTTCCCTGAGGTCGCTTCGATGATCGTTCCACCAGGCTTTAGATCACCACGTTTTTCGGCGCCCTCGATCAAAGCGACGGCCACACGATCTTTGACGCTGTTTCCTGGGTTGAAGTACTCAAGTTTTGCAAAAAACTGGTGAATAGATCCATCAATGACTTTATGGAGCTGGACAAGAGGTGTCTCGCCAATCGTTTCAAGGAGATTGTTGTAAACATTTTTCATTTATTGTAACTCAGTTTCTTTAGGTTTGCGCACTTTGATATTTTCAAGCAGAGACGGGTAGGTCAGAAGAATTTGTTCCATCAGATCTTCATTGTTTGAAAACTTATGGCATCCGAGCTGCTCGGCAAGACTTTTTAGCTTTGTTCGACTTGGCTTTTTTTGGCAAAGCTCCTGAACGAGCTGTTGAAGCTGGTCTAACTTGGTTTCCGTCAAGTTTGGTTTTTTCATCATTTCCCCCGAGCATTTATTCTATAACACTCTCATTTCATAGAGTGCAAAAAAATATCGAGCAATGGGCCTAAAATCAAAAGTCCAAATGCAGGAAACTGAAAAAACAGAAGGGGGAGGAGCATCAAAAACGGAAGTTTTCTTGTTTGCTGCTCGGCCTTTTCTTCAAATGCAGCGATTGCATCCTCCTCAAGTGCTAGCAAGAAAGGCAAAATCGGTTCGCCGGCGCGACTCTTTTCAAGAAGCACCCAAAGTTGCCGGCGCAGGCGAAACTTAGAGTCTCGTAGCAGCGGCTGCAGGGATTGTTCCTGAATGAAACATATTTGAACACGGAGGAGTTCATTTTTAAAATCAGAGGGCTCTGCGGATTGGAGAAAACTGTCGATGGACCACTTCGAAGAATGACCTTTTTCGAGGTTTCTACGAAGAAAAAGAAGAAAGTCGATCAAAGGCGTTAGATTTCCCATTTTTGTCTCCGCATCAGCCACCACATTCCCATCAATCCGGAAGAAAAGAGGAAGAATGAGCCGATTAAAATGCGCGGATAAGAAAAAAAACCGAACCTCAGTGTCAAAAAAACAACTCCAAGAAGATAAAAAACACTCAACATAGTGGCTTGCATCACAGCTTGTTGAGAGGCCTGTCTCGACTTACGTCTCAGATTGAGCTCGATGCGCAGTTGATGACGAAGAAGTTTCGCAAAATCCAGAATTTTATATTTTTCCTGAGAAAGATCACACAATTCTTTGAATATTTTTTGTTTCTTTTTCGATTGAATTCGAAACAAGTCTGTTTTGCCTTCCATCACCTCAAGGGCCGAGGACCATAAATGTCTTTCCCAGCCGATTCTGCGGGTGAGGGCGGTCTGAAGAGCATTTTTCACTGAAGAACCGACCTGCATAGAGAGAATCATTTCCTCCAGCAACTCAAGATACAGTGCGGGAAGCAAGGATTCGATCCACTTTTGCGCAAGAAAAGAAAGAAACTTTAAAGAAAAAATAAAAATGCCGATGACAATCAAAAGAAAGATCGAAGGAATCTTAAAAATAAAAACACTTGTGATGAATAAAACGAAAAAACACATATTGATTTGGCTCAAAACACTTTGTTGTGTCGAAGTGAGACCAAAAAATTTAGAATTTCCGGAAAGTTCTTTTCGAATTTGCAAAAATCCGAGTGTCGAAACCAAGAAATCAACGATCATCACCTCACCTCATGCAACTTTTTTTAAATCAAGAACTATGCAAGAAAAATTTCTATTGACGAAGGATGTCGATTTCGTCAGACTTTTATTAAGAGCAGCATCAATCAGAGTAAGCAACGGTGATGGCAGCAAAAGAAACCGATCGAAAGATCGGCTCACCAATCAAGAAAAAAGAGTTTTCTTGAAAAAGTGAGGTCGGCATGGTGTCGGCAAAACTAGATGAGTCAACAAATTTAGGTCTGCAGAACGGATCTAAAAAAAACGCAGGAGGAGCGAATGGCAAAGAAGAAAGCAACAAAAAAAGTAGCAAAAAAAGCAACTAAGAAAGCTACTAAGAAAAAAGCTACCAAAAAGAAATAGTTTTTTTCTTCAAGGATTTAATCTTTGAACCCCTGGGTGTCTTCCCGGGGGTTTTTTTTTGTCTTTTGCACTGCCGATGGTCCTTTGGCCGGAATTTAATTTGGTGCTTTCTGGTCAGAAGTTCGCTACATCTTTGAAGGTTATTTGCCAAAAAAATAAGGAGAATATATGGCTCATCAAAGAAAAAAAATCACCGTGATTGGCGCAGGTTTTGTTGGATCCACGGCGGCTCATTGGGCTGCTCAAAAAGAATTGGGCGACGTGGTCTTGCTCGATATCAATGAGGGGACTGCAAAAGGGAAAGCACTGGATCTTTATGAGTCATCTCCCGTTGAAATGTTTGATTCGCGTGTCACTGGAACATCGAATTATGCAGATATTGCAGACTCAGATGTTGTGATCTTAACGGCAGGGCTTCCGCGTAAACCGGGCATGAGCCGTGACGATCTTTTGGCGACAAATGCAAAGATCGTCAAAGAATGTTGTGAAGGTATCAAAAAATATGCCCCGAACTCAGTTGTTATCGTTGTTTCAAACCCACTTGATGCGATGGCTTATGTTGCAAAACAAGTCACTGGGTTTCCCCGTGAAAGAGTGATTGGAATGGCGGGGGTTTTGGACGGAGCCCGATTTCGTACTTTTATCGCCGAAGAGCTGAAGGTTTCTGTAAAAGATGTCCAGGCGTTTGTTTTAGGTGGACACGGCGACACGATGGTCCCCATGCCAAGACATTGCTCAGTTGGTGGGGCTCCATTGACAGAAATCATGTCTGCAGACCGAGTTGAAGCATTGGTCAAACGAACTCGCGAGGGCGGTGCTGAAATCGTTGGTTTGTTAAAAACTGGATCAGCTTACTATGCCCCGTCAGCCTCTGCAGTTCAAATGGCAGAAGCAATTTTGAAAGATCAAAAACGGGTTCTTCCATGCGCCGTCGAGCTGAGCGGTGAGTATGGAGTGAAAGGCCTTTTCATTGGAGTTCTTTGTAAGCTCGGCGGAAAAGGGATGGAGCAGGTCATCGAGTTGAAACTGAATGACACTGAAAAAGCAGGATTGGAACATTCAACAAAAGCTGTCCGAGAATTGGTCGAAGCTTTAGGGAAGATGCAGTACTAATATGAATATTCACGAATATCAGGCAAAAGAAATTATTCGAAAATTTGGCGTTCAAACGCTTAAGGGAAAACTTGCCCTCAGTCCAGAAGAGGCTCGTAAGGCCGCCCAAGAAATCGGTGGAAATATCTGGGTTGTGAAGGCCCAGATTCATGCCGGCGGACGAGGGAAAGGCGGGGGCGTTAAAATTGCAAAAACTCTTGTTTAGGTCCAAGAACTCACAACCAAAATGTTGGGAATGACTTTGGTGACTCATCAAACAGGCCCCGAAGGAAAGAAAGTCCAAAGAGTTTTTGTCGAACAGGGATGTAATATCGCAAAAGAATATTATGTCGCTTGCTTAATTGATCGAGCAACAGGCCGTGCCGCAATGATGGCCTCAGCAGAGGGCGGTGTTGATATCGAAGAGGTTGCTGAAAAGCGCCCTGAAGCGATCATTAAAGTCGATATTGATCCGACGGTTGGATTGTGTCCCTTTCAAGCAAGACAATTGGCTTTCGCCATTGGAATTCCAAATGACTCGATCAATAAGGCTGTTAAGTTTTTTACCGGCCTGTACCAAGCTTTTGTTCAGACAGATTGTTCAATTGCCGAAATCAATCCCCTTGTTTTGACCAAAGAAGGTGAAATTTTAGCTCTCGATGCAAAAATGAATTTTGATTCAAATGCCTTGTATCGCCACCCAGAAGTCACTGAACTGCGTGATTTTTCCGAAGAAGAGCCAACAGAAATTGAAGCGTCAAAGTATGACCTCGCTTTCATTAAGCTTGATGGAAATATTGGTTGTTTGGTCAATGGCGCGGGCCTTGCGATGGCAACTTTGGACATCATCAAGCTGCACGGAGAGAGTCCAGCCAATTTCTTGGACGTTGGCGGTGGTGCCAATAAAGAAAAGGTCACAGCAGCATTCAAAATTATTCTCCAAGATCCGGCCGTAAAGGGAATTCTTGTGAATATTTTTGGTGGAATCATGAAATGTGATGTGATTGCAGAGGGCGTGATTGCTGCTTCGAAAGAAGTTGGCTTAAAAGTGCCTTTGGTTGTGCGTCTCGAGGGAACCAATGTGGAGTTAGGAAAAAAACTGCTGAAAGAGAGCGGACTGAATATCACTCCAGCGGACGATTTGACAGATGCAGCTAAAAAAATTGTCGCTGCAATTCGAAAGTAGGAAAGACATATGGCAATTTTAATTGATTCAAATACGAAGGTCATCTGTCAGGGTATGACGGGAGCTCAGGGAGCATTTCACTCAGAGCAGTGTTTAAAATACGGTACAAAGATGGTTGGAGGAGTCACGCCTGGAAAAGGTGGGACTTCGCACATTGGACTTCCTGTCTTTAATACAGTTTTGGATGCCAAAAAACACACTGGAGCCAACGTTTCAATGGTTTTTGTTCCACCTCCATTTGCTGCGGACTCGATCATGGAAGCCGTTGATGCTGATTTGGACTTGGTTATTTGTATTACCGAAGGAATTCCTGTTTTAGACATGGTGAAAGTTAAAAAAGCTCTTGTAACTTCGAAGTCAAGACTTGTAGGA
>JACCDR012063872.1_pt1 | contig 12219 bp, 23 predicted proteins | sample 7446431 | NCBI WGS metagenome assembly JACCDR01 (sample SAMN15323443, study PRJNA562643) | freshwater metagenome | isolation source: river surface water | place: USA:Blue River Watershed | collected 2017-08-17
CGCTTCGCAGCAACTTGCGGTATGGCAAGATCAAGGTTGGCGTCCCTCACGCGGCAGCGTTCTTTGAGGCGTTCAGTGAGTGGCTTGGCTAAGGGGGAGGGCGACTGATGGCTGGCGAGCGTTACCAGTTGCAGCCTAATGGCATGGGCGGTGTAGACCTCTTTGACGCGGAACTAGACATACAGGTCTCCGTGGTGGTCGCTAAGAATCGCCTGAACCGGGGCGAGGCTGTCGCGAAGGCGGGCGAGGCTGTCCTTGCCAAGCTTGATTATTTGCAGGGACTTTGGGGCAAGGAGGGCGTGACGCATACGCTCGCGGAGCAACTTCGGGCGGCACTGTACCAAGACGGGGAGGGCGACTGATGGCGACCGCAAGCAAGACGGACCCACTGATCGGCAAGACGTATTACGCGGCCAGGACTGACCGCCGATGGGGGTACGACGCCGAGGTGGTGGTGACCAAGGTGGGGCGGAATTGGATCACGCTCAAAAACGTCGAGTCAGGGCACGAGTTCGGTCGCGTGGCCATCGGTAGCCGCACTGTCGAGGGCGGGTACCACGTCCTGTACCCCGACAAGGCGACCTACGAGGCGGTCACGGCGGCACGGCGAGCGTGGCAAGCCTTGCGGGACAAGTTGTATGCCAGCCCACCAGACGACATGACTGCCGCCAAGGTGCATGAGGCGGCTGCGATCCTCGGCATTAAACTGGAGGGCGACTGATGGCGACGGACAAGGTTGAGGAGTGGATGGTGCAGGCGGGAGCAAAAGCCGCTTATGCTATCGGTGGAGTTGGTTACTCTTGGGCACAGCAACGAGATCGGGTTGCCAGGATCATCGCCGCCCACGCCCCCAAGCGCGAGGATCAGCCTCAAGCGTTGCTAGCCCGCCTGTACGCCCTGCTTGTCGCGTCGGTGAGGGACGAACCAGGGCATGCCGAGGTCAATATACGGTTGAGGCATGCGGCGGCTACGGTCGAGACGGCCGGGCAGATACTTGACGGGACTTTCGGCGTGGAGCCGATCCGGCGGGGGGATGTGGTGCAGATCGTCGATGAAAAGGTTGACCTGTCGTGCCGCAATTACACGTTCGTTGTCACAGACGTCTCGCCCTTTGGCCTCTGGGGCTTTGACGCTGAGCGGCCGATTGCTCTTGAGTGGTGCATCCGCATCGGCCGAGCCAAGTTCTACCCCGACGGCACGCCAGTGGAGGATTGAGCGATGAGCAGCACCTACAGCTACACGGCGACCGAAGGCAAGCGGCCAGCGTTCGACGAGCACACGATGTCATATTGCTGGCTCGATTGCGGCACCGACAACGATGATCTCCCGTACTACGTGCTTGAGCGACTGACTGGCGGCAAGCCCAAGCTCGGACTTGGCAACGCTCTGCTCTGGGTGGCATACCCCACCGAAGCCGAAGCCCTCGCCGCTGCCGACGCTGCCGCCCTCAAGGCCATTGCGGACGGGGTGTGGACGCCGGAAGGAGGCAAGTGATGGACGAGGTGATGGAGACGCTACTCGGAGCCGCCGTAGGCCGGTCTTACTGTCCAGAAAGCCGGGGCGGCATGGCGGGGGTGATGGTTCGCTTCAGCCCTGTCACGCAGTCGTGGGAAGCGGTGGCAGACTGGTCCAGCGGGGCCAAGGTCTCGGAGTACGCTGACACCCCGTCCGAGGCGGTGGCGAAGTTGACGGAGCGGCTCAAGACGGAATAATTTTGGCGGGCATTGACACATGCCGACCCGTGGCGTACAGTGATACTGTTATTCCGCGTGGGCCATGTCAATCCGTTCGGCCGGACGGGGAGTGGGCAAGAATGTCGGTGGCCAAGACCCACGCAAGGCCAGCGAATGCAGCCGTGAGCAGTACATTCCAGCCGCCGGGCGGATGAATCGCGGCACCCGGCACCTACATCCGACTCAAGCATTGCCGGTGATGCACTCCCCCGCAGGGGGAGGAGAACAGGGGTTCGAATCCCCGGGGTTGGACTGGCCGAAGTGGCACAGCCGAAAGGCGGCAGCGTTAATCCAGCCCTTGGAACGGTGCCTTACGTGTAGCCTCACGGGCGGCAAGCACATTGCCCGGCCTTTTCTACCCTTGGCAGGACGCAACACGATCGCCCATGATGGGCACAAAACGCCACGCCCGGTCATCCTCGCAAGGGGGCGGCCGGGCGTGGTGCGTTTCACGATGACGCTTTGATCAGCCGGGCCAGATACCACGCTGCCTTGCGGAGTGACTCCACGCCGCCCTTGTGCCGCTCACGCCACAGATACTTGATCACGTTGGCCTTGAGAGCACCACGGTACTCCTCGGGCGTCAGAGCGGCCTGTAGTGCGTCGATGCACTCGATGCCGCCCTGCGTGTAATGCGGGGGGCTGTGGATGGTATCGTGGTCGGGGGTGGGGGCTGTCGGGACGCGGGCGACCTCTGCGTATTCGACCATGGCCTTGGTCATTAGTTTGTCCATCATGTCTTTGAAGCTGTCTTCGCTCATCCCGCCTTCTCCTTTCGCCCCCTCGGGGCAAACTTGATCGTCTTGACCTCGACCTTGACCTTGGCCGCACGTCGCGGGCGGGTCTCACGCTTGAGCAAGTGGTCCAGTCCCCAGCGGTCGCACGCGGCACAGTACGCCACGGGGCCAAGCGGACGCCCGCCACACACCCCGCACGGCTCGCCCGCGTCCGCTCGCTTGAGTCGCATCGAGCCGCCACGCCCCTTGACGATCGTGGTGCCCGACGGTGGCCACGGCTGGCAGCCCAGCCCGATAAACACCGGCCACGGCACGGACCGGCCGCCGATCCGCTCCCAGCCCAGCACCAGCTTGCCCGACAGTTCGGCGATCGACGCGAGGAAGCCGGGATCGATTGCGTCCGAGGAGTGGGAGGGCATCTGGTCAAGCCGCCCATAGTCGGCGTAGCAGTCCGACTCGGCGAGCGTCTTGGTCCGCACGGACCGAGCCCGCACGCTCACAGTCGGGGCCGCCCAGTTGCTCCCGTCCGCACTTTGCCACGCCATCGCGTGCCCCCGATCCATCAGGACGCCGAGGGCTTCGTGGTCCGGCACGCTCTCCAGCGGGACGGCGGGCTCGTGCTGACGCGAGAACCAGACGAGAAGCATCTTCGGCGTCATGGCGGTCAGTCCTCTACGGGGGTGCCATCGGGGTAGAACTTGGCTCGGCCGATGCAGACAAACCTTGTCGGGTCGCTGACAAACGACATATGACCAAGTTGAAGCCACCCGCCGTCGTTTACGCGAACAACCACGTACGTATCTCCTACGAACGGACCATAGCGTGGGTCATCCGCATCCTTGCGAATGATGCACTGCACCACGTCACCCCGCCGGATCGGCTGAGGCTCATCCTTGCCTACAAGAAGCCGAGAGGCGTCTTCGATCATTGCAGACGCCTCGCCTGCAACGGGATCAGTCAGGCTCGCCTTGAACAGCAAGGCGTAAGCGCGATTGAGGTGCCAATTCGGCGTTCGCTCTTTGGGTTGATCATTGGACTTCGGAGCGTGAACGGCGATGACTTTGGCAGCCAGCACGGCGTATTCATCGTCGTCCAAGCCTAAGTCACACCCAAACACAATCTCTCTAGCGCACGCCACCATCCAGGGCTCGGGTTTCACGTCGTCCATTGGCGTCTCCATGCTTAAAGCGTCTCCCCGGAGCCAAGGCGATAAGAGTACGGCTCAGTCAGGTGACCGACGCCAGCCGTGTTGTCCCGGTAAAACTGCCACGCCTCCGCCCACGTGCTGAACAGGTAGGTCTCTCTGTCGGGCTCGCTGCTACTCACGGCGTAGACCGTTTCCGTCACAGTACCCGGAGCCCACCGCTTGATGCAGGCGACGACTTCCTCAAGGTACTCCGGGTCCATGTGCATCAATCCCGTCGGCTTGCCGTCGAGAGTAAGCGCTGGCACCGCCTTGGGCTCACGCCTCATGTTGGCAAACGTCACCGCGAGGTCATACATCCATTCGTCCGCCATCCCGTCGCCCATTGCCGTCTCCGATGTGCACTCGGTTTCCCCACCGACTATTATAGTCAAGTGCACGACAAATTTCATGAAACCGGGTGACAGAAGCACAAATGACGAAAAGGGTTACACGGAAATAAGTTAGAGAAAACTGCGCGTTGGGCATGCAAACCTGTAGAGAGACTACGCTTCATGAAACCCCGCCGCCGCAACTTGCAACCGCCCGTGGCGGGATCGGATTTCGAGCGGGTCGAGTACATCCGCCGCCGCAAGGCTGAGGGTGTGACGATGGCACGGATCGCCGCTGAACTGCGGATCACCGAACGCCGTGCCTACCAGTTGCAGGCCGCCGCCGCTGAACTGGAACGGCTCGCCTCGTGATCGAGGTCGTCGGCTTCGTCGGCTGTGCCGTCCTTGGTCTCGCCGTACTCCTGCCCATCGCCTACCTGCTCCATTGCCTCGAAACCTACTTCCGGGATCGCCACCAACCATGACGCGGCTCGCGTGCGTGCTCGTCCTCCTGTTGCCCTCGCTCGCCCACGCGGCCGAGCCCAAGGCCGTCGTCACCGGGCCGCCCCGCGTGGCCACGGGCAACGTGATCTTCCTTGACGCCAGCCAGAGCGTGTCCGATCGCCCGCTGATCTGGAAGCCGATCGTCAAGGCGGGTCAGCCTGCCCCCACGCTGATCACGTTTGACAAGGACGGACGCAAGGGGGTCTTCGCCCTCATCCCCAACGCCCCCGACGGCGAGCACACGTTTGCCTTGATCGCCGTGGGTGTCCCCGCCGGGAAGACGGACCCCGACTTCGCGATCGAGGTCGTGCAGGTCACGGTGGGCACGCTCTCGCCGGTCCGGCCCGACCCTACGCCCGCACCTGGCCCGACGCCGAATCCCACGCCGCCCCCAACGCCCGGCCCGGTCCCGACCGACAAGACCGAGCGGCTTGGCTACGACTACGCCAAGGCCCTCACAGGGGCCGCTGACAGTGCCCTGGATGCCGCCGCACGAGGCCGCTACGACTCGACCGAGGATCTCGCCAAGGCCCAACGAAAGGCGTTTACCGACGCTCTCACGGAAGCCTTCAAGCCGGTTGCCGTCGAGCTGGTCAAGCAAGTGGGCGAGGTCAGTGAGCAGCCGTCCAAGCGGGACGTTGAGGTTGCTCAAGAGTATCTGAAGAAGATCCAAGCCGGGGTGAGGACCGCCAAGTGAGTGAATTTGCACTCGGCTTACGGCTTGACCTTGAAGAGTCAGCCAAGGCTGCATGGGGCGACAACCGCCCGCTGTTCTCCACCAGCGTGTTCGACGCCGACGACAAGCCGCTGCCCGAGTCGTTCACGCTGGCCCAGTGGTGCCTCTGGTGGTTCAACCAAGGCAACGTCGGCTCCTGTGCGACGAACGCACTAACTGGGTCGGTACAAGTCGCCAATACCGCCGCCTACATGGACGGCGAGGACTTCGAGGTCGTCCAGCTCAGCCGCCACTTCGTCTACTACAACGGTCGCGTCAAGGACGGGCTGATCGGGCGTGGTGACGGGGCGAGCTGCACCAACCAGATGCGGGCCGCCGTCGAGACGGGGATGTGCCGTGAGACCTCGGCCCCGTACAAGCCGGACGCCCGCTGGCTTGACCGCAAGCCGTCGGCCGCCGCCTACGAAGAAGCCAAGGGTTGCAAGCTGACGGGCATGATCGAGATTCCGCCCGACGACATCGAGCGTCGGAAGCGGTCGATCTTCAACGGTCACCCCGTCTATCGCGGAATGGCCTGGCCCTCGGGCTGGTCGGATCAGGGCTTGATCGACAAGTTCGGCCGCACCCGTGGCACCGGCCGCGAGGTGGGCGGACACGCCTTGTACGACATTGGCTGGTGCATGTGGGACGGCAAGCTCCACTGGCACCGGGTCAACTCGCACGGGCTGATTTACCCGATCCCACCCAAAGAGATCCGGGACTCGATCATCGGCTACAAGTGCGCTGGGCTTGACGCGCGCACCAACCCGGTCGAGCGGTGTTACTCGTTCTGGGTCCGCCACGACCACGACCTTGCCCAGCAAGGCCGGTGGCAAGAGACGCTGTCGATGACGGGCATGACGGGGTTCCGCTTGAAGAACCCGCTGACGTGGGCAAGGAGCATGTCTTGACCGATGTGACCCTGTGGCATGGGGACTGCCTTGACCTGATGGGGCAGATTCCCGACGGCAGTGTGGACATGGTCGCCGCTGACCTGCCATACGGGACGACGGCCTGCCGCTGGGATCAGGTGATCCCGTTCGAGCCGCTGTGGGCCCACTACAAGCGGATCATCAAGCCACGCGGGGCGATCGTGCTCACGGCCAGCCAGCCGTTCACGTCGGCACTGGTGATGAGTAATCCGCAATGGTTCAGGTACGAGTGGATCTGGGAGAAAAATAACGGCAGTGGCCACCTTGATGCATCCCGTCGCCCGCTGAAATGCCACGAGAACATTCCAGTCTTCGCTTCGGGCCAGACGTTTTACTCGCCCCAAATGAGCAAAGGCAAGCCTTACGGCGGATTTCGGTGCGAGTCCAGCGGTACCACCGAAGTTTACGGGCGTCAAGTCAGCATGCACCAAGCCAACGACGGCAAGCGGTCTCCGCGATCCGTGCTCTACTTCCCGGTTGAACAGTCCAGTCTTCACCCCACCCAGAAGCCCGTCGCCCTCTTTGAGTACCTGATCAAGACGTACACAAACGACGGCGAAACAGTGCTCGACAACACAATGGGCAGCGGCACGGCCGCCGTGGCGTGCGTCAGGACCGGCCGCAAGTTTATCGGCATTGAGAAGGACGCCGACTACTTCGCCATCGCCCAGAAGCGTATTGCTGCCGAGCAAGCCAAGACGGCACTACTGACTGGAGTTGCCTCGTGATCCGCACCCTCATCGCTCTGCTCTTGCTCGCCACCCCCGCCGTCGCCGCCGAGTCGTGGTATACCGCCATGACGCCGTTGGACCCTCGCCCGCCGCTGCCCAAGCCGTCTGAGCCGGACGGTGGTGACCGCAACGGCCCGTTCCGGGCACCCGCCCCCGCCGTGGTCAAGGCGTCCGCCAAGGCCCGCCCCAAGGCCAAGGCCAAGGCGAAACCCAAGGTCGAGGCCGCCGTGGAACCCACTCCGCCGCCCGCCGCGATGACGAGCGTACCCGGCCAGCCTGGCTGCCAGTGCGAGCCGTGCGAGTGTGGCAAGCCCGCTCCGCAGGCGACCACGCCGCCCGTGGACTCGTGGTTGACCCGTGACGCCAGCGGCAACTACTTCGGCACGGCCCCGGGTGGACAGGTCTACTACAGCCCGGACCCCAACGCGGTCCTCCGGGCGATCACGCCGCAGACGCAATACACGACCAGCTACGCCACCGCCCCCGCGTACTGCACCACCGGCACTTGCCCCCGCTGAGGAGCCCACTGTGGCCAAGAAGCGAATCACGAAGTCGTACGCCGTGCTTCTGGACAAGATCGCCAAGGAGCAGGCCAAGGGCGTGGACCCGGTGTCGATCCTGACGATGCTTACCTCCGTCATTGCCATCCTGAAGTTCCTTGGCATTGACGTCAGCACGATCATCGACGCCCTGCGGTCCCGCAATCTGCCGATCCCGCCCGACCTTGAAGCGTAAGGACACGACGATGCCCGATCATCCCTCGGAATCGCCCCAGGGGCTGGCCAGCGGGCGAGAGATCGACCGGGCCGCCCTGTTCTCCGCCTGCCTCTCCGCCACGGCAGGGGCGTTCTTCTTGATGGCCGAGAAGTACCTGACCGGCGACTTGCGGTGGGCCAAGGACAACTGGGGCATGTGGGTCGCCATGTTTGTCGTGACGTGGTACCCGCTGGTCAAGGCCAAGGTCAAGGCCGGCGAGCCTGCTAGCAAAAACTCCTCCGCTCCGCCTCCCCCCACGCACAGCGGATAAGCGAGGTCTCCACGATGTCCACCTCGCTGGGGGATACCCAAATGCACGATGCCGCCGACTCCGGCCTCATCGGCTCCGCCCTCGTTGTAGGGTCGTGGGTCGCGTCCGTCGTCGCCTCCGCGTTCGTGTCGTTCAAGTCGCAAGTTGATGCTCTCGACCGCTTCTTCGAGGTCGGGACGCACGGCCTGCTGTTCCTGACGGCACTCTACGGATCGCATCGCATCTTCGCACCGATCATTGCCAGACACTGGGATCAACTGCGACGCCGCAAAAGCCCGCCGCGATGAGTGCGGCTTTCCACCAGGCGTACCCATGCCCCGATACACCGTCGGCGACCCACTCGCCGCCAACCTCTGGAGATCACCAATGGCCCGTTTCGTCGTCAAAGCCGGCCTGACCGCCGACCTCACCCGCACCGCCCCCGCCAAGTTCGATCTCGACTACATCGGGACCACGGTCGATGTCCTTGACGGGGCGGTCAACGTCAAGTTCCTCTTCCCGGGCTACAACATCCTCGATGTGATCCTGCCCGCCAAGGTCCACCTCTGTGCGTTCAAGCCGGGCACGATCGTCCCCGCCGACGCCTCCGAGGTCTTCTCCCTGGCTGGCTCGGCCATCGGCACCGTCAACTTCCCGGGTCACGACCCGATCCTCGGCGACGAACGCGAAGCCCAGACCATCGGCGTGCACGTCAACACCACCAGCCTGTTCACCGGCCGCGAGACCACGATTGCCGGGGCGATCCTCGTGCCGGTGCTGGAGTACGCGGAGTAACGACACAGTAAACCCTCCGGGCCCACTACCACGCAGTGCAACCGCACCGTGAGGCACGCTCACTTCGGAGGGTCTTCTATAATGCGTCTAGAGCGCTGGACCTTGGGCGTGCGTAGAGCCAGCCCCACCCGGTCACACGGGTCTCCCCGGACGGGGTAGATAGCTCGCCGCTGGCGGGTAAGAGGTTCGCCCAGAGATGCCAAGGCATCGGGGAGTGCCCGAAAGGGCCTCCCTTATTTCACACAACGCCCGTTTCGGTGAATAAGGAGCCGACGCGCAGCCCGTTATTGACGCTTCACTCAATAACCGCGATGCCCCGCCCATCAGGGGGAGGTGAGTCCTAACTGATGGGGATGGGTCGGGGCGATGGGAGGGGCATAAAGCATGGGGAAGCGGGCGGACTACGACGCGCAAACTTACAAGCCAGCGGCCCATCCGGAGGGCGTTCGGGCAATCCTGGCGCATTCCTTCAGCGAGCGGTTTGCCGACGGCATGAGAGCCAGGATGGTCGTGTCGCATCACAAGTACGGCCACCTCGCCGACGCGTATCCCGAGAAAATCGACAGCCTCCGGTGCCTCCGCGAGCGGCTGGCACGTTATGAGGAGACGGGCAACGCGGAATGGCTGATCGACACGGCCAATTTCGCCATGATCGAGTTCATGCACCCTTCGCACCCGCTGGCCCATTTCAGGCCCACAGATTCCGACGAATCCCCGGGGCTAGTCACGCAAGACGGCGGACGCCAGCACGGCGCACACAAGGCGGAGGACCAGGCGGTTCGCTCGCTCCGTGCGAGGTACGCCAGGGGCGAGTGAGTGGGTCGGGGCGAAGATGCGAGATGGGCGAAGACATCATCATCATCGACGCGGAGACCGCATGACTGACGCCGAACGCGAAGAGATCAAGACGCTGATTCGCGAGACGGTCATGGCGATGATGCCCGAGATCACCAAGGGCGTCATGAACGAGCCATTTCCTCGGCCCATCACGAGGGGCGAACTGGCCGCGAAATTGAACAGGGAAATCTGGGGCGTCACGACCTCGACGATTGAGCCGTGCAAGGCCACGCACGTCACGTTCAGCGACACGGCCACGCTGCCCAAGTCTAATTGACACACCCTGCCTTCGGGTGCCCCGGGCTCGTCGGGAGACGCCCCGGACCTCCACAGAGGCCACGGATGCCGCCATACCACCCCACGCTCGTCCCCACGCACCGATTCCGCCTGACCCACGCCGACATCGCACGTCGGCTGTCGATCGTGGACATCACCCCCACCGAGGGGCTTGACCCAATCGCTGGGCAAGAACTGGTGTTTGTCAATCAGTGCTGCGGGTGGGGCCTACTAGTGGACAACGGACAGCCGGTCAAGCCGCTGTCGGACAACGCGATCTTGCTCGACAAGCGGCGAGTCAATAGGCGGTGGGAACTGATCTTCTACGACCCTCAGCACGGGAGTTAAGTATGACGTACGGCAAGAAGAAGGGCGGCAAGAAGGGCGGCTGCAAGTGAGACAGGACAGAAAGAAAGTCGCCAACCGTCTTTGGCTGGCTCTTGGGGCGTTGCTTGTGGTGCTTTTGGTATCGGTCATTTCTGCCGATCATCGATGGTATTGCCGACACGGCCACTACGAAACACGTCACGTTCCGGGTCGTATGGACACGCGGATTCTGTTGATTGGCAAGACGCTGACACCAATGAACCATTGGATACCGGCACACGACATCAAAGTTTGGGTGTGCGACGAAAGGCCGGTTTGACTCATCTCTGAGAACAGAGAAAAGAACAGTGGCAGGACCAACGGAAAACCTGCGGCCCTTCGTGCCTGGCCAGAGCGGCAATCCCGGGGGCAGGCCCAAAACGAAGCCGATCACGGACGCGATCAAGGAGCGGCTGGCCCGCATCCAGCCGGACGACCCCCGCACTGACGCCCAGCGGCTCGCCGACGTGCTGGTAGACGGTGCCTTGGATGGTGATATCCAGTTCATCAAGGAATTGCTGAACCGTGTGGAAGGCAAGGTTGCCGAGGTGATCGTTTCCGAACTGACACCGGAGCAGCAGGGCGAGATGGGGCTCCAGATTCTACGTGAACGCCGAGCAAATCGCGGAAATCCTTGAGTTGTGCGAGGACAGCCCGGAGGACTTCAACGAGTTCGTCCTGGGACGCCCCGAATACTGGTGGCGTCAGGCGGAAATCTGCCGGTCGGTCGTTAAGTACAGGACCACCGTGGTCCCGACGGGCAACTCCGTGGGAAAAGCTATCTGGCTGCCGGGATAGTGCTGTGGTGGCTCTACACCCGGCCCGGCAGTCTGATCATTACCACCGCCCCATCGCAGACGCTCCTCGGCACCGTGTTGTTCAAGGAGATTCGACGAGCGCACGCCCGGATGCTTGTTCGACTCCCGGGCAGAGCGACAGAGAGTGCCATTGCAAGCCCCCAGACGCTCATGGTGGACTCCACTGGGCATCAAGTGCTCGGGATTGCCACAAAGGGCGTGGAACGACTCTCGGGCCAGCACAACGCCGAATTGCTGGTTGTGGTCGATGAGGCGTCCGGTCTGGACGAAGAAATCTGGGAAGCCTTGCTGTCCCAGAACCCGGCCAAGATGGTCGTCTTCGGCAACCCGCTGCGGGCGGAAGGGCATTTTTACAACCTCTACCGTCGTGCCGTCGCTGAGGCACAGGCCGGGACCATCCCTGATCACGAGCGGGTCAACGCGATCCGAATCAGCAGCCTCGAATCGCCCGACATCAACGAGGCCCGTTCCCACCGTGGACTCGCCGACCGCACGTTCATCAACGAGATCGAACGCACCTATGGCCGAGACAGCCTCTACTGGATCACCCACGTTGAAGGGCGATTCCCCGAAGGTGAATCCCTCGGGCGATTGCTACCTGACGCATGGATCGATCGCCTACGTTCCGTCGTGGCCGAGTGTGACCGCCTACGCTCAGCCGCAAATTACCGGCCCAGTCGTCGCCTTGGGGTTGACCTCGGTGAGGGCACGGGACGGGATCGCACGGTTCTGGTCGTCACGGACCAGTTGGGCATCCTCCACCTAGAAGCCTCCGACCGCGTCGGCATCCCCGAAGCGGCCTTGAAGATCAACGAACTCGCCGGGAAGTACGGCATCCGCCAGGATCGGATCGTGTACGACGCCGGGGGGCGAGGCAAGGATCTGCCGCGTTACCTCGAACACCACAACATCACCGACGCTATCGGCTATCGGGGCAGCAAGTCGGGCGGGGATCGATTCGCCAACGCCCGCTCTCGGGTGGCGTGGCGTCTGAGGCAGCGACTTGACCCCGAGCGGCCCGAGCCGCCGAAGCCGGTTGAGCTGCCGCCGGACTACAAGCCCAGCCCGTTCGACCCGCCACCAAAGCCCGCCGTGGCCACGATCCAGCCGCCGTTTAGCTTGCCCGTGAACTCGCCGTGGTGGAGCACGCTACGCGAGGAGATGGCGGCCCTGAGATACGAGATGAAGGGGGCGAAGATCGCCCTTGAGCCCAAGGACGACATGAGCCAGAGGTTGGGCCGATCGCCTGACCTC
>JACCDR011228631.1_pt1 | contig 12218 bp, 14 predicted proteins | sample 7446431 | NCBI WGS metagenome assembly JACCDR01 (sample SAMN15323443, study PRJNA562643) | freshwater metagenome | isolation source: river surface water | place: USA:Blue River Watershed | collected 2017-08-17
CACGGCCGTGAGCCGCGCCGTCTTCACCCCCGCCGCGGCCCTGGCAGTCGCCGTCGCCGCCGCGACCGCGCTCGGCACCGCCACCGTCGCCCACCAGCGGGGCTACGCGGCCGGCCGGCTGGACGCATACCGCGAGACCGACCGGGTGCTCCGCGACCTGGAACACGCGCTCGCGCCGCTGGCACGGATGCAGGCGCCGGACCGACCCGACGACGGGCGCGTGGATTGACCTCTCGGACCGCCGAGGGGATGCGGGCGTGGGCGGAACGCGGTTTCGCCCGAGCGCGCCCGCATCTCCCCGCCGGTCCGGCGGAACACACGGAGAACGTCATGCACAATTCGATGCACCACACCGCCCCGCAACCACCCGCTCGCCCCGCGCCGCCGGCCTCGATCCCCACCGCCGCCGACGCTCGGGCCGCACGCGGGCGCCTGCGCGACGCCCGCCGCGAGGGGGACGCCGCCGAGATCGCCGCGTGCCTCGCCGTGATCGAGGCGCACGAGACGGGCCGCCCGCTCAGAGTCGTCCCGAGTTTCCACGCCGACGCTCGATAGTCCGATCCCACACACCGGAGAGACACGATGCAGCACTACGTCATCAGGATGCGCGACACGTCCTACACCGTCGTCGGGCCGTTCGCGTCCCAAACGGACGCCGCCGAGTGGGGCGAGCGCGACCAAGCCCACGGCGACGACGACCCGCGGTGGCAGGTGATCCGGTTGGACGACCCGCACGCCGTCGCGGTGGTGGCGCCATGACCCCGCGCGAGAAGATCGCGGCCGAAATCAAGAACCATCCCGCCGACCCCGAAGCCGCGGCCGTGGCGGTGTGCGTCTTGTTGGAGGACGTGATCGGGGGCTTGGCCGGCAACGGCCGGTTCGACGACGACCCGAAGATGCGCGCGGTGTCCTTCGACGACGAAGGCCGACACGGCGGGCGACGCACAGGAACGCACAGGAGAAGCACAGGTTGATAGAACCGCCGAACGGCGACTGGATCAGCCCCGAAGCCGTCGCCGGGGTGCGCGTGCTGGCGGGCGACACGCTCGGGCCGCGCGTGGCGATCGACACCCACAGGCACCACGCGCACCACCCGATCGAGTTCGACAATCCCGAAACCGCGCGCGCGTGGGCGGCGGGGTTCGCGCGCAAGTGCGCCCCCAGGCGTAGCACGCAGCCCCCGTGACGGCGCACGCTCCGCCGGGCACGCGGGGGCGGACGCGCGGCCCCACGCGAACCCGGCCGCGAGCGAGATCGACCTCGATGCAACGCGCGCATCGACCTCGATGCAACGCGCGCGGGGCCACGACGCACGCCCGCTTTTCGTTGCAACACCTGTGCTTGGTGCTATCATGGCACCATGCCAAGCAAATCCAGGCTCAACCTGTATCTCGGCCACGCCCAGCGGCGGCACCTGGAAGTGGTCGCCGAGCGGTACGGCATCAACATCGCCGAAGCCGCCCGGCGGATCATAGACGCCGACGCGGAGCGCGAACGGCGAGAGGGACAGCGGCCGGACGAAGCCCCCGAACACAAGGGAACACGGGCGTGAAGATATTCGTCGTCAGCAACGAAAAGGGGGGCGTGGGCAAGACGCTGTTCGCCCACCACCTCGCGCGATACCTGGCCGAGCGCGGCCGGGTGCTCGCGGTGGACCTGGACCAGCAAGAGGCGTCGCTGTCGCGCTGCCTCGACGGGTGCCGGTCGCCCGGCGTGCCCGGCGACCCGGCGGCGGGGGGCGACGCCATGGGCTTGTTCGCCGGCCGCGGCGTGCCGCCCAGGCCGGGCGAGACGCTCACCCTGGCCGCCCGCGACAAAGATCTGGACGCCGTGGACCGCAAGCCGTTCGCCGACATGGCGAAGGCGCTCCGACGCGGCCTCGACGCCTGCGCGCCGCACTACGACGCCTGCGTGATCGACACGCCGCCCGCTTACGGAGTCCGCACCGCCAGCGCCATGTTCTGCTCGGACAGGCTGCTCGCCCCGGTGGAATTGGCCGAGAGCAGCCTCGACGCCGTCAACCAGACCGTGGGCCTGTTGGAGATGGTGCGCGCCGCCGCCGGCCGGCCGCCGCCGGACCTGATCGCGGACAAGCTGCTCGTCGTCTCGCGCTTCCACACACGTTCCACTTTGCAACGCAAGCAGGCCGAGGCGCTGCTCGCGCAGGTCGGCATGATCGTCGTGCCGGGCGCGCTCCGCCTACGCGATCCGTACCAGGCCACCTACGCCGCCCGCCGCCCCGTCTGGGACATGGTCGGCCCAGACGGACGCCTGTCCTCCGGCACCCGCGCCGCCGCGGACGAGATGCGCGCCCTGCTCGCCGCCGTCGTGGGCGGCGGGGGTTCGACGACGACCGAGTGGGGGACATCGTGATGCCCACCGTCGTCGCACGGCTCGCGGCATCGGGCATCGGCGCCCTCGTCGCGGCGGCGGTGTTCGTGGAATCACTGTGGATGACCGAACCGTGGGCGTTCATCCAAGGCGTTGTTTCACACTCGGGGGTGGAGTGCGTCGGCCCGATCTCGCTCGTCGCCGCGCTTGCCACCTTGTGCTGCGGGTTGGCCGCCTTCACCGTCGGCGAGATCGTCACGGACGGCGTCTTGCGCGTCGAAACTCGCATGAAACGGCGCCTCGGGACGACCGGGGGAGACGGCGAATGACCGGCCCCTTGGACCGCTACGGCCTCGGCGGCGGCGGGTTGGCCGATCTCACCCGCCGCGTCGAGGCCATGCGTAAAGGCGCCGCGGGCACGCCGGAGACGCCCCCCGCCGAGCGCGCCCGCGACGTGCCCGTGCACCTCATCGACGAAGACCCCGATCAGCCCCGCAAACACTTCGACACGGACGCCATCCGATCGCTGGCCGACAGCATCGCCCTACCCGGCGTCGGGCTGCGCCAGCGCGTCACCGTGCGCCCCGCCGGACCGAACGGACGCCATCTGCTCGTGCACGGTGCCCGACGCCTCCACGCCGTCCGACTGCTCGGATGGGCCACCATCCCGGCCGTCGTCGAAGACCCGCCGCCGTCGTGCGCCGAAGGTGCCGTCTTCGCCGGACAGGTCATCGAAAACAGGCAGCGCCAGGGGCACAGCGACACCGAACTCGCCGCCGCCGTCCACGACTTGGCCGTGCGCGGCTACGGGGTGAAGCAGATCGCCACCGCCCTTGCCCTCGACGACCCGCAGAGCGTCAAGCACTACCGTTGTCTCGCCGACGTCGCCGCCGTCCCGGCCATGGCACGCTTCATCGACCGCAGCCCGGCCCGCGCCCTCTACGAACTCCACAACGTCTGGAAGGCGTATCCCGGCACGGTCAGGCAATCCGTCGAGGACGCCTTGCGCGACCTGCCAGACGACGGCCTCTCCATCATGGAGGCGCGCCGCATCAAGGCACGAGCGGCCTCGTGGCAAGAGCACCGGAGCCGCCTCGACGCCGCCCCCCCGAGCACACAGGACGCCGTGGAAACATCCGCCGCGTCGTCGGGGCAAGACCGGCCGCGACGGGCAGGGCAGGAACAGGGGACACCCCGCGAGGCCGAGACGGAGACGCAGACGGGTGATGGCGTGGACGAGGAAGCCGAGCGCGCGCGCGAAGCCGCCGTGCGCGCGTGGCTCCGCGACAAGAGCCGGCCGCGACCGCCGCTCTCCGTCTGAGCCGCACAGCAACAACCGCCCTCCAGCAGGAGAAGCCATCGTGCAAACCGACACCCGAGACCTGATCCGACTCGACCCTCGTCCCCCGGGCTGGGGGAAAAGCATGGGCACCGTCGCCCTCGATGCACTCCGCGCCGCCGCACTAGGCGCGCGCGTGCTGGTCGCGCTGCTGGCAGGATGGCTCTACCGCCGTCTCGTCGGGCCGCTCGCGCTCTTCGCCATCGTCGCCTTCGGCCTCGCGGTGCACTTCGTCCTCGACGGACGCGCCCCGGACGCTCTGTTTTGCGTGGCGCTCGGCGTCGCGGCGCTGGCGAGCATCGTGGGTCTGCTGCGCTTGGCGGGGGGCTGACGCGATGCCCGAACCCGTCGGCAAACCCCGCCCGGCGCGCGAAAGTCTCACCGCCGATCCGTTCGACGCGGTTCGGGCGCGGCGGGCGGCGAGGGGCGAGACGATGCAGGCTGCACGCGATGCAAGCCTCTGAACGGACCGATCTGGATCGTGGGTGTGCCAGCCGGGACGGTAAAGCGACCGCGCCGGGGGATGCGGCCGGGGTCGAGGTGGCGGCGGGCAAGGTGAGCCTGGGCGTGAAGGTGGACCGGGCGGTTTGGGCGGCCTTCACGGTGGCGGCGCGGTTGGCGGGGACGCGGCCCGGCTCGTTGCTGCTGGCCTTCGTGCACCGGGTGACTGAGGCGGCACCACCGGATGTGCCGGCGGCCACGGCCTCGACGAAGCTCAACGTGCGATTGCTGGAGGCGGCACGCCGCGCGCTGCTGGCTGAGGCGCGTGCTTCGGGGACGACGCCGAGCGGGTGGGCGCGGATGTGCCTGGAGCAGCGGTTGCTGGGCGGACCCCGCTGGGACGGCGCGTCGCTGGCGGAATTGCGGGCGATCCGCTCGGAGGTGGCGGCGATGCGCGATCGGGTGATCGACCGCGAAACGGCGAAGTCGGTGGCGGCGACGGTGGCCCGGATCGACCGAGCGATGGCGCGGAACGAGGCGTATTGGAACGGGAACGGCGAAGGGCGGCGTTGAACCGCGGTGGGCGGGGTTCGTCGCCGCGTCTTTCTAGCGCGTGAGCGAGACGGGCGGGACGTCGTGGCCGAGCGCACGGGCGAGGACGCGCTCGTGGGCGTGTTCGAGGCGTCGCTCGCGCGACCGTTCCAGTTTCTCGTGGCGCGAGGTGGCGTCGGCCTCGACGCCCTGGCCGACGAGGTACTCGGCGAAGGAGACGCGCCACTGCTGGACCTGTGCGGGGGATGCGGTGAGGCGCCGGCCGTCGAGTTTGACGGCGCGCACGCAGACGTGGACGTGGGGGTGGGCGCGGTCGGCGTGGGCGACGGCGAGCCATTCGGTGTCGGGCGAGAGGTGCTTGCGCGCCCAGGCGTGGGCGGCGGCTTCCACGGCGGCGAGGGGCGTCCCGGCGGGCATGGAGAGCACGACGCCGAGCGCCTGAGTGCCCTCCGCTCGGCCGGTCGCGTAAGCGGCGTTGTCGCCGCACCAGCGATCGCGGATGTGACGCAACGCCTCGCGGCCCAGAACGAGCAAGCCGGAGGAGTGCAACGCGGGCAGGGTGCCGCCGCGGCTGATGTAGTTCAGCGAGCGCCCCACGGCGGGCTTGCTGGCCAGGCGCCCGCGGACTCGCACGACCACCTGGCGCGAGCCTTGGTTGGAGGCGGGCTTGCCGGCGCGCCAAACGGTGCGGGGCTTGCGCCCTGGGGCGGCGCCGCCCGCGCGGACGACGCGCGGGCGGCGGAGGTCGTCGTCCTTCACAGCGCGTAGCGCGAGGGCAGTTCGGTCTCATGGACCTGCGCTTGCTCGTGGGGGGGGGTGTGGCGCCGCTCCCGGTCGGCCCGGCGTTCGGCTTGCTTGTCTTGCACGTGGGCGACGTAGCGGTGCAGGTTGAAGCCCTCGCCCTTGTCGGGCTGGGCGGCGGCCCAGGTGTCGTAGGCGCGCTTGGCGTGTTCCTGCTGCTGGGGCTTGAGAGCGTCGTAGCCGCCGGTGGCGGTGGCCCAGGCGTCGCGCGCCAAGCGGCCTTCGCGGGCGGTGGGGGCGCGCTCGGGCCGTTCTGCGACGTCGGGTGCGACGCCGCGCCGGGGGGCCGTCTCGAACGCTTCGTGGCCTTGGTCCCGCCGCTCCAGCTTGCGCTGATCGAGAGCGTGACGGTCGTCGAGGGTGGGACGGTAGCCTTCGACGGCGATGCCGCGGGCGGCGGCTTCGATCCACGCGAGGCGGGCGACTTCGCGGTCGCCTTCGACGCGGACGGTGGTCCAGCCTTGACCGCGGGCGAGATCGAGCATGTCGCCGACGGTGGCGCGGTCGCGGAGCACGCCCTCGATGCGCTCGGCGGAGGCGCGGAAGGCGACGCGGCCGGTGCTGGCCTGGACGTATTCCCGCGCCCCTTCGCGCTCTCGGACGGTGTAGCCCTGGATGGCGGGGGGCATACGGGGGATGCGAGCGCCGTCGTCGTCGTCCCCGCGATCACGGCGGGGGCCAGCGGCGGTGAAGGCGAAGCCGGAGACGTAGGGCATTCCTGTTGGAATGCCCGAGGCGAGGATGTGTTCATCCATGCCGCGGGCGGCGAGATGCGACCGGGAAGGCGCCGGTTCCGGCTCGGTGGCGGGACGGGTGAAGGAGACGGCGTCGCCGCGCCCGATGCCCTGGCGGACCCGTTCTTCGTCCAGCAGACGGCGTTCGGTGGCGTCGAGCGCGGCCTTGAGCTTCGGGCCTTCGACCGGGTGGGCGGAAACGGCGGCGATGGACCGGCCGATGTCGGCTTCACCGTAGAGTCGGGTGAGGTCGCGGAAGGTGGCTTTGCCCTGCACCTGCTCCTCCAGGCTCTGGCGCAACTCGGCCAACGCGGGAGAGGGCACGGCCCGGTCTTCCGGGGTAGCGGTGCGGGCGCGCACGAGACCGGCGACCTCGCGCATTTCGTCGAGCGTATGGACCGGGGTTTTGCCGGCGAGCACGCGGGTTTCGGCCGGCAGGTCAAGCACGCCCAGCACCATCTCGCGGTTTTGCAACGCCTGGGCGACGTGCGCCTTCAGCTCGTCGGCGTGCTGCGGGTGGCGGGCGGTCACGATGGTGTCCAACGCCTCTTGGACGATTCGGGCATCGGGACTCAAGCGGGGCGGCCGCGGGGCTTGCCCGGCCTGGATCGACACGGGCCCGACCGATGGGGGATTCGACTCGAATGCCAGGGGCACCGGGATGGGGGCTGGCGCCTCGCTCATGGCTACTTCTTTCAGGGGGAAATCGTGGGCGGCGGCGGAGCCGCGGGTGATGGTTGGGGCGAGGACGGCGGGGGCGAGGCGCTCGCGAACGGCGTCCGGGCCTTGTTGGAGGACGAGGTCGGCGAAATCGGTGCGGTCGTGGCGGCGTTCCGGCCATGGCAGGGCACGGACGACGTCCACGCCGCGTGCCTGCCATTCGGCCAGCGTCTTCTCCACGCCGCGCTCGGCGGCGCCGATGCGGGGTTCGGTGACGCGGGGGTTGTCGTCGGCGACCAGCACGACGCGGCGATCGGTGGGCGGGTCCAGCTTGGCGACGCTGCCGAGGGCGATCCAGGTTTCGTGCCCTGTGCTCGCCCAGACGGCGAGACCGGTCTCCGGCCCTTCGGCCAGCAGCAACGGTCCGCCACGTCCGGGGGTGGCGGGCAAGCGCACGGCGGCGTCGCCCAGCCCGTTGGTGATCTTGACGGCGCGCAAACCGCGCTCGGCGCGCTCGGCGGAGTCGATCTTGGTACCGTCAGGGGTGAGGTGGACGCGCTGCACGGAGCGGATGTCGCCGGCGGCGTCGGTGGCGACGACGAGCAGGGCACGGCGGTCAGGGTGCCAGCGCACGGCGTCCGGCCAGCCGCCTTCCGGGCGAGGGATTCCTCGGACCTGGCGCAAGTAGTGGTCGGCGGGCGTGCCGTCCACCGGCACCGACTCATCGGCCAGCCGGCGAGCATACTCCATCCGGGTCATGCGGCGCGCTTCATCGGCCGCATCGGGCGGGAAAGGCTCGCGGGCCGGGCGCGATGGCACGGGGGTGTGCCGCTCCGGCGCCACGCCGGTGAAGGACCGCGCCCACTCGGCGGCCCGCGCGAAATCCCCGCCGTTTTCGCGTTGCACGAGGGCCAGCATATCGCCGCCGGTCCCGGACTCGAAGTCGTACCAGGAGCCGGCCTTCGGGCCGCGCAAGGTGACGGAGATGCTGCCCTTGGTGCCCCAGCGCCATTCGTCAGGCGACGAAAGACCGCGGTTGCGGGGGCCGAGCAGGCGTTCGGCGACGTGGCCGGCTTCCACGCGCAACGACTGGCGCAGCACGTCGTCCACGAGGTCAGGCTTGGGTGCCGGCATGGGTCACGCCTCCTTCGGGCCGCGTGACGACGACGCCACCGGGGATGTCGCACACGATCTCGTCCACCAAGCGGCGCGCCTCGTCCGGGGACGGGCGGAAGCGGCCGAGATCCAGAGCCTTGCCGACGGCGGACAGCACGATGGCCTCGGCGCGCGCCACGCCCGCTTCCGGCGTCGGGTCGAGCGGCATGGGCGAAGCTTTCGCTTCGCCCGAGGCAGCGGGAGGCGCAGACGGCGGCGGGGCGGTCTTGGGAACGGCGTTCGGCTTGGCCGTCCCCTTGCGCCGCTTCTTCTCGGCGGGCGGCCGCACCAGCAAGCCGGGAGAGTCGTCGGGTTGGGGGGGGGTGAAGGTGGCGGCAGGATCGGGGCCTTTGTCGGGGATGGGCAGGTCGGCGATGTCCATGCCGTCGTCTTCCCACACCGGCGGCGCGTCGAACACGAGGTCCACCTCGATCGCCGGCAGCGCCGGCGGCGCCTTCACGCGCGTGGAGAAGCGGCCGTACTGATAGAACGGGACGCGCCGGATGAGGACGGGACGGGCGCCTTGGTGCATCACCAGGGCCTGGTCGTCGGGCAACTGGCTCACCTGGTATTCGGTGAGCAGGGCGCGCTTGTCGTCGGACTCGTTGACGCGCCCGCGCAGCAAGTCCATCAGCCCGCCGCCGGTGGACACAGACCGGCGCTTGAGCGGGACGGTGCCGAGGCGGCGGCTGACGTCGCGGCAGAAGTCCATGTCGTCGTCGCCGCCGAGCACCACCTTGATCTTGCAACCGCGCAGCAGGGAACGGGCGGCGTCGGCGCCGTAGGTGCCGATCAACTGGCTGTCGCTCTGGAACACGAAGATGTTCCGGATGCCGTATTCTGCCACGAAGCCGACGCCGCGCACCACGTCGGGCAAGGGACCGAAGGCGGTGAACTCGTTGTAGATGCACACCGTCTCGAACGGGATGCGTCCCGGACGCCCGCGGGTGTTGAGCGCGATGTATTGCGCGAACAGCACGCGGATCAGGGGCGCGAGGCGTTCCATGTCGCCGAAAGCCACGCCGATGTAGAGAGAGGCGCGCTTGTTCTTGAAGGCGCGCAAGTCGAAGTCGTTCCGCCGGGTGGCGGCTCGAACGCGCGGGTTGAAGAACACGCCGATTTTGGCGAAGATGGTTTTACGGATGCCGTCTCGCACTTGGTCGCCGCCCTTTTCTTTCAGGAACTCGCGCAAGGCTTGGGCGACGTTAGCGGTATATGGTTTCTTGGTCTTGCGGCGTTTATCGAGGGCCACGAGGATGCGTTCGTGGGCGTCGGGATCGAAGAGCAGGTCCACGAAGCCATTGATGGTGAAGTCGGCGCCCGGGGTTTCGGAGAGGAACCCGAGCATCCCGGTGGCGGCGGTCCGGCTGGTGTTGATCCAGAACTCTTGGTTGCCGGCGGACTTGGCGGGCAGGTCGAGCAGGGCGAAGGAGATGGCCTCGCAGTCGTTCCAGGTATCGACGGTGGGCGAACCATCCGGGTTTCGGCGGACGTAGGCGCACGGGTCGTAGCAGGCGGTTTCGCCGGTCTCGGAAAGCGGGTCGAAGACGTGGATGTCGGCGCCGATGGAGCGTTGCCACCCGGCGCTGCGCTCGAAGGCTTGCAGCTTCGGATCGAGCACGATGAAGGAGAGCTTGTCGCCCGGGTCGTTGAGGGTGAGCGGGGCGACGAAGGAGACGTCCTTGCCGCTCTGCGACGGCGCCTGGATGGCGAGGTGTTTGCGCGGGTTGCCGCGGGTCCAGGCGAACGGCACACGGCGGGAGCGTTCGACGCGTCCGAGGCGCAGGTATCGCCCGTGCAGCAGGCCGAGATAGAGGCCGACGTGCGGGGAGAAGCCGGCGCGGCGGGCGTGGCGCCAGGTGGCCCATCCGGCTTCGTCGCTGATTTCGTCGGCGTTCGCGCCGGGCCACAGCAGGCGGGCGAGGGTGACGAGGGCGGAGGAAAGGGCAAGGGTGGCGACGAGGGCGCCAAGACGCAGACCGGCGACGACGCGGGCGTTCTCGGCGTCCAGCGCCGCGGCGGTGCTGCCGGGTCGGGCGTCGAGGGGGTAGGCGCCGAAGTACACCCACCACTCGCGCAGCGGCACGGCGCCGCGCGGCACGCGGGCGTAGAAGACGAGGAAGGCGGAGGCGACGAGGTGCCAGAGGAGGAAGGCGGCGAGCAAGCCGGCGAGGGCGATGGCGACCCGGGTGGCGGGCCGCGTTTCGGCCGGGGCGGCGTTCACGGCGACACCACCGGCTTCGCGCGGCGCGCGCGCGGCTTGCGGGCGGAGGCGATCTCGGGCGAAGCCGGAGGCGGTGCCTTCTCCCGGGAGCGAGCGGCACGTGCCGGGTCGAAGGCGGCCAGGGACGCCTCGATACTTTCCGGCGTCGCCTTGGACACCACGCGGTCCTCCGCCTCGGTGGCGCCGAGTTCGATCACTTCGACGGCGCGATACAGCTTCTTCTCGCCCGGGGCTTCGGGCAGGAAGCGTTGCACGTGCACGACGAAGCGCACGTAGAGACGCATTTCGGCGATCAACTCGGCGGTGGGGATGCCACGCCCGGACTCGTTCTGCTGCTGCATGGTGGCGATGGCGCCCAGCGCGAGACCGCCGGTGAGGCTGTGCACGGTGGTGACGCCGGGCACGCCGATCTTGAGCAGCCGTTTCCAGTAGTAGGCTTCCGGCCCCTGCAATTCCTGGAAGTGGCAGCGATCGGGTCGGCCTTGCATCACGTTCTGGATGACCATGGCGGCCGAGTTTTGATCGCCGTCCTCGAAGTAGTATTGCACGAGGTTGCGGAAGGGGAGACGGCTCCATTCCTCGGAGCGTTCGACGGTGATGTGCCGCTCTTCGTCGGAGCCGGCGCGCACGAGCGCCTCGCCGAACGTGGTCTTGCTCGACCCGATGTCGCCGCTGACGACCCCGGTCCAGCGGCGATCCACGAGCGCCTGGAAGTAGGCGGGCCAGCGGACGGCCGGGTCGAGCGCGGAGAAATAGCCGTGCCCGTCGAGCCAGGCGAAGGTGGGCGTGAATGTCGCGGCGCGCTTGCGGATGGAGAGGGTGACGGTGCGCGGGGCGGCGACGGGAGGGAACACGCCCTTGAGGCGTTCGCCGTCGGGCAACGTGGTGGACGTCTGCCACTTGGACGCCACGCCCACGTCCTTGCCCCGCAGATAAGAGGCGAGATGGACGATGGCGCGCAGGTTGTCGAAGGTGAGCGACGGCGCCGAGTGGTAGCTCCACCGCCCGTTCTGCTCCACCCCCACCTCGCCGGGCTTGTTGACGACGACCTCCTCGGTGGCGGGGTGCGCGAGGTGCGGCGCGATGTCGGGCGCCAGCAGGTCGCGCAACGTGGCCTCGCCCGGCCTCACCGACGCCCCCAGGCGGCGGGGGCGGCGAAAGCGGAGGACGTCGGGGCCACGCCGCCGCCGACCGCCTGGTAGCGCAGGTCGCCGAAGTGGATCGGCTTGGTGATGCGGATGTGGATGATTTCGCCCTCGTTTTTCTTGAACACGGGGGGGAGGTGCAAGGTGGTTTGCAGGATGTCGCGGACGATGTCGGTGGACGAATCGACGTCGAGTTGGAAGCCGTCGTTGCCGGCGCGCAGCGCGTCTCCGGGCAAGCGGATGGCGGCGAGGGCGGCGTCCACGATGAGGGCGTTCCCGATGCGTTCCATCCAGCGGCTTTCGGTGTGTCCGGGCATCCCTGTGCGCCCGAGGTCGTCGGTGACGGGCGCGCCGCCGAGGGGGACCATGAGGGCGGCTCCTTCGTAGGTGGTGTAGGCCCAGGCGCTCATGCCGAGCATCCGGTCCTGGCCGGCGCGCAGGGGGCGGTAGGTGCCGGTGACCGGGTCGCCCGGTCTGAGGAGCACGACGCGCTTGAGGGTGTCCCAGGCGTACACCGGCTTGCGGATGACGCAGTCGAACTCGCCTTCGTGGGTACCGTCGATGGCGCCGAGGAGAACGCACTCGACGATGGTGGTGGGCTTGAGCACGCGGTCGAGGTCGCGGATCACGACGGTCTCCAAGCCGGGCACGTCCGGGCGGGTGTAGGTGACGCCGCCGCGGCTCGCGGTTTCGGCGGCGGCGGTCGGCCCGCCGGGTGTGGCGGTGGGCTGGCGCACTCGGCCGGACGTACGAACCGTAGGCGGCGAGGCGGCGGGCCGGTCCGACGGCGGGGGCGGTCGCGTCGAGACCCCCCGCGGGATGGGGGGCGGCGGCGG
>JACCDR010237900.1_pt1 | contig 12216 bp, 12 predicted proteins | sample 7446431 | NCBI WGS metagenome assembly JACCDR01 (sample SAMN15323443, study PRJNA562643) | freshwater metagenome | isolation source: river surface water | place: USA:Blue River Watershed | collected 2017-08-17
CGTAACCAGATGTCCCTCATCGAGGACATGGCTGCCATGTCGCCCTACCTCTGGGCTGCCAACATGGCCAACGATCCCCTCCAGCTTGGCAAGACGATGTTCATGTCCCACTGGTTCAAGCACTACGACGAGATGCCCCAGAACATGAGCATCGCGATCACGCTCGACCCAGCCTTCACGACCCAGGACAAGAACCCCAAGGCCGACCGCTCGGCCATTGTGGTGTCCGGGATCACGCCCCTAAGCGAGGGCGGTGACCTGTACGTCCTGGCTGTCCGGGTGGGACGATGGTCTGCCCGTGACCTCCTGGAGAACCTCTGGGCTCTCATCGACACCTGGAACCCGGACTGGGTTGGGATCGAGAACCAGGGCCAGCAGATGGCCCTGATTGATATGTTCCACGAGGACATGATGCGTACCGGCAGGAGCGTCCCCTACCGGGAACTCAAGAGCTATGGCAAGAACAAGACCGTCCGAGCCATGGGTCTCCAGGCTCACGCCCAGAAGCAGGGTGTGTACGTCAAGCTGCCCGAGATGCAGGAGCTTGTGGACGAGTTCTGCCGCTTCACAGGAGGGTCTACGTCAGGTGAGAAGGATGACATCGTTGATGCGCTCGTGTACCGGGCTATGGATATGCGTGGCGGGTACCTACCACAGGTCATCCGCAGGGAACGTGTTGATGCTTCTCCGGCCACTCCTCCCTTGACAGGAGCCGAACTACTTGCCAATATCGAAGACCCAGACGGCAACCCGCTCTGGTGGGAGACCGTCTAACTATGCACGAAGAGATCGACCGTCAGAGCCCTAAGTATTGGGACAAGCAGATCGAGTCAGCCCGGCATCGCGACATGGCGAATGCCCTGGACAACTATGTCCGGTACTCTACCTGGTTCGGTGGAGACATGGGCGACATCGCGGATGACGTAAAGAAGTCACTCAAGTGCAAGGACAAGGAGGTTGTCTCCGTCAACCTCACCAGCCTGGCCATCCGGCAGGCTCGTGCCTCGATGTTCTACCGTGCCCCGACCGCGATGGTACGACCTGTGGAGGGCTTCGGGGCAACTACCAAGTTCACCCCTGCTCTCGCCAAGCTAGAGACGCGCCTCCTGAACGATTGGACCGAAGAGGCGGACCTGTTCTTGACTGGGCGTCGTACCATCACGGACGGGCTCATGGGTCCCTACATGGTGATGAAGGTCGGGTACTCTGCCCAGATCGATGTTGACCACGAGGCCATCGAGCTTGAGCGTGAGAACGCCCGCATGGAGGATCTGGAACATTACACGCTGAACAAGAAGCCTGTGATGTCCCCCAAGGATCTCCACAAGGTCCACCTGGACCAGCACCGGATGACCCTCGACCAGGCCATCAAGGGCACGATCCAGATGTCGGATGCCCAGCTTGCCTACCTCAAGAAGCACATCAAGAAGCACGAGGAGGCCCTCACCAAGACGGGTGAGCAGCAGGTTGAGACGATCCGACACGCCCGTGTCTATGCCAACCGTGTGAACCCTACGAGTGTCTTCTTCGACCCTTGGGCGGACTCCTTCTCCACGATCACCTGGGTCGGCCAGCACTTCATCAAGCTGATTGACGAGGTTGAGGCGGACACCCGGTACACGAAGGAGGGTCGTGAGAACCTCCGGGAGACGTGCCGCAAGTACGAGTCCCCGTTCGTCATGGAGATCACGGCACCCCTCAACGGTAACACCGAGGCCCGCTACTGCCGCATCTTCGAGATCGTGGATCTGCGTGAGCGTCAGGTCATTACCTACGCTGAGGGCAGCGAGGTCCCCCTCTGGGTGCGTCCCTACGCCCTCGCGGACATCCTCCCGTCCGGCCCGTACATCTTCGCCTCGTTCATGGAGCATCCCCTCCAGGACATCGGCATCCCGCTCCCCAAGATCTTCGAGTCCCACCAGCGTGCAGCCTGCTTCCTGGCCAGCCTGAATATGCAGGTTGCCCGTCGGAGCCTGCCCAAGATGGTGTACTCCTCGGATAGCCTCACGCCCCAGGAGATCCAGAAGGTCGCGGAGGGTGCTGCTGCGGGCCTGATCCCGCTCAAGAACCTGAGCAAGGGTAACCGCATCGCGGACCTGTTCGTCCAGGTTCCCACGCTTGAGATCCCCATGGCCAACTTCGGCCTTGAGGCCAGCCACAAGAACAGCATCGAGCAGCTTTCGGGCCTCGGTTCTGCGGGTATGGCGGGCGGCGACTTCTCCAAGACGGCCACGGCCTCGGAGGTCGCTAGGGAGTCCACGAACGGCCTTTCTGAGGACTTCGCCTCCGTCCTGGACGACTTCCTCCAGCGTGTCTACCGGGCCGTCCTGCGCCTCATGCGTCGCTTCTACCCGCCCGAGCTTGTGGCTGCCCTCGTCGGAGAGCAGGCCCTGGAGATCTGGCCGGAGGAGTGGTCTACCTGGGAGATCGTCCAGGACAAGGGTGCGTCCATCGTCCCCGGTTCCAGCAAGCGTAAGAACGAGGCCGTCCAGCAGAGCATGATTATGAAGGCCATCGAGGTCATCGTGGGGCTTCCTGCCCTCCAGACGAACGTGGCCCTCCAGATCGACCTGGCTGGGCGTCTCTTCGACTCCATGGGCCTGTACGGCATCGACCTTGAGGGTGCGATGAAGGTGGCCCAGATGCAGCAGGCCGTCCAGATGGTTCAGGCCAACACGCCCCAGGTTCCTCCGGGAGCTATGCAGGGCACAGGTGAGCCCGCCTCGGCGGCAGGGCTCTCCTCGGCAGCCAAGAACACGGGTGCCCCCACGGGTGCCAGCAAGGGCGACAAGCCTCGCCCTGATCGGGAGAAGGCCAAGTAATGATGACACCTGAGCAGGAGAAGCGGGCAGAGGAGTGGCTGGATCGCAAGCACTGGGCAGAAGACCCGTGCCCCGAGCATCCTGGCCATGACGAGTCTACCTGTACTCACTGCGGTCGCTACGTCCCTGACATCCATGTCATGGGCAAGAGCGGTCCCCTCGATGAGCATTCCAAGCACGACATCTATTACCAGACGGGTGTTAGGATGAAGGACTGGTCTGAGTATCGCAAGTACCTCAAGGAGAACAACCAGCACCGTCAGGAGCGGGGAGAGCCCCAGGAGATCAAGGCACGCGAGATGAAGGAGTGGGTTGAAGCTGGCGGGAGTGCCGCCGGACTACCCCTTCCTCCGAGCCTTCGTCCGAAACCTTTCAAGAGCGGTATTGACATCCGCAAGGTTTTGGAAGAGTATGGAGAGTAATTATGGCCAAGTCTAAGGATGAAGTGGTCGTTGAGTACGAGGAGAACAATGTTCTCGTCGCAATCACCGATCCTTCTGATGAGCGTCTCAAGAAGCATCGCTCCGTGTGCATCGTCACGCGGCGTGATGGGAAGGTCGTGTCCAACCGGCAGACGAACTCTGCTCGTGGGATTGATGCCCTTCTCAAGGCTAAGCCTGCGGAGGAGACGAAGTAATGAACGAAGACGAAATCGTTGATGGTCAGGTCGCGGATACGCCCGTGGATACTCCTGTTCAGGACTCCCCGGATGTCCCGGATCAGGGCGCAACGAACACCCCCTCGGCGGAAGCGCAGAGGGTTGCTGAACTGGAGAAGGCTCTCGCTGCGAAGGATCAGGAGATGGCTGGGTTTCAGGACCTGGTGTCCATCATCAAGAACGATCCCGAGCTTTTCAATGCTGTGAAGAAGCGCCTCGGTGGGGAAGACGAAGAGTCAGACCCTGTGCAGCACGCCTTCAAGGTCATTGACGAGAAGTTCCAGGGTGAGACGGCTGCCGCGATGAAGGAGGTCTTCACCGTCTTTGCAGAGGCTCAGGCTCGTAAGCAGCGTGCTTCTATGGAGCCGATTGCTCGCGAGGTTGCTGTGTCTGCCGTGGACAATAAGCGGGCGGCTGGCCTTCGGGCAGCCGGACTTGACTCTGCCGCACTATACGATAAGTCCTATGCGGACTTCGAGCGTGCGTTCCGAGCCAAGAACCCCTGGATTGGCCTGGTGGAGAAGGGCGACATCAAGCAGGCGTACACCCTCATCGGTCAGAGCTTCCTCGCTGAACGCGAGGCACAGGGCGATGCCGAGAAGCACAAGGGCCGCATCTACGATGCCAAGCTCGCAAGCTCTCTTGAGCCTCGTTCTACCCGTGCCGGGAAGACTACCGACAAGATCGTCCTCAGGAAGGGTCCTGGGGCGGCACGAGAAATCCTCAGACTGATGGAAGAGCGCGGCGGGGCAGTCCCCGACATTGAACTGCGCTAGGAGCTAACCAACAATGCCTACGTTTCCCACTCAGACGCGCACGCTGAGCGACAAGGTTGTCGCGGCGATGGAGACCTACATCCGCAAGGGCAGCCCGGCGGACGTGATCTTCTCCCGTAACCTCCTGCTCGGCACGCTTTTCAACTCGGCCAAGGAGCCGGGTGTCGCTGGTCCCCTCGTCAAGGGGTTCAGCATCCGTGGTAGCCGTGTGATGACGAAGAACGCCCGTGAACTCTGGATTCCGGTCCAGATCGGTCGTTCCAGCAACACGACTGCCTGGAACCATCTCGACACGCTCAGCACGAACCTGGACACCGGCATCACGCGCCAGTACGCCAAGTTCGCTCGCTACACCGACTTCGCGGGCCTGTCCTGGACGGACGAGCTTGAGACGAGCGGTGAGGGTGCGATGCTCGACCTCTGGCAGACGAACTTCGACCGGGCTCTCGCCACGATGTCGGAGTCGATGGAGGGCGACATCTGGTCCACGAATACGGACACGAACGAGACGACCCAGAAGGAGGTCATTGGCCTCCAGCACCTGATCGCGGATGATCCGACGACGGGTACGGTCTGGGGTATCGACCGTTCGACGTATACGTGGCAGCGTAACCAGGCGACGACCTCGGCTGGCTCGTTCGCCTCGGGCGGTCTCGACAAGATGGATGCCCTCTGGGTTGACCTCGCGTCCACGAACGGGATTGATCCCCCGTCCGTGATCCTCACGACCCCTGACATCTACACGTACTACGAGAAGGCGGCTCGTGCGAAGCAGCAGATCAACGACAACAACACGGGTGATCTCGGCATCGAGGCGATCCGGTACAAGGGTCGTCCGCTCACGCACAGTTCGTCCTGCCCCTCGGGCAAGATGTACTTCCTGAACCTGAACTACTTCTACCTCATCAACGAGAAGGGGAACGACTTCAAGACGTTCTATCCCCCGATGGCGAACAACCAGCTTGTCAGCAAGCAGGTTCGCTTCACCAAGGGCTTCCAGTGGGGTTGCGAGCGGTTCGACCGTCAGGGTGTCATCGCGGGTATCACGGCCTAGTCCTCCTGGTGGGGAGAGCTAACCCTCTCCCCACCGACTCAAGAAAGCACAGGAACAACAACAATGGGCTCCAACACGATCATGTTCAACCCTGCTGACTACAACAGCGATGTCAAGCACATGGAGCTTGGCACGCTTGTCTACGGCAAGCAGGACGAGGTCTACCGCTACGTCAAGGTTGTGGACAATGCGCTCGTCGCGGGCGATGTCTGCATCTACACGGCCACGGAGGGCACGGTTACGTCGGACTACACGGGCGGCACGGCCCACATCAGCATCGTCGCTGGTGTGGCTCGCTGCGCGGTGACGGCGGGCAACTACGCTCTCATCCAGTGCAAGGGCTACTGCTCCACGATCAACGTCCATGAGGACTGCGCGGTGGGGTCGCGTCTCACGACTCCGTCTGCGACGGATGGTCGGGCTGCGCTCGCGGCTACGCCCACGGACGTGAACCCGACGCAGGCTGAGATGCTTGCGATGGCCCGCGTCTTCGGGTACGCCACGGCGGTGGATGCCTCGAATATCGCTCCGGGCTATCTGAACTGCGTCTAACGGGGAGAGCCCGCCCACACTCTCCAGCGGGCTCCTCTGCGGGAGGTTCCTTCGGGAGCCTCCCGCTTCTCTTAGGTTGACAGGTAGTTTAGCCCGCAGGACAATACGGGCCGGAGGATCTCATGGCTCAGCTTCTTGGCTTCACGCCTTCCACCTACAAGAGTCAGACTGCCGAGTTCACCCTTGGTGGTCTCTACACTGATGCTTCCACCGGGTACATCTACCGATACGTCAAGGCTGCCGACAGCATCGCCTGGGTCTCGGGCATGGTTGCTGAGGCTGCGGTCACGACTACGACCACAGCCACCGCAGCCTTCACCGCCACGGTAGACCGGGCTGGTGGTTCGTCCGGTAACCGTATCCCCATCGGTGTTGTCGTCAGTGCGCTCACGGCAGGTGAGGCCGGTAACGCGACTCCCTACTACGTCTTCGTCCTGGTTGACGGGTACCACTCGGCGGTTCGTGAGGCTGGTCTTGCCATTACCAAGGGTAGCAAGTTCACCACGGCTGCCAGCCCCGCCGATGGGGACGCGGCGGCTGTTGCTGCCTACACGGACCATGTTGTTGGTATTGCGCTTGCAGCCAACACGACTGGCACCTTCCCCGCCAAGATCAAGGTGGCCTACTAATGGCCCAGCTTACCCTCACCGCTCTTCGTGCCAAGGTCACGGACTACGTCCCTGATGTCACCCTAGCCAAGGTGGGCAACGCGGCTAACGAGGTTCTGAACCGGATCTCCCAGGAGCAGCCCGAGGTCCAGCGTACCACGTTCACGACCAGGGCCAAGACGACCACGGGCACTGTGGCTGTCACGTCCGGGTCCACCGGGGTCACCTTCTCCTCGGCGGTCCTGGCCAGCACGGACCCCTTCATGCTGGTCAAGATCGAAGGCTGCGATGAGTGGTTCGTCCTGACCTATGACAGCACGACCCAGGGCATCCTGTCTTCGGCCTGGCCCACGACCACGGACGGTACGGCCACGTTCACCATCGTGTACCCCACGGTCACCTTCGGGTCGGACGTGCTTCACCCGGTCAGCATCAAGAGGCAGAACTTCTCGGCCCTCAAGTGGGGTGGAGACCTTCCTGCGGACATGGCCCTGTCCGATCCCGGTCAGCCCGTGTACTGGTCCCCCTTCGCCACGAACACTGGGGCGTCCCCGGACGACAGCTACCGCATCCTCCTGAGCCCTGCGCCCGACATCGCCATGACCTTCCAGGTGGCCTACGTCAAGCGCCCCAGCTTCTACACGGTCTCGGATGGCTCCACCAAGAGCAACCTCCCGAACGTGTGGGATCAGGTTCTCCTGTACGGCACCCTGTTCCATGTCTGCATGATGGACTCCAGCGAGCAGAAGGCCAACTACTACCGGGGCCTGTACGAGATGGCCTACACGAAGGCTCTATCCACGATCAATGCCTCGGTGGTCGCACGCCTGGGCGGCAACGGGGATGACGAGGACGGGCTCATCTACGAGGAGAGGCCCTTTGTCTAACGACGTGACCATCTCCGTGCCCATCTCGACGGTGGGTCCGCTGGACACTACGAACCCGCCCACGGATAGGCCCGCTGGTACCCTCATCGAGGCGATCAACCTGGGCTCCCGCTGGTGGGGTCCTCGCATTCCCAATCGAGCAGACACCTGGCTGGGCCAGAGGATCACGACTGGGAGTCGTCAGTCCCAGTTTCTGAGCTTCAACGGGTCCACCCAGTACGTGTACGGCGTCTCCCTCAACGATGCGAAGCGAGACCTGGGTCTGCGCTGGACTGTGGACGTGTGGGCTGGTCTGGCCGACGTTGACTCGGCCCTGTCCACGGTTGCAGCCTCCAACAAGCTTGGGGTCTTCGACTGGTCCTGTGGTATGTCCGGCAGCCCCGCCGCAATCCTCATCTACGTGGGTGGGCCTAATGGTCCAGGAGCGGACCTCAAGAAGGTGGTCTGCGTAGTCAAGACCTCATCCAGCCCTGGGGTCGTGGGCAACACCTACACGATCAAGTCTTCCAGCACACTGTCCGTCAACACGTCTGGCTCCTGGGTCTCGGACTTCGACAAGATTGCCCACATCCGCCTGGTGCGCGACAAGGCCAACCTGTACCTGTACATCAATGGGGTCCTGGAGACGACCCAGACCATCTCAGCCACTGAGCCGCATCAGGGTACAGTTGGATCTCCTGCTGGTTACGGTGTTGGGTACGCCTCCACGGGGGCGGCCCAGTCGTTCATCGGCATCATTCCCATGGTCATGCTGCGAACGGACGCCTATTTGGGACCCGTTGTTGCGACGCAGCTTGTTCCTCAGATTGCGAATGCCGACGACGTTCGACTCTGCCTTGCTCTGATCGACACGGGACTTGCCCGTAATGCGGTTCTGGACAGCAGCGATAGCCAGATGCACGGCACCTTCGAGCCCACCCGGGCCACGGTGTCTGCAACCTGGCAGGTACCTGGCGGAGCCCCGATCCAGGGTATCGGGCACTACATCAACCGTAACGGTAAGCACGTCACTGCCGCCATGATCGGCGGGACGCTCTGCAAGGTGTACAACTAATGGCGAGAGAGCCCAGCTTCCGACTGGCCCAGACCACCAATGATAACGGCCAGACCTCCGGCGGGTCCTGGTCGAGCGAGACCTTTGATCCCTTTGCACCTACTACGCTGCACCCGTCTGAGGGCTTCCTGCTTATCCTGAACGGTGTGAACGCCAATCGTCTGTACAACGAGATTACGGACTCCTCTGGTGATCCTTCTGAGGTCAGCAGGCCCCTCCAGCTTACTGCCCCTCGTGGCACCCTCCAGCCCCTCCTGGCCGGTGTGGGCACTGGGAAGGTCTTCGGTGCCAACCTCAAGTGGCGTTTCCGCACAAAGCACATCGACACAGGGGTTGTGTCTGGTCTTTCCCCTGTCCCCGATGAGGGCCTCAACGTGGGTGCTGAGGCCATCCAGGGTCAGAATACGTACCTTGGTGAGAAGGTTTTCCTCCGCGTTGAGTCCTCGAATGTTCCCTTTGGTGGGGACGTGATCGAGTATTTCCGCAATACGTCCAATCAGCAGAACGTCTTCTACAAGGTTGGTGAGGGCGCGGCTGGAGAGATCTTCGAGGACGACTTCTCAGACGATGAGATTGTGTTGAACGAGAACGATCTGTTGGAGAACTGCCCCACCTGGGCAGCCGGTGTTCTCTGGCCTGTCTGCAAGGCCCATAATCATCCCACTAACCGTACCCTCTTCTACAACATCCGACGCATGGGAGACATCAGCTACGGTGGTACGGCCTCCGTCACCCCTGGCAGCAACGTGGTCACCCTCAACGGTGGCACTGGTATCCAGCGTTACATCCATCCCAACCGGATCATGCAGAGGTTCCGCATGGTCCAGGACGGTCTCGACGTCGCGATCTTGGACCCCACGGTGTACCGCATCGTGGAGATTGCCAATGACGGGTACACCCTGTACGTCACCCCGGAGATCCAGGCCAGTGCCCAGGTTCCCGCCGGAGTCTCGACCGACGTAGACTTTAGGATCGAGGACGACCGCGATGGGCGGGCGATCACCTTCTCTGAGACTTTCAAGCCCTGGTCAGTCAATCCTGAGAACACTCTGTACGTGGGCGAGGATCGGCACGATAACGTCCAGCACGTCTTCGACATGGGCGGCGTCACCTACGCACACACGAACACGGCTCTGTACGCCATCCTCAACGACAAGACAGAGGACCCCCTCCTGTCTGCTCAGCTTACTAAGGTCTCAGATGAGGGTTGCGTAGGGCCTCGTGCTGGCTGTATCACCCCCTGGGGCTGGGTCTACCTGCATCGGGACCTGGGTGTCCGCATCTTCGCTGGCGGACAGTCGGTGCCTCTGGGGGCCATCAACGGCCAGACCATCTTCGGCCCTAAGGACCAGTTCTCCGACCTGTCCGTCGGAGCCATGAACACGGCTGTTCTGGCCTTTGATCCGTACACCAACAAGCTGTATCTGTCCTACGTTGGTATTGGTCGATCCCACCTGGATCAGGTTCTGACCTTTGACTTTGGTACTGGGGTCTGGCGTGGTCCCCATCCCATGCGTCTCCAGTCCTTCGGTCGCGTCCTTGGGTCTGGTGGTGAGGATCTCCAGGTCTTCGGTGATGACCTTGGCAACATCTACACCCCCGAAGCCTCAGAGGGTTACGACCTTACGGTCAACAACGTGGCCAACACCATGTCCGGTACCGTGGCCGGGGTGACCACCGACAGCTTCGACTGCAACAGTGCCACCTTCGATGGCACCGGGGACAAGCGTCTCCGGGGTGCCCCGATCTGGTTCCAGTCCCAGGCTGGAGTCCTGTACTACTCCTTCATCGCGGACATCGTCGGGGACGACTGCTACCTGGTTCACCCTCCCGTTTCGCTAGACGGCCTACAGGGCACCTTGGCTGCGGGCTGGACCTTCCAGGTAGGTGGCATTGGGTGGAGGCTCACAACGTCCTATATCGACGCTGGAGAGCCCGTACAGCCCAAGAAGGCCACCTTCATCCGAACTCGCTTCGAGAGGGACGCCACGGGGGCATCTGTGGTCATCTCCTCGGACCCTGAGGACACTGGCACGTTTGTTGCTGTGGAGAACTCGCCTGTCAGTACGGCAGGTACGATCCATAACAAGGTCCGGGTGATGAGGCAGGGAGTTGCTCACAAGTTCAGGATGCAGGGTCTGGTTCAGAATGCTGAGCCCCGCATCACTGCCGCCCTGGCGGACATGGAGATCCGTGCTGGAACCCCGTCTAACGTCTAATCCTCTCCGATCTGCCATCTGGATCGGAGATGTAGATGCCAACCATACGATCCTCCTTGGGAGTCTACCTAAGGAGGACGATGGCATCCTCATTCGTGCAGGAGTCTTCTGCCTGGAAGAGAAGCATAGTCCCAGTACCAGGGACACCTGGACCTTCCAGCTTGGTACTCAGGATGGGCCTACCTTCTCACTCCTGCACCAGTTTCACTTCCCCAACGGCATCCCTGCGGGTACAATCCGAGACGAGATTTCCCGACCCGCTCGCCTGGCTCCAGGCCAGATCCTTGTTCTCAAGCTGGTAAAGAGTGGCGACCCCGACGACCTGGTCGGACTGTCATTCGCAGTTGAGTACGGGCTGGTAGGGGCAAAGAGGTAACCATGGCTAAGCGTAACTTCAACCAGATGACCGACGAGGATCTCCTCAACTTCTATGAGTCCCGCACTGAGGCTGCCAGCCTGGGCGAGGCTCAGGGTGGTCGTCGTGGCGTCTTCGCGGACAGGTTTTCCAACCAGGCAGACCGGGCTCGCGGAGTCCTGGATCGGCGTGGCGTGGACTACTCGGGTCTGGACATCGCGGACTTCTCGTCTGGTGTTCCCTCCCTCACGGATGCCCAGGGTGCTAACTCCCTTCTGACCAGCACGATTGCTCGCCAGATGCGTGGTCAGGGTAAGGAGACCCAGGGTCTTGCAGCCCTCTCGGGTAATAAGCTCCAGGCGTTCCTCGCTGATCGTCAGAAGGAAGAGAACACCCAGTTCTACGACCAGAAGGTGGACCCCCAGTTTGAACGTGCCACTGAGATCGCCAACCAGATCGCTTCCACGAAGGCCATCTCTGCCCAGCAGGAGGCGGACCTTCGCTCGAAGATCAGTGCCCAGGTTACCCAGGCTGCTGCTACGAACCAGCGTCGTGTGGGGGCCATCTTCGGCCTCCGTGGTTTCGCCGACTCGCCCGCATCTGCGGCCCTGGCCCAGCGTGCGGGTGCTGAGTACGACACCCAGCTTGTGAACACGCTCCGGGACATGGGCATCGACGTGGCCGAGATCAACCGTGAGGCCCAGGTGCAGGACGTTGGCACGCTGTCCCAGCTTGCTACCTCCCGCATCGCGGCCCGCAACGCTGCGATTGGTGGCGATCAGGCCACGACTCTGGCTCTCCAGGGTCAGGCTTCCGCCCTCATCCAGGCCATCCAGGACCGTCGTAAGGTCATGGATCTCCTGGAGAAGCAGTACGAGGACGCGACCGACGAGTCGTTCATGGACCGTTTCAGTCAGTGGACTGGGGCTGCTCAGGGAGTCCTTAGTCTTGGGTCCTCTGTCATGGGGATGGCTGGCGGTGGTAGCCCCAGTGCCCCCAGTGCCCCCAGCATTCCTGGCCAGTTCTCGCCTTCTGCTACCCAGTCTCCGGCGTCTAACTACGCCAGTCAGTTCCTCACGGATTTCTCGTAGGTTCACCCGGCCTCTTGGCAAGCCCAAGGGGTTATGACGGGCAGGAGTAACCAATGGCAGACGTAGTTGAAACAGTCCTCTCCGGTACGAATGCGATCCAGAATGCCTATGCTGGCATGACCGAGGCTGCCGCTGACAAG
>JACCDR010438835.1_pt1 | contig 12215 bp, 13 predicted proteins | sample 7446431 | NCBI WGS metagenome assembly JACCDR01 (sample SAMN15323443, study PRJNA562643) | freshwater metagenome | isolation source: river surface water | place: USA:Blue River Watershed | collected 2017-08-17
ACTGACGCCAACTTTACGTATTGCGATAACACGCGCGTCATTACCAAGCGTGGTAAACGATGTATTTACCGCGCTTAGAATAATTGGTGGGGGCGGTGAATAAAATGCAGCGCCCGTTGGTATAGTGCCGGTAGGGCGCACCCCGAACATTTTAGATTACCTTAGAATTTTGAAGCGGCGATGAATAGATCGTCAATCTGTTCTGACGAAAGTCCTAGAGTACCGCCAATTGCTTGTACGAAAATATTATTACGTTCCCAAATACCTGCGTTATCAAACCAAATACGAACAGGCTCGTCTGGATGATTAGCAACAGCATCTTTAACTTGTTGATAAAGACCAGCACTATACAATGCCATCTTTGCTTGTGCAGATGTTACAGAAAATGGTGGTTCTATAACAGGAGGCGGCGGAGGCGGTGGAGTATACTCAACTACCTCTCCGTTAATAAAACGACGGGTATCTTGATTGTTAAGCAATTCCTGCCATTGTTCTTCAGTAATTACAACAGCATCTTCGGGAATTACAAAGTTAATCTTATCGTCATAAAACCCGTTGATCGATCCGTCTTCTTTAAAGCGACCATACATCATGATTTTTAACTTCCTATTGCCATCCAATAAAATGAAGAATTATATGCTTGCCAACTACCACCATTAAGACCAAGACGACGACGAACGTAGATACGATTAGTATGTGCTTCAGCATGCAAAGCAATACCACCGTCATTACCTGTAGGATGATTAGATGTTACGAAACCAGAATAACAATAATTAAACGTTACTGGATAATACACATCGATATCAGCTGCGCCCGTATTATTCTGCCATCCCCATTGAATTAGAAGACCGTTAGGAAATCTAATATATCCGGGTGAAGAAATACTTGCCCCAACAAAAGAACCAGACCAAATACGACCATAATCTGATCCGTTAATAGCAACACGAGCACCGCCGCCTGGGTCTAAACCAAGGTTAGCACTTGATGTTGATGACTGATTAGGTCCACCACCAGCACGAACAGGTGTAAATCCAAGATTTGCCTGTTTTCCAGCAAGTGTTGTGATAAGGTCAGTAATCTCTGACTGAGCATGTGTATGAGCAGTAGGTGTAAAAGTAGCGGGTTTACCTGTAATATCTGCCCATGCATGAGTATGCACAGAAGGAGTAAATGTTGCCGGAATATCAGTTAATGACCCATAAGAATGAGTATGGGCACTAGGAGCAAACGTTAAAGGTTTATCAGTGATATCCCCCCACAAATGCGTATGAACAGTATTTGCTTTGCTATCAAAATCGGACGCAAAGACAGTACTGTACAAACGAATAGGTGAAGTGGCAACAAGATTAAGTAAAGCACCTGTACTAGATGCTTTTAATGTACGTGTAAGAGTTGGTCCAGTAGTTGAATAAGTTCCTGTACCAAGTTCCCAAGCGTTTCCGTTTGTGATTAAGTAGTTAACCACATCTCCGTTAACCGCACCTGCTTGTGCAAATGTATTATAGTTTCCGTTAATAGAATCGACAATTGCCTCTCCAAGAGTGACAGTTCCGGTTCCAGTTGTGTTGACGACAACGCCAACACGATCAAGAAATTTTGCCATTATGCTAGTGTAAGAATACCATTAGTAGGATCGAAGTCTACAGTAAATGTTTCTTCGTTGTTAAGAGTAATTGATGAACCATAATCCCACCATCCGATAAGAGGATCAGTAGGAGTTGTTGGTGTGTCGTTATACAATACTGCATAACGGAATGGTCCGATAGTACCGCCAGCAGCAACGAACGTAACGTCTCCTGCAATTGCCTTAGCAGTTCCAGTAGCAGTAGAAGTTGTTACAGGAGTTACTAGACCACCTGATGTATAACCACCACCCGTAGCAAGTTCTGTAAGATTTGCTCTAACAGAATTGGTAGCAACAGGAGCAGTATTTGTCAAAAGAACCTTGAAAGTATGTCCACTAAAATTATGAACGCCATCAATAAGGTCTTTTGTGAATTGGTTGAATTTGTTAAACGATGCCACTGTTTAGTCCTTATTCTTTAGCAGTAAATTGAGAGTAGGGATGAGTATTAGAAACCTCTGGTGTTGTATTAGCAACTACAGGGTTACTTACCCTTTGTCGTCTTTGAGGACGTGGTGAGGTTTCCTTTTTTGGTTTTCCAGTTTCCACTGTCAAGGTCGAGTTCGATTTCTTCGACTTGGTGGAGTTTGAGAATATCCGTTTCAGTTTCGCCAAGATCACGGTCTGGATCACCGAACGTAGCTTCGTTAAACATCTTGTTAGCAACGATGATTTTTTCGATGTCATATCTTTCTTTCGCCTTTTCGTTTAGTTTGTTGAATACCAATGTACGGAAATCAACATAGTTTTCAGTAGTAGCAGAATGAACTGCCTTATATAAATCTTTAAGTTGCATCTGGTGTTCCTGTAGTAGTTGGTGGGGTTGTTGCCCCACTTGGTTCTGTATTTGCGGTAGGTTCGTCTGGAATATCAGGTAATGATCCAAGTCCTGAACCTGCGCTGCTTGGTGTTCCAAAGCTTCCGAAACTATTTAGGGAAGTATCTGCCGCAGCATCATCTTGTTGCTTACCACCAGACTTCTCAAAATTCATTTCCTTATCAAGTCTATCAATCTCATCATCTGTCTGTTGAAGAATGTTGTTACGGATATACTTACGTGACCAATACTTCTTTGTATATGAATCCATACGATCAACTACATCTAGACGTTCTTTTAGAATTTCAAGATTCTTTAGTTCTTCAAACTGATTATCTTTCAAGAAGTCAAAGAACATGTGCTTCTTAAGAACATCGTACTGTGCTTCGTTTAGAACTCCCTTAAGAATCAACTGAGTTTTAAGAAGATCATCGAACAATTCCGAGAACTTTCTTCTTAACGAAGAAATAAACTTAGCAAAACGAACTTCTTCTCTAAGAATTTCTGCTGATCGTCCAAGATTAAATGTAGCATCGCCCTTAATACGTGATGTAGGAATACCTAGTGCTTCGTAAAGTTTCTGTTGGTAATACTCAACATCACCCATTTCACCCAAGTTACCACCTGAAGGAAGTGTGTCAATCTGAGTACCTGTTTCACCTTCGGGAACTGGAATCCAGATATCATCAGCAATGGTCATATATCTTTTGTCTGTTTTAAGTTCACCCGTATTAACGTCAATAGTTGTACGAGACTTGAACTTGTCCATCATAGATTTAACGTATGATTCTGCTTGGTGGCGGGGAAGTTTACCAGTACCAATACGGAACACACGTTTTTCAGACGAACGAGAAAGACGATACATTAGAGAAGCATCTTCTGCCATTCTTAGCGAAGTGAACGGACGAATTGCTTTATGAAGATAGGAGATTACTTGATTGCCTGTCTTGTCTGTAAGACCAGAAGGAACATAACTAATTGTATTGACAGGAATCTTAATACCATTACTTGATTGTCCAGGGGCATCGAATGCGCCCTCTGCATTATAAATGAAATATTCGTTATAGCGTTTGTTAATCATATCAAGAACAGTTGCCACATCATCACGACCAACAATTGTAACTCCGTTAGGATTACCCGCTGTTTGTTTAGCAATTTCTTCACGAACTTTCATGACTTTACGTGGATCAATGTAACGTAATTCAATCAAACCCTTTTTAGGATTGGTCTTGTCGATAACCTTATAATAATGAATTCTACCATCAACATACCAACGCTTAAAGATTTCGGCACCTTCTGTACTGAAATTAAGAAGACTCATGATATGATCGAACTCTTTAAGAATAAGATCACGAATGTTATCAGAAAGGTTGGGTACTTTGTCTAGATTTAATTTGACAGGAAAGGCATCGTCTTGAATAACAATACTCTCGTTAACAATGTTAGATACTGCCTGATCAAATTCAGGTTGAGAAGAAATCTCTCGATATCTTGTAATAAGTGTATAAGCATCACGAACTGTTCCATCTAGATCAATGGTTGTCGAATACGAACCACCAACTGCCATCGCTCCGTCTTCGTATGGACGAGGAACGGCGACTAGTTTGTTTTCTTCTTCTTTATCTTTAGCAGGATCAGTTTTGAAACTAAACCCGATAAAGTTCTTTATATCTCCGAATAAACTCATCAGTATATCTTTACCTTAGATAATAAAAAAAGGGGTTGCCAATATTATTTAGCAACCCCCTAACTATCTTAATTTGTGACTTACTTAGATGATATTGCCCATAGCACCAGTTGTACCTGGACCTGGAATCCAATAATCATACGAGAAAGTAATATCATATGTTGCGATTGCTGAACCTTGGTCCCAACCCAAAGTAATAGCACCTAGAGTTGTAGGAACTGCACCAATCATCTGATAAGAACGAAGTGGTTGCTCTGTCTGACTGAAAAGAGTTACAAGTCCTGTTGACTTATACTCTGCCATTGCAGATGTAGAGAATTCACGAACGTTACCTTCAGGTGAATTGATAGAAGCATTCCAAGTTTCGAAAGCATTTCTGATAACCATATCTTCGTCTTCAACAACTGTAACTGTCCAATCTGGATAAGTTCTAGCATTAGAAGCAACTTTGATTGTACGACCCTTAAACGATTGTTCAATCATTGGTAGAGTCATTTCAGGAATACTTGCTGCTTGGCAGCGAAGTGGCATCAATGGGTCCGAAGTCCCATCGACAGGATTTGTAATCTGGATTTCAAATAGCGACGGTCTAAGACCGCCGTATCTGAAAGCACCTTTGAATGAATTAATATCAAATGGCATTTAATCTTTTTCCTTATGATGCGCCGAAGTTCTGTACTACTTCTGAGAACTCAACCGAAGTACGAACTGCGATGAAGTTAAGAGTGATAAAGTTGATTGAACGTGCTGGTTTCAAATAAATGTCACCGACGAATCTGTTATTATCAATAACCTCACCTGTGTTATTTGTTTCGTCACAGATAACCTTAAAGTCTGTTAGACCACGGCGACCTTTAACGTCTCTCAAGAATGGTTCCACCATGTTCTTGAATGCCTGACGAGTATAAGCATCATTAAGTTCGAATAGTGAATACTTAGCAGCTCGACCAATTGCTTTACGAAGTACGATGAACAAACGACGAACGTTAATTCTATCGAACGCAGATGGTTTTGCCTGAAGCGTCTTATCACCATAAAGAACTGTTCCGTCACCTGGGAAGGTTACGCAAGGGTTTACACCGTTCTTGTAAAGATAATCACGGTCAGTCTTACCTGGGTTGTAAGCAAGTCTGATTACGTTCTTAATGTTACCACGGTTGAAACCTGCTGGCGACCACCAAGGATCACGTTGAACGTCTGTCTGTACCATCAAACCGGCAATATCACCAGAAAGAGGAACCCAACGATACACGTCATTATACTTGTCGTACTGGTATTTCCAACCAGAATCAAGAATTGCCCATGAAGTTGAAGGAAGTGTATTTCTCCAATTCACAACGTCAACTGCTTCTGATCCAACATTGTTAACAACTGTAACTCTTGGTGGAGAAAGAACAGCAACACAATCCTGACGATATTCAGCGATGTTATTGATGATATGAACAGCAACAGTTTGTGTTGCGTTACCACCAATGATCAACGAAATATCTGACTCTTCTGATTCCTTGAATAGATCGTAACCACGAATCTTTTCATCGTTACCAATTCGTCCACCATCAGAACCACCTACAAGAGAATCGGTTACTGGAAGTGAAGAACCAGCGAATGTTGTGTTTTGTGCCTGAGAACCAATGTTTGTATTGTTGGCATTGTGACCTGCCCACCAAACATACTTAGAACGATCATTAATCTGGTTTACGTAATAGTTTGAAGTACCATCATCTAACTTAGCATCGCGTGCCATAGAAAGTTTCTGGAATACTTCAAGAATAGTACCGGGTTGACCTGTCCATGCGCCGTCTTCGTCAGCGATAACAACATGGCATTCGTCACCTGAACCACCACGATTTGCAACGTAGTCAGATGTATTAGGTTCGCTATCTACTTCGATGTAGTATTCCCAACGACGAACGGCAGTATTTGCAGTTGCGCCACCAACCTGATTGTTACGAAGAACAAGAGAGGTTGCGTTGTTAATTGCTACGACTTGGTTTTCTTGATTGTTAATGACGATATGATCGCCAACCTGCAACTGAGTTGTGAATAGTGTGTTAGCACCAGTTACAACTTTTGAAGCAGCATTAACAGAAAGAGTACCTGTAAGAGTAGACTGATATGCAGCAGGACTTGTGCAGATAGAAACTTTAAGCGAATTACCTAGATCACCTGGGAACTTAGCAATCCAACCACCTGTTCCGAAAGTGTTCTGAAGAGAACCATCTTCGAAATTGATACGGTAGTGACTTTCGTTAAGTACCAAGAAACCTGAAGTATTTGCAGAAGTTGCGTTCTTTGCCTGAAGGGCAGTATTTGCTTCTGTTGTATCGATAACCTCACGAACGTTCCAAAGAGTGTTACCATATGCAAGGAAGTTCGCAGCGGTAAAGAAGTCTTCAAAGTTTACTTCGTCTGGTTTCCAAAACACAGATGACAACTCATTTTCTGATCCTGTAAGATATCTTTCTCTTACTGGACCCCATTTGTATTGACCAACGAACGCACCTTCTGTTGTTGAAACAGCAGGAACGGTTGTGGTCAAGTCAAATTCACGAGTTAATACACCCGGAGAAATTTGGTATCCCATTTTTAGTTGCTCCTAAATTGTTTATCGGAAATATTGGATATACTTATTTATTAAATCAGAATCTTCGTATAATTACTGAACAGTATACCAAATATCTCCGGCATCAACTATAAACTTGTTCTCGTCTTCTAGAGAATCATAGTTGTATATGCCAGGAGGCGTGAAATCTATTGCAGTTATTGGAGCAAGACTTTTTCTATAGTTGTCACCAGTAAGACTTTGAAAATCTTTCTGAGTAGTCAACCAACCAAATAAAACAAGTCCCATCGCAAGATCATCATGAAAACCTACATCTGCTTTGTAAGTACCAGCAGTAGAAACGAAGTTCGATAATTCAAAGATTGTTTCATGATCATGAAGAATTAGTTTGTCGTCTTCAAGGAGTTGCTTGAGTGTCTGACAACCAACCTTTTTAGTTGTTTTAGTTTGTCTTAGACCCATTCCGTTTCCTGTGAAACTAAAGGTAGTGCCGACAAACTTAGTGTAATCTGTTCGCATTAAGTTAGCATAATTGTAATCATCCCAAAGGATAGATGCTACCTGTCCACCCACGCTATTCGTTTCGATAAGAACGTGTGCATTGTTATAAGAGGTAGCGACTTGATAGATGATGTTGGGGTATTCAAGAACGGAAACCGAATTATCTTGAAACACAGCAACTTGCTGGAACGGGTATTCCGTGATATCTGTGACTTGGAAAGCAGAATAGTCAGCACCTAGTCCTTCTCCTACATCTACAGTGATTACGTAACGGCGTAAATCTCTTGGAGCACTATAGACTCTCAACGATCCTCTTTCGATAATTGGTCTTTGTGAAACCATCGAAGCAAGTTTGGAAGGTCTAATAAGTGTATTAGTCGAACCAGTAAAGATACATTCGAATTCCTGATCCCATTGTGCTTCACCGCCAGTAAGCGCGGCGATTGCTTTTCTTTTAAACTCTTCGTCTCTACCGGGAACATCATTCCATCTAATTTCTAGTGGAACATATCCGTTCCATTCATCACCCTGTTTGTTTGCGTCTTGCCACATCTTATGGAAAGTGTTAAGACCCTTTGGAGTCGAAACGATAGCAATCTTAGTAGTCTTAGAGTTAGAAATAGCGGGATATACTGAACCCATGAAGTCGCTTGCCATGTTCGAAGGAACGTGAGCAAACTCGTCAAGTAGAACGAAGTTAGGAGAGTTACCACGGATAGAGTTAGGACCAGTTGCGGCAACATAGACAAGTGAACCATTTTCTAGTTCAATGTCCTTTTCGTTCCAACGCTTAGAACCTTGTTGCATCCACTTAGGAAGATTTTCATAAGCAGTTTTGATACGCTTAAGAATTTCTTTTGCCTGCTTCTCGACGTGTGCAAGAACAGCAACGGCATAGTTATCATTAAACAGAATTGACCAAACAATATATGCAACGAAACTTGTAGACTTACCTGACTGACGAGGAAACTTCGTGATTACGAATCGATTATCATGGATAGTCTTGATAGTATTCTTCTGGTAATCATACGGAGTAAATTCTTCGAGTTCAGTATTATCCTGTACACGAATCTTTACATACTTACAAAAGTATAAAGGATCATCAATACATTTATTGAATTCTAGTACTTGTTCAGCAGTATATCCAAGTGACGTATTAATACGTCTTAGTTTTGTATTACCATTATAACCAGTACTATTCAACCAAGAATTATTCATGGTCTATAACTTTTTCTTTTTCTTTCTTAAGAAGTGCCTTCAGTTCTGAAGCAGTTCCTACGAATATGTTATTCTGTTGATTAAAGGTATCACCTTGAACATCACCACCAAGCATTCCCTTAAGACGTGCAATTTCGTTTCTAGTCTTATGAATGGAAACGAGTTTATCAGAAGCATCGATCATAGTTTTAAGAGTCTGATTGGCAACCTCAATAGCACGAGGTTCGCCAGATTCAGCAGCAACTTGAGCAGCAGTCCGAATAACGTTCTCAAGTGTCTGTATGGTTTTTCTAATATTGCTACGAGCGTCTATAAAATCTTTGTCGGCAAACTCATCAGGATTCACTGGCAAAGTTTCTACGGGTTCAACTGTTGCAGGCACAGGAGCACTATTCGCATTCAAGTTAAGAATGTCGTTAACCGTTTGTCTCTTTGTCTGTGTCGGTTGTTGGGTCGTATTGTTTGCCATCGTTAAATTCCTGATAGGTTTCAATAAATCCATAAGTATCAGTTGCATTAATCTGCATGTATGGAATTGTTTCGTTCAATTTTGTAGTAGGTGTACCATCCGGTTTTAAACCGGGTTGTTGTGTAATTCTAGCAATTCTTGGGGTGTTGGCAATATCGTCGCCAGTTACTTCACCACCAGAAGGAGGAATATAGAAATCAACTTGAATCTTCTTGATGACGCCCTGTTCTGAAATAGGACCAAAGAAGAAACACTTCATTTCGAAACTAAGTGTCCAAGTTAATGTTCTACGTGCCGTAATATCTCCACCAGCATAATCATCTTCGAAATTCATTCCCGTAAGTTTGATTGAGATATCATCAACCTTACCCATTTCTGGAATAAGTTTTGCTGCCACAACAATATCTGGTGTAAAGAACGGAACAATACTTTCAAATATTTGAAGATTGTCGTCCTGATTCTTTCCAACAATATATAGGTTCCAAGTAATAATATACGGAACCGGAATAAACTGTAGGTTTACTTTACCAGATTGAATAGGTGTTCTTGCTTTTTGTGTCGCTTGAAATGGTCTGTTCGAATCATACGAAATAGACTCAATCTCAAATCCCATACGTGGCAACTGAATTGCCGTATAATCGTTCTCTTCGTCTTCAGCAGGATTCTTCGCACGATTTCTTAATGCTTCAATCTTGGAATGAGGTGAGTATTCAATAGGAACAGTTATAGTTTGAACGATATTATCATTAGCATCTTTACGTACTAACTTAATATCGTTAAACAACGTTCCGAATATTGACACGTATTTTCTTAGAAGACCGTGATAAAATCGGTGCCCGAACATTATAATGGACCCTTAATGAAGGGATTAGTTTCGGAGAAATCGATAAACTGATCACCAACCGTTTCGACAATCTTATTCTGAGCACCAGGGTCAACATCTGATAATTCTGTTGCTGTCACTGTTAATAGTTTAGAACCATCTTCAAGAAGTATATCTGATCCTTCTGCATCTTCAACATCGATTCCCATACTAACTGTTGATAAGTCAAATGAGAATCTAGCAAGGTTTTCATTAATCTCGGGGTCATCGGTTGTGATTCTTTCTGAACTGTATTCGTATAGTTCACACTTAAGATCATAAGTGTATAGTTTTCCGAACGAATAGAATGATGCTTCGTATTCAACATAACGAATTTCAAAAAGAGCATTCACCAATGGAAAGTAAATCAAGTCACCTTCTAATGGACGTTTCAATGTTCTTGTATAATCATAGTAATGTGTAAGATCAGCAGATTCAAGAAGCACGTTTGCTTGCTGACCTTGCACTTTGTTATTCGCACTTTCTAGTGAAAGTCCAAAACTGTTTTGTAGATTAATCTTTTCAGAGAGTACTTGACGAAATCTAGAACGAGCAACTGTAAAGGTAATCTGATCACGAACTTCAAGTCCGAAGTGTCCAACGAATTCACGATCACCTTGGAAACCTCTGTTGTCCTTAAGATAAACTTCCATTTCAAGAGCATCTTCGAAGACACGCAAAGGGTCTTCTCTCAAAAGTCTATCTGGATTAACAGACTTTCGAGGAAGATACTTTACTCTATAACCATGTATTTTAATTGCTTCAACAATTAAGTCTTCAACAACCTTTTGAGTTCTTTGATGACTAAAGTTATTGAAATACGGATTTAACGGACCCACGAATTATCCAATGTAAAGTGCAGGAGGAAGTGAATAAGAAGACAACATCTCAGATTCTAATTGAGAGATTTCTTCAACTGCTTCGTCATAAATCTTTTGACCTGAGAACGTAATACCATTAAGCATTTCGATACCTTCGAACTTCTTAAGGTTCTCGCCCCATTGTCTTTTAATAAGTACAGTGGCATAACGTTGCAACCAACGATCTGCCCATACACGAATATTGTCCTCTGGATTTACTGTGACATAAACTTCGAACACAAGAAACTGACCGGGTGAAATAACTGATCCAAGATTCTGATCAAAGTAAACTTTACCTGTTCTTCTGTTAAATCGATACGGAAGTCTTGTAGAAAACACGTCATCCATTTCAGCAAGACTTTGCATGGTCTGTGCATACGGAGCAATACTAATCTTAGACAAAGAATAAAGATCAGTCATAGCAATTTGATAACGAATAGAGAACATATCAGAAGATGACATAGATGTATTAATGTTGAATACATTAGTTACACCAATAACGCTCTCAGGCATTGTAAGAATACCTGCGTTAATATCGTTTATAGTCAACGGATACTTTGCTAATACTTTTTCTGTACCATCAAAATGATAGTCATAGTAATACTGCAAAGCATCATCGATACGATCTTCTACCTGTTCATCATCAACGTTGATTTCAACTACAGGAGCACCGAGGCGACGTAGACAATAATCTTTAAACTCTTGACGACTATAAACTCTCATCTTATGAATCTATCTTTACTGCTTCATCGAATAGGTTTTCGATTTGTTCTAGTGTTAAACCAAGTTGTTGACCTAGTTGTAAAACATATGTATTATCAATAAACCAACTACCTGCATCAGCATACCAAATCTTTACTTCAATTGGTGCCTGAGCGATAATTGCTTCAACTTGATCTAATAAACCAATACGTGCTAATTGAATTTTTGCTTGTGCCTTTGTGACACTCTTTCTAACGTAAACAGGTTCATCTGTAAGTTCACCTGTTGATAAATCAAGTCTTTTGTTTCTCAAAGAAGATGGATCATCAATTCTTTTAATAGCAACGAAATGAGCATCATAAGGAAACAATTTAGACGGATCATTATCTGCTAAACGAATTCTAGTTGACGCATTTACTACAAGAAATGTTCTGTCTTGTTCGACAAATTTAGGTGCTGGACCCAAAAGTGCTTTTAAAGGAGTGTCCATTTTAGGATGAACTAATGAATAGTAATCAACGTTATTTGCGTTCTTTGAAAAGATAACATTTCGAAATAAGTTATCAGCAGGAATTTCGTCAGGAAAATTGATTGTATACTTACTAAAGTATCCGTAATTTTCCATTATTTGTACTGTATTATTTGCCATGATTATGTACCTACGTTAAACCAAACACCGTTTTCACTATCACGGATGGTTCTTAATTGTAAATGTCGGAAGTTTGCACTTCCAGATGCATATGCGGTTCCTTGAAATGCCATTGTGAAATCAGACATTGTTCCGATATAGTTAGGACTATTTGCCCCGTCACCAGCGGAGCTCCATCCGTCTGATCCAGAATCAACAATTCTAGCAGCATTAATAAGATAAGTCTTAATATACCCAACGATATCTTGACCGATACTTCTCAT
>JACCDR010841532.1_pt1 | contig 12212 bp, 33 predicted proteins | sample 7446431 | NCBI WGS metagenome assembly JACCDR01 (sample SAMN15323443, study PRJNA562643) | freshwater metagenome | isolation source: river surface water | place: USA:Blue River Watershed | collected 2017-08-17
ACATGGCGCTGCGGGTGGGGTACTTCATCCGCACCAAGTGGCGGCTGGAGTACAAGGGCCACGATGAATCCGCTCTGAATCATGAGGATGGCAGGCGAGTGGTTCTCAAGGTTGTTCCTGCTCGATGATCAGACAGATGTAGTCCTGCCAAGTGGCACATTGTGCAGGGTGTTGCGCTAAGTTAATGGATCAGTCACAGTATTCGGTACCTCACCGAGGGTAAGGAGGCTGGCATGCAGAAGGTCACGGTCACGACTGTCGATGACATGGACGGTGCGACAGCAGCTGAGAAACATTCAATTCAGGTGGATGGATACGAGATTGAGATTGATCTCGGACTCCCGAACTGGGACCGGTTGGCACAGGCCCTAGCCCCGTTCTTCGCAGCGGGCAGGCGGGTGTCCAACGGTGTGACCAAGGCACCGCACCCCGCCCTGACTGCGGCACCATTGCCCAGTTCCAGCCCCGCTCCCCCCACCAAGGCGCTGCCAGCCAAGGCGGTTAAGGCGCTGTCTGCACCCACCGGGGGTACTGGCGATCTGTCCCCAACCAGGGTGGCCCCGGCCCTGCTGGGGTCAGGGGCAGCGATCAAGACCCACCCCAAGGGGCAGGAATGCGGCCGGGGCGACGTGCACGCCGGCGCATGCACACCCGTGGTCGTGCCCGAGGCGAAGAAAGGCCCCCTCGGGCAGCGGCGGTCCGTGCCTGCACCGCACCACTCGTTCTCCTACCGGGCGGCGTGGGACTACTGGGCTGCGCATCCGGAACTGGCAGCTGCCCACCCCGAGGTGGTGGTGCACGACAGGCGGCCACCGAATGTGGTGCGCGACGCCTACCTGGCCAGCCTCAGTGGCAGCAGCAACGGCAACGGCAACGGCAGGGCTGTGCACGTGCCCACGTTCAAAGCACCCGAGGGTGACGACGACACTTCGGAGGATGGCCAAGGTGGTGCCGCCAGCCCCCCGGCCTCCCTCCCCCCGGCCCCACCCGCTACCCACCGCACGAACCTGGCTCCGAGCGTGCCGCCCAAGGTGGTACGTGAGTGGTGGCGGCAGAACTACAAAGCACAGCAGCTGCCCTATCCCAAGCAGATCGGACCCATCCCACCCGAGGTGAAGGAAGCGTTCGAGGCCACCCATTCGGTGACCACTGCTCTGCTCAAGGTGGCAGCTGAGGAACACACAGCTGCGGGTGTGGGTGCATGACCCGTATCCCTGACGGGCTGATGAAGGAGGACGTAGATCGGATCGCTCGACTCCTGGCCCAGCACGACGCCAACTCCAAGCATGCACTGCGGTACTACCTGCGGGGTAGCACCGAGTGGGACATGATCCTGCCCACGGTGCGCCGGTGCATGCGGGATCTGCTCAATGACCGCACCCGGAATCTGCGCAGGGATGTGCGGCTGGAACTTCTGGAGTTTGCAGCGAAGTACGGGTTGTCCATTCGGTTGACGGCGTCGGGTACTGAACCGTCCAACGAGCGGGTCAGTACGCGGGTGACTGCCACCCAGAAGGATGACATTGAGATGGCCGCCAAGCTGGCGGGCAAGAGTCCAACAGACTGGGTGCGTGAGACGTTGGTGCGGGAGGCCCGCAAAGATATCGCCCGCCATTCGGGGACGTAACCAGACGGAGCGCGGATCGTTGGGGTCAACGTGACAGCCGCGACAGTTGACCCCTACATGCCCGCTGAACTGCGGGAGAAACTAGCCAGGCAAGACACCCTGGCCCGCCTCTACCGGGAGATGTGCAGCTACACCATGCGGTGCCCACACAACCAGTGTCAGCTGCGGGACGGGCCGATGGGTGTGGTGGTCAACGTGACCCCCGACTATCCCACCGTCCTGTACTGGGAGTGCAAGCACTGCGGGGGCCGGTGGCACAAGTGGCCCGAGGGCCACCCGCACCGGGCACGGGCAGCTGCCTATGTGGGGACACCGTGACGAAGTACAACGAGACAGAGTTGCGTGTCATCCAGCTGGCCAGCGAGGCGTTGGATCATGCGTTCAGCCGGGACTGGGACAAGATCACAGCCACCCTCGTGGAGATCAACGAGACCGGTGAGATGGGTCTGGCCATGATGGCGTGGTGTGACTACTTCGCCCGCCACGCCGCAGGTGAGATGCCCACGGCCGGTGTGCCCACCGTGCTGACCATGTTCAACGTGCAGACCGGTGAACTGCAAAGCCTGGAGGACAGCCCGGCCCCGCCCGAGGTGAAGTGGGCAGCCCGCACCATCACCGCCCGCGTGCGCATGGACCGCCGTGCGTGGACGGCGTGTCTGTCCGAGCTACCCGAGGACGACGGACGCACGGTCGGGCTGTATGTGACGACGCTGCTGGAGACCGTGGCCCGTACCTGCCAGGGTCTGCCCGAGGGGTACGCCGTGTTCCATGAGACGGGGAGGTTGGCGTAGGTGCTGGGTCTGACCCACCAGGAGATGTGGACACGGGCCGCCATCATCTGCAACCTGATCGCCGATGTCCCCGAGGATGGTGAATTCACCATCGTGGCCGGGCGCAACGTCGACACCACCCACCTGCCCAAGGACATCTTCGGGGTGAAGCTGCCGCAGCCCAGCATCGAGCACACCATCAAGACCTGCCAGGTGTGCGAAGAGGACATCTGGCTGGGGCCGGAACAGGTCAAGGCGGCGGGTGTGCGGCTGTGCTACCGCTGTACCACAGTGGCACAGGCCGTGTGCAACAGCGATCCACAGATGCACATGCTCAACCCCACCGAACACAGGCTACCGAGGCGGACATGAAAGACCCACGCACTACACGCAGGCGCCCCGAGTGGTGGCAGATCATCGCCCTGATCTTCGCCTTCGCCGGGCTGGCGTTCGCCCTGGACAGGCAGCCGCTGCCGGCCGGGATGTTCATCATCCTGGCCTGTGCCTGGACCGTGGTGAAGCCATTCAGGCGGCGCACGTGAGGGCGCTCAACTCGGTGGCACAGCAGGCCAAGGCGTACAGCCCGGACCTGATGGCGGCCATCGCCGCCTCACCATGCACGTTCCCGTCGTGTCGGGCCACGCCCAAGCGGCGGTGCCACAACGGATTCGGTGTCCACGTCCAGTACCACGCCGTGCGCGTACGCGCAGGAAGGACCCTCCTTGCCCAGTCAGCAGACCAAACCGCCACCCCTTAGGCCCCGCATGTACATCGGGGCCGGGGTCTGCCTGCTGGCTGCGGCGGCGGCGTTCATGTTCGGCAACCCTGGCGTGGGCAGCATGATGATCCTGTTCGCCGTCATCCTGCTGGTCATGGCCCATGACTGACTGCTGCCGGGATGAGGTGCTGCGTCGGGCGTTGGCAGCGGGCAGTGGCCCCGAGGTGCTGCTGTTCCCCGACCACACCTGCAACTGGTGGATGGTGGTGGTGTGTGAGCACGGCACCGGGTACTGGGTGCACCCACCCGCCGAGGTGGTAGAGCGGATGGAGGAACCCTGGTGACGTGGCAGACCCGAGGCGACGGCATCCACTGTGTGCAGTGCCGGCACCTGATGGACCCGCACGTCATGTACCGCACGGGTGACACGGCGCAGGACGGTGGCATCATCCTGTGCCCCGTCAAGGACTGCCAGTGCCTGGGCACGTGGGGGGTGGGTGACACCCAACCACCGGTGATGCCCCACGCCGATGTCATCGCCCAGCTGCGGGAGTTGGCCCAGCAGGTGGAGGCCGCGCAATGATGAGGTGGCTGGACCGGCTCACCACCACGCAGTGCCTGTGGCTGGCCGTGCTCGTGTTCGTGGTGGTGTTCGTGCCGTTCTACTACCTGACCATCTGGGCACTCAACCACGGGTATCTGCGGTGGGTGCTGCTGGGTATGGGGGTCTCCGCGGCACTGCTGATTGTGCTGCTCAACCGTGCACTGCGGGGCACCTGGGCGTTGTGGTGATCAGGCGCCTGGGCTGGTCGAAGCTGCTCATGTTGGCCAACCTGGGCACCGCCATCGACTGCTTCCTGCGGCACGACACGGCGGGTGCGGTGCTGTGCGGGACGGCAGCGGCGATCATCTGGGACAACCGCAGGAACAGAACACAGGCGTAGCCTGGCAGGCTACGCCCATGCTCCGACTGGTGTAATGCACAAGGGTGCCATGCGTCGGCAGGTGGAATGCGTAGCCACGCCTGCCTGACCCCCACACCCGAACGTGACAGCGTGGTTCAATTCCCGCTCGGAGCGCTGTTGACCTTGCGTTGCAACCGGCGCAGGGCGTCCATGGTGAGCGAGTCATTGGCTGCCCTGGTACCTGCGGCCACCTGCTTGAGGATGGACCAGTCCGCGTAGCGCAGCTTGTCCAGCCCCACCCGCACGTCGATGACCATGGTTTCCCACTCGCCGTACGTGCGCTCTCCCCTGCTGCCGCCCACGTTGTCCCCGCCCACCGGGTGGGTGGCCTCGGGGTCGAACGCATCGGGCAGAAGTTTGAGTAGTACCGGCTGGCTGTATACGTACTCGTCCTCGGTTGAGTAGCCGGTCTTGTGTGCCTTCTCCTTGCGGCAGTAAGCAATGCCGGCGTCCTTCAGCCTGCGCCGCAGAGTAAACGGGGCCAGGGTTTCCACCGTGGATGCGTGGTCCAGTACCCACACCCACATCTCGGAGGCCACGTCCTCGTGTTCCACCCACTGCCGGTACAGGCGGGTGACCTCAGCTGCTGCTGCCTCGATCTGCGAGGCGACCTTGGGTGAGATCACGGCCGGTACCTGCGGCCTTCGAATACAAACGAACCGTCACCCTCGATGTGGGTGAGGACGGGTGTCGCCTTCGTCCCCTCGCTGTAGACAGCACCGATGGCAAGCTGCCAGTCAGCTGCACCGCATGCAAGGTAACTGGCCTTCGCACGGTCCATGAGGCAGCCAACCTCCATGGCCCAGCGCTGCTGCGGACCCAGAGTGCGGTACACCAGCCCGGCCCGGTGCGTGTGGCCGTGAACCACATTGCCAGGTAGCCGGTCCAGGTGGGCGTGCGCCGTGTGGCCCGCCTTTGCCCGGACTGTAAGGCCATGAACCGATATCGTGTTCGGTGCAAGCGGATAGGGCTCGCCTCGGGTGACCCACCCGTACGTGGAAGCCAGAGTGAGCGTGTCATAGTCGAGGGCACGAAGGCCGTGTAGCCCACGTGCCTGGGAGCTGAGGTACCTGTCCAATCGGTCATCGTGGTTTCCCCTGATTCGTGTCTTCTCACCAGGGTATGCCTTGTGGATGTCAGCCATCACCCCCTCGGCCACGTCGATCTCCTTCTGTAGTCGCCTGCCGTCTTCCTTCGGTGTGCCCTTCGACCATCGGGACACGGCGCAGAAGTCGAAGAAGTCTCCGATTTGATGCACCTCCCCGATGTCCGTTGCCCGGTCAGCCAGCATGTTGCACACCGCAGACACCGCACGGGTGTGGTGGTAGGGCAGCTGGAGATCGGACAGCACGATGGTCAGCTTCACCGGTCCACCTCCGCATTGGCGCACAGTTCCAGGAACAACACGTCCGGGTCCTCGCCTGCGTGGGCACGCCGCAGCGCCATCACGATCGTCTCGCCGTGGATGACCCACCATGCACGCTCGGGCTTCATGCCACGTCCAGCTGCTGCTGGCCCTCGAAGTTGACCGGTGGTGCCGGCTCGTGGATCTGTCGGGCCAGGGACTTGAGTACCGGGGCCACGTACCACGGGCTGTCGAACACGTTGGCGATCTCTATCTGGGTGCCGTCCTCAAGAACCTTGTGGACCAGCACTCGGTACTTAGTCATCGTTCCCCCCTGTATGCTGTGCTCAGCAGGGCTGGCCTTGGGTGGTTCTGAGTGCCGTGAACCCAACGCGCCGGCTGGCACATCCGGTGAAACCTGGCCAGCCCTGCCTAGTCGTCGTCTTCCCCCGCTAGCTTTCGGATCGCGTCAGGCCCGCCGTCGTAGAAGATGCTGTTCACGTCGGCACCGGCCGGCATGGTCACAATCTCGGCGGCAGGCAGTTCCTTACGGAGCATTCGTGCCAGGTCTTGTCCGGCCTTATCTCCATCCGCCCACACCAGCACCCTTTCAAAACCCCGGAAGTGCCAAGGATGGTGCGGTCGCCAAGCGCTGGCACCAGGTACGCCAACCACCGGCTCACCAAGGACGTGCGCAAGTACGATCGCGTCAAGCTCGCCCTCCGTGATGTGGATGGTGGCCGCCTCTTCGTCCACCGCCAGCACGTTGTACAGGTACGGCTCCTGCCCGAGCGGGGCCAGGTACTTGGGGCAGCTGTGCTCCTTGCAGACGTGGTCGGCCATGCACCGGAACTTGATACCGATCACACCTAGGCGGTTGGTGTATGGGATTGCCAACCGACCCACCGCGGATTCGTGTCCCAGTTCAGGTTCCGAACAGACGCCAAGTCTCGCTCTGGCCACCATGTCCACGCTGAGGCCGCGCTGTTCCAGGTAGGAATGGGCTATCTGGATCTGCCCCTCGTACCGTGCCGTCGCTTTCTCCAGTAATTTCCTCTGCTTGGCGGACGGCATCCGCATAGCCGCATCCCTCCTGCCATCGGATGATCGCGATGGCATCCCCGTCGAAGCCGCAGGTGAAGCAGTGGAACCGCTGCTTGTGCTGGTTGATGGAGGCGGATGGGGTGCGGTCCCCGTGGAACGGACACCGCACCCGTATGTACATCCCGCTACGCGTTGGTACCTGGCCCCCGTAGTGCTCGACTACCGGGATGACCGGGAACGCCACGGCAGTTCCGCGCCGGCCGGGTACGTCTCGATCGGCACCCATTCGGTGGTGCCCTCGGAGTGGGTCAGCTGTTCGTAGATGGCGCTGTCGGACAGGGCCACCGTGCCCTCGGCCCACAGCCGGCTGTTGGTCATGGTGATGGCGCGGCGGGCGTCGCCGTGCTTCTCGTGGACCTTGAACTGCGGCCACCGCCCGGCCACGTACGTGCCGTAGGTGTAGGTGCCCTGAAACTTGGGTGCCTTGAACGGCTCCGGGTCCGGGAAGTCGGTCAGGTCGAACAGGTCGTCGCCCAGCACCGAGGTTGCGTCGGTCATGTCAGTCCTCGCAGATCTGCTCGCAGTAGTTGCATTGGAAAACGGAGTAGAGGTACTCCCAGCTGTGCCCGCCAGCACCTGTGCAGGGGTCGTCGTCCTCAGCATCCGGTTCAGTAGGTTCATCAGTGGTTGCAGCATCGGTCATGCCTTGCTCCCGTAGCCGGCCCCGTGCATCAGCGCCGTTGCCTGGTCCAGTGGTTGGATGGCCCACCACCGGTTCACGTTCAGAACACCGACACCCTTGGGTTTGACCACCAGGACGCCGAGGTCGGCACCGGAGTTGGCCCGTTCCGTCTCGGTCTGGTGTAGCCACTCCGGGATGCACAGACGTGTGCCTGCTTTCACTTCCCAGCAGATGCCGGGGGTGCCGGTCACATCACCCAGATCCTTGGCGCCGGCCAGGGCGCGCCGCTCTGCGTGCGGCCACCAGGTCTGGCGCAGGAAGGCGACGACAGCTGACTCAGCTGAGGTCCCTTTCCGCTTGGGTCGGGGCATGCCACTTCACCACCGTCCGCCCGTCGTGACCGTGGATGTCGATCACATCGAGGACGGAGTGGTAGATGGTGGTGGTGTGTGGCTTACCCGGTACGCACCACCGCATGGCGATGGACCCGTCGAAGAACTGGGCACCCTCCGCAACGTACCCAGTTCCACTGATGCCGTTGACATCTTCCTCGCGGTACAGGTCGAACGTCCTCACACCTTCTCCACTTCATCTGCGATACGGAAGTCGTCCAGCGCCTGCCGGACGTGGCCGTCCAGGGCCATGGTGAACTCGTCGAGGCGCAGGTCGATCTCGTCCTCGTCGGTCAGGGCGGCGTAGGACGGGTCGTTCTCGGCCAGCCATTCCGACAGCACGCCCGAGTCCACGTCCCAGATGGCGGCGAACTCTTGGAGCATGTACTTCTTGGCCAGGTCGCTGGTGGTTGACGTGAACTCCACGAACAACTCCTTCGGGAAAACCATCTCTACTGTTGGTGTGTCATGCGTAGGCGAGGGCACGGCTCACCTCCTGGTGTAGCGGCACGTCGTATACCTGGCAGGTGGCGAAGTCGCAGATCATGCGGACCGGTTCCCTGGCCTGCACGTCGGCGGGGCCGTGCCGGTTCTTCACCACTCCCACGAAAAGCTCACCGTCGCGGTTGGCCACCGTAAGGATGAGAGCGGGGAGTTGGCTGACTTTGCCTTGGATAGCACCTCGGGGAGGGGCAGACTCCACATGCGCGGATTCCTGTTCCGAGGTGTGGTGAAGCACAAGCACGCAACTCTTGGACTTACGTGCAACGTAATGAAGCTGCTTGACCGCACCTCGCATCCCCTGCCACTCGTTGCTGTCCCCGGTGTTCATGTTCATCAGGTTGTCGAGGATGATCAGGTGTGGTGCTTCGCCCCACACCTCAAGGAATGCGGTCAGCCCGTTGGCGATGTCGTTGATGGACGGATCGGTGTCGTCGTACTCGAAGCGGATGGGCAGGTCGGCCAGCCGCCACGCGTACTCTTCACCCCACAGACCCACCTCGATGGTTTTCGCCACCGTGTCCACCGGGTGCCCGGTCACCGCAGCAGCAGCGCGGGCCGCCATCGTGGCCTCGTTGGAGTCGGCAGAGATGTAGAGGCACGGCACCCCCTTCTCGGCCAGACGAAGCGCAGCCACGAGAGCGAACACACTCTTACCTGCCCCTGGCGGGCCGGCGACCATGACCACTTCGCCCCGCCGTAGGCGGGCGTGATACCTGGAATTGGCCAGGGCGGCGTACGGATCGGGCAGCGGCGCGGCGGCGCGGCTCGTACGAGTCAGCGGCTGTGGCACCGGTCACCGCCACGTGTCCTTGAACAGGTAGTAGAACCACACCGTGTAGCCCATGGAGGCCACGGCCACCCCGATGCCGAAGCCGGCCAGGCCGTACCAGATCACAGCCCTTCCCGTGCCCGCAGCATGGCGATGACCCGGTCGGTGAGGGCCACCACAGCCTGGCGGGTCTTGCGGGCATCGAGCACATCGATCTGGTCAGCGACGTGCATGCCCTCCACGTAGACGGACACCGAGATGTACCCGGCCCGCTTGGGTGGCGCTGGTGTCATGGCGTTCATCAATTCCTCCTCGGCCCACGCCTGGAACAGGTTCTTGTCGAACGGGATGGTCATCGCTGGTACCGGGGCTTGCACTTGGTTGGGTCGGTGCGCTGCGCCGGGCAGAACCAGCCCGCCCAGTCCGCTCCGGTGCGCCAGATCATGGCGCCGTGCTGGCAGGTCTGGGCACCGCCGTTTGACGCCGCAGCGGGCTGCTGAGCGGGCTGCGCGTAGCCCTGCTGCTGTGCCTGCGGCACGCCGGTGGTGCCGGGGAAGGTGGCCGCGATCAGGCCGATGGCCTTGGCCTCTTCCTCGAAGCCGGCCAGCGCCGGCAGCAGCAGATCCTTGGTGTCGGCAAGCAGGCCGTCCACCTCAACCACCGAGTTGCCCCGGATGTTGACCATCCCTGCACCACCCTGGCCAACCTTCAGGCTGACCTGCACCTTGTAGTCGTCAGACATCCGTCCCCCCGTCGTGGTTGTCTGGGTCCATGTGTTGCTTGCGCCCGCCGAATGCGGCGCAGTAGTCCCGCATCGCGCACGCCCTGCACAGGAACGTGGGATGGGGGATGAAGATCCCCTCGTTGGTGGCCTGGCGGAACCTGGTGAACCAGGTCTCCAGCAACTCGGGGCGTAGGCGTTCGAGGTTGTGCACCTCACTCAGTTCGCCCTTGCGGGCCATCCAGTAGGCGCCCAACTTCACGTCGATGCCGTACTTGCGCAGGATGCCGAGGCGGTAGACACCCAGCTGTAGGTCCGACTCGGGTGTGCGCTGCCCGGTCTTGAGGTCCACGATCACCAGCTGCTTGCCGGGGTGGGACACCATGACCTGGTCCACGTACATCTTCAACGGGATGCCGTTTACATCGATGGAGATGTCCAACTCCACGGCCAGGTCCCCGTCCGGGGTGCGCCAGGGCCGCCACCCTGACGCCACCCGCCACTTGGCGTAGTTGCGCACCATCTGCTCACCGTTGGCCCGCCACCAGGTGACGTCTTCCGGCTGCTTCTTGGCCTTGCCCGCCACCGACCACTGGTTGATGTCGGGGTGGTCCTCGATGGTCTCCAGTAGTTCGGTCTCGAAGTGCTCGTGGAACAGGTCAGTGATCAGCGCCATGAGCGGCCACCTCCCGCTCGAACTGTTCGATGGCTGCGTGCACGGCGTGGCCGCCGATGTTCCACACGGCGGGGCGTTCGGGCAGCCGGAGCATGCGCTTCAGCTGCCAGAGCTTCCCGCACTTGAGGTAGTCGGACAGTGACGAGTAGCTGACATGGGGTACCCCCTCAGGCATGTGTCCGTTTCCCCCCGGTTTGTGGTGCGTTGTGCAGATCAGGGACCGAAGGTGACGCGAACGTCCCGTGGCAGCCCGAGGGCTCCGTGGTAACTGCCTGCACTCATACGTTTACCCTACGCTGTTTCATCCGAAACGTGGGCTGAACATATTTTTTCGGGCAGACCTGGAGAAACCCCGGCAAGGTGCACAAAGGGTAGTTAGGCTGAGACGGTAAGTAAGGGAGGGCAGATGAGACTGACCTGCTACGAGGAAACGGTGGACAGGTTCCTCGGAGATCCAACGCAAAATGAGCGGAGCCGGCCGCCGCTGGCCAACTCCGCTCACCCTTTCATCTCGCCGCACCCGCGTTACACCCGGACCGGGAGGGCAGTCCGGGCTGGCGCAGGGGATAGACCCCACTCACCACCCCACGTCGACGCTGCCAACACCGACGCCTGCTCTGGGGTGGGGGCCTCGTAAAGCGAGGCCACCCCTGCACCAACAGTGTAACCACAATGCCTTAACGCGTACTAAGTTTCACTCATCTTCACTCATGTGAGGGACACGGGGGTACACCTTGCCTAGTCACCGACTTGTCCAACAAACATCAACCGATGGCGATGACGTCTGCGACCTGTGCGCCAAGGCCAAAGGCACCTGGATCTACCGCACCCAGACCGAGGTGATCCGCGCCGTACGTGACGACCACCAGGTCATCGACCAGTGGACCGAATCGCTGTGGCTGCTGTGCGGCGTGTGCTCCATCCTGGTCGACAACAACAACCGGATGGGCCTGCTCACCCGCCTCAACGAGGCGCGGCCACTACACATGCGGGTGACCCGCCGTAACGTCAAGCTCGTTGCCTCGTTCTTGCAGCAGTTGCTGCCCGGCAAAGAGCGCAGGGAGATCACCGTATGACCAAGATCTACAAGATCTCGGGCGACCGGCTATGGGTATGGGACGACGGCCCGCTGGAGAACTTCGGGCAGATGTGGATTCCCATCTGCCCCGGCTGCGGCAACGGGCCAACGGACCACCTGGTATGCGGCGAGTGTGACGCGGAGGAACGCACCGAATGAGGGACGAAGAAACCGCAGACCTGGCCGCCGACATGGTGAAGAACCTGGTCCTCGGCAACACCGAAGGGGCCATCGCCGCAGCCGCACAGATCACCAACCGGGAATGCACCGAGGGCCTGGGCTACTTCGTCCGACTGTGCGACAGCATGGCCGAGGCGATGAAGCACTCACCCGGAACCTTGCAGGGACTGGACGCGGCCAAGGGCCTCAAGTGCATCACCAACATGCACCTGCTCTCACAGGAACAGATCGTGTACATCCTGTATGCGCTGGCCTGCCAGCGGGCCAGGGAAATCAATGCGGCCGAGGCGGGCAGGAAGGGCAGCAGATAAGGTGGACAACCTCACGGGGGCAGGTGTCGGCCTCGGGCTCATGACCATAGCCATCGGCCTATGGTGGCTGCTGCACACCGCACGCAAGATCGGCTACGCCGATGCGGCCAACCGCATCTACGAAGACGTGCGCATGTACCGCGAGGACGACGGGCAGATCTTCCGGGACCTGGTGCCGGGGCTGACCGAGGCCATGTACATCGCTCGATTCCACGAGAAGAACTACAACACCGAACCGACCGGCCTGAGCCGGTCGCGGCGACCCAGCCCGGTACCCGACGGCATGGGCCGACACCGGCACTAACTAGCCCATAACGGGCTGTGGATGGGGAGCGAAGGGTTTTCCACAGGCCCTTGCGCTCCCCATTTTCATGTGCATAATTGATCTACGTTTTGCCTGGTCAGACCCACGGCCATGTGTTCACCCGGA
>JACCDR012302966.1_pt1 | contig 12206 bp, 15 predicted proteins | sample 7446431 | NCBI WGS metagenome assembly JACCDR01 (sample SAMN15323443, study PRJNA562643) | freshwater metagenome | isolation source: river surface water | place: USA:Blue River Watershed | collected 2017-08-17
CTGAATTGTCTTCCAGAATTATGGCCAGCTCTTTGAGTCTGTTCATATGACGAGAAAATCCAATGTCATTTGGATTTAAAAAAATGAGTTGTGAAAACAATCCCCAGATTTCCCAATCAATTTGCTTCAAGCAAATATCTCTGAAGACCCCCTCATCTAAACTTTCATCAAAGGGTCTGCCTTTGTCGAACCATAAATATTTATGGGGAAATAGATATTTCCACAGGTGAGGTACGTTCATCTTAAAGATGGACTCTTCTGTTACATCTGGCCTGATTAAAAACTCGAGAACTTCGCTAACTTTGTCTTTTTGTTCACCAATGGAATTGATAATGATTTCAAAAATATCTTTATAAGAAATATCTCCCGAAATTTTCTCTCCCATATCAGATAAATGTATCTTCCATTTTCTTTGCCTCAGAAATGGCATTCTGTTGAGTTTGGTTCTATCGGAATAGAGCATTCTAAGTAGAAAGACGATTTTCTCGGTATTTGAGAATGGTTTATGACCGACTCTTTCAAGGAGAATGGGATCCCTTGAGCCTTCAAATGTATTGAGAGAAGGTGCAAATCTGGCCAAAGCCTCTTCAACGTAGAAATTTGTCTCACCCAAAAATGGATAGAGAGATTTGGTTTTTTTGAGTTCATCTTGAAAAATGGCCAAGTTCTTTAATTGATCAGCCTTGATGAGTATAGTGATATCCAGATCACTTACCCCGAAGATGTAATTCCCTCTCTTAAATGAATTCCGTGCCCAAACGGTCGATTTATCTACCAAACCAGACTGTAGAGAGTTTAAGGCCATAGAATAAGGAACGGCCGCCAGGGACCTTGGAAGGGCCTTATCAAGGGAATAGAAAATCAGATCTCTCATCATACTTATTAGTAGGATATAGGCTTACGGGAAGCAGACAACCTAAAACTCAAACCACGCAAAGCATCATTCCACTCAGGATAGGTCGGTAACCCCTAGTCTACCTTGACAAAAGTCCTGCCCCAGTTTAAAAACCTAAGTTCAAATTAAACTCACCTAGGGTTAAAGCAGGACTTCGGTCCTCTCCGACAGGTGGTATTCTTAAGGGGTTCTCATGTATACGGTTGTGGAAATTAAAGGCCACCAGTACAAGCTATCTGCTGGTGATCTAATCGACGTTGAAAGAATTGAAGCTGAAGTTGGCTCATCAATCACTTTCGACAAAGTTCTTCTTGTTGGCGGAACTAAGACTATTGTTGGTGCTCCAGTTGTTGGCGGCGCTAAAGTAACAGCTACTGTTGTTAAACAAGGTCGCACTCGTAAAATTCTCGTTCTTAAGCGTAAGCCAGGTGGTCGTCGTGTTAAGAATGGTCACCGTCAGTGTTTCACTGGTCTTCGTATTACTGAGATCAATGATGGCCAAGGTGGAGTTGCAAAAGCTGAAGCAAAAGCAGCTAAAGCAGCTAAGAAGTAATCAATTTAAATTAGAAAGTTTAGGAGAGCTATAATATGGCACATAAGAAATCGGGTGGTAGTACAGCTAACGGCCGTGACTCTAACCCAAAAATGCGTGGTGTAAAAAAATTCGGTGGCGAGCTTGTTGAAACAGGCATGATCATCGTTCGTCAGAAAGGTACTAAGTTCCACCCTGGCGTTAACGTTAAGATGGGTCGTGACTTCACGATCTACGCTATGGTTCCAGGAAAAGTTAAATTCGGCTTCTACAATAAAACGACAAAAATCGTTTCTATTATCCCTGCCTAATTGATCTTTAAATCTAGTTAAGATACAGAGAGGGAGCAGCAATGCTCCCTTTCTTTTTTTACGGCCGTGATGGCCGGAAGGTTTTATGAAATTCATCGACGAAGTAGACATTGAAATTATCTCAGGCGAAGGCGGCAAAGGCTTCGTTGGTTATCGTAGAGAAAAATATGTTCCTCTCGGCGGTCCCGATGGCGGTGACGGCGGACATGGTGGCGCAGTATTTTTCCAAGGTGATGAAGGTCTTAATACTCTTCTCCATTTCCGTGGTTTAAAAACTTTCAAAGCTGATCCGGGTGAAAACGGTGCTGGCTCAAATATGACTGGTGCTAACGGCACTGATCTCATCCTGAAAGTTCCAGTTGGAACACTCATCCATCATAAAGAAACTGGTGAACTTCTCTGTGACATCACGGAGAACGGACAACTCTATGAAGCTGCCAAAGGCGGCCGTGGTGGATTTGGTAACGCCCACTTCAAATCATCAACTCACCAGACTCCAAGATTCGCTCAAAACGGTGAAGCCGGAACTCAGATTCCTATTCACTTAGAAATGAAGCTACTTGCTGATATCGCGCTCATTGGTCTTCCCAATGCTGGTAAATCAACATTGATCAGTGCCATCTCTGCGGCTCGCCCTAAGATTGCTGATTACCCTTTCACAACGCTTGAACCAAACCTTGGGGTTGTTCAGTTGGGTGAAAAAACAATGGTGGTGACTGATATTCCAGGACTGATTGAAGGTGCAGCTGAAGGCAAAGGCCTCGGGATTAAGTTTTTAAAGCACATTGAAAGAACAAGTGCTCTTGTTCACCTTGTAGATTGTTCGATGTTCCTCGAGGAATTTGAGGCCATTGAAGCCTATGTGACAGTGAGACAGGAGCTTGAGAAGTTCAACCCTGACCTCCTCAATAAGAAAGAGATCGTTTGTCTGACGAAGATCGACGCCATGACTGAAGAGGAAATTGAAAAATTCCGTAAGACCATGGAAGAGCAGCTGGACCGCAGGGTTCTCCCTATTTCGGGCGTCTCAGGGCGTAACATTGATCTCTTGAAGCAACTTATGCTAAGAACCAAAGAATTGATTTCTGAAGAACAGAAGAAAGGCACATCAAATGGCAATTAATGAATATATCCAGACGGAAGTAAATAAAGTTATCACGAACACTTCGTTTGAATTCCCTCTTAATCACGCGATGGCGACTGCCTGGATTCTTGCTCACTTTAAAGGTGATAACCTCAAAGTTTTCGATATGAAAAAATCGACGTCACTTTGTGATTACGCTGTCATCGCAACTGCACATAACGCGACTCAAGCTCGTGCTATGATCGATGAAGTTTCAAACAATCTTAAAAACCAGGGTGCTAAAATCGTTTCTTATGAAGGTTACGAAGGTGCTGACTGGATTCTTCTTGATACTGGCGACATCATGGTTCACGTTTTCAACGGTCCAGCTCGTGATGTTTACGATCTTGATATGATTTACGCGAAGAACTCTCAGGTGAAAATTCCTGAAGAATTCTACTTTGGAAAACCAACAACTGTGACGAACGAGAAATCAGATCTTAAAGGTTTCTACTAAGAGCTTATGGCCCGCCAGTTTAATTTAATCGTGGTGGGCAAACTTAAAGACTCTCATCTTGAGGCCATCGAAAACGATTACCTCAAACGCATCAACAATCCCGAACTCATCATTCATGAATTAAAAGCCTCGGCGGAAAACAAAGACGCCGAGGGTGAAGCTATTTTGAAAAAGGTTAAAGATCTTTCACAAGGTAGCGGTTCACATATGATCGTGATGTCTGAGTGGGGTAAAAAACATACTTCAGTCGCTTTCGCAGAATGGACAAAAGGTCTGATAGAAAAACCTTCGAAGATCTTTTTTGTGATTGGTGGAGCAGAAGGTTTTTCAGATGAAGTTCTTAAGAGCTGCCAGGAGAAGATCTCTCTATCTGACCTGACTTTCCCACACAAGATCGCAAGAATTTTACTCGTTGAGCAACTCTACCGCGCTCAAACGATTCGCTCTGGACATCCCTATCACAATTAGTCTGGTATAAACCGCTCTCTTACGCTGCTCATCAATGCTGACCTTCCTCCAGAATCGCGGTAAAATATTCGTCGGTTCATATTCTAAGGAAGTTGTATGCAAACCATTCAAGGTCTATCTCCACGAGTTCTTCTGGTCGTTATGGACGGCTACGGAATGAGTGAAAATGAAAATAAGAACGCCATCAAAGCGGCGAAGAAACCGAATCTCGATCAAATCTTTAAGCACTACCCTCTGACGACAATTCAGCCTGGTGGCGAAGCCGTGGGTCTTCCAAAAGGTGTAGCCGGTAACTCTGAGGTTGGTCACTTAAATCTTGGTGCCGGCAGGCCTGTTCGTCAGGATCTTGTTCGCATCAACGAAGCGATTTCAAATAACACTCTTCGCTCAATGCCGAAGATGCAGGAGCTGATTGAAAAAGCGAAAGCTGGCACTAAGAGAATTCATCTGATGGGTCTTCTTTCAGATGGCGGTGTTCACGCACACATCAATCACTTGAAAGAAATTCTAAAGATTCTTCGCGAGCATTCAGATATCAGAATCTACCTTCATGCTTTCATGGATGGTCGAGACACTGCAAAAGACAAAGGTGTTCAATACGTAAAAGACATTTTGCAGGAGCCAGGTTTTGTCTTCGCTTCGATGCAAGGTCGATCAATTGGAATGGATCGTGACAGAAGATGGCCAAAAATTGAACACGCTTACAAAATGATGATTGGGCAGGGAGAGAAAACTTCTTTGAAGCCTCAGGACTATGTTCTTGAAGAATACAAGAAAGGACTCTTTGATGAATTCATTACACCGATGCTTTTCTCCGAAGATGGAGCAATTAAAAATGGTGATGCTGTTTTCTTCTTTAATTACCGTCCGGATCGCGCTCGTCAAATTACACTTGCGATGAATGATCCGAAGTTTAATGAATTCCCGGTTCCGGTGAAGCCAGGATATTTCCTTTGTATGTCTCCTTATGTGCCGGAAGAACTCCCAAATCTTCCAATCCTTTTTGATAAGGAAAAAATCAAAGGCACACTCGCTGAGTACATCTCTTCTCTTGGCAAAAAACAATTCAAGATCGCTGAGACTGAAAAGTATGCTCACGTAACCTACTTCTTTAATGGTGGCGAAGAAAAACCATTTCCGGGTGAAGAGCGTTGCCTCGTGCAATCTCCCCGTGATGTTGCCACTTACGATGAGAAGCCTGCCATGAGTGCGGTTGAAGTGACAGACAATCTTGTGAAAGCTCTTCAGGATAAATCATATTCTTTTTATCTCGTGAATTTTGCCAACGCCGACATGGTTGGGCATACCGGAAACTTCGATGCTGCCGTAGCTGCGATTGAAGCCGTTGATGGATGTGTCGGAAGATTATTCAAAACCTGCGAGGAACAGAATGTGACAATGCTTCTTACAGCGGATCATGGGAACGCGGATCAGATGGTTTATGAGGAAGGCGGCCAGCATACGTCTCACTCCGATTCCGATGTTCCTTTTTGCGTGGTTCATCCGAAGCTTCGCGATCAGAACATCATGGTGAGCACTGAGAGCAAAATTCTCGCTCTCAAAGATGTTGCACCAACTGTTTTAAAGATATTAAATATTCCTAAGCCTAAAGATTTTTCGGGCAATTCGATTTTCGTTTAAAGGAAGAACATGAAACACATTGGTTTACTTTGTTCAGGTGGCGACTCTCCCGGTATGAACTGTGCGATTCGTGCGGTTGTGAGATCGTCTCTTTATCACGGTAGGCAGGTGACAGGAATCAAGCGTGGTTACGCTGGACTTCTCCGCGGTGAGTTTCAGAACATGAACCTCTCATCTGTTGGTAACATCATTCAGCGTGGTGGTACTGTCCTTCAAACTTCCCGTTCGCCTGAATTTATGAAGCCTGAGTTCCGTAAGAAAGCTGTGAGCATCATGAAAGCTCAAGGCATCGAAGGCCTTGTTGTTATTGGTGGAGACGGATCATTCAATGGGGCTATGTCTCTTTGGACTGAACATCAGTTTCCAGTGGTCGGAATTCCTGGAACAATTGATAACGATATTTCAAATACTGAATACACGATTGGTTTTGATACTGCCGTTCAGACTGCGATTGAGGCTGTAGATAGAATCCGCGACACTGCCCACTCACACGCACGAACATTCCTGGTTGAAGTGATGGGAAGAAACTCTTCTTCAATTGCTTTAAAGGTTGGAGTTTGTACGGGTGCAGAGAACGTTCTTCTTCCTCACGATAAAGTGAATCACCAAAAGATTGTGGACGATATCCAGCGTGGTATTGCTCGCGGAAAAGAATCTTCGATCATTATCGTAGCTGAAGGCCCGACCGCAGGTCGAAGCTATGAAATTCAACAAGTCTTAAAAGACATGTATCACATGGATACACACGTTGTGATTCTGGGCCACATTCAGCGTGGTGGCTCACCTGCCGCGAATGATCGCTTTATTGCGTCTCAAATGGGCAATATGGCGGTTGATGCTCTTCTTGCAGGTAAGTATCCTGTGGTGACGGTAGTTCAGAATGGAAAGGTTATGCTGACTGATCTTGCAAATTGTACGACGAAGGCCGATCATAACTTTACTGAGTACCAGACACTCGCTCAGACACTTTCGATTTAATCCTTACTCAAGGCGATTTTTATCGCCTTGATATCTGCTTCAGAAACTTCTTTGAGGACTGCAGCCCTGAGATATTTGTTCAGAAGGGTTTGGTATTTTTGGCCAGTCCTTTCGGCTTCTTCGTTGAGTGCATCGTAAATATCAGCATCGATGAAAGTATTTACCCGCATTTTAACTCTACTATCGGGAGCATTCAGAGCACGCATAGCCTCTTTTTCAAATAATTCATCAAATTCCTTATCCGAAATACTCGATCCATCTTTTTTTGAGCCTCTTTTCATTTTTCCTCACAAGTCTCTGAATCTTGTTTAATTGAAAATCCTTAAATCCGTAATTCTCAGCGACTTCAAAATTATCGAGCCAAATTTTTGCAACTCTCCCTTGAAGCTCAATGTGAACATGCATTCTTTCTTCTTCACGCGAGTAAAAGAAAAATCTGAATGCACCTATAATCATCACCGTCGGCATGACGAATTCCTTATTATACACACATTATACACATACCGTCAATTTGCGTAGGTAACTGGCTTAAATTCCAGGGAAGCAATTGAACCGAACAGATCTTTACCGTCTATCACCCCTCTCGGTGAATTGATGTCGTGATAGGAAGATATGAGATGCAAATCGAATTGATCGCAAAGATTGACGACCAAATCATTCAAAGGCTCTTCGACAAGTCCACTTGGGGTGAGAGAGCCAATGGCAAAACAATTATCTAATTTTGAAATGGGCAGAAGTCCTGCCAGATACCAGTAATGAAGAAGCAATGGATACTCTAACCATTTCACAGATGATGTTTCGAGATCACCCAAATCATCACTCAGTTCTACATTCAAAACAAATCGCTTAAGGGGAATTTGAAGATTACGCGTGCGTGTGACAAAGATGATTTTCTCTTTGATCGATCGGCCATATTTACCAAGCCCGTTAATCTCAAGACCGGGGACACTTTTGGTGGCATATCCGAAAAGCGTAATGAGAGAAGGTCCCTTTTTAGTGAAGTAACAAGTCTGCAGTTGTGTTTCCATTGATTTCCTCCAAGAGGGGAACTGCAAAGGGACTGCCTAAGATTGAAATTTTAACTTTGTGTATTTCTTAGGAACTGAAACAGAGAGTAAAAATATTTATTCCTTAGAATCGGCAAATCTCCAGAGGTGAAGGCAGATATAAGAACGAAATGGTGACCATTTTTCAGAGAGTTTTATCATCTTCAACCGAAGCTCTTTCTTTGGTAAATCATGCAGCTTAAAGAGTTTGATCATACCCTTCTGAATCCCGAGATCATCTACTGCAAAAACGTCTTCGCGCTTAAGACCAAAAATCAGAAGCATTTCAACCGTCCAGCGGCCTACACCTTTAATCTCAGTTAGAAATTCAATGATCTCTTCATCAGACATTTTGCTGAGCTTGGCAGGTGTGACCTTATTTTCAAAACAGAATCGAGCAACGTTATGAATATAATTTGCTTTGGATTGTGAAATCCCGATACCTTTGATTTTAGCTACCGGAGTTTTCATAATTACTTCCGGTTTTGGAAATTTCCCGTCATACAAATCAAGAAAACGCTGCTTCATCACACGAGCAACCTGAATCGAAAGTTGCTGACCCATAATAGAAAAGATAAGACTTTGAGTGATATTTTTGGATTGTTCCGGGATGACAATCTCATGCTTGAGAACGTTTTTGAGTTTTTTGTCTTTGGATAAAAAATCTTTATAGAGCATTTTTCACTTTCAAAGGAAGAGATTCAAAGAAACAGTTTAACTGTTTAATCCCCTTCTCATTCCTGATGAATGAAGAATGAACCATATCAAGTCTCCGAGCGAGCTTCTTCTGAATATGCTCGCACGCCACCTTAGGATCTGCTGAGCACATGGCCTTATCACTCAACTTCACACAGAGATACTTGAATAAAACCTTTTTGCCTGAAACGCAGATGACCTCATTTTTTGAGCGATCAATGTAGGCGCGAAGGTAATAAGGATCGGCCGCAAGTTCGCGATCACAGAATGAAGCCACTTCAACTTTTCTTCCCATGCAATCAATTTGAGTACCGGAAACAATGTCGATTAATGGCGAATCAACGAAACCCATTTTCGTGCATACTTGTTTCAATGAATGTCGGGATTTTTCGGTGACTGAAACATCATCTTGAATGATGTGGGCAAAGGCGAGAAAAGGAATAAGGAGCAATGAGTAGATCATGCTCCTTATTCTATGTGAGAAATTACTTACACTCAATAAAGCTGTCTGAAACTGTCGCTAGAAGCTTGAACGAACCGTTTTTGTTGATCTTATAGAATGCACCGTATTCGTTATCTCCTGGCCAGTAGTGAACAAGTATCACCTGATTGCCAGAAAAGTTGTAATACTCAATTTCGCCTTCTGAAAACTCAGCTACGGCCTCTCCAAGAGAAAGATCTTTAAGCCAATCTTGAAGTGTTACCGTCTTGTGTACAAGGTGCTTCTCAACAGAGTTGAACTTTTTGAAGTCTTTAGTGATGCGAACAGGTTTCACGCCTTCGGCTTCAAGAGCTTCGTGCCATTCCCATGTTTCCTGGAATTTACAGATATCAGCTGCGAAAACGTTTGTTGTGATGAAGAGAGCGATCAAAAGTGCGAATTTCATATAATCTCCGGGGTCTAAAGTGAGCGTAAAATAGTCCCGCGGAGGCGATAAGAACAGCTCAAATAAAAAAAGCCCTCTATCCAAAAATTAGATAGAGGGCTTTGAATGTTCTCTTAAGAGAGGCGCTGATGAGGCGCGATTTTCAAGGAAACGAGAAGTGAGAGCCGAGGCGTACATTGAGTACGTCGAGGGTCGATCGACGCTGGTGACGTCGAAAATCGCCCTAAGCGGCCCTCGTGAAAATCAACCTGGCCACATTCCACGAAGTCTCATCGCACCTTCGATGCGCTGAAGAGACGTGATGAAAGCAGCTTGCTTCATGTTTACCTTGTAAACGTCAGCATTCTTCCAAACTTTATCGAAAGCAAGTTTCATAATGTCGTGAAGTTTTTTGTTAACTGTCTCAAGATCCCAGAAGAACATCTGAAGACCTTGTACCCACTCGAAGTAAGAAACGATTACACCACCGGCATTACAAAGAATGTCTGGGATAATCAATCCACCGTTAGCAGTGATGATATCAACAGCTTCGTGAGTAAGAGGACCGTTTGCACCTTCTGCGATGATACGAGCTTTAACTCTTGGAGCGTTGTCTTTAGTCACAACACCATCGATAGCAGCTGGGATAAGAATATCAACGTCAAGCTCAAGAAGCTCTTCGTTTGAAATGTGAACTGCACCTGGCATTTCACGGAGAAGTTTTCTGTTTCTTACCCACTCAATACACTGAGGAATGTTTAATCCCTCTTTGTTGTAGATAGCGCCTGATACGTCAGAGATGGCTACGATTTTCGCGCCTTGAGCGTGAAGATCGTTATCTGCTGGCATACCCACTTTACCGAAACCGTGGATCGCTACAGTCGTAGACGCGCCAACTTGTTTGTTAAGTTTTTCGTAAGCAAAGTTAATACAGAATACAACACCTTTACCTGTTGATTCTGCACGACCAAGTGAACCACCGATAGCGATTGGTTTACCTGTTACAACTCCTGGAATCGCGTAACCGTGAAGTTGAGAATATGTATCCATCAACCAAGCCATAGTCTGGCCATCAGTACCGATATCCGGAGCTGGAATATCTTTATCCGGACCGATGATCATTGCGATCTCAGTTGTATAACGACGAGTAAGAGCTTGAAGTTCAGCACGTGAAAGATCTGATGGATCAACTTTGATACCACCCTTAGCACCACCAAGTGGAAGACCAACGAGGGCACACTTGAAAGTCATAAGCATAGCGAGAGCTGCTGTTTCAGAAAGAGAAACGTGAGGGTGGAAACGGATACCACCTTTACCTGGGCCAAGAGTCATATTGTGCTGAACGCGGTAGCCTTCGAACACTTTAACTGTACCGTCATCAAGACGAACAGGAACAGAAACTTGTAGGGCGCGCTTAGGATACTTCAAACGCTCAAGAACGTTTGGATCCATTTTCATAGTTGCTCCAGCTGACTCTAGCTGTGAGAAAGCATCTTGGAAAAATGGAGACTCGAAGAGACTCATGACAACTCCAATTTAGGGGTGAAATTTTAGTGGCCCTAGTCTACTTGGAGAGGCATTTGACGGCTAGAAAAAATAGGGAAATTAGAACTGTTTTGCGTATAGCAACATAAGCGTATTATCTTGTTTAATCGCGTCCTCACCCGTAGCTTCTGGATTTTTCTGGCTTGTGACGCGGGCGTAAACATTTTCCACAATACGTTGGTCAACTGTCGTGAAATAGCGGCCCGTGTCCGCATAGTAGTTCACCATGAAACGTGTACCAGTTTTATCGTATGTTTGTTGAACGTTGAATTCAGCTTTTCCGTTCACACCCACCCATGCACGAGCATAAGCGATCGGACTATTAATACCTACGATCACGAGACCTTGCTCAACTCGAGGTTGGAACATGAATTTTGTCTTCTTCCACAGAGAAATTTCTTTCGCCTGGAAAGCATCCGGAAGAGCTTTACCAGAAGTTGTTTTCGTCTGAGTCTTCTTGAAACGAGCTTCCATTTCATCGATCGTATCTACTTCGTTCGATGCTCTGTAAGAGTTGTACCAGTTCTTCGGCATATCCTGGAACGGCTTCGAACCTTTACGCTGAAGGTATCGCATGTACTTCTGTTTGAAGTATTCGAGTTTTTCTTCCTGAGTAGGTACGTAGAAAGGCGAACCCGTCAGAGACGAATCCATCCCGTATTGTTCAGCAAATTGCTGGTTATCGTTCCATACTTTGATTTGGTTGCGTGAGCGTGCCACGTCCTCAGATTTATCAGAAGCGACGTATTGCTGATAAAAGCCAATCTCATTATCAACAGGTTTAACGATGACATCATCATCCGGAATATAGCTCGCTGGAGCACGTTTAATGTGCGCCTTCGGGGTAACCTGCCCCTGAGCTATTCCAGTACAAAGAACCAGGGCGACAGCTGTGAACTGTCTAAATCCTAGATACTTCTCTCTGATTGTCGAAATCTTAAACATTCTGTTTTCCCCTCTAAACACCTAAACCGTTGAAATTCCTTTTCTAATTTCGGTTTATGCGTCCCTTCTTCCAATTAGCTGAGCAAAGGGAATGCCAATGTCCCTGTAATAAATTCAAGGCCACTTCGAGGGGATGGCCCATTGTGTTATAAGCACCTCCGATTACTACCCCCACCCCAATATGGAGACAGATATGAAAAAGATGATCCTAGCTGCTGCTATGACTTTGACTGCTGCTTCGGCGTTTGCTCGTTTATCTTGCGAAGCTGATATGGTCGATCAACGTGGCCGTACAATCGAAACTATCAGAGCTTTTGACTGCCAAGAAGCTATGAAACAGTGTCGTATCAGAATTAATGATTTGAGAATGAGAGGCGTTTATGACTGTAAACGCTATGAAACTACGAACCCAGGTCCTCAGAATCCATATCCAAATCCAAATCCTGGTCCTCAATATCCAGGTCCACAATATCCTGGTCCACAAACTGGATACGATGCTTATAGGAATGTAAATCAAGGTGAGTCAGTAATATTCAGAAATCAATTTGTAACTGTAATCGGAGTAAGCTTCAACGGTTCATATGCTGTTAGAGCAAATGATGTATTTAACACAATTACAAACAATGTACGCAGAGATGAACTTGCAGTTAGGAATGGATGTAATTTGAATTTGTGTGCGAATGAATCTGTAATCAATATTTCA
>JACCDR010353672.1_pt1 | contig 12204 bp, 12 predicted proteins | sample 7446431 | NCBI WGS metagenome assembly JACCDR01 (sample SAMN15323443, study PRJNA562643) | freshwater metagenome | isolation source: river surface water | place: USA:Blue River Watershed | collected 2017-08-17
ATGCCTAAGGTTTACCGTCCCGTCGGTGCTGATCTGACTTCGGTGCATTCCACGCCGCAGTTCCAGCTTGGCACGGTACTCGAAGCCAGCGATGGCCAGGAGTATGTCTATGTGGTGTCGTCCGGCTCGCTTGCGCAATATGCGCATGTGTGCATTGACGAGAACTTCGTCGCTCGCGGTGGCACGACCGCCCTGGCGGCCGAAGCTTCTGGCCCCGGCTGGCCTCAGATCGCTTTCGCGACTGACCAGTATGGCTGGGTGCTGACGAAAGGCACCAACTTCCAGGGCAAGCTCAAGGACGGCGTCGCCGTCAACGCTCTGCTCTACACCTCGACTTCTGTCGGCATCATCGGCTCTGACGGCTCGACGGGCACTCCGCTGCTCATCGCAGGCGTTCGCGTCGCGGTCGCCGGCTCCGGCGCGGGCAACCCCGGCGAGCTGATCGCGGTCAATCCGCATTATCTCACCAAGAACAGCTTGGCCGCGTAATGAGAAGGCGCTGGCACGTCCTGGCCGACCTTGTGAAGGCTCACGGCCTGCGTGCTGGCGCAGAAATTGGCGTGGCGGAGGGCCGGTTCACTGCGAACCTGCTCACCGCCTGCCTCGATGTGCATCTCTATGCGGTGGATTACTGGCCGGCCGGCTATCAGACATGGATGGGCACCGGCTGGACGGAGGAGTTTCAAGCGGCGAACCGGGCGCAGTTCATGCGGCTGATCGAGCGCTTCTCCCCGCGCCTTTCCCTTCTGGAGATGCCGTCCCTTGAGGCGGCGACCGTCATTCCAGACGGCGCGCTCGACTTTGTCTTCATCGATGCCGTCCACAGCTACGATGAAGTGAAAGCCGACATTGAGACTTGGCTGCCGAAGGTCCGCGATGGCGGATTCATCACCGGCCATGACTATGATATCGCCAAATTCCCCGGCGTCGTTCAAGCCGTAGAAGAGCGATTCGCTGACTTTCTCCTAGGAGATGACGCCGTATGGATGGCGCAGGTATGAACAAGCACGCGGTCGAGTTCGTATTCAACAAGAACGTCTCCAACGAGCTGATCATTGCCAATATCCGCGCCAATGCCGGCCGCGATTTGCCTTATGTGGACTTCAAGCGGATCTGCATCTGCGCATCCGGCCCGAGCCTTGCCGACTATCTGGACGAAATCAAGGATCGTCAGGCCCAGGGCTGGCATGTCGCCAGCATGAACGGATCGCACAACTACCTGATCGAGAACGGCATCGTCCCCGACTTCATGTTCATGGTGGATGCGCGCCCGGTCAATCTGCCTTTCCTCGACAAGGCGAACGATCACACGGCCTATATCATTGCCAGCCAATGCCAGCCGGACGTCATAGAGGCTCTGAAGGGGCGCAAGGACGTTCTGTGGCAGGTGCATCACTGCGAAGGCGCCGATATCGCCATTCAAGAAAGCCTTGGCGAGAAGCGCTGTCCCATATTCATCGGCGCGGTGAATGTCGGACCGAGCTGCCTAGGGCCTATCCTTGCGATGGGCTATCGCTGCTGGGCGCTGTTTGGCTATGACGGCAGTATCCGTGACGGCCAGAAGCACGCTTTTGATCAGCCGCAGAATGCCGGTGAGGAGATCATGGACTTCTGCTGGCCGATGAATGCGGACGGCAGCAAGATCGAGGGCGTTTCGAAAGAATATTGGGCCACGCCGACCATGGCGCACGCCGCGCAGCTTTTCGTCCAGCGCTATAACGCTTTTCGCGGCATTGGCATCGAGATCGAACTGCGCTGCGAAGGCCTTCTGCCTGACATGGCGCGCATGATGGCGACCGCCGCGCCGGTTCCGCACGGCCCCAAGGCTCCGGAGCGCCGTATTCCGGAGGCCAAGCCGCGCAGTGGCACCGTTGATCGCCTGCCGATCGTCTCTTTCCTGTGGAAGGGACACATTCCATATGGGCCTCAGGACGTGCAGTGCTGGGCCAATCAGGTCAGCAGGCATCTGGGCCGCCCGCATGAGCTTGTGTGCGTCACGGATCAGCCTGAGACCGCACAGAGCGTGCCAGGCGTCCGTGTGATTCCGATGTGGCGCGATCACTTCGAGCATGGGCGCGATTGGCATCGGCTCCGGCTGTTCTCCGAGGAGATGGCAGACATCATCGGGCCGCGCTTCGTCTGCATGGACCTCGACACCGTCATCTGCGGCGGGCTCGACCCGCTTTTCGACAATGACCATCCGTTCATGGCATGGCGCGATCCGAACCGGGACCAGTACTGCACCGCGCTGTTCATGATGGATGCCGGAGCCTTCCCGCATGTCTGGGAGACCTTTGACCCACAGGCCGCGCTGGCGCTGCGCACCTCAGGCATGTTCGGCGGCTATGATCAGGCATGGATCAGCTATGCCTTGCCGGGCCAACCCCGCTGGACGGCTGAAGATGGCGTGTTGAGTTTTCGCGTCGACGTTCTCGGCGGCAAGCCGCTTCATGCAGCCCCGCTGCCGTCAGGCGCTCGCGTGATCAATTTCCACGGCAAGCACAATCCGCGCGATCCGGACGTGCAAGCTGCCTGTCCATGGATCGCAGATTATTACCGTTGAAATAGGAGACTTTAAAATGCCTCGCGTTGATGAAATGGCCGGCGTCGGCATCCCTGTTGAGCATGCGGCTGCATTCGTGACCGGCTCGAAGAATCTGGCCGTGACTGCGGCAGGCTCAAGCTCTCAGGCCAACAGCACCGAACTCACGGCGGCTGTAAACCTCGTGACGACCGGCGGCGCCAATACCGGCGTAAAGCCGTCCGATGCTATCCCGGTCGATAGCTCTATCCAGATTTACAACGCGGTCGGCAATGCCATCCTCGTTTATCCGCCCAGCGGCGGCGAGATCAACGGCCTTGGCTCCAACGCAGCCGCAACGCTTGCCCAGGACAAGGGCATGGTGCTGACACGCCTTTCGGCGACGGCATGGGGCGCAACCTTCGCTTAAGGAGCGGCTTCATGGCGATTTACGAAGACGATTGGCATTATGGCTACGCGCCGCGCGAGGAATTGGAGTTTATCTCCGACGCCGAGCACCGCGTGAAGCATGTGGATAGCCGAAATGTCGTCGGCCGGTTCCGCGATCATGAAGTTATTGAGGGCCCCGCCTCGCGCGAGTCCCGCAAGCCTGTCTTCAAGCTGCGCCCATTGCTTGAGACGCGCGCCATCAGAACCGCTCACGGCGCCGGCACCGACATTTGCGGACTCGACATCCGTTTCGATGAGGAGTTCGCGGACAAGTCTCGGTCTGCCGTGGAGCGGTTCCCCAGCGCCTGGGAAGCCTATCAGGCCAAGCGCAAGGCTCCGGTCACGGAGGGCGAACGCGAGGTTCTGGGAACGCCTGAGCCTGTTCAGAAGCCCAAGCGTCCGCGCAAGGCCAAGCCGGCTGAAAACGTCGTTCCTCTCAAGGCTGCGAGCGCCTGATCATGACCATTTCCCTCCTCGACATCTGCAATCGGGCCATGGACGAGATCAGCTCGTTCAACCCGCCGACCTATATCATCGGCAATGATGACGACACGGCCAAGAGCCTTCTCGCCGCCGCGCGCAAGGTCGGGGAGGAGCTGGTTCGCGACTATGACTGGCAGGAGATGTCCCGCACGGCCACGGTCACCACGGTGAACACGGTATCGGTCTATGACCTCGAAGACGACTATGAGCGCATCGCGCCTGATACGATGTGGAATGGCTCCGACTTCCGCTTCATGCGGGGCCACACCACCAAACGGGAATGGGCAGCGATTACTAACAGCCAAGTCGACCCTGCCATGACATATTACTGGCGGCTGAAAGGCAACCAGATCCAGCTTGAGCCGGCGGCCAACGGCGTTTTTACTTTCAGCTACGAGTATTTGTCACGCGCCTATTGCACAGACAGCGGCGGAACTGCGCGAGCTGACGGCTGGATGGCTGACACGGATTTGCCGGTTTTGCCGGCCGATCTGTTCATCCATGGGGTGCGCTACTACTTCAGCAAGGCCAAAAACCTGCCATATGGCGACAGTGAGGCCGAATATGATGCGGTGATCCAGTCCCGCCAGGGAAAGAACACGCCGACCCAGGCGGTGAATATGGCAGCGGCAGTCGTGCCGCCGGGCCGCTGCAACTACTTCAACCGACTCAATATTCCAGATCGGGTCGATAGCTGATGAGTCTGCGCACCATCGCGCGCCGCGCCGCGCCTCGGCAATATCCGCGCCAGCAGGCTGGCCGATCCATTCCGATTCCCGCGCCGTCGCTCGGTATGAACACCCGTGACGGTGTCGCCAGCCTCGATGCTAAGGAAGCCCGGCTGATCCGCAATATGATCGCCGAGAATGGCCGTCTCGTCATTCGCAAGGGGCAGACCGAGCATCAGGAGGTTGCGGGCGCCGATCTCATCGGGACGATGTTCACGCATCAGGGGGTGAGCGCGGATGTGCTGCTCGCGGCGGCCGATGGCGAGATTTACGATGTCACCGGCACGCCCAGCGCTCTTACATCGAGCAGCTACACGTCCGACCTGTGGTCGATCAAACAATTCAACGACACCACGATTGGGGTGAACGGGGTCGATACGCCCTGGGCCTTTGACGGCTCCAGTGTTGGGGCAAGCGGCTTCTCGGGCTCGGGCCTCTCCATTGAGGATTTGCGCACCGTGAACGTGGTGGGCGTCCGTCTGTGGCTCACCGAAAAAGACAGCGCCGATGTCTGGTATGGAGCCGAAAACGCCATCACGGGCGCTCTGACCAAGTTTCAGCTTAGCCAGGAGACGCGCGGCGGCTATTGCGTCGGCATTTACGGCTACAAGGGTGCAACCGTCTTCATCATGAGCACCGGCGAGATCACCACCTATCAGGGTGACCCCGGCGCCAACGACTTCGCCCAGATCGCCACCTATGACGCCCCGCGCCCGGTCGGATATGATCCCGGCCTTGAGGCTCAGGGCGATCTGCTCATCATGACGGCCTCGGGCGTGCTTCCATTCGAGGGAATAGCCAAGGGCCTATCCTTCGACAGCTCGGCGCTCGGCGCATGGGGGAAGATATCGCCCTCATGGGCGGAGGATTTCGTCTCCTACGGCACAAATCCCGGCTGGAATGCGATTTTCTATGCCGGGTTGCTCATCTTCAATGTGCCGATCGATGCCACCACCGCCAAGCAGTGGGTGTTCAACACTCGGACCAAGGCGTGGAGCTATTTCGATGGCGTCAACGCCACCAACTTCGCCCAGCTCGGCAGCACGCTTTACATCGGGTCGCGCGCTGAAGGGAAAATCTTCGCCTATCAGGGCGGCACGGACAATGACGCAACCATCGGCGCAACCGTGCGGCACGGCTTCACCTATCCGTTTCAGTCGCAAGTCAACGGCCAGTTCACCATTGCGCGACTCAACACGCAAGCCTCGGGCCTCGTGACGGGGCAGATCCAAGTGGACGTGGACTATTCGACACTCGGCATCAGCGCGCCGGAGTTTCAACTCTCGTCCGCCGGGTCCGGCCCGTGGTCTGGCCCGTGGGGTGTGGCATGGGGTCAGGACGGCGCTGCCCTGCTGCGCTGGTCATCGATCAAAGGGTTCGGACGTGCCATCGCTCCCGTCGCTCAATTCAACAGCCGCACCGACGACCTCGAATATTTCGCGACCGATGTCGTCGTCGCGCCGGCTGGAACCATCGGCTGAAGTCAGGGTCGACGATCAGGATGGCATCATCGCCTTCATTCTGGAGCGCATAGGAGGCCGCAGGGCGGCTTTGCGCATGCCGCAGGCGATGGGCGCCTATCGAGGCGAAACACTGCTGGGCGGCTTCCTGTTCACGAATTACCGCGAGTTGGGCGAGACCGGCCTTTACTCGATCGACATGCATTCCGCCGGTGATCCGGGCTGGCTCACGCGAAAGACGCTGCGGGCCTTCTATTCCTATCCCTTTCTGGAGCTGCGTTGCGCTCGCGTCGTCGGAAGCATCCGCGCCGACAATCAGCGGGCCATCGACAATGCGCTGAGAATGGGCGGAAAGCTCGATGGAAGGATCAGGAGCGGCGTTTCTGAAGGATTGGACACATGCATCTTTACCATGACGCGGGCGGAATGCCCATGGATATGAGGGGCTGACCATGGGCGAACTTCTCGGCGATTTCTTCGACGATTTGCGCGGGCCAAAACAGCCCGAGACGCCAAAAGCCCCCGAGCCGAAGGAGATTTACACGCCTCCTCAGGTCGGTGACCTTTACAAGCAATTCAGCGAGACCGGGCGCGTGCCTTACAGCTATTACGGCGTCGGCGCTCCGACGCGTGAAGGTGAGCTTGATCTGGTGCGCGCGTCATATCCCGGCGCCTTCTCCATGGAGCAGCCCGCGCCAACACCGACGCCAACACCGACGCCGACGCCCGGCCAGGGCAATCAGAGCCCATGGAGTCAGCTTGGCCCCTTCGGAGCCCTGCTCGATGTCCTCTTCGGCCTCGGACGCGGCGGCAACAATCAGCAGCCGGACTTCTTCGGTAGCCTTAGCGACATCTTCAAGCGGAATGGTGGCTGATCATGGGCAACATTTTGGACGATTGGCTCGGAATCGAGCCGGCCAAGGCGCCAAAGACGCCGTCCGCTGCCGCGCCGGACCCGGCAGCAGCCGCTGCTCAGCAGTATGAATACAACAAACAGGCTGCGATCGACAGCGCTTACCTCAACGCGATCGACCAATATGGGCCGTTCGGGTCGACGGTATGGGCAAGGCGGCCAGACGGTACGCCTTATGCGCAGACGGTGAGTTTGTCGCCTCAGGTGCAGGGCGCGCTCAACAGCCAGTTTGCCATGAGCCAGGGGCTGTCCGATGCCGCACTGAAGCAGATTGGCAACCTTCCGACCGACAAATTCAAACTGCCCGCATCACCGTCAGCGCGGCAATATTCGGAGCAGGCCTTCGGCTCGGAGATTCTTGATCCGAGCAACTTCGCCGATCCGATGAGCATGGGGCTGTACGAGCAGACCGGCGTCGGGCCTGGGCAGGTGCGTGAAATCGGCTATGAGCAGAGTGCTGTCGGCCTCAATCAGGCTCCGACCACGCAGCAGATCGCCGACACCTTCTATCAGCAGGCGAAATCCCGCTTTCAGCCCGATCTGGACGAATCCCGCAAGCAGAAAGGCATTGAGCTTGCCCGCCGGGGCATCCCGGTTGGTTCGGAAGCGTACAATGCCGAGATGGACCGACTCGACCGCAATCAGAATAACCTGTACTCGGATGCCGCCCGTCAGGCCGAGATTGCCGCCGGCCAAGAGCAGAGCCGTCAGTTTGGTCAGAACCTGCAGACTGCGCAATATGGACAGGGCGAGGATCAGCGTCTTTATCAGGGCGCGATGGACGAGGCTCAATATTACAACGCCGATGACCTCTCACGGCGCCAGTTCCAAGCGGCAGATGATGCTCGCCTCGCCGGTGCGCATCTCTCCAACCAGCAGTTTCTAGGCACCCAGCAAAATCAGCAATATAACCAGCTTATGAACGCGCTGGGCTACGGCAACAACCAGTATCAGACCAATCTCGGCAACGTGCTTCTGGAGCGGCAGCAGCCCTTCCAAGAGGCGGCGGCGCTGATGGGGGCAAATCCGCAGTTTGGCCAGCCGCAGTTCATGAATTCCGCCGCGCTCAATGTCGGCGCGCCCAACTATCTGGGCGTGGTCAATCAGAACAGCCAGAATGCTGCCTCAATGTACAATGCGGCGGTCGCTGGTCAGCAGAAGGCCGATGCGGCGCAGAACTCGGCCTTCGGCAATATCGCCGGCAATGTGCTCAGTGCGGGCCTGAGCCTGTTCTCCGACGAGAACCTGAAGGAAGATCGCAAGCCCACGGATGGCGAGGCTGTGTTGCAGGCTTTCCGCGAGATGCCGATGGAAGATTATGCCTATCGCGAGGGCGCGCGGGACTCCTACGACCTTCCAGAGCGCAGAACGGGCGCCATGGCACAAGACTATGCCGAGAAATTCGGCGGTGACGGAAAGACCATCGATCTGGGTGATTGGATGGGCAAACTGACGGCGGCGGTCATGGAGATCGATAAGAAGGCATCGAAGCGTGGAGGGAAGGGCTGATGGCACGCGGCAATCTGGTCGACGCGATCATCATGGCCGAGAGTGGTGGCAGGGCGAATGCCCGCAATCCCCGCTCATCAGCCGGTGGCGCTGGGCAATTTATCGACTCCACGTGGTTGTCGACGGTGAAGAAGTACCGCCCCGACATCGCCGAGGGCAAGTCTGACGCGCAGCTTCTCCAGCTCAAATTCGATCCGAACCTATCGCGCGAGATGGCGGCAGCCTATGACAACGAAAACGCCCGCTATCTGCAGTCTCGGGGTATCGAGCCGACCAGCGCGGCCCGTTCTCTGGCCTATTTCGCCGGGCCTCAGGGCGCCGTTAGCGTGATCAGCAATCCGTCCGGCTCGGCAACCGACACCCTCGGCGCGCGCGCGGCTGCTGCCAATCCGCATATTCGCGGCATGAGCAATGCCGACCTGCTGCGATGGGCTGACAAGCGCGTCGGCGGCGCGCAGGCGTCTCCCGCGCAGATGCAGGCCCAAGTGCTTGCCTCACGCTATGGCGGATCGCAGGACAGTGCGACCGGAGCCGTTCCTATGGAACAGGCCATGAGTGGCGGCAGCGGGGAGGACGCGCTTCAAGGCGGGTCCGGCTTGGATCAGCTCAAGAAGCAGCTCTACGACAGCGAAAAGCTCTCCCGCGCCCAGCAGATGGAGAAAGACGCCGATGAGATGAATAATGGCTCGGCGCTCGGCGCGTTCGGCTCCGCCATCTTCAAGAACGTCGGCCGCTATCTGGGCGATCAGGAGAAATCCGGCATGCGCGCGGACGAGGCCCGCATGATCGAAGGTCTTAGCCAGGGCCAGAACATGCCGCCCGTCATCTCCGCTCTGCTTGGCTCCGATAACCCTCAGTATCGAGCCATGGGGATGCAGGAGCTAATCAAGATGCAGGGGCCAAAAGCGGCTCCGAACATCCAGACTATCGAGGGCCGCGATCAATATGGCCAGCCGACCAAGCAGCAGGTTGTTTGGAACCCGCAGGCCGGGCGCTGGGAACCGCTGAGCATCGGCGGAGGCGGTCAGCAGGCGGTGACGCAGGGCGGACAATATGCCGAGCAGCAGCCCAATCAGGGGGTGAGCCAGCCACGTCCGCAGCAGGCCGGCGCTCCGATTCCCCCTGGTGGCGTGAACCGCGCAGATGGCGAGCCGACCGTCAACCAGTGGATCGGCGAAATTGGCGCGTCCAATCCGATGGTGCAGTCCAATATGGCCGCCAAGAGCGATCGCGGCAATATGGACCCTTCACCGACGGCCTACGGGCAGCCTCAGGAGCCCGTACAGCCTGCTGGAGCCCCGCAACAGCCGCGCGGCATGCAGATGTCGGCTGGCGCAGAGCCCGGCCCCGCAGCGCCAAAGGAGCGCATTCCGGAGGGCTATATGCAAGTCACTGGCGAGGACGGCGCGCCGCTTTGGCGTCGAACCCAACAGGGCATGCAGCCCGTCATTCAACCCCGCGCCGAGTTCGAGGCGCAGGCGCGGCTTGGCGAGAAGCGTGCATCGGATCAGGCGATCTCGACCGAGGCCAGCACTCGCGCCAAGGCTGTGGTCGAGGATGCCAAAAAGCTCACCGAATTGCCTGGCTTCGAGAAGGCGCTGGAGATCAACCGCGCCCGTCTCGAATATTCCACGCCCGGCTGGATGGGCAAGGCCGATCCGACCACCATCAAGCAGCAGCTTGAGCGCAAATATGCCCCGAACGACCCGGCATGGCGCGCCCTGGCCGGCATCGAGAGCGTGCAAAATCAGCTCGTTCTCGGCCTGATGCAGCTCGCACCGCAGAAGGGGCAGCAGTCTGATAAGGACGCAGCCCGCTATGAAAGCGCCGTGGGCGACCTCATGAACGCGACGAGCGCTGCGGATTTCAAGCTGCGTCTCAACCGCGTCATGAACCTGCAGACCCAGCTAACGCCCGGCACGGCAAAAGTCCAATATGTGCCGGAAGCGCCATCAATGCAGGAATTGCAGAGTGTTTATGACCGCAGTGGCCAATTCGATCAGCGCAAGGTGATGGAAGTGGCGCAGAAATACGGTCTCAACGGCTACGATGTGCAGCAGCTTGCCTCGCACGCCACCGGCGCGCCGACGAAATCTCAGATCTGGATTGGACAGTAACCATGGGCTACACAGGCTCGGCTCCGAACCAAATTTTTCAGCGCACGGACGGAGTGCGCACCGGCAGTGCCGTGAACGTGACCGCCGACAACGACGGAGTCAATAACACGGCGGCTCTCGCCGACGCGCGCGAGAACGACCTTGCCGCTGCCATCAACCAGCTCTGGCTGCGCAATGGCGGCAACCAGCCAAGCGCGAATTTGCCGATGAATACCTTCAAGTTCACCGGCATGGGGCAGGGCTCGGCGCGCACGGACAGCCTGCGCATCGATCAGGTGCAGGACGGCGATCTCGTCTTTGCTACCGTTGGCGGCAGCGCCAATGCCATTGAGCTGACCACGACGCCCGTTTGCTCTCCTGTCGCTGGCATGGTCATTGGCTTTATTGCCAGCGCAGACAGCACCAGCACCGCGACCGTGGATCTAAACGGCACGGTAGACGCGCTTCAATACGCGGGCGCAGCGCTTTCTGGTGGTGAAGTCCAGCAAGGCCAATTTCATCAGGTCGGCTTCGACGGCACGCAATGGCAGCTTCTGAATCCGGCAAACATTCAGCCGCTCAGCGCGAAATTGATGGCCATCGCAGCCCTTGCTGCGACCGACGGCAATATCATCGTCGGCGATGGTGCGACCTGGGTGGCGGAAAGCGGTGCCACGGCGCGCGCCTCGCTTGGCCTGACGATCGGGACCGATGTGCAGGCCTACGACGCCCAGCTCGACAGCTTGTCCAGCGCCAGCGCTAACGGCGTCTCCCTCGTGACCGCCGCCGACTATGCGGCCATGAAGGCACTCCTTGATCTGGAGATTGGAACCGATGTCGAGGCCTACGATGCCGACATTCTCAAGGCCGATGTGACCGACACGTTGACCGTGGGCTACAACGTCACGGAATTTGACGCCGGAACGAAAAGCACGGGCACGTTCACGCCAGATCCGGCCAGCGGCAACTTCCAGAAGGCGGTGAACAATGGCGCCCATACGCTCGCGCCCCCCGGCTCGTCCTGCTCGATCGTCATCCAATACACCAACGGCGCCTCGGCTGGCACGATCACCACGTCGGGCTTCACCAAAGTGACGGGGGACAGCTTCACCACGACCAACGGGCACGACTTTATGCTGTATATCGTGCGCAACAACAGCTTCTCGCATCTGAACGTGGTGGCGCTGCAATGAGCCTGATCCCGATTTTCTCGCCATATCGAAAGCCCATCGAGTTTAGCGAGACAGACACGAGTTCTTTCACGTCTGTAGCCCCTGGGGGGACAACGGTCACCTTTTCCAATCAGGCAATCGGAGCGGCGGATGCAAACAGGCGGGTTTACGTCGGTGCTGGCGGCCTTATTTTAGCTGGCAGGACATTAGTTTCGGCTACCATCGGTGGGATTTCCGCGAGTCTCCACGTTAGCAACAGCAATGATTCAGAAGGGAACGAATATTTTGCTGCCATCTTCTCAGCTGCTGTCCCCACAGGCACAACTGCAAACGTCGTATTGACTTTCAGCGGTACGCTAAATGATCAAACTGATGTAAGTATTGCTGTTTATCGTGCTCTGTACGTAGAGAATACCACAGCCTACGACACAGACGCAGTGGATGACGATGACAGCATTTCACTAACTCTGGACACCCCCTCGGGAGGATTTGTGATTGCATGCTGTGGCGTCGCCCCTGATAATGTTTCTGGTGTTACTGTGAGCGTAGCTACAGAAGAAGGTGCTGTGGGTTATTCATCAAGCTTAGCGGGAGAAGTGGGAAAGATCATTATCTTTGATTTCACAGATACTGAAAACTATACCCTGCCTGGTGCCGCTGCGAGCTTCCGCTGATGGCGATCTCCTACTCCACGCTCCGCAAGCCGCTTAACCAGCAGATCGTCGACCCAGAGACGGGCATGATCCGCGAGGAGTGGTTCAATTTCTTCGACGGCCTTTACAAGCGTATGAACTCGGCTGTCGATGAGTTCGGAACGCTCGATTTTGGGGATGTGGACGGGCCGGCAAGCAGCACCAACAACAATCTCGCGG
>JACCDR010829262.1_pt1 | contig 12204 bp, 21 predicted proteins | sample 7446431 | NCBI WGS metagenome assembly JACCDR01 (sample SAMN15323443, study PRJNA562643) | freshwater metagenome | isolation source: river surface water | place: USA:Blue River Watershed | collected 2017-08-17
ACATGGCGGCGGTCGCGGCGAAGCTGGAGGCCGGCGAACCCGTGACCGATGCGGACTGGGACGACGTCACCGCGCGGATCAAGGCTGCCTCTGACGAGCTCCAGGCGGCGAAGCCTTCGGGCTGATCCGTCGGCCGCTCGGGCGCGTGCTCGAGCGGCCCTTCACTTCCCAAGTTTCTGGATCCCGGCGAGCGCCTGCTCGATGTTCTCGAGCATGAGGCGCAGCGCGTTCGCGTGGCCAGTCAGCAGGTTCGGCACCGCGTCCAGGCCGCTGCCGAACCCGAGGCGCTTCAGCTGCCCAACGATCTCTCCCACCTGGCCCAGGCCCCACTGATGCTCGATCTTGATCCCGCTCGCCTCTTCGAACTCGCGGACCTTCGCCTGCAGGCGCTCCAAGTCGTGCTTCAGGCGCATCGTCGCGATGTCGACGCGGCTCTGCACGCTCGCCTCGGTGCTCCGCAGCTGCGTCTTGATATGCACTCGCACGTCGGGGCTCTCGACGAGGGCGTCCTGCAGCTTCCGTAGGACCCCGATCAGGAATGCCCGCGGGATGTTGGCTCCGGATCCCGGCAGCGGCGTCGCCGGTCGCTGCACGCGCAGCCCGCCCTTCGTCGCTGCCATCCAGCCCCAGCACGCGGGGATCTCTTCCAGCTTGGCGATCTTGCTGTCGCCCGTCACCAGCCAGAAGCGGTCGCAGAGCGCCACGAACGGATCGGCCTTGTCCACCTGCTTCATCTCCCGCAGCCAGTCGCCGCGGGAAATCTTGAGCTCGAACCCTTCGATCGTTCGGCCTCCTGAGCGCCAGCAGTCGACCGCGATGGCATCGATGCGTCGCCTCTGGTCGGTGCTCACCGCATCCGGCACGTCGAAGAGCAGCGCATACCTTCCGCGTTCGTACTTCGCGCGCAGCAGCCCCATCAGGTCCGCGGTGGTGACCTTGCCTTCGGTCTCGGCCGCGTCGGTCATCGATCGTCCCCGAAGAGGCCGCGCTCGAGCGGCGGTTTCCAACTCGCAGCAGCGGCCTCGCGCAGCGCGCGCTCGAGATCGGCGTCGTCGATCTCCCAGAGGCCCTGGGCTCCGCGCCACGGCACCGGGTGCTCGAGGCGCTCGATGTCGGCCAGGATCCAGCACCAGGGCCCGCTCGCGTGCTGGTGCATCGCCAGCCAGGGGTACCGCCTGCGGGCGTGGCCGTCCTCGTAGCGCACGCAGTCGGCCAGGCGCGCCCGCGCGACGAAGGCCCCGAACGCCATGTCCTTCAGCGGGATCTCGTAGTCGTCCTCGATCTGCTCGGCCTCGTTGACCGTCATCCAGTCGCGGCTCCTGCCCGCGTGGATCAGCAGCCGCCCGCGGTAGTGGGTCGGCCAGGTGCGGTTCTCCACGCGCTTGTGGCGGAAGTCACTCTCCGGCAGCGCGATGAGGTGCGCGTAGGGCTGGCAGATCGTCAGGGCCTTCATGGCTGGTGCTCCGCGTCGATGATGTCCGGCAGCGCCCAGATCGCCTTGCCGGCCTTCCAGCCGGCGAGGAACTGGTCGAGCGCCGGTGGGCTCAGGCCGGCTCGGTCTGCTCGGGTGTGCCCGTTGCCGGTGAGGGCGAGCAGGAACCCGAACCCGTAGGCGAGGTTGAGGGCGCGGATCCCGGCGTCGCGCTCGGGCAAGCCTTGCAGCGCATCCGCTTCTGGCCCCGCCAGTCGCTGGTCTTGATGCTCGGTTGCGGATGCCCGCACCGCAGTTCGACGTGCCATCTTCCCTGCCCCCAGCTGGTGTACGTGCTCTGGTGGAATGTCTTGCTGACGACGTCCTGCAGGACGCCCTGGTTGCGTCGCGCGGTCACTCGAGGAAAACCTCGGCGCCTACGCGCTCGCTCACCTCGTTGAACTTGTGCGCGATAGCCTCGCCGAGGTTGATGCCCAGCCGCGAGCAGGTGAGGTCGAGGTAGGTGACGATGTCGGCCGCCTCGCCGGCGCATTTCACGCGCGCGACCTCGGCGCTCTCGAAGTCGCCGCGCTCCAGCTTTTTCAGGGTGTCGCACAGCTGCAGGAAGCGGCCGAACTCCACCAGCATCTCGCCGACCTCGCCGGCGGTCGCGTTGCCCCACTGGGCGACGCTCCAGTCGGATCCGTCGGGCTCACTGTGCGCCGGTTCCCCTCGGCGATTCCGGAACCTCGGCAGCCGCGCCAGGTTCGCTTTCCGGAGCGCGTTGAACGTCAGCCCCTCCCCGTGCTCCGGGCTGATCGTGATCGTCGGCGGTCGGTCCTGCTGCGTCATGGTCGGTCCTCTGTTGCTTGCGGATGCGCGCGCGGCAGCGCTTGCCTGCCCCGTGCGCGATGCTCTGGCGGCCTCGAAGTACCCTCCGGCAGACCACGCAGCGGACGGGGTCGATCGCGTCCCCGGTGGCGGGCGGGTCGGTCACCGGGGCGAGCGTCGGCTCGATCTCGCCCTGCATCTCGAGCTCCTCGTGGAGCGGTAGCACGGGCGGGTCATCGTCCTCGTCGTCCTCGTAGGCGCGGGCCGTTCGCGCCCATTCGTCCCGCGCGGCCTGGCGCAGCGCGCTCGCCTTGTCGTAGGCGATGCGCAGCCGCCAGAGGACCGCGAAGGCGGCGCCGAGCAGCGCGAGGCCGATCACGGCCTTCATCGCGGCGTCTCGACGCGGTGGATCCAGACCCAGGGGTTCCGCGCCCAGCTGAAGCGTCGCGGTACCGGACGCAGGTCCTCGAGCATCAGGTCCCAGATCGCCGCCGCGATCGCCCCGCCTGGTGCGCGTGCTCCCTCGTCCCATGCGCTGCCAGGTGCGAGCTCGAGCATCGCTGGCCGCTCGCGCAGGTCGGCCAGCCGCTGGGCGCGGACCTCGATGACCTTGCACTCCCAGACCGCGTAGCGCAGGTCGTCCATGTCGTCGACCGCGCGCCTCGAGCGGTTGTGGATGTTGAGCTCGACGACGGTGCCCGCTCGGCGCTTCGCGTAGACGTCCACGTGGCGCGCGCCGGCTGGCATGCGCACCTGGCCGCGGATCGCGCCGTCAGGCGTGAAGTCCAGCAGCGGTTCGTCGTTCTGGTCTCGCGCGGGGCGCAGCGTCTCGATGAAGAGGTCGCGGAACTTGCCGTACCGCAGCTGCGTGTTGGTCGCCGTCATCGGGACCACCCAGAGCGCGTAGCCGGCGTTCTGGCGCCACGCGGGGAAGTCGGTGTCGTTCGTTGCCATGGTCCCTCCGTCTGCGGAGTCTGGCGCGTTGCGCCGGTTTCGGCAATCCGGGGTCGCTTGATCGGTCCGGCGTGTTGCGCCAGACTTCGCCGCCATGGCAGAAGGTCCCGGGTTCTTGATGGAGCAGGTGCGCCGCTCGCGCGGGTTGCGCCTGTCGGAGGTCGCGGCCGACGTGGACTGCGACCCGTCTAACCTGGGGAAGGTGGAGCGTGGCGAGCAGATCCCGAAGCGGCGCCTCGCGCGGCGGCTCTTCGAATTCTACGGAGGGGCTGTTCCCCTCGCCGCCATCTACGACCCCGAGTACGTCGCCCGCAAGCCCGCCGCCCGCTGAGGTCGACTGGGCCTCGCGCCGCGTCGGCGGTGTCCTCGATTTCCGTCTGCCTGGCGACCCGGCCGAGATCCCGCCCGCGGTCTTTCGCGCCCGCATAGTCGCGTATTACGTCCAAATCGGCGCCCCACAGCGGCCCCAGCGCGGCATCGCGCCTCCCAGCGTCGAACAGTCCGGCTCCGGGGCGCCCAGAGAGGCCGAGAATCCGCCTCCGTCCTCGCCCGGGTGGTGGGAAATGTGACGCGGACCCCTTTTCGGAACCGGCGTAGTACGCCACTATGGCGCCGTCGGTTGGGGTGCTCTCCCGATCAGCTGAACCGGACCAAGTAGCCACGACGCACGCTCTGGCGGACGGTCAAAAGTAGGCGCTAACCCGGGGCCGCGGGACCCCGCCCCAACCGACCCGGATTCGCAACAGGAGTTTTCGCCATGTCCCAGTTCCTCGGCCTCGAAGCTGCCCGCGCTGCCTTCCCCCAGATCGTCGGCGAGATCGCCGGCGCGGTGATGATCGACCAGCGCCGCGCGGTGCTCTTCCAGGGCCCGCGCGCGTTCACCGCGGTCGTCGACGGCAAGTTCGTCGCCTGCTGCCCCACCCTTCGCCACGCGGAGAAGGCGGCCATGTCGGCGGTGCTCTCGTGAGCGCCGACCGTCGCGCCAAGGAGCGCGGGCTGCAGCTGCCCTCGGTCTACGAGGGCCTCGACCCGCTAGCCGCGGTGCTGCTTGCCCGCTCGGCCGCGCGATTCGACGCCGAGCAGTTCCGGCAGCGCGAGCGCCGTCGCTTCGAGCGGAACCTCGCGGCCGCGCGCGCGGGCCTGGCGGCGAACCCTACGTGGGGCGAGTCGGGCCTCGAGGCGGGCGCTCTGTGAAGACCATCCGCATCTCGCATTTCCTGCGCGTGGCCATCCAGCAGCGCGCGTCGGATCTCGGTCACGGGTTCGACGCCTCCGGCGCGGTGCGCAACGAGGACGGCAGCTGGTCGGTCGCGATCGACGACGACGTCTACGTCGCGCTCTCGGTGATCGATCCGGATCCCGAGGTCGCGATCCGTCGGGCGCTCGGCGTGCCCGGCTATCAGGTGGGCAACGCTTGACCGCCCTGCGCGTCGGCGTCTGCCTGGGCTGCACGCTCGCAGTCGTGCTCGGCCTCGCGCCGTGGTGGGTCGCGCTGCTCGGCGCGCTCTTCGCCTTCGGGTTGATCGTGCTGCTCGAGCTCGTGCTCGCGGTACGTCGCATCCGTCCGCGCCGGCGCTGATCCGTGCAGACGCGCCTGCAGTCGCTCGTCGAAGCCTGGGCGAACATCGCCGCGGGCCTGGTGGTCTCGATCTCTTCGAACTTCCTGCTCTTCCCGCTCTTCGGGTGGTCGATCACCCTGAAGCAGAATCTCGCGCTCGGCGTCTGGATGACCGCGATCTCGCTGGTCAGGTCCTATACGCTCCGCCGGCTCTTCAATCGGTGGCACCAGTGAAACGCAAGCAGGGTCAGCACGCGGGGCCGCATCGGTGGCGGAAGATGGGGACGGTCGCTGGTCGGCGCGCGCCGCGGAAGGCGATGACGCCCGCGGAGCTCGAGCGCCTCGTCCGGTTCCTGACGCGCGAGCGCTCGTGACGCCGCCGGTGCGCCGGCCGGTGCTGCGCTACCACGGTGGCAAGTTCCGCCTGGCGCCGTGGGTCATCTCGCAGATGCCACCTCACCGGGTTTACACCGAAGCGTTCGGCGGCGCGGCCTCCGTGCTGCTGCAGAAGCCTCGGGTCTATGGCGAGGTCTACAACGATCTGGACGGGGAGATCGTCAACGTGTTCCGCGTGCTGCGGGATCCGGCGACGGCCGAGCAGCTGCGCGCGGCCGTCGCGCTGACGCCCTACGCGCGCGCGGAGCACGAGGCGGCGCTCGGGCCTGCCCCTTCGGATGCGTCGCCCGTGGAGCGTGCTCGTCGCGTCATCGTGCGCGCGTTCATGGGGTTTGGCTCCGACGGAGCGACGCGGCCTGGCAGGACCGGCTTCCGCTCGGCGCTCTCTAGGCAGGGGCCGGCGGCCTGGCGCGCTGCCCGGAAAGATGCCGGTGGCCAGACGCCCGCTACCGACTGGCATGGCTGGCCGCAGCAGATCCCCTCGTTCGTCGAGCGCCTGCGCGGCGTCGTGATCGAAGAGCGGCCGGCGCTGGACATCCTCGAGCTCTACGACGCGGCGGATTGCCTGCACTACGTCGACCCGCCCTACGTGCATGCCACGCGCGAGCGGTCGCACGGCTATCGGTTCGAGCTCTCCGACCTCGAGCACCGCGAGCTCGCCGCGAAGCTGGCGGGCCTGCGCGGGATGGTCATGCTCTCGGGGTATCGCTCTCCGCTGTACGACGAGCTCTACGCGGGCTGGTCGTGCCTCGAGCGGCCTCACCGCGCTCACTCGGCGAAAGCCACCACCGAGGTGCTCTGGTTCAACGCACCGGCTTGGAACGGTCGCCTCGCGCCTGGGCTGTTCTGACCGCACCCGGGGCCGGAGCTCCGGTCCCCGGGGCGGACGGCGTTGGGGGCTGGTGATCCGGTTCCCTGCCTCGAGGCGCTTTCCCTCGGCGGATTCATAACCGGGCAGCCCCGCTTTGAGTATCTGGGCCCGTCCGCTTCGCGGACGTCTGCGCTTCCGCTCTGCGGTGAAATCGAGAAGGGTGAGGGCCCGAGTTGCACGTGCAGCTTTCGCGGCGGTTCGACCCGCTGGTGGCTCACCACCTTCCTCACCCGCTGATCTCGGTGCGCTACCCGGTCAGCGCCCGTGGTCTCCCACGGATGCGGCGGCATGCTACGCCCGTTCGCGCGCGATGGGTAGTCTTGCGCGCCGCCTCTCAGGTGGCTCAAATGATGACGCCCCGATCGCGTCAACGACCGGGGCGTCGTGCCTAGCAGGGTTCAGCTGCTCGGCGGTGCCTCTGCACCACCGATAGTATCCGGCGCCGCGCGCCGCTACAAGCCGTGCCCTTCCTGGCTCCGCGCGTGCCGCGAAAGCATCGGGGTGGAAGGCTGCCCGCCGCACAGGAAAGGTCTAACCGTGGCTCTGCGTCCCCCTGCACCCACGTCCCGAATGGAGCCTCGCTCGGGGTGCCCCCGTAAACCCGGGGAGGGTGCCTTAGTACCTGGCCTGGCGCCTGCCTGCCCGGGGAAAGGGGTTGGTCCTCGTCCGAAAGTCAACGCTGCATGGCGACATGCGGAAATGTGACGCGGACCCCTTTTCGGAACCGGCGTAGTACGCCAGTATGGCGCCGTCGGTTGGGAAGGCCCTGACCGCTGGATTCGCAACAAGGAGTTTCAAATGGCCCGCTACGATTTCCGCCACGGCACCCTCGCCCGCCGCCGCGCTGAAGCTAAGGTCGCTCGCCACAACGCCGTGAAGGCCGAGCGCGCTCTCCCCGCCCCCGCCCGCGCTCAGAATCTCGCCGGCGTCCTGCAGGTCCTCTCGGACGTGCAACTGGTCGGCGTGCTCTCCGGCGGCATCGATTTCGAGGCTTGCCTCCGCAAGGAGCTCGCCGATCGCGGTCTCGATCTGAACGGCCAGTGGGTCGGCTTCCCCGAGGCCGAGGCGCTGTTCGACACCTGGGCGGCTGGCCGCTCGGGTTCGCACCAGGGGACGGGCCTGTAATGGCCCGCCCCGACAACATCGCGCGGTTCGTCGTGCGCGAGGCCCTGAACGACGAGGCCGGCGAAGCCGCGATCTACGTCGAGCGCGTCGGCGCCGGCGCTGCCACCCGCTACCGCGTGCTCGTCGAGGGCGGCGCGTGCTCGGCGATGGAGGACTTCCCCGAGGTCGTCGGTGGCGAGGAGTTTGCCTGGTTCTCTGACGGTGGGCGGGCCCTGCGCTACGCCGCCCGTCTCCTGTCCGCTTTTCTCGAGGAGGTGTACTCGTGCTGATCCTTACTCGCCGTGTCGGCGAAACGCTCGTCATCGGCGACGCGTCCGTTCAGGTGACGGTGCTTGGGGTGAAGGGCAATCAGGTCCGCGTCGGGGTGGAGGCCCCGCGCGCGACCCCAGTCCATCGTCTCGAGATCTTCGAGAAGATCCAGCGCGGCGAACCGGCGCCGGGCGGTGCGTCGTGAGGCGCCGCCTGCGGGCCGTTCCCGCTCTCCCGGTCCTCGTGCGCCAGGAGGATGCCGATCGGCTGCTGGAGGCGCTCTGGCGCGCCCGGGTCGCCCTGAACATCGCCCGCAAGCGCCAGCGGGTCGGCAGCCCGCGCTACGCCGTGGTGCCGTGGTGAGCGCCGCGATTCCCCCTCCGGCGGCCGAAGTCCGCTCACGCGTGGTCTACGTGGCTGCCTGGGGCCCTTCCCTGCAGCAGCCCGCGTGGGCGCGCGAGCTCGGGCTGAAGCTCAACCGGCCGGTGGTCTGCTCGTTCGACGAGGCGGTCGCCGTGGCCGAGGCCGGCGCGCGGCAGACCGGGTTCCCGGCGGTCGTGCAGAAGTTCGTCCTCCAGGCCCCCACCGCCACGCTCGAGGCGGTGCGGCTGCTGCTGGGCACCTGGCGCCTGTCCGGGCCCGGGGGCGCCTGGGAGGAGCTCTCGTGAGCTCCCTCGACGTCCTCGGCCTGGTGGCGCTGCTCGAGGCGGTGCTCGGTGCGTTCGGTGCGTGGCGGCGGCTGCTCGACGGCCGCCGCGTCGGGCCTCTCGTCCCTCGCCGCTAGGGGAAGACGGGCACCAGCCCGTTGCGGATCTGCGCGGCGGTCGCGAAGTCCTCCGGCCGCTGCACCACCACGTACCGCTCGTCCGGATCCAGCGCCCGCAGGTGCGCGAACTCGTAGTCGGTCTCGAATGGCTCGGCGGGCCTCGTGCGCGTGCGCGCGAGCACGATCATGGCCGGCTCCACCAGCAGCAGCATCTGGCGGTTCTGCGCGACCTCGCTGCTGTTCCGCACCCAGCCGCGGATCGTCCCCGTCCCGTTGAAGTACAGCGTCCCGATCAGGCCGGGCGCCGGGCAGGTCGCGTCGAGCGGGTCGGTGTGGACCGGCTGGGGCGGGGCGAGGCTCGCGAACGCGTTGGTGGCCATGCGTGCTCCTGCTACCCGAAGGCGACGTCCCAGTCGCCCAGCGGGAAGATCATCCCGTTCGATGCGTCCTGCGGTCCGCCGCGCGCGATGATGACCTTGTCGAACGGCATTCCGGCGATGCCCTTGTAGATCGCCTTGTCGTTGTTCGCGAAGTCGACGGGGCTCCAGCTGGAAAGCCAAGGCGCTCGGCCGCGGCGCCAGTATTTCGACGTCACGTATTCGGTGAAGTCGACGAAGCCGAGCTCGATGCCGCCGCTGATCGGGCTCAGGTCTCCCGCGCTCGCGGAACTGTAGGCGCCGCTGGTCGGCCAGGCGCCGGGTGCAAGGCCGTTGAAGACGCCCGGGATCAGCGAGTCCGTGCTCTGGTTCTGCGCGCGGGCGAGCGCGAGGCCGTAGCTGTAATACGTCGCCGATCCCTGGCTGCTGTTCTGGACGCTGGAGGGTGGCGAGTTGACCGGGCTGATCGTGTCATCGCCGGCGGCGTTGGCCGCGCCCATGATGAACGTGTTGTACGCGTCAGCGGCCTTGTAGCTCTTGAAGTCGCCGAAGCCGCACCAGACGCGGCAGCCGGGGCTGTAGCAGTTGACGCCCAGGAAGAATCGCTTTCGGTCTCCGATCACGAACCAGTCGACGTCGGTGTAGCTGGTCGGATCGGGGCGCGGCCACTTCAGGTTCGTCGAGGCTTGCGTGTTCGTCGGGAAGGGGCCGACGCCCGTGGTGATGGCGCTCATCGTCCGGAAGCCGCGCACGATGCCGGTGTTCGTGTTCGAGTTGTCGTTGACCATCAGGTACAGGCGGTTGCCCTCGGGCGCCCGCCAGACCCTCTGGTTCGTTCCGGTGTACTCCACGGTCCAGTCGAGCGGGGCGACCTTGAACGATCCGCTGCCCGTCGCCGGCGTGACGGGGCTGCCGGGGACGTCAAAGGCGAAGTTGTCCGCGTCGATGACGTCGATGCGGAAGTCGCCGTTGTACTCGGCCTGGTTCCAGCCGGCGCTCCGGACGATCTGCTGGTCGCGGAAGCCGTGGCCGGTCTTTGCCACCAGCGCGCGCGTCGGGCTGCCCGCGAAGGTCAGCGTGATCCCGCTGTTGATCGTGTTGTAGCCGTCGCGCAGGACTGCATCGAGCACGCGGTTGATGTCGCCGGTGCCGAGGGTTCCGAGCGCCGGCGCGCCCGCCTGGCTGCCGTAGAAGTAATTGCACTGGCTCATGGGGCCTCGGTCAGGTGGTGGTGAAGTCCACGCGATCGCCGCTCGGGGGAGTGTACGCCGCGGTGCTCACGATGAAATCGAAGCCGGATCCTTCGCCCGTGCCTGGATCCGGCGGGGTGATCTCCGGGGCGACGAAGGCGAGCGTCGCGACCGCGGCGGCGGCCTGAAAGTAGCTCGAGCTCATACCGGGTCGAGGTCCCCGCGCAGGTCCCACTCGTCCGTCGCGACCTTCACCAGCAGCACGTCGCAGCCCGCGGCGCGCGTGGTCTCGTTCGTCCCGCCGGGGCGGTTCACGGTCACGCCCACGTGCGCGAAGGTGAGCAGGCCGGTGATGCCGCAGTAGATCGCGCTGAAGCCGACCGGCAGCGCGAGCGTCGCGTTCGTCGGGATCTGGATCTCGCAGCCGCTCCCGTTCGTAAGGCGCACCCGCTTGCCGTTGTCGGCCTCGACGACCGCGTGAGTGGCGCCGGCGTCGCTGTCCAGGCGGAGGCTCTTCTCGAGCGTCGCCTTGATCGTTCCGCCGCTCAGGTCCCAGCTGACCTCGGCGTTGTTCGCGAGGTTCGACTGGACGGCCGCGATCGCCTGGCTGTCGGTGTACTCCCCGCTCGCGACCCAGGCGGCCGGGCTGCCGGCGACGAACTGGTAGTCGGTCGCCTCGTCCTGCACGTAGGCGGTCCAGCCAGTGTCCGGCGTGAAGAAGTACCAGGCGCCGAGGATGTACGCGGCGACCTCGAGCTCGTGCCCGGCCCAGTCGCCCGTCGCGACGCCGCCCGCGCCGGCGACGATGTAGCGGTCGCCGTCCGCGGCTGCCGGCGGGTCGACGGCGTCCTTGTCGATGACCGACAGCTGCACGATCGCGTCGAGCAGCCGCAGGTTCTCGTTGAGCGGGATCTCGGGGCTGTCCTGCGCCTCCGCCAGGAGCTCGAGGCCGAGGTTCGGTGTCGCTGCCATGGTGCCCTCACTCTACCGGGAAGCCCGGCAGCGCGGTGAACGTCACGCCGTCGGTGCTCGTGCTCAGGCGGCCGTAGACCACCGGATCCGCGGCCGCGTTGTAGGTGCCGTCGGGGTTCATGCGGCGGCGGCCCAGCGTGTCGATCGCCAGGATCGTCGTGCCGTCGCTGATCGCCGCGTTGATCGTCGCGTTCTGGTAGACGTCGCCCGTGTCGACCGGCTGGGGCGTGCCCCAGGTAGCGCCGGCGTCGGTGCTGATCATCACGTACGGGAAGGCGGCCGCATCCTTCGCCTTGCCGTAGGCCGCGAAGCCGGTACCGAGCGGGACCACCAGCTTCCACTCGAGGGCGAACGCGTAGCCCGGGGCGATGTCGCTCGCCTGCAGGACGTTGCGCACCACGTCCCAGGTCGTGCCGTCGGTGCTGCGCAGGATGAGGTTCCGGGTGTTGACCGATCCGAGGTCGCCCTCGCCCGCCTGCACCACCACCACGATCGCGTCCGCGCTCACCGCGAAGTCGCGCTGCTGCTGCTGCGCGCCGCTGGTGTAGAGCGCGTTGACCTCGCCGAGCAGGTTGTCGATCGAGTCGTTGCTCCAATCGATCAGCGTCGGTTCGGTGCTCTTCCAGGGGCCGAAGCCCAGCCAGAGGTACGTGTCGCCCTGGAATTTGAAGAACTCGCCGACGTCGTAGACCGTGAAGGCCGGAATGTCGCCGGTGAAGTCCCCCACGTACGCCCACGTGGTCCCCTGGTCGAGGCTCTTGTACAGGCGGGTGGGCCCGCTCCCCACGATCGTGCCGCCGCTGGTGATCGCGTACCGGACGCCCGCGTCCGCCCAGACCGCGGTGATGTCGCGGCCGTCGATCGACGTGGGGATGCCGCCGGTGTCCGGGTTGCGCACGGTGATCGCGCCTGCGCCGTCGCCGTTGATCAGCAGCCGCCGCGGGACCGGGATGCCGTTCGCGTTGACCGGGTTGATGCGGTAGTAGGCGCTCCACTCGCTGTTGCCCGCGTCGAAGCCTCGAGGCGGCAGCGCGGCGACGCCCGTGCCGACGATCGCGCCCGCGTAGTAGCTGCTCGGCACGTAGCTGTTGCCCTGCGCGTCGTAGCTCGTGTCGATGACCGGCGCCGGGTCGACGCCCTGCCAGCCGTAGAAGCCCACGACGTCGGTGCTGGCCAGCTTGCCCAGCCGCGCGAAGATGAAGACGCCGTCGGCGACCCCGAGCAGCTGCGGCTGGTCGTCGTAGTCGGCGACGAACTCCAGCGCGCCCAGGCCGCCCTCGTTCGCTTCCTGGCCGTCGCCGTTCATCACGAGCTCCGTTCCGGGCCCGCGCCCGTAGATGGGGTTCACCTGGTGGACGCGGATCCGCACCGGCGTCGGGTCCTCGCCGAAGTCATCCGCCTGCTGCGCGGCGGTGTACGTGACGCTGTCGGTGCTCGAGGTGAGCGTGCGCTCGAGCACGGCCGGGCTGCCCAGCCGCTCGATGTCGATCTCGTAGCTCTCGGG
>JACCDR010474294.1_pt1 | contig 12202 bp, 3 predicted proteins | sample 7446431 | NCBI WGS metagenome assembly JACCDR01 (sample SAMN15323443, study PRJNA562643) | freshwater metagenome | isolation source: river surface water | place: USA:Blue River Watershed | collected 2017-08-17
GCACCGGCCAGGTGGAGCACAGCCTGCACATCGACGGCGTGGTGGAGGAGCTGTACGACGTGGTCGTGCTGCCCGGCGTGCGCCGGCCTGGCGCCCTCGGCTTCCAGGACGACACCATCGACCGGGTGGTGAGCTTTCCGGGCTCGGGCGGGATGGTGGTCACCAAGCCCGGGGTGCGCGCCCCCACCGGCGTGTCACTGCACAAGCCCGGCTTGCCGCGGCCGGAGCACACCCAGCGCGGCCTGCCGGCGGGCTCGTCGCCGGAAGCCGCCGCCGCCGCGCCGGCGTCAGCCCCGGCCGGGCCCGTCAAGTACCAGCAGGTCTTTCACCTCACGCCCGAGAACCTGCGGCCCTACGAGGCGATGACCTCGCCGAGCCTGCAGCAGCGCTGGCTGACGCAGCCGCGGCGCGGCGAGCTGCTGGCCGTCAGCGCGTCGGTGGGCGGCACGATGGTCGGCCTGGCGGTGGCCGAGCTGTACAAGGCCGCCGACGGCCAGCCGCAAGCCGAACTGATCTCGCTGCGCGTGCTGCCGCCGCATGAGCCCGGCGACATGCCCGCCCGGCTCGCCATGCACCTGCAAAAGCTCGTCGGCCGGCCGCTCGGCCACGCGCTGGGCCGCCCGCTCGGCGGTTGAGCCCGTCCTTCGAACCCGTCCCCGCGCCTTCACAAGGAACAGAACGTGTCCAAGCCCAACGCCTTCGTCCCCCTGACCACCTTGGCACCGCTGCCTGGCGCAGCAGCGCAGGACGGGTCCGGGCGCCTTGCCGAGACCGGCGCGGAGGAGGCATCGGACTTCGCCTTCAGCGCGCAGGTTCCATCCTCGGGCACGCAGGCCCCGGTGCCGGGCGCGGACGTGTGGGCCGACATCGCCGCCGTGCCCTCGGCGGTGCTGCCGGCGGGTGGCGACGGCGTGCCGACCCTCGGCCTGCCTGCGCTGGCTGAACTGGCCGTCCCGGCCCCTGCGGTGCCGCAGGCCGGCGGTGGCAGGACGCCGCTTCTCACGCCGCGCGATCCGGTGTTCGGCGCCGCGGTCCTCGACCCCTTCGGATTGGCGGACGTTGGCGCAAGCGCCAAACCCACCTTCGCCGACATCGACGGTGACGGCGATCTCGATGCCTTCGTCGGCAATGGTGACGGCAATGCGCTGTACTTCGCCAACACCGGCAGCGCCAGTGCGCCTGCCTTCCAGCCGGCCATCACCAACCCCTTCGGGCTGGCGACTGTCGGCGGGTTCGCTGCACCGGCCTTCGCCGACATCGACGGCGACGGCGACTTCGATGCGTTTGTCGGCAGTCGGCTCGGCGATGTGCTCTTCTTCAGCAACACCGGCAGCGCCAATGCGCCTGCCTTCCAGGCGGCTACCGCCAACCCCTTCGGGTTGTCAGACGTCGGCTACTTCGCGGCACCTGCCTTTGCCGATATCGACGCTGACGGCGACCTCGACGCCTTCATTGGCGAAAACGGCGGCGGCGTGCGCTTCTTCCGGAACGATGGCAACGCCGGCGCGCCGGCCTTCGCGGCTCCCGTCGACAACCCCTTCGGGCTGACGGACGTCGGTAACTCTGCCACCCCCACCTTTGCTGACATCGACGGCGACGGTGATCTGGACCTTGCCGTTGCCAACAGTGTCGGCAACACGGGGTTCTTCCGCAACACTGGCAGCTCCACCGCGCCGGCCTTCACTGCTGCGGGTAACAACTTCGGCTTGGGGAATGTCGGCTCGTTCGCGGCACCGGCGTTCGCCGACCTCGACGGCGACGGTGACTTCGACGCGCTGGTGGGCAACGCCAACGGCCAAGTCAGCCTCTTCCAGAACAATGTGCCCGGCGTGTCGGTCACGCAGTCCGGCGGCAGCACCGCCACCACCGAGGGCGGCGCCACCGACAGCTACAGCGTGGTACTGCGCACGCAACCCACCGCGAACGTGACGGTCACGCTCGACGACACCAACGGGCAGGTGGGTACCAGCGCCACCACGCTGGTGTTCACCCCGGACAACTGGAACGTGGCGCAGACCGTCACCGTCACGGCCACGGACGACGCGCTCGGCGAAGGCCGCCACACCGGCGTGATCCGCCACACGACCAGCAGCGCCGACGCCGCCTACAACGGGCTCATCGTGAGCCCGGTGCGGGTGGCCGTGGGCGACGACGACCTCACGCAGGCCGCACCGAGCTTCGGCGCTTCGACGGACAACCCCTTCGGCCTGCCGGACGTCGGCAGCTACGCCAGCCCGACCTTCGCCGACATCGACGGCGATGGCGACCTCGACGCCATCGTCGGCACCCTGAACAACGGCGTGCGGTTCTTCAGCAATGTGGGCACCACGGCCGAGCCGATGTTCCGGCCGGCAGGAAGCGACTTCGGGCTGACGACCGGCGTCCTCGCCAACAAGCCGACCCTCGCCGACATCGACGGCGACGGCGACCTCGACGCCTTCGTCGGCGACGGCAACGGTGACACGTTCTTCCGCAACACCGGCAGCGCCAGCGCGCCGGCGTTCACGGCCGAAGGCAGCAACCGCTTCGGCCTGCCGGATGTCGGCTACTACGCCGCCCCGACCTTCGCCGACATCGACGCCGACGGCGACCTCGACGCCTTCATCGGCAACACCGACGGCATCACGGCTTTCTTCCGCAACGTGGGCGGCGCCAGCGCGCCCGCCTTCGTCGATGCCGGCACCAACCTCGGGCTGGGCGACGTCGGCGTCCGCGCCAGTCCGACCTTCGCCGACATTGACGGCGACGGCGACCTCGACGGCTTCATCGGCCAGATCTATGGCGAGACCCTGTTCTTCCGCAACACCGGCAGTGCCAGCGCGCCGGCATTCACCGACGCGGGCCCCATCCTCGCGCTGCCGACCTCTGTCTTCGCGGCCAGCCCCAGCTTCGCCGACCTCGACGCCGACGGCGACTTCGACGCCTTCGTCGGCGGCACCGACGGCATCGTGCGGTCGTTCCTCAACAGCGCCGTGCCCAACGTCATCGTCACGCCCACCGGCGGCAGCACCCAGGTGCGCGAAGGCGGCGCGCTCGACAGCTACTTCGTGGTGCTGAGTGCGGCACCGTCGGCCAACGTGACCATCGCGATCGCCCCCACCAATGGGCAGCTGAACGTGAGCGAGTCCTCGCTGGTCTTCACCCCGACGAACTGGAACGTGGCGCGGGAGGTGACCGTGACGGCCTCCGACGACTCGGTGGGCGAAGGCAGCCATGGCGGCGTCATCCGCCACACGGTGCTGGGCCGCGGCACCGCCTACGAGGGCGTGGTGGCCCCGCCGGTGCGGGTGGGCATCGCCGACGACGATCTGCCGCAAGCAGACCCCCTCTACCGCCCCACGCAGACGAACCCTTTCAACCTGACGCGCGTCGACGACTTCCTTGTCACGCCGACCTTTGTCGACATCGACGGCGACGGGGACCTCGACGCCTTCGCCGGCGGAAGCAACGGCAACAGCAGCTTCTTCCGCAACAGCGGCACCGCCGAGGCCCCGCGCTTCGATGCGAAGCTGAGCAACCCGTTCGGGCTGCCGGCGCAGGCCGGGCCGCCGGGCACCGGCTCGTTCAACATCGCTTTGGCCGACATCGATGGTGACGGCGACCTCGATGCCTTCTTCGGCAAGGCGGACGGCAGCACGCTCTTCCTGCGCAACACCGGCAGCGCCAGCCAGCCCGCCTTCACGACAGGCGTCAGCAATGCCTTCGGGCTGACGGATGTCGGTCAGTCTGCCATCGCCGCCTTTGCCGACATCGACGCCGACGGCGACCTGGACGCCTTCATCGGCGGCGGTGATGGCACCACGCAGTTCTTCCGCAACACCGGCAGCCTCCATGCGCCGGCCTTCACCGCCGAGGGCAGCAACTTCGGGCTGCTCGATATCGGCGACCCGGCCCACCCCACCTTCACCGACTTCGACGGTGACGGCGACCTGGATGCCTTCGTCGGCAACAACCTCGGCGTCAATCGACTCTTCCGCAATACCGGCAGCGCCAACGCGCCGGCCTTCACGGACGAGGGCACCGTCCTCTTCGGGCTGTCGGACCCCGGCACCCTTGCCGCGCCCTCGTTCGCCGACATCGACGGCGACGGCGACATCGATGCCTTCCTCGGCAACGCCGCAGGCGACACCCTCATCGCCTTGAACACCCGCACCTTCGTGCTGGAAGCACCCGGCAGCATCCGCTACACCGACACCGCCTTCGACGACAGCTTCGCGACCGTGTCGGGCACGCTCGCCACGCGCGGCGAGAGTGCTGCCAGCCTGCGCTTCGGCATCAATGGCAACGACGTGGCCAACCCCGTCGGCGCCGTCGCCAAGACCACCGCCTACGGCGTGCTGACCGTCAACACCACCAGCGGCGCCTACAGCTTCGTGCCGAACGATGCCGGCATCGAAGCGCTGGGCACGAACCTGAGCCTGGCCTTCCAGGTCACCGCCACCAACGGCAGGCGCACCGAGGGCAGCACGCTCACGGTGAACTTCGCGCAGAGCGGCACCACCGAGACCGCCGGCAACGACACGCTGACCGGCACGACCGCACCCGACCGCATGAATGGCCTGGGCGGCCACGACAGCCTGAGCGGCGCCGACGGCAACGACAGCCTCGTCGGCGGTGAAGGCAACGACACCCTGAACGGCGGCAACGGCAACGACCTGCTCGACGGCGGCAACGGCACCGACAGCCTCATCGGCGGCACCGGCAACGACAGCTACGTGGTCGGCAGCAGCACCGACCGCATCAGCGAGACCTCGACGCTGGCGGCGGAGATCGACAGCGTCAGCGCCTCCGTCACCTGGACGCTCGGCGCCAACCTCGAGAGGCTCACGCTGAGCGGCACCATCTCGATCAACGGCACCGGCAACACACTGGCCAACACCATCACCGGCAACACCGGCAACAACAGCCTCGTCGGCGCCGACGGCAACGACACGCTGAGTGGCGGCAACGGCAACGACACGCTCAACGGCGGCAACGGCAACGACAGCATGGTCGGCGGCACGGGCAACGACACCTATGTGGTGAACCTCAGCACCGACCGGATCAACGAGACCTCCACGCTGACCACAGAAATCGACAGTGTCAGCTCGTCGCTCACGTGGACACTCGGCGACAACCTGGAGGCACTTACCTTGACCGGCAACGGTGCGATCAACGGCACCGGCAATGCTGCCAGCAACACGATCACCGGCAACACCGGCAACAACAGCCTGAGCGGTGTCGGCGGCGACGACAGCCTCCTCGGCGGCGACGGCAACGACACCCTGAGCGGCGGCCACGACGACGACCTGCTCGACGGCGGCAACGGCACCGACAGCCTGATCGGCGGCGCAGGCAACGACACCTACGTGGTGAACCTCGGCACCGACCGCATCAGCGAGACCACGACGCTGGCCGGCGAGATCGACAGTGTCATCTCGTCGCTCACCTGGACGCTCGGCACCAACCTCGAAAAGCTCAGCCTGACCGGCACCGGCGCGATCAACGGCACCGGCAACACGCTGGCCAACACCATCACTGGCAACGCCGGCATCAACCTGCTGACCGGCGGCGGCGGCAACGACACCCTGGACGGCGGCGCCGGCAACGACAACCTGAGCGGCAACGCCGGGCTCGACGTCTTCCGCTTCGCCAGCCCGCTCGGCAACAGCAACGTGGACCGCATCAGCGACTTCAACGTCGTCGACGACAGGCTGCAGCTGGAAAACAGCGTCTTCACGAAGCTCACGACCACCGGTGTGCTGTCGGCCTCGAACTTCCGCGCCAGCACCACCGGCAACGCGGCCGACAGCAACGACTTCGTGCTCTACGACACCGACTCGGGCCAGCTGTTCTACGACGCCGACGGCAGCGGCACCGGTGCCAAGGTGCTGGTGGCCACGCTGATCACGCTGCCGGTGCTGAGCAGCGCAGAAATCTTCGTGACCTGAGCGCCTGCCCGGCGCCCGCGCCGGCGGCTCACAGGTGCCGGTGCCGCAGCGCCGGTAGCTGCGCGCGCACGCTGGCGAGCCGCTCGCCGTCGACCTCGGCCAGCACCTCGCCCCAGGGGTCGACGACCATGCTGTGGCCCCAGGTGCGGCGTCCGTTCTCGTGCGTGCCGCCCTGGGCCGCGGCGAGCACGTAGCACTGGTTCTCCACCGCCCGCGCGCGCAGCAGCAGTTCCCAGTGCGCGCGGCCGGTGGTGTAGGTGAAGGCCGAAGGCACGCTGAGCACGTCGCAGGGCGGCAGCATCAGCGCGCGGTACAGCTCGGGGAAGCGCAGGTCGTAGCAGACCGACAGGCCCACGCGCAGCGGCCCGGCCTGCAGCGCCACGGCGGTGCTGCCGGGGTCGAGTACCGCGGCTTCGTCGTAGCGCTCGCGGCCGTTGTCGAAGCTGAAGAGGTGGATCTTGTCGTAGCGGGCCGCCGGTGCCCCATCGGGGCCGTAGGCCAGCGTGCTGTTGAAGACGCGGCCGGGGCTGCCCGCGTGCAGCGGCAGCGTGCCGCCGAGCAGCCACAGCCCATGCTGCCGCGCCAGCGCCGACAGGCACTGCTGGATCGGCCCGCTGCCCGGGGCCTCGGCGATGCGCAGCTTGTCGTCGTCGCGCCGGCCCATCAGGCAGAAGTACTCGGGCAAGGCCACGAGCACGGCGCCGCCGGCGGCCGCTTCGGCCACCAGGCGCGCGGCGGCCTCGAGGTTGCGCGCCACGTCGGGCGTGGACACCATCTGCACGGCTGCGATCTTCATCGGCTCATTCTCCGCCCGGCGTGCGTGCCGCGCCCTGGCCTGCGGCCGCGCCGGGCCCGGCAGCACCGGCCTTGGCCTCGACGAGCTCGATCTTCGGTTGGGCCCACGCGCCGCTGACGCGGTACTCGCGGGTCGCGGCGGCGGTCAGGGGCTGGCGCAACAGCGCTCCGGCCAGCAGCGTGCCGAGCCCGGCGATCGGGTTGATGGCCGCCACCGCGAGCGCGGCGCCGGCGGTGCCGATCACAGGCACCACCACCACGCGCAGGTCCTGCGTCTCGTGCAGTGCGTCGACGCGGCCCTGCATCAGCACCGTGGCCTGCGTGCCGGTGACGAGCAGGCTGTCGGTGCTGAGCACGCCGCCGGCGAGCTGGAACTCGCCGTTGATGCGCTCGAAGCCGAAGCCTTCGCCGGTGACGTCGCTGAAGTCGAACAGCAGCCGGCGCGGCAGCATCTGCAGGTTCAGCACGCCGAGCAGCCGAGCGGCGCCGGGCTCGACGTTGAGCAGCCGCCCGTCTTCGAGCGCCAGCGTGAGCTGGCCGCCGAGCTGGCGGATCTCGGGCGCCAGCGGCGAGCCGAGCCAGTTCAGCTGGCCTGTCAGCGTGCCCTTGCCGCCCTGCATCGCGCGGCCCGAGCCCAGCCTCTCGGCGAGGGCACCGCTGTCGGCGACCGCGACGCGCAGGTCGAGCACCATGCGGCGGGCAGCTCCTGCCGGCCCGGCGCTGCCCGGCGCCCAGACGCCGCTGGCGCGCAGGCTGGCGTCGGCGTTGTCGACGTCGAGCCGCGTCAGCCGCCATTCCTGCGTGGCCGGCCGGGCCCGGCTGGCCTGGTTGACGGCCAGCAATTCGACGCGGCCGAGCTGAATCCCGTGCCAGTCGAGCTCCTCGATCACGAGGTCGAGTGCCGGCACGCTGGACGGCGCCGCCTGCAGCAGCGTGGGCACGCCGCCGCCCTCGGCCGCCGGCACCGACAGGCGCAGCAGCCGCGCCTTCACCTGCGCCGGGCCGCCACCGGCCGGCATGCGCAGCTCGATGTTGCCGTCGGCCTGCTCGGCCTGCACCCGGCTGCGCCACAGGGCGCCTGCGGCCGTGTCGTCGACCCGCTCGACGGCGAGCACGACGTTGTTCAGCCGCCGCCCGGCGAACTGGATGCGCTCGGCGCGCAGGTTCATCGTCCGCGGCAGCCAGGCGGCGGCGCTGCCGGACTGCCCCTCGGCGGCGCCGAGCACGCGGCGCCAGGCGTCGACGTCGAGCACGCCGAGCTTCAGGTTCGCGGCGATCCCGGTGTCGGGCGCGGGCAGTTCGTCGAGCACGGCGATCGTGCCGGACTCGATGACCGGCGCCGCGCCCGACAGGTCGCGCACGAAGCGCGCCTGCACCACGCGGCCGAGGTCCAGGCGCAGCGAATCGCGCGGCCGGCCCACGGTGGTGCCGAGCACGGTGTCCGGCAGCAGCGTGGTCTGCAGGCGCAGTGGCCAGCTCGTGCCGATGGGCTTTTCGAGCGGTGCCGGCAGGTCGATCGCCATCTCGGTGAGCGGGCTGCTGAGCCGGAACTCGGTGCGCGCGCCGACGGTGCCGAGCTCCAGCGTGTAGGCCGCCTGCCCGCGCAGCCGCGCCGTCAGCGGCGCCAGCGCAGCGGCTTCGGGCGCGCGCTGCAGGGCCTCGGCCGTCAGCGTGCCGCGGCCGGTGAAGCGCAGGCCGCCGTTGGGCGCCGAGCCGCCCTCGAAGCTGGCTTCGCCGCCGAGGATCCTGGCCTTGGCGCCGGCGATCGCGAGGCTGCCTTCGGTGAACTCGACCAGCGCCCGGGCGTCTTCCAGCGCCGGCACGTCCGGCCGTAGCTTGACCCGGTTGCCAGCGAGCTTCAGCGAGCCGCGCACCGTGCTGTGCTCGGGTGCGGCCAGCGGCACGTTCAGCAGCAGCTTCAGGTCTGCCGGGCCGCTGCCGCTCGCGCTGCGCAGGCTGCCGCCGAGCCACTCGGCCAGCGGGGAGCTGTCGACGAAGCGCAGCCACTCTGGCAGCGGCGCGCGGCCGCTGCCCTCGATCTGCAGCACAGCCTGGTGGAAGTCCTTGATGCCGCCGCGCACACCCTGCAGCTGGATGCCGCCCTGCAGCGCCTGCACGTCGCGCAGGCGCATCGTGTTGCGCTCGAAGACCAGTTCACCCTGCACCTGCGTGAACACCGGCCACGGCGATGCGCCGGCCGGCGCGCCGCCGCCGGGCGGGCGCGCGGCAGGCACGTAGGCCAGGCGGACGTCCTGCAGCTGCGTTTGCACGCTGAACTCGCTGTCGCCGACCGCGTTGGTGAAGGGAAACTCGCGCAGGTCGCCTTTCACTCGGAAACGGGCGGTGCTGACGGTGCCGGCCTGCACCGCGTCGGCCACGTACTCGCGCACGTGCGCCGGCAGGGCCAGCGGCAGGTAGCGCACGACGCGCTCGGCGCGGGCCTGCGAGAGCGTGCCGCGCAGATCGAGCACGCCGGGCGACGGCGCACCGGCGGTCGAATCGCCGGCTGCCGGCGTGTTCTTCCAGACGGCGTCGAGCTTGCCCTGCACGTCGTCGTTGGCAAAACGCGCGCCGCCGACGGTCACGCTGACGCCGCGCTGCCCGCCGGGCAGTGTGCTCAGCTTCCAGCCGACCGTGGCCGACAGGCTCTGCAGCGGCAGGCGGGGCTCTTCGAAGACGCCGGGGAATTCCAGCGCGCCGTCGGCCATCGAGAGGCGGGCCTCGCCGCCGCGCTCGTTGGCGCTGAACTCGATGTCGGCCTGCTGCACGCCCGGCCGTCCGGCGCCGCCAGCCAGCGCGGGCGCGGCGGCAGCGAGCGTCAGGCCGGTGGCGCGCCCGCGCAACTCGTAGTGCCGGGGCGCGTCGGGCGGGCCGTCCCAGTGGCCGCTGATCTGCTGCAGCACGCCCTGCGGCGCCAGCGCCTGCAGGCCTTCGCGCAGGGGCCGGGCGAGCGGCAAGGGGTCGGCGAGCGCGGCCATCAGCGCGAGGTCGAGGCGGTCGGCGCTGAACTGCCCGCCCGTGACGGGGCCGCTGCGGTCGGCGTCTTCGTCGGTGCCGGCGGTGGTGCCGGCGAGGTCGAAGCTCTGTGACCACGACAGCGACATCGACCCCGCCGGCCACACCACGCCGGCGGCGGTGGCGAAGCCGAAGTCGCGCGCAGCGAGCTTCACGCCGCGGGCATCGCGCTCGGCGGCCAGGCGGCCGTGCACACGCTGCAGCGCCAGCGGCGCGAGCTCGCGCGCCAGGCGCACCGAAACCTCGTCGAGCGCCAGATCGACCGTCGCGCCGCTCGCGTGCCCGCTGTCGACGTCGACCCAGGCGCGCAGCGCGCCGCGCCCGGCCTGCAGCTCGAAAGGCAGGCTGATCAGCGCGCCGAGCCCGGCGACGTCGATGCGCGGCAGTTCGGCATACAGGCTGCCACGCCAGCTGCGCCAGGCGCCTGCGCGCGACAGCAGCGGCCGGGTGAACTGCCCGCGCAGCGAGAAGCGTTCGCCCCAGGCCGGCGGCGGCGTGGCATCGAAGCGCAGATCGTGGTGGCGCAGGCCATTGCGCACCACCAGCACGGCGTCGGCGAGTTCGAGCGGCGTGCCGCCGCGCTGCTCGTCGGTCCAGCGCAGCCGGGCCTGGCGGATGACGATCTCGTGCTGGGCGAAGAGGAAGTCCGCCACCGGGTTGTCGTCACCGCTGCCGCCGGCGCCGAGGTCCAGGCCGGCCACCTGCAGGCGGCCCTGGGCGTCGCGACGCACGTCCAGATCCACATCGTCCACCAGCAGTTGAGAGAGGCGAGGCTCCAGCACCAGCAGCGAGCGCGGCGCGAGGGCGGCCGACACGCGCGCCAGGCGCAGCGCCTCGCGGCCCTGGCGGTCGTAGATGCGCACGTCCTGCAGCTCGAAGGCCGGCACCCAGCCGGCCGAACGCACCTGGATGCTGCCGATGGTGAGCGGCAGCCCGATGGCCCGGCTGACGCGGTTTTCGATTTGCGGGCGCCACTCGTCGATGTACGGCAGAATTCCCCAATGCAACACCAGCCAGGCGGCCAGCAGCAGGCCCCAGGCCACCGCCAGCACGGCCGTGGCGCGGCGCACGGCGGCAGCCCACCAGGGCGGCTGCAGCGGCAGGCGGCTGTCGGGTCGGCGAGAAGGATCAGATGACATTGCTGGGTGAGAACCTTGCCACTGCGCGGGCGCGGGAGCCTGCATCCGCGCAGCCGGTGCGCGCGGCATCACGCGCAGCCGGGGCACGTTCCGAACCCCGGCCTGGCTGCAGCAGAGTATCGCGGCCCGCGGCGGGGCTGGCGGGATTCACGACAACCGCGCTGCGGCGGGCACGCTGAATTCCCCCATGCCCCATCCGGCCTTGCCCGACACCGACCCCGCCATCGCGCCGGCGCCCGCTCGCGCCGCGCGGGCCGACCACAGCCGCTTCGTGCAGCGGGTGCGGCGCCGCTACGCCGCCGAGTTGCCGCTGCTGCCGCCCGGCGTGCCGGATGCCGAAGCGATCTCGGCGCTGGTCGCGCGGCTGAAGGACGGCGGCCGCGCGCTGCCGACGGCGATGCGCGTGGCGCGCCAGCTCGTGCTGGAGCGCCTGGCGGTGCTCGACGTCGAAGCCGGCGCGGCCCTCGACGTGATCACCGGCACGATGACCTCGCTCGCCGAGGCCACGCTGGAGCTCGCGCTGGCGCAGGCACGCGCCGATGCCGACGAACGCCACGGCGAGCCGCGCACCGCCGACGGCCGGCCGATCGAGTTCTGGATCGTCGGCATGGGCAAGCTCGGCGCGCGCGAGCTGAACGTGTCGTCGGACATCGACCTGGTCTACGTCTACGAGGACGACGGCCAGACCGCCGGCGCGCGGCCGGTGTCGGCGCACGAGTACTTCGCGCTGGTGGCCAAGCGGCTGTACGCGCTGATCGGCGAGACCACCGACGACGGCTTCGTCTTCCGCGTCGACCTGGCGCTGCGGCCGAACGGCAATTCCGGCCCGCCGGTGGTGAGCCTGGCGATGCTGGAGGAGTACTTCCAGGTCCAGGGCCGCGAGTGGGAGCGATTCGCCTGGCTGAAGAGCCGCGTGGTGGCGCCGCGCGCCAGCGTGAGCAACGGCCGTGCCCTGGCGCTGCGCTCGATCGTCAACAGCTTCGTCTACCGCAAGTACCTCGACTACGGCGTCTTCGAGGGCCTGCGCCAGCTGCACCGCAAGATCCGCGACGAGGCGCAGCGCCGCGCCGCCGGCCGCCCCGACCGCGCCAACGACGTGAAGCTCAGCCGCGGCGGCATCCGCGAGATCGAGTTCATCGTGCAGCTGCTGCTGGTGGTGCGCGGCGGGCAGTTCCCCGAGATCCGCACGCGCAGCACGCTCAAGGCCCTGACCAAGCTCACCGCCGCCGGGCTCATGAAGCCCGAAGTGGCCGCCGGCCTGCGCCAGGCCTACGAGCTGCTGCGGCGCATCGAGCACCGCATCCAGTACCTGGACGACCAACA
>JACCDR011494419.1_pt1 | contig 12201 bp, 9 predicted proteins | sample 7446431 | NCBI WGS metagenome assembly JACCDR01 (sample SAMN15323443, study PRJNA562643) | freshwater metagenome | isolation source: river surface water | place: USA:Blue River Watershed | collected 2017-08-17
CATCACTCCCTGTGTGATTTGCCCAGTCGGAGATTGAACAGCAGCCGCGCCGGGAACGTAGTTCGGATCCGCTCCCGTGACAACACTTCCAAAATTGGACTCGCAATAGACAGTGGTCGGGGACGAGTAGGTTGTTGAAGTTGTTGTTCCCCCGTAGAAAACCTTCAGTGAGCTTGTTGGAACACTATTCCAGACATCAATAGCCTCTTGCATGATGGCGACCACATCGATGTCACTGGGGCAAGAAGATGTGTTGATTCGAATTTCAACTTTGCCATCTTGCCAGCCATACAGATTTGAATTAGAGCCTGAATTCAAAGTAAAAGCTTGGCTCAACGAAGAACTAAAAATGACGAGCGGAAGAAGACTTAAATATTTCAAAAGTAACCCCCGGTAAAATAATAAGCATAATTGATCATCAAATTTTGGCTGCGTTTGGTTGATGAAAATGGGTTTTCAAAAATCAAATTCAAACCGACGCTCGAGTTGTTAAACTTGTAAGATGTCCCCAGATTTAAAGAAATCTTTTGAATAGTGCTGGAGCGATCTGGGACAGCAAATGTGGCAGTGCCAGTTCCGTTGCTCATGCTGGAAGTTCCTCCAGATCCCACAATATCGTAGCGAAGATATCCTGGACCAATGTACCAATCCCAGTTTTCTGCATAATTTTGTCCAAACTGAAAGATAAGATGAGTCAAGCTGACTTTAGCCGTGTCTCCAGGAGCGCTTCGAGCCAAAACAGAGTAACTCAACTGAGGAGCCAAAAACCACTCAGATCCAAACCTATAATCATATTTTACGGTCACAGGAAAAAAAGTCGCGTCTCCGAGCAAAGAGGTCGAGCCACTTTCTGAGGACGCAGTTTTGTTTATCGAGTTTTGGGAGTAGTAGCCCAGTCCAACGCTCCAGGCACTATCTGAAAAGGCGAAGGTCTTCTGTGAAAGGAAAAGAAAGGTAGCGATGCTTGTATATAATCGAAAATTCATTTGTGGACCTCTCCTCACTGTCACTTGAGATGGAGAGGTCTGTCAAGATGGGTCTCTTACTGACGTCCTGATGCTCTGACTTCTTCAGTTGTTTGGCGGAATGAAAAGAGAAATTTACTGAGATTTCCTTGGACATTCATTCCTGGGGCTGGATCATAGATATCGACGAAGATAAAGAAGTAGCTCCCTGACTTGGTAATTTCCATTTTGCCTTGCTGATTTGGACACGATAGGCGCCATTTGGCATTTGGAATATCATTCTTGCCCAGAGTGACCCGAGTTCCGATCAGTCCCTCAATGGATCGAGCCACGACTTTGAGATCAGAAAAGTTGAGGGCTCTCTCTCCATCAAGAATTTCTAAACGGCAGAGGCCATTTTCATTTCTAATATTTTTTTGATAAGAGTTATAGATCACTTCAAGCGCATTCAGTCGCCCCTGTTCGCCTAAAGGGGATGGCGTGTGAGATTTAACAAGCATGCTGTCATCATAGACCATCAACCGGGAATTATTTGAGGTGACCTCTTCTCCAGTCTTGGAATCAAAGTCTAAACTGAGTTGTCCAAGCCTGAGTCCTGAAAAATAATTGTCGATGCAGAGGTTTTGGTGATTGATGGCCCCTTGTACGGGGCGCATGGTCTTGGAGATCGATAGCGAGCAAACCTCTTGAGCTAATGCGGGTGAGGTTGTGCCCAAAAGTACAGCAATAACAAGACTTTTCATATTTGATCCTTTTTTAGGGCACTCTCTGCCGTTAATGTTTGGTACCTCAAAAATGAATGCGATAAGTATTCCGCTGCCAGAAGCTATAAGGTGGCTGATAGAGGCGCTAAACCTGTCAAAGTTCCTGCAGCACGACAAAAGGGGCGAGCCAAAAAAAGGCCTTTACAAACTTCTATCCGTATTCGATTCTAACTTTAATTCAAACGTTCGTTTTAATTGGGGGAGTTGTGATCAAGATGCTTGTATTAGCTATAGTGCTGGTTTTTTCCGGAACCGCTCAAGCTCAGTCTTTAACAGAGAAGAGGGTTGTGGAGATTCACCGGGCCCAGAGTCTTCAGAATCAGAGCCTGTTGGCACAGAAGTCCACTGCAGATCTCTCAGCAAACTTACTTGATGAAAGCTTTGCTCCGCGCTTGAAGGGGCAACTCAGCTATGCAAATTCTGGCGAAAAAGCTCTGAATTCATTTCAGCCTGTGATTTCCCCATCACAAGACTGGATCGTCTCGGTCGAGCAGAGGTTGCGACGAGGCGTTGGACTTTCTGCAGGGGTCTTTGGATCCCAAAGCTCGGCAACTAATGGCAGCTTCTCCGACGCGACCCAAGTTGGAGTGAGGGCGCAGGTCTCGTTTGATTTATGGAAGAACTTTTGGGGACGTGTTGATCAAAACCAAACTCTTTCCCAACAAGTACAAAAAAAGAGAGCCGAGCTCAACTATGAAATTCAAATGCGTCGATCTGAAATTGAGGTTCGAAAGGTGTTTTGGTCTTTAGTTGCTGTTGATCAGTCTATTGATCTCTCAAGGCAGCTACTCGACTCGGCCCAAAAGCAACTCAATGAAGCCTTAAAAAGAAAAGCCGCGGGTGTCGCTGACAGAGGAGAGGTCGCACGCTATCGATCTCAGGTCGACTCTCGGGAGAGTTCACTTTTGTTGTTTCAATATGAAAGAGCGCTGCTGTTACAAGTTTTAGAAAGAAGCTGGAAAGACTTTAAAAGTGCCGGCTGGTCCGTAGATGTGAAAGAGTCCGATGTCCAGTTGCCACAAGTTCAACAGTGCATCGCTTCGATTTCATCACAAAAGTCTCCACCACTTGATGGGACCTCATTTGATGAGATAGTCAACCTACTGAGAGATGAACTCAGTGCTGAAGTAAAGGTTGCGGAGAGCCACGGTGATCTTGATGTTCAGCTTCTAGCTCAAGCGCAGACAACTGGAGTATCTGATTCATTTTCAACTGCGCAGAAAGATCTGTCAGAAGAAAATAGATCTGGCTATGGTGTTGGGTTGATAGTCACAGTTCCACTTGGACCTGGCAGTCGAAACTCTGAAAAGTCTCTTTTAGCAGTGAAAAGAAATTCTATTGAAGCTCAACAGTTAGCGCTAAAAAAAGAGCTCGAGTCAACACACGATATGATGGTGAAGTCTCTGGAGCTGTTAAGTCTTGGTCTTAAAAGTCAGGTGCAAAACTCTCAAAATCTTCGAGTTAATTATCAAGAGGTGCAGCGAAAGTTTCAGCAAGGTCGCATTCCTGTGTCGACAGTTATTTTTGAGCAAGATGCTCTCTTTCAGTCGCAGCTACAAGAGATCACCTTTAAGAAGCAACTGGCTCAAGCAGTGCTTGATTACTTTCAAGTCTTCCATCAGTTTCCTTGTTCTTGGAATCAACTCTAATCTGTAGGTGATGTTATGAATTATCTCGCACAGTTCTTTGTTAAGAATTACAAATTCACTCTTGTTATAACTCTCTTTGCAATCATTTTTGGTTTCAGTGGTCTTAATTCGTTGAAGTCAGAGTCCTTTCCATCTGTCAATATTGGTGCAGTTGTCATAACCACGCAATACGGGGGCGCAACAGCCGAAGATATTGAAACTAAGATCACAAAGCCCATCGAAGAAGAGATTCAAAAAGTATCAGGTCTTAAACTTGTGAAGTCGACCAGCCAAGCAGGCTTTTCAACCATCGTCACCGAGGTCGATATTGATCGGTATGAAGCAGAAAAAGTCATTGCAGATTTGCAGAGAGCGGTCGATCGGGCCAGTGGTTTGCCGACTGACCTCAGAGAAAAGCCACTTTTTAGTGAAATTAAATCTGATGAGTTTCCGGTCATTGAGCTAGCAGTGATTGGTGAAAATACAGATCGTTTGCGTGATCGTGTGGCAGATCAGCTTAGAGAGGATATTAAAGACAACAAAAAGGTGTCGGGCGTCGCTATGACGGGCTATACAGAGCGACAATTCAACATTTATTTGAATCAGTCCGCTTTGCTTGCAAATCACGTCTCGATCTCTGAAGTCATTGCAGCTCTGGAGCAGCGAAATGTGACAGTCCCAGCTGGAGAGCTAAAGTCGGCCGAGGAGCAAAAGCTTGTCCGAATCGAAGGAAAGGCCAAATCCACTAAAGAGATCGAGCAAATTGTTATTCGATCTAATTTTTCAGGTCGCAGAGTTTTGCTCATGGATGTGGCGCGGGTTGAAGACGGGGCTCAAGAGCCTCGAACCCTATCGAGTTACCAGGGGCGTCCAGCAACTTTTTTGGTGATTACAAAAAAAGGAGGCGCAGACATTATTGATTTGGCCCAAGAGGTCGAAGAGACGCTGAAAGCATATCAAGAAAAATACAAAGGTCAGCTTGAGTTCAAAGTTTTTTCAGATGAAGGTGTTCGCGTAGGAGATCGTCTTGCTGTTCTTGTTTCAAACGGTTGGCAAGGTATTGTTCTAGTTATATTTTTCTTGCTTCTGTTTTTGCCAGGAAAAGTGGGGGTCGTAACTTCCCTTTCTCTACCTCTTGCTGTCGCAGCAACTTTAGGTGGGGTGGCAGCTCTTGGGTATTCACTCAATACAATCACCATTATTGCCTTGCTGATTGCTATTGGAATGTTAGTGGATAATGCTGTCGTTATCTCTGAAAACTATACGCGCCTGCGGGATGAAGGATTGGAGACCGACGAAGCTCTGATTAAGACAATTCGAGACCTCTGGGCGCCAATCACATCTACAGCCCTTACAACAGTAGCTGCATTTTTACCAATGCTGATGACCACAGGAGTGATGGGTCAGTTTATTCGAGCCATCCCCATAGTCGTTTCATTGGCACTTTTTCTGTCTTTGGCTGAAAGCTTTTTTTTATTGCCGACGCGCTTAAAGTTAGTTGGCTATAAACCGAAAAAGCAGGGTGAAGCTGTAAAGGCTGACTGGTTTGATCGACTCGTTTTGCCTCGATTTGAAAAGCAAGTGGCTTGGCTTGTGGATCATAAATGGACAGCCGCTGGAATGATGTCTGGTCTCATGGTGTTTACTTTTATGCTGCTTGCCTTTGGAAATCGTGTGAACTTGTTTCCAACAGATCAAACGGAGATCTACATCGGTCGTCTCGAGGCAGAGAAGGGAACTCCGGTTGAAAAGACAAAATATATTGTATCCGAGGTGATGGCGCAGATTGCTGAAAGAATGGGGCCTAAGCTACTCCACATTGTCGGCACCGCAGGAGAGTCCTCAACGGATCTTTCCGATCCTAAAGGGGAGGTTGGCAGCAACACAGGGATGATTCGTGTTTTTGTAAACAGAGAGACACAAGACAAGGTTCCTACCAATGAGATTCTGACTTTGTTGAGAAGTATTGAAAATCCAAAACTCAAAAGAATCTCCTTTGAAGCCTTGGTCAATGGTCCGCCGGTTGGAGATCCAGTCACTGTTGTTTTCCGCAGCAATGACATGGCTCAATTGAACGAGGTCGTTCAGCATATTAAAAATGAGCTAGCAAAGGTCCCTGGCATTTTTGATGCTAAAGTTGATGATGTTTTTGGTGACGATGAAGTCACCGTTCAGGTGAACTACGAGCAGGCGGCTCGTCTAGGGCTGTCTTTGGCTAACATTGGGCTGAATGTGCGAACTGCCATTGCTGGCCAAGAAATATCAGACGTTAATTTGAATAACAAAGAGGTCAATTATTTCTTGCGATTTGGAGACAAAGACAAAACGGGGGTAGCTGATCTTAGCCAAGTAAAAGTTGCGGATTTTCAGGGCAATTTGATTCCATTGGGAAGCATTGCGAGCTTTGCGACTCAGCCAGGGGCTCCACAAATAAAGCGCTACGATTTTAAACGTGCAAAAACAGTGACGGCTAACCTTGACGATACAAAAATTACTTCTATACAGGCCAATGCCATTGTCGCTGCTGAGTTTGAAAAGATTAAGGATAAGTACAAAGACGTTAATATTGTGTTTGGTGGGGAAGCAGAAAAGACGAATGAGTCCGTTCAGTCACTTTTTGCGGCCTTGATTCTTTCTTTGATTGGAATCTTTGGATTGCTTGTTTTGATCTTCAGAAGTTATTTAAGTCCATTTATCATTTTGACAACCATTCCTCTCGGGTTGGTCGGAGTTTCGATTTCATTTTTTGTTCATCAAAAGGACCTCAGCTTTATGGCCTTGATCGGGATCATCGGTCTTGGTGGAATCATCGTGAATTCTGGCATCATCTTGATCAGCTTTATCGAGCAATTGCGAGAAGAAACTCAGATGAGCTTAAGAGATACCCTTGTGAAGGCCTCGGTGCTCCGATTGAGATCAGTCGTCGTTACGTCGCTGACAACAATTAGTGGATTAGTACCGACAGCTTATGGAATTGGAGGGGTTGATTACTTCATCATTCCGATGGCTTTGGCTTTGGCTTGGGGTCTAACAACCGGTACCATTTTGACTCTTTATTGGGTTCCACCTGCTTATGCGATTATACAAGACCTAGTTACGAGGTGGAGGAAATAAATGGTTAAGCACTCGGGAGATACAGCTGATACAAAGCGGAAGATTCTCGAAACAGCTTTTGAACTGTTTGGTCGGTTTGGTTATGAGGGGACTTCTGTTCGCCAGATTGCTCAAGAGTCCGGAGTCAATCTTGCGGCAATTAACTATCATTTTCAGAATAAAGAGAATTTGTTCTGGGAAATTATGATCGAGACCTATAAAGAAGTTGATGCGGACCTCCTCCATATGAAGAGGTCTTCAAATTCGACATTAGAAATGTCTTTGTTAATCTATGACTATTTTAAAAAAGAGAGTCTTGCAGTTAAAAACACGATGAAGATGATGCTGTCCGAGGGAATCAACCGCCCCACCAATGTCGATGCTTTGAAGGTTCTCAATGACCCCTTTGGACCTCCCGGGGGTGTTCATATCGCTGAGCGAATTCAAGGAGATGTTTCGTATAAGTTAAATCGAGAAGGTTTGATTTGGGCAGTTAAAACAATTTTTGGTTCAATGATGCATTGGACGCTCATCTGTTGTCATGGAGAACAGTTGGAAATCGAAGATCCTCTCATGACGCGGCAGCAGTTTCGAACCGATTTAGAATATCTTGTCGAGGCGACTCTGATGTTTTTGCATGCAAACAAGAAGAAATTTGAGCAGAAGTCCTAGGTTGCTGCGAACTCAAAATTGTCTTTTCTCTGGCTAAGTTCAGTTCTATAAAAACCCAGCTTGGCTTGCTCCAGTAAATGGAGCAAAAGTGCTCCAAACAAGCTTTTTGGTCTTTACGTTTTTTGTACTTACAGGCAAGGTGAAGGCACAGATTACTTTCAGAGGATGTGTTATGCAAAAATTTATTTTGATCATGGCTTTGTTACTGGGACTCGGAGCTTGTTCAGATTCTTCTAAAAAAAATGAAACCAATGGTCGTGACGATTTGAATAACGAGCTGACAAATGTGACCGACTATTCTGATTGCGGAGAAGTATCAAACCAAACCACTCCAGAGGGGACCTGGGTTTTGTCACAAGAACAGGGGGGGATTCGCTTTGACCTGCTTATGACGATCGAGTTAACAGGAGTGTCGGTGACTAATATCTGTCGTGCGTCAGGGCGAGAGTTATCTGCTACGGCCTACTCGACCTCGAGTTATACGACTTCTACTTTTTCTGTCTACAATGAATCTTCTGAACAACAGAAAATTGAAGAACCTGATTTCAAACTTGATTGCTCAGTTTCCTTGTCAAGAGAAACTGTTAACTACTCATTTAAAGGGAGATGCCTTGTTTTATCGAAGCCAGGAGAAGAGTCTGTGACCTTGGCTCCCGCAGACGAAAACCGTTTTAGTTTACTTTGACAAGGCCTTTTCTAATCTTTGTAGCCGAGCTTTGAGCTCGAGGTTTTCTTTTTCTGCCAATACAAGTCGCGCCTCGAGGTCTTTGATAGCAGAGGCGCTAGCTTTTTCGGCAGACAGGACTTTGACAGCCTCGATAAGCGGGGCGACCAGCACAGCATAGTCGACCTTTTTATATCCAGAGATTTGGTCAGTTATAACAGCGGTTGGAAATTCTTGCTCGACTTCTTGTGCGATGACACCGATCGCGTGCGTTCCTGGAGTTCGGGATCTTTGGTTCCAGTCAAACTCAACCCCTCTTAAAGAGAGTATCTTTTTGAGTGGATCTTCGATTTCTCGAACATTCGATTTAAGACGGATATCAGAGGAACAGTTTGTTCCGCCGGAGCCATTTCCGAGTGTACAGTCTGTTGAACCTTGTACTCTGAGGTTGCCTAAAACGTGCAATTTTTCAGTGGGTGTTGAGGTTCCAATTCCGATATTTCCTATACTTGTTAGGCGCATGATTTCGTTGGTTGCAGCGACATTGGTGGTTTTAAAGAGAATATCTGTCGAGCGCGTTCCCGCTCCCCAAACTGAAGCGGCCATGAAAGAGATTTCTCCACCCATTGAATACATATCACCGGAATTGATCCATCCCATTCCTCGGATGCTTCCTAAAGTAGAGCCTGCGGCTGGATATCCTGTCATTCCGTAGTTCGCACTTGAACTGCGAAGTTCCAAAGATCCACCAACTGAACTGTTGTAAGAAGATATGGAGACAAGGGTCGGGTTTGCGGTGTTTGTGGAGTTGGAGACTTCAAAGTTGGAGTTTGGCATTCCAACCAGACCCAATCCAACTTTTCCACCGAGTTCTTTGATTAAACCCTCCACGAGGTTGGTACCATTCCAGAGTGGGTAAAAATTTGGACTGGCGATCGCAATCCTCGAGTCAATTGGTTGCGCCCATGTTCCATTTCCATAGAGCACAAAGGCTGCATTTGGTCCTGTACCCAGACGTGACGGAGAAATGAGGCCCGACGTGATGTTGCTTCCGTCAAGGTTGATAGCGGTACACTGTAGAACGTCTGTTGCGGAGTTCCACCAGAGTGCCTCATTGGAGCCGCAGGAGGCCGGCAGTTGAGCAATGCCCATCGAATTTCGAAGTTCTTGGAGTCCATAGTAGGTCGGAATCCAGCTTGAGCCTGTAGATCTCAATACTTGACCGCCAACAGGTGATGTCGGAGAAACGAGGTGACCACGAATGGATGAGACAATATTAGAGACGATTGTTCCGGTGACGTCTCCTGTAAATGGTGTCGTCGTGTTTATCACAGTTGCTGGTAAGATCGAAGTATCGAGCTTTCCGCTTCCATCAAGTTGTGGAATTTGACCTGCACCTAGTCCGACATTGACAGAAAGCGCGCCTGAAGTCGTGATGGGACCACCGGTAAGGCCCGTCCCGGCGACGACAGATGTGACAGTTCCTAATGCCGCGGAGCTAAGCAGGTATTGCGACGAAGTCCCGCTAATCAGATTCATCAATTCTGTATATTGTCCGGCAGAGAACTGCGTTGCTCCAGAGGCAACCGTAGCAGGATCAACGCGCAATAAATACTTTGATTCAAAGCCGCCAACAGTTTTGGCCGAGATCGCTGTCGGCACCGGATTAATTGTCAAAGTCCCCAAAACTTCTGTAGCGCTTGCGATGGTAACACTGACCTTGAGCTTACGAACATCGTTTGGGCCTGAGCTGTAGGTAGTTCCACTCGTGCAGCCATTGAGGGCCGTAAAGGTGTAGCCATTTTGAAAGATCTGCTCAAGACTATATGAGGACGTCGTCGCTGTCAGCGTTCCGGTTCCGATCTCCACTGAGAAATAGCCACCAGTGGTTGAGGTGTCAATGAGCTGGGTTTCTCCATAAAGGATACAATTTGTAGTTGGACTTAGAATTTCGAGCATCAGTGTGATTGATGAATTCTGCACAGGATTTCCGGAAGAGTCGAACAAAGTCCCTTCGTAGGTAAACCCTGCAAAGCTTGCTGTTGGCAAAAGAGTAAATAGAGTTAGAAGGAATAACTTTTTAAGCATCAGTTGCCCACTTTCCCACTTTTTATTTTAAAATTTGTGCTGCCGATGGTTTGGTCATTGAGAGAGCTCATTTTTGAGTAGAGACGATAGCCGTTAGAAGACAGAAGACCAGAAGCTGTGACAATTCGGCCGTAGTCCCTCTTAGTATTTGTCTGAAAAAGACACGAAGAGGGCCAAGACTTTTGAACCACAATATTTTGTGAGGCGTCTGGAACCTGATAGACAATAGTCACTTGAGTCGTCGGTGGCTTGAGTTCAACACCTGTGCTTGATCCCAGAATATAGACTTTATTGAGTGGCGCGTTCCATTTATTGAGAATAGAAGGACAAGGTTGAGACGCCGAGTCTCGATAAACAGCATAAAGTTCAAACTCGTAACCAGGACCAGATTCCACTTCTGCAAAGGTAATAGATTCACCAGGCTGAACAGTTCCCGCAATTAAACCGCGTTCGATATCACAGGATTTTGCTGGGGGTAGAGGTTTATTTTTATTTTTGATATTGACGCCAAAGCAAAGCTTGCTCACATCTAACTGAGCTCCACTCGTAAAGGCGGATATTTTTTTAAGTTCTGTAGCGGAGGGAATCTGAATGGAAACGCTCACAGTCTTTGAAGCAGAGCGACCGCAACTTGCCAGCGTTGAGAGAAAGAGGCTCATCAGAAAAAAAAATTGAATCCAAACTTTAAACATCCAAGATTCTATCGGATAAAGATAGAATTGCTCGATGTCCTTAAGTCTGGTTGCTGAATTTGTTGAGGTCGAATACTCAGTTTTTTAATGACGGCTTTGAGGACTCTGGGGACAGAGCCGGACTAAAGTGGATTGCTAGTAGACCCACAACCAAGGCTATGGGTCAAAATAATAGAAGAGCGTAGGCAGCTATTGACGAACAACAGCGGGTGGAACCCAGCGACCGTCAAGAGCCTGCTGCTTTGGAGCATAGATTCGCATAGTCAGACTCAATGGCCCAGAGGCTGGTGTAGGCAACCAGTTTGACACTTTGTCTTCCGACGGGCGTTTATTTTGGAAATAGAGATCGAGGGAGCCGTCTTTATTATACTTCAACTGATCACGATCACCAATAGCAAAGCGGTTGAGTTCGTTGGCCACCTGAAATCCATCACCATCATAAGCTGTGATAGACCAGAACGCAGAGTTGGGAGGAAGTTGATCTGCTTTGAAGTGTAAAACGTATTTGTAATCACCAGTTGTTGGTCTACCTTTGGAGTCAACTAAGAGGAGGGGGTAAATAGCATCATCAGGTTGGTTAGCGCCCAGGCCTGCCATCGCTATGATGGCCCGCTTCAGATAGTAGTTGCCATAGACACCCATTGTGTCGGTATTCATAGACCAACCATTTTGGACACGAGCAAGAGTTGGAACTTTTTCTTTCATCAGAGCAAGTCCAGCCTTTGCTCCCTCTTCCAAGGCCCTGCGAACTTCTGGAGAAAATTTGCTAGCGTCAAAGGTCCCTTGACTGTCTAAGCCTAGTTTTTTCAGCCGTTCATTTTGTGACCAGTCTGTGATGTGAAGGGGGTGCTTTTTGACTAGTGTGCTTGCTGTGGCAAAATATCGCTCGGCGCTCATACTATTGACTTGCTCCAGCGGTGGAGTTTTCATATCAACCGATGAGTCGAACTTAAAAGCAGATGCCTTTGTTTTCTTTCCCCATTGTGAAAGAGGCGTAATGGACATTTGATCTTGAATCTTGTGGACGCTTGCGTAATCCGTGGGACCATTAGTTTGAATACGACCAATCATCCATGCGTGGGGAGTTGTGACTTCTAATCGCTGTACTCCTTTAGGAAGGGCACCTTTCCAACCTTGAAGAACAAAGGCCGTCTTCTGAGCTTCAGTACCTGACGTTCTTTTTCCGGGAGCTCCCACAACGTCTGTCCACATATCTAAGACAGGAAGAAGGTAGTAGCGTCCGTCTGTTGCCGGCATGCTAACAATCATAGGTTCCTTGGAAAGGTCCAACCAAGCTGATGAGTAGAGGGTATCAAAATTCGGACGAACGACAGCTTTGAAGTTTGCTTCTGGAAAAGCTTTCATATGATGAAACTGATTTACGGGACCAAAGCCGGGCATCTTTCCAGCCTCTAGGTTTGTCATTTGAAGGCGAGAGATCTCCATCGACAGGAGAGGGTAAAAGAAGAGATAGGCTTCTGTCGCAAGCTCTTTTGCTTCAGATGCTGTTACAGATTTAACTTCTTCGTTTTTTGAGACAGCAAAGGCTGTCGTATAGAAAAAACTCGCAAAAGCCGTGATTAATATTTTTTTCCATGGAGAAGTATTCACCAGAAAAGCCATAGAGACCTCCTA
>JACCDR010016878.1_pt1 | contig 12199 bp, 21 predicted proteins | sample 7446431 | NCBI WGS metagenome assembly JACCDR01 (sample SAMN15323443, study PRJNA562643) | freshwater metagenome | isolation source: river surface water | place: USA:Blue River Watershed | collected 2017-08-17
GTGGTGCAACTGGTTGGGACCGGGGGCGCTGCCAAAGGCCTCAAGTACAAGTTCTTTGCGCCGCGCAACTGGATGCCCAACGACCCCGGCTACACCCCCGAAAACGTCAACCCGGATGCCACATGGAAGTTCGACAAGGTGCTTGACGCGGTGGGTGTGCCGAAAGCTGCAAAAGGTCAGCCGCGACCGTTTAAGACGAGTGACGTCGTCCTCAAAGAGGTCGGCATGAAGCTCGAAAAGGAAACGCGCCAATCTGACGGCAAAGTGTTTATGAACTGCTCGCGGATTCTCCCGCTGACCGCAGTTGCGCAGGCTCCTGCGGGTTCGTCCGATATTCCCTTCTAACGCCGATGAAGAAACTGCTTACCATTGAGCGGGAGATCGAGTTTCCGAAAGAGGGGACTGGCTATCCTTCGTTTCTCGATGAGCTACGGAAGTTCGAAGACGCCAGATGCGCATCTGGTTCCTTCGTAGAAGTGATGCTTGCATACACGGACTATGAACAGTTTCCGTTTGGTTTCAGATTTGAGTATGAGCGTCTGGAAACTGACGAAGAGTACTTGGAGCGTCTGAAACGCGAGGTTGGTGTCGCCAAACTGCGAGAAGCGTTGCGCGATAAGGAAGAAGCAGAAGCTAAAGCGAAGCGCTACGCGGACTACCAGCGCCTTAAAGAAGAGTTTGAAGGTCGCTAATGTCTCAGCCTGTACTCTGCTACATCGATCGCAACCGAGCGTATTTCACTACGCAGGCGCTCGAAAAGCAGCAGGGTGACGACTGGAACGATGCTCCACGTTCCTGTAACGCTGGACCACCCTATTCACCTCATCAGAAGGACGTCGAGGCAGGTAATACCTGGCAGATAGTCACATGTTTCTTTGAGACCACGTTAGAAGAAGCGCCCGACTCGATACCAGTGGAGCACATAAACCGCGGGGCTGCTGCCTGGCTTTATGACGCGTATGGGTCGAGCAGCATTGTTATTCAAGCCGGAACACCAATGGCAATGTTCGAACGACTCATAAAACAAGCTGGCGGAAAAGTATATGTGGAGAAGCCATGAGCAAGCAGCACCCCAAAGATGCACGCGAACCCCGCGACATTCACACGCTGATTATTATCGATACCGGCTGGGATGAAGGCGTTCGTACCATCGAAACCCACTGCACGCTGTCAGCCCCGGAAGAACGCAAGCTGCAACAGTGGGTTACTAAAACCGCCCCAGAAGCGCTCTTACCGCTTGTATGTGAGTTTGGTGACAAGAAATACATGTGGTGGCGCCTACCGCAGTCGTGAGGTCGTATGCGCATCCTTGTCGGCTCGCGTGCAGCCCGCTACTGGTGGCTCGACTGGCGCGAGACCAAAGACGAAGACTGGCTGCTCGCCACCCCGGTCCCACCAGACGACAAGACCGATAGTCACTACGAACCCGAGTTCGCGGAGCACCAGCTGCTACTGCTCGGTCCGCACGTGTGCATCACTAGCCAAGACAGCTTCGTCGCCACGCCCGACTTCCTCTACACGCTGAAGGTCAGCCACAGCTTCTGGGACATCAAGTGGCAGAAGACCATCACCGACATCGTCTTTATGAAGCGGCGTGGCTGTCGGCTCGTTCCCGAGTTGTACGATGTCTTCTACAAGGTGTGGACACGTGTTCACGGCGCCAAGAAAGCCAATCTCAACGTCAGCAATGAATCGTTTTTCACGGAGAACGTCAAGCGCGTTATCCCGCACGACGAACTGCACGAGATTTTCAAGCACGACGCACTGCCCAAGTACAAGCAGCTCAAGCACGACCAAAGCAAAGCACTTATTGCGCGCGATCTGTTCGATGCACAGCCATACGAGGAGAAGTTGCGGACCGTGCGCGAAGAGATGTGGGTGCTCGCTAGTGAGCGATTCTTGTTGCCGGGGGTTACGAGGTCGCCAGCGCACGCCTGTCACCTGGCGCTGAAACTACTAATCACGTCTGCCAGTAGGGGATGGTTTCCACTGTTCATTGTTGACAACCTTGAATCAGTAATGCATGGTAGGCAACATACACGATTAATGGAGATGGTGAAGTGATGGAACCTGGTAGCTCACAAAGCATGTTTCTTGAAGCGCTGCTTGCAGCAACTACAGCCGAGCAGGTGATTGCAGCGCTAGATAACTGGTGGCCAGACGCAGATAATGTGTATTATGGTGATTACGACTCCGCTCTGAATAATGCCGTCGAAACGGTAGAGTGTGGAGGTGCTGAAGGTGATGGCGCTCCGATGTATGTGGTCATTAAACACCTACCGACCGGCCTGTTTTTCCAGCAAACTGGGTACTACTCCTCCTGGGGTGACAGCAGCTGGGATAATACCTGGCATCAGGTGGAGCCGGTGCAGGTGGTGGTTACCAAATACGAGCCTGCGAAGAAGTGACCAGATGTTGGTTACAGACCGCTGCAGCTACGTCGAAGCGATCCTGACGCTTGCTGAGTACCGAGACACAGGTTTCATCAATGATGTGGAATCCGATGGGCTCGACATGTATGCGCACGAAGCTCCTGCGCGTTTGTGTTCGATTCAGCTAGCCCCCATCGTCGACAGTTCAAAACGCTTCTATTTTCCGTTCAGACACAAATCCGGTGTCAACCTCCCACTCGAAGCGATGGATGCGCTGCGCGAACTGGTGCACGGCACAGGCAGACTAGCCCACAACCAACCCTTCGACACGAAGATGCTACTGGCAGACGGTTTCGCGCTGCCTCCCTGGGTGAAAGACTCGCGTGTTGCTGCCGCAATGGCCAACGAGAATGAGAAAGCAACGAAACAGGGTAAGGCATACGCGCTGAAGAAATTGCGAGCGCAGTATTTTGGTGAAGACACGATTGCCACACAGACCGGTCTCAAAGCAGAGCTGAAGCGGCGCAAGCTCTCCACCGCCAACGGTGGCATGGAAAATCTCCACAAGCTGCCACCCGAGGTTGTGTACCAGTACGGTATCGATGACCTCACGCATGCATCTGAGCTTCACAACTTTATGTTGGAGAAACTCAAAACGTGGCGACTCGAAGAAGCATACGAACGCAAATGTCACGCAATGCTTGCTCTTATCAAGATGGAGCATCGCGGAGTATTGCTCGATATCGCAGAGGTTGACCGCCAAGAAGCGCTGCTCGCGCCGCGTATTGCAGACTTGGTTACCGAACTAAAAGCACTTCTCGGTGACATCAATCTCAATAGCTCGCAGCAGGTGGCCAAGGCTCTCGGACTACCAAAAACCGACGCGAAGTTTCTTAAGGCGATCGTCGAGGGAAATCCTCAGGGAGCAAACCCCGCGATTCGCAAGCTGTTGGAATACAGAGAAGCAAAAAAGGCTGCCAGTACGTACTTCAAACCATTCAAACAGAAGGCCGATGTAAATGGACGCTTGCACACGTCATTCAACCCAGTCGGTGCACGTACGGGACGTTACAGCAGCAGCGGCCCCAACATGCAGAACTGCAGCAAGGACCGGCAATCGTATAGTCTCAAACGCTGCTTCAAAGCTGCACCAGGCTGGTTTCTCATGGAGGCAGACTACAGCTCGCTTGAGCCACGTGTTGGCGCATATTTCACAAAGGACCCAGGGGCAATTGAAGTTTTCCAAAAAGGCCTCGACTACTACAAGCCGATCGCTGCGAAGATGTTTCGGTTGTCGGAAACCGACATTACGAAAGAACTTCGGGACAGCAGCAAGAGCACGGCGCTTGGTGTCGGGTATGGGATGGGCTCCTTCAAGCTTGCCGTAACGCAGGGCCTCAAACACCCCCGGCTCCAAGATGGGTCATACGAGTGGCACTCGGAACTTGTGTGGCATATGCCCAAAGATGGTGACCTATGTGAGGTGCCGTGCTCCGAAGTACATCCAGTGTACTGCACCTGCGAAGGGCGCAAGCTCGTCCGCTGGTTCTTTGACGCTGTTCCCAGCATGCAACCAACCATCAAGGCTGTTACCAGTACGATGCAGCGCAACGGCTACATTCGTTTCCCGCTGTCGGGCCGCGTTCGCCGTTTAGAGCGCTTCTACAATCCGGAGCGCCAACGCTGGGAAGACAACAGTCATAAGACCTGGAATTCCTTGCTTCAAGGAACCGGGGCCGACATCATGGAAGCGGCCATCATCGCAATCGATGAACAGGTACCCGAACAAGACGCACGCATGCTGATTACGGTGCACGACAGCTTGCTGTTCGAAGTCCGCGAGGGACCACAGGCTCAAGAAACCATCGAGCGCATCCTGTGGCTGATGGAGAACACCACGAAAATACCCCCGGTCCCATTGCTGGTCGAAGCCAAGATTGGCAGTTGCTGGGGTGACATGGTGAAATACAATCGTCTTGCATCAGGAATGCATGCATGCTATAGTAACTAAATGCCTAAGAAGCCAACTAAACCATCTGACCGCGTTCTCGTCATTCGTACCTGCGCAGCCAACATGGCAAGCCACCATGATCCGAAGTTCATTTGGCCAAGAGAAGGTTTTTGCGAGGCTCCGGACTGGGACCCAAGCCCGGAAATCGAGTGCGGCAATGGGTTACATGGCTTGCTGTGGGGTAATGGTGACTGGTCACTGCTCTCAAGCGCAGTTGATGCAGTGTGGATGATTGTTAGTGTTGATCCAGCGGATGGTTTGGTAGTTGGCACGTCCAAGTGTCGTTTTAAGCGCGGAGAGGTTATCTACTGCGGTGACCAGGCAGGGGCCACGACGCGGATTCTATGTGCGCCAGAGGCAATGGCGAGAGCGCAGGCAGAAGCAAAAAAGGCAAACAAGTCGTCCGGCCATGGCAGCACGGCCGCTTCGTCCGGCCATGGCAGCACGGCCGCTTCGTCCGGTAATCACAGCAAGGCCGCTTCGTCCGGCGATTACAGCAAGGCTGCTTCGTCCGGCTATGGCATTGCCATGGTCGCAGGCAACAACGGCCAAGCGAAAGCAGGAGAAAACGGTCTCATCGTACTCTCTTGGTGGGATGAACCAGCCAAGCGTTATCGTGCTTGCGTTGGCGAAGTTGGCATCGCTGGGGTCAAAGCTGACACTTGGTACAAGGTGGTTGCTGGCCAGTTGGTGGAAGCATGAAGCCTAGGGTTCGTTTTTGCTGGGAATGCAGCCGCCAGCTGTGGGGTAACAGCCACACGATAATGTATATCGATGGTGAGTATCGCGTGTTGCATAAGCTGTGTGCGCAACTGCTTGCTGATGAGGTGTGTACGTGAAGGAGGTGTGGCTAAAAGTTCCCGGTGCTGACGGCTTCTATGAGGTGTCGAACTTGGGTCGTGTACGATCCTGGATGAAGATGGGTGGCGGCTTAAGAAAGACAAGGGGCTACAGCAGAACCGAGTATCCAAGAGTCCTTCGCGGGTTTTTGGATAAAAACGGTTACTTAGTGTTTGATTTTTACGTTGGTGGTCGCCAAAGAAAAGTACGTTTAGCCAGGTGTGTCCTACAAGCTTTTGTAGGACCTCCTCCAAGCAAAAAACACGAAGCAGCGCATCTGGACGGAAATAAAAGCAACAATAAACCTACTAATCTAAAGTGGGTTACAGCACGCGAAAACGCTGCCCATAAGCTACTGCATGACACGCGACTTCGTGGTGCAACTCACGGCAGGGCTAAACTGTCTGAGGAACAAGCCTACTTCGTTATTACAACACTGAAGCAATACTCTGCTACCAAGCTACAAGAGTTGGCGGCTTCTTACGGGGTTACTGATGGTTGTATCAGAGCCATTTATAAAGGACGCTCATGGTCACACCTCGGAAACCGTTAGTCGCTCTAGATGTTGACGGTGTTTTAGCGGCGTGGTTACCTGCTGCGCTTGATGCTATTTTCGAAGTAACTGGTAAACGTTATCAGCATCAAGAAATCACGCAGGTAAACTGTTGGCTTCAACTCAAGCTTCAGCCTGAGCAGTGTCAACAGCTGTTCGCCATTATGGCGACGCCGGGTTGGTGTGAATCTCTCGAAGTGCTGCCGGATGCCGACAAGCACTACAATCAGCTCGCTGAAATTGCGGACATCATAGTTGTTACATCGCCTTGGCTCGACTCGCCGACTTGGCCCTACGAGCGCATGAAGTGGTTGTCCCGACACTTCGGTATCGGGCCGGAGAAGCTTATTCACACATCCGCCAAAGAATACGTGTCGGCCGACATTTTCATTGATGATCATCCGAAGAACGTGCGCCGCTGGCTGGAGCGCAACACTGGGCTCGGGCTGTTATACTCAGCTTCCTACAACCAATCCGCGCAAGACCTACTACGTGTGTATGGGTGGAACGATATGATCAAATGGGTGGAGAACTGGATTGCATGTCAGCCATGAAAGCACCTGAGACATTCGTCAAGCACGACGCCGACAAGGTGCGGCTTGAATTGATTCCAGCGGAAGCGGAGTGGGAGGTAGCGCGTGCGTTTACTTATGGTGCCACCAAGTATCCGGACGACAATTATCGGTTGGGTACAAACTGGCGTCGCTATGTTGGGGCCCTTCGTCGTCACCTCAATGCGTGGCAGCGGCGTGAGGACAACGACCCACAGAGTGGAATCAATCATCTTGCGCTCGTTGCGGCGAATGCAATGATGCTTCTTACGTTGCAACTGAGTGGCCGGGGGGTTGATGACCGGCCGGGGGGAGATACCAAGTGAAGACGGTATTCGTTGGGTTGATGATGTTCGTTGGTATGCACATCTGGGCAACGTATCGCTTTGTGCAGTATGAGCAGCGGCTAGCCGATGCAGTGGTCGAGGCGTCGATTGCGCGTGACTCGCGAGACCAGCTGCTTAGCAAGGGGCGATGGATTCGCACGTTTGATGCGAAGACGGGAATGTCAACGTATCGGTTTGCTGCGCGTGGAGAGCAGCGGTGATCTGGTTTGTGAGCGATCTTCATTTCGGCCACGCTGCTGTCATCGAGCACTGCAAACGCCCGTGGTGGAACGTGAAAGACATGGATGAGGCGCTCATCGAGAACTGGAACCGGGTGGTGGGTGTGAAGGACGACGTGTGGATTCTTGGTGACGTGAGCTTCCACCGCACCCCGGACACACTGACTATCCTGCGCGCGCTTCGCGGCAAGCTGTGGCTTGTACGCGGCAACCACGACAAGATGCTCGTGAAGAAAGCGGATACCAGCGTCATGTTCCAGCGTATCTGTGACATGCATACGTTGAAGGTGCCGGATGCGAGTGCCGCGGATGGCAAGAGCCAGCGCATTGTGCTGTGCCACTATGCCTTTCGCACCTGGGAAAAAAGCCACTACGGGGCATGGAATCTGCACGGCCATAGTCATGGTTCGTTACCGGCGATCGGTCGACAACTGGACGTTGGTGTGGATGCAACCGCGAAGCGTCTGCAGAACGAGTCTGATTTTCCGAACGGGCAGGACTACCGACCCGTGTCGTACGATGAGGTAAAACAGTACATGCAAACACGTGAATTTGAGAAGGTGGACCACCATGGCGAATAAGACTCTAGCTGAAAACCTTCGAGAGGTTGCGGCAACAGCTGAGCCACATAGCGCCCGTGTCGAGGCAGCTATTAAGTATGTTAAAGAAACCGCGTATAGAGCTGCTGTCGACGGGCTTTATGAAGCTAATGTATCGAAAATTATTTGTATCCTTCCTCGTCAACTTGATCGCGATTCATTAGTAGCTCGGCTAACAGCCGAAGGTCTGCTCTGTAGAATCACTCAGGAGCATCAATGGTGGATTTCTTGGGAGAAAGAGGTGTCTCCCAAGGAGACAGCAAACGAAATTGACTTTGACAATTATGAGGTTGGTAGTGGCGGCTCCTCCAGTAAGGGGAAGATTCCTGAGTGATATCAAACAACACATCAAAGGCAGTGTATCATTCATGTACTACCGCAAATGCGAGCTTTGGTAGCGCACAGATTCGGGATTCGTATTCCCCGTCCCTATCGCGGATACCGGCGAAGGGACGTTCTTGGTGACGGACAAGGCGTTGGTGCTCATGCGCTACATTCGCAAGCAACTGGAGCAGACAGGTGAGTGACCCAAAGCGCAATTATGGTTGGTATGTGTATGACAAAGAATACGCAACCTTCGACGAAGCAATCCGCGCCTTCCTCAAACCGCTGTACGAGGAAGAACGCCAACAGATTCTGGAAGCAAGCCGCCTGACGCCAGATACGTTTATCAAGGTGAAGAAATGACTGAAGATGAGGCCTGGGCGAAACGCAGAGCAAAGGACTACGCCTACAAGAAGCGCATGATGGAGAATGAGCTTGATATCAAGCAAGGCGAAGTCTGGTACTCCGTGGTCGAAAAGATGCTTGTTGCTTGGTACGACCTGAAGAAGGAAGTTGACAATCTTAGCGACCAAATAGCGGAGCTTCGAGGCTGCACCAATGATGATTGAGATGTTTGCAGTCGGTTTCGCGGTTGGTGCCTGTACGGTGGGGCTATTTGTGTGGGTATTGGAGCAGCTATGATGGACGGTATTTTTGTTCTGTGCTGTCTTGGCTGTCTTACTATTGGTGCAGGCTTCATATGGGGTCTAACCGGAGCAGGCGTAGCGCTTATGATTATTGGTTTGGTTGGACTGTGCACACTATGCCAGTGCTGGAACGACGAATGAAGATTAAAGACAAGGAAACAATCCAACTTAACTTTGATTCATTGGAAACCCTGGCAGTTTCTGTGAGACAAGCCATTTCCCGTAAGAAGACGCTAAAAGCCTCGTCTCGCTTAGATGGAGGCTGGGACGACGGAATAACAGAGGTCGTACTAGAATTTGAGCGAGAAGAGACATCTGCTGAGATGGAGCAGCGGCAAAAGCGCGATGAAGCTAGACGCATAGCGCTAGTCGCCAAGCAAGCAAGCAATCGTGCGACAGTGGCGGAACGCGTAAAACAGCTAGAAAAGCAACTAGCAGCGGCGAAAGAGTTGCTGGATAGCTCTGATATCGACTTCAGCAACTATGAGGTTGGCAGCAGCGGTTCGTCTTCACGGAAGAAGCGCTTATGAGTTGGCTCAAAGAGCAGGCATACGTAGCAGCGCGGGACACATCTCCTGATCTCAGGCATGACGAACTGAGCCATACCGAGGTTGTCAGCGCCGCGATGGAAAAGCTTGCACGCACGTTTGCAGCAAAGGTTCTGCGCGAGACGTTACAATCTGAGTACTCATCTGGGCGGGCGGTAGTTCACGCATGTTTCCCGTCCGGATACCAGGTGTCAGACTGTTTCGGCGATTGTGGAACATACGAGACCCTGGAGAAAGCTGATGAGCGAATCGAACATCTTATCCAGTGCGCAATTGAAGAAGGAGACAAGATATGAAGATAGGATTCACAGGGACGCGCGAAGGTATGACGCCAGCGCAAAAGCAGCAGTTGCACAGCATTCTACAGAGTTACCGGGGCGGTGAGTTCCATCACGGTGACTGCGTAGGCGCCGACATCGAAGCGGAGGAGATTGCGCTTGCCTGCGGCCTCACGGTGGTCGTGCACCCTCCCCTGAATCGCCAGTATCGCGCGTTCAGCAAACAACCGGCGCTGACTCCGAAGGACTACATGGTGCGCAACCGCGATATCGTGCATGCGTCGGATGTTCTGCTCGCAGCACCAAAGGAAGCCAAGGAACTGCAGCGCGGGGGTACGTGGAGCACATGGCGCTACGCGCAGCAGATGCGGAAGCCGACTACGCTAGTGTATCCGGATGGTGCGCGACTACTGAGGGGTTATGATGTTGTTGGAGCGAAGGAGCTGGGGTTGGAGTAAAGAAGTATGAGTTGTACGAAGCAGTCAATGGCTAGACACGATAGTTTGGTTGAACAGCTCCTCAAAGAGGGTGCACAAACAACTAAGTTTCGCCAAGCTGTCGTTAAGGCTGTTATAGCGCAAGAGCAGTCTGACGACTACCAGCAGACACTTAATTACTGGTGTGAGGAATGCAGTCCGGATGTTGGTACCGATGAATTTAAGCCATGCATCAACATAAAGCATGCGCTAAAGCTGGCTTTTGATGAGCTACGAGGTAGGGTACCAGACGCATATCGAATCGAGACTGCTTCAACGGGGAAGCTAATTGTCACTCTTTACGAGGTGATCGTTAGTCATTCTGTCTCACAAGAAAAGCGTGACTGCTACGCAGACTGGGCAGACTATCTTAGTTTTTATGCGGATATCGAACTACGCCTAGAGCTTGTATGGGAGACGGGGACACGGACTAGTTACAACTTATTAGAACACTACCGGATTATTGCCCTACAAAGCATGCTGGAGGATGCGCTCAGTGTTTGACGAGCAACGGTTTCGAGAGGTTCTTCGCGAAGAGATTCGGGCCGCTCTAGCTGAGCAACATCCAGCCATAAGTCCGGAAGCGTACATGACACAGGCCGAAGCAGCGAAGTATGCTAACGTAACCCCCTCCACTATACGGAAGTGGCATGCACAAGGTCTGGCTGTTCAAAAGGTGGGCCGCTCTCGTCGATACACAAAGAGCGCTCTAGACGCGTTCCTGAAAACGCCCACCACCCCGGCCACTTTCGCTGAGATGACTTGGAATAGCTAATCCTCCGCAAAATACACACTCATATTGCGGGGCGGTTTCTAGTTCCATCTCTCGACAACACTTCAAGCAATACACCACTACGAAATTGTACGTGACATCGACAGTAACACGCTGACGTACGGGAGTAGTTTGCGTACCACCAAGTGTTACGTTGCTAAGCGGAGTAGATTGTTGGAGGATTTGCTCATACGTCAAAGGCTCGGGGAAACCAGCTCTAGATGGCGCTTCGGAGCGCTCCTCATCCGTGTTCGAGTCCCGTCCACCCCGCCATTTTTCCTTTATATATCGAACACTTACAGTCTCCGTAACATCGGCGTAATACGCATCTTTGTAGGACGCTAAGAACCCGTCTGAGAGTTGAATTGTGGAAACCGCCTTGCAGAGGGTGTCCCAATCCCACTTGGTGTAGAAACTGTCGATGACATCGCGACTGGCTGTTGAGCCATGCGTCATGGCGCGCACCTGTTCCTTATCTACTTTTGCATTGCGCATGTAGGAAATGAACGAGGTTCGGAACGCGTGCTGTTTTCGTTTGTCAATATCTGAAAGCTGAGCACGTCTCAGATCTTCACGTAGACGCTTCAGCATGTGGTTACTAGATCGTTCTATTTTTGCGCGTGATGGCACTATTAAGTCGTTTGGCTTTGGTGACTCACCAAACAGCCACTTGAACCCTATCTCGCGCCAGCCACACAAGATGTGGGCAAATACTGGATGTAGGGGCTGGTCTCGATTAGCACCAGTTTTGGTTGTGCCCGTCTGATGAGTTCTGTTTGACCAGCTTTTGTTTATTGAGATCTTTGCCAGCGGTCTCGTAGTTTCGTCCAGGTCGCGCCATCGCAGAGCTGCAACCTCACCAAAACGCGCACCAAGGAAAAACAGCAGGCCATACACCACACGTCGATCCTCAGGGATCGCTGAGCACAGTAAGATCTGCTCAATCTCAGCAATCGCATAAGGAAGCGTCGGCTTTTTTACGACGGTAGGCAGCGTTCCTGACATTAGGCGCATGGGGTTTGCAGTAATCAAACCTTTTGTTTGCGCATCATCGAACATTACGCACGCGGAAGCCCAGATGCAGCGGATTGTGCCTGAAGCCAGGTCTCCGCGCTCATGGCGTTGCCGCAGGGAATCGAAGACACATTGAATATCTGTCTGCGACACTTTGGATAGGGGTAGCGAGCCTATGGTGGGGTGATTAGCCGGCGTTTTATCTGTACCGCATATATGCATCCGAATACGAGATTCATCGTCCTTAAACGAGCGTATGGTCTTTCGGCGGTGGAGAAACCACTCTTCGGCCCACTGACGCACCGTCTGTTGAATTTCGGTAGTAGCATCTAGCGCTTCGCGCCGCGTCAGCTCCGTGATGAACGCATTTGCGAGGTCGCTTTGCTCCTTTGTGAATTTTGTTGCAACCTTTTTACGTTTCCCACCCTTCTTAAAGGAAGCCCAGAGAAACCGAGAGTCTTTCCGCTCATATAAAAAAGCCATACCAAACAGTACTACAACCCAGGTGGTATTAGCACGCAGGATTTGCTGGTCGACAAAGGGGTACGCGTGGTATCCTCGGAAACCCGGGGAGGTGCGTGATGCGAAAAGTCTTGATGCTTCTGAGCTTGGTGGGGTTGACGAACTGTGGTCCGATGACTCAGGAAGA
>JACCDR012018704.1_pt1 | contig 12196 bp, 24 predicted proteins | sample 7446431 | NCBI WGS metagenome assembly JACCDR01 (sample SAMN15323443, study PRJNA562643) | freshwater metagenome | isolation source: river surface water | place: USA:Blue River Watershed | collected 2017-08-17
ACAATAGCGGGCGGATGGTGGTGGTGCGATCGCTGCCGCAAAAACCACGTGGAATGCTCTCCCTGCCCCCGCGACCCGAACCACGTCCCGGTCGACGGAGCGGAGGTAACGGCCCGTTTAAAAAAGGCCGTCGACAAAATCCTCGAGAGTGAAGCTCTTCACAACAATCAAGCCGGCCAGAACCGCGTGCTCGAAGAGGTGAAGAAGTACATTCCGGAGATCGAAAGTGCCTACGTCTGCGTCTGTTCCCTCTGCGGGAAATGGTATGAATCTAACAACAAACGGAGTGCTTATTGTGGCTGCTAAACTGACCGCTCAAGCTGTACACAACATTATGATGGATTGCTTTGGCGACGGTTTCGAGTCGATTGACGTCAAGGGAATTGTTTGTCAATTTTCCTTTAGTAAGGCCAAGCTGGAAGAACATAAGGAGGAAATTTACTCTCTCCTACTGGAACTCCCAGATGATTTCATGTCATCTAAAGGTAGCGGAGCGTCTTTCCTCATGGCCTGTCACGATAAGCACGGCAACCACTGGGGAGAACACCGGGATATGGAAGCCCTCGTTTGTCTGGGGATCGGCATCGACAGGGTTTCCTTCCTGATGCCCCGGAAGATGTGGAAACTAATGCCTGGCGGAATGCCATACCTCTTCGTTCAGGATACTCCACCCTCTAAGCAACATGGCATCGAGGTTATCAATGAAAATTCTCAGTAAATTCCACGACTACTACGATTCGGCGGCCGCCTACGGCGTTTCCGATCAGTGGTGGAAACGTCAAAACGACCAGAGTTACCGCAAGGATCCTGACCTGGAAGATATTCTGCGTCGGGCGAACTGCTGGGGTGGACTGCCGATGATTATCCTCTTCTGCGGGAACGCTTATGCCGCCATTCATCTCTCCGGCCCGGGGTATCCTCCCGAAATCTTCCTCGTGACCAAACCGGAGGACTTCGATACCTACCGCGGCATCTACCAAGCCGGCGGCCGAACTCCTATGGGGAGTCGTTGGCCGGAATTGGACGCGAAGCCGGACCGTTGGCGCAGTCACGAATCGTATGCTAACACCGGTTTCCAGGCCTTCATGGATGACGTTTCCCGTCTCGATTGTGAGAAGTACCACCGGGAGTACAACTCCCCTATTCTCCAAGTGTGCTTCCGGAGGCTCGATCGTGACATTTCCTACTTGGACATCACAGGTCGTCATCGTCGTATGGTCACCGTGCAAACGAACCCGCAGTTGAAGGATATTGGTTTCCAGAAAGTGAAGGACGCCTTCACGGCCTACCAGGAGATCGACTCCTACCTCTCAGGCGTGCTCGGTGCCACGGTCAATCCGACGATCGACGTCGCCGATGTCCACCGCTTAGAGGGCCACGGGTTCGACAAACGGACCTCTTTCCGTAATATGAAGCGATAACGGTATAAGGAACATAGAGAACAACAGGAGACTCTCTATGTTCACCTTGATCAACATTGGCTTTAACACCGTAATTCGCAACCAGGACCTCACTGTAATCGTTGCACGCCGCCCGCGTCGTAAGGGTATGTTCGCATACTACATCATGGCAGACATGACCGCCATAGATGAGCTTCTAATAGAAGAGATGGAAACGGACGACCTCACGGCACTGAAGCGTCTCTTCTCCGGCTTCTGCCCAAAACGTGAAGCCTATCAATATGCGAGCCGAATCAGCTCGGATGCGAAAGCTCTCGTCGAAGCACTCGAAGCGCTACACATCCTGAAGGAAAAACCTGTGGTGAAAGACAACGTGATCGCCGAATACGCCCTGCGTGACGGGTATACTATCAAACTCGAAGATGAGGACGGCGAGCTCTACATCAACGAGTATCAGGGTAAGATTCTCGAAGCGAAAACCAAAGTTCTAACCGTGCGTGAAGGCCGTTCCCGCATCCTCATGGCTGTTCAAAACATTGAGCGTCTGGAAAGGGTATCCTTCCAGATTATCAAATCTGCCTAAGCCCTCCGGGGCTTTTTTAAGGAGAAAACTGTGATTCAAGAATACTATCTGCATATGCTCTTCGGTGTGAACGGAGAGATGGACCAAACTACCGGCGCCGGGCGTATTGTAATCGCGACCCTAATGTCCGGATACGGTTTGGGGGCGTCGACGAAGAAGGACCTCCAGACTCGCGTCGGTTGGGCGGTGACGCCGGGTTGCTTCCTCGGTCAGAAGGAGCTCAGCCCGACGGACTACTACTGCCGCAACTACGAAGAGACCCGCTTCGCCGTCGCTCTCGTGCCGTTCCGCAAGGTTAACCGTACGATGCACTACCAGCTTGACTGGAGCATCCTAAACGGTGACTGGGACTTCTCGGCGACGTCGACGCTGTGGATCGTCCTCGCGAAGATCTACTGGGCCGGCTACCTCCTGTTCGGACGTAACGTCATCCCCGCGACCGCCCTCGAGGTCATCCGCAATCGCTTCACTACCGGCGTGAGCGGCAACTCGGAACAACGGAAGATCCTGAAGAACCACTTCATTATGCAGTTCCTGAAGAACATCGGTGCTCCTGTTCACGAGATTTCCGCTCCACACATCTTCCAGAACAGCACGGACGATTTGTCCCGTAAGGACATCTTCTTCTCTTTAGTCACGGCGATTAACGGGAATGACAACACCCCGGGGTTCTATGCGGCGTCGGCGATGATGAACGAGTTCCGCACGGGCCTGCCGCTGCGGGAGAATACTGCGTTCTTCCATCCTTACGTCGATTCCCGTGCCGGCCGCTGCCGCACGAGCTCTTTCCCGTTGATGCAGCAGTACTATTACTCATACGGCATGGGCACTCCTGCCATTCCAAACACGGCGAGCCGTATGCCTTCTCGCGGTAACGAGATCGTTCCGCTCTTCTTCTGTAACACAGAGCTCACGCCGGCCCAGGAAGCAGAGAACCGCTATGCTCCGGTTCGCGGTACCGGCTTCAACCTCCACTTCGCTGGCTATAACCACATTTCCTGGCTGACGGCGGCAGTTCTCTGGGAGTATCACCTCTTCCTCACTGGCCAACCGTTGTTCCCGATCGCAGAACTTTCGGCGATCCGTGAGAGCCAGGGGTGGACGGATAACGTTCTCATGGAGAACCTGATCTATCTGTCGCCGGCCAACAACAAAAACTGCTCGGTCGCCCAGATCGCCCGCTTCCATTTAGAGCGTCAGTTACAGGTATAAGTAAGGTACACAAAACAAAGGAGTTTATATGCAACTTACTACACATGCCGTACAATTACCGAAGGTCGTGCTCGATGCGTACCTGGATATCCTCGCTGCGAGCGTCAACCCGATCCTGCAGGAAGAGGACCTCCCGGCTAAGGTTCAACACAACCTGCTGTGGTTGGCGGCGAGGGCGACAGAGAAGTCAATTTGTACGAAGTTCATGAAGGAGCTGGAAGCGGCAGGTTTGTTCAGTAACGTTGCCTCTATCGACTTCCCGGCGTTTCAGTGGAACCGCAGCTTGAAGTTCATCTACGCCGTTGAGATGCTCGTCCCGAGTATCGTCTACAGCCTCGCCCTCGAGATGCCATCCAAGGAGCGTGACTTAACGTTCTACTTTGATTATCTCGAAGCGGTGAAAGAGATCGCAGTCGATCGATTGGTGGGAGATAACCTCGAGGGTGCAGAGGGTCCGGCTGCTCGTCGTATCGAAAAGCACATCCTCGGCTTAGCCGATGCGAACGTCCGCATGCTCGTAGGCGAGACGTCCTGTAACATCCTCCGCGTCCTGAACAACGTGCGGAACGGTTTGCAGGAAAACTTGGATACGCCGCTGGATACCGTCAGCTCGGACATGGAGTACATCATCACCTCTCCTGTCATCTCGATTTGAGTCGTGTAGATATCTACATAACTGGAAGTTCGTGAGGTTCGCCTCACGCTTCCTCCATATCTCGCACCCAGCTGGTATAAGAATAGTGTACACAAGGTCTGTATCGACAGGCTAGATTAACCCCAAGGAGTACAGCATGGCAGTAATCAAACCGGCATTCATCAATTTCTTCGGTGAGCCTATCGCCGTCATTGAAACCGAAATCGAAGTAAAAGGTAAGCTTGAACCGATTCTCGGCGTCGTGGCACGTCGTCTGGTAGAACAACTGGGCCTGGAGTGGCGTGGTCAGTACGAGAAGTTGAAGGATGACGAAGACAACCGTTACAACGCATTCGAAGCGAAAGCTGAGGCGGCAGACGGCAAAATGTACGTCTCGACCATCCTCCCGCTGACGAGCGTTAACGCGTTCCTCTTCAGCATCAACCGCAAAAACCTGCGTGATGATGACTTGGTGACAACGACCCTTGCGGACGGTACGTCATTCCAGGAAAGCAAAAAGGTAAAACTCATCCGTTATCAGGATGAATGTCAAATGGCATTACACGACTATTGGATACATGGAGCAGCTATGAACTTCCGTGCCGAACCATCTGAGCTGGAGTCTCAGAAAACCTATGACATCCTGTTGGCATCGCGTAAGCGTTACAACAACATGTTCAATAACCTGGTCGCGACTGTCGTCGACAATCAGGGCAAGCGTGGCGAAGAATTCGAAGAGGCCATCAAAGAATTCGCGAACGTTCTCGAAGGGGAAGTCCGTGAAGCGATCCGCCTGTGTCTCAACGCGAGCGAGCTGGACTTCGATAAAGGTCTGATTCGCAAGTTCGGCGAGACCGGTCTGCGTCCGATTTCCGGTATGGAAGCGATGTACATCTCCATCCTGGAGAACTGTGTCTGCGACCTGATCGGCCAGTTCCGCCGTAAAGAAATCGGCGACGGCGAAGACTACTCGGTCATCATGGCTGTCCTGCCGGAGTACTTCGCTGAGTATCTCGACAATGTCGGCAATCAGGTTCTCAATATGCGTTCGACCTTCAACCGCGGTAAAGGTCTGTTCGCTACTGCTTAATCATACGGCCCTCTTCGGAGGGCCTAAAGGATTCTCTATGCAACTTTTAATCACCCTTTGTGTGGAACAGGGCGAGTTAGTCTCTCCTCTTTTTAAGAAAGCGAAGGCCGTGAGTCTCGCTATCGAGCTCGAAGACAAGCGAGTCCAGGACGTCCGGGATTCCTCTAATGCGTGCGGCTTATGCTACCCCCTCGCGCTCTGGCTCGATGCAATTCACCTCGTGGATTCCTTCGTGGAGCCGGAAGACTTCGATGGCTTCATGCGGGAATTCTCCATGAGCATCGTGGATGGCAATACTCGCGGCTTCATCTGGGATCGCGGCCGTGAGTGCATTGAGTTCACTATGACGTATGCCAATCTGCCCCGCTATTACCCGGGCCGGGTGTACTCGCTTCCGGAATTGCAAAAGCTCGTCAAAGGCCTTACACTGTCTGAATCGTGGCAGGGCTAGTGTAGCGGATAGCACTTCGATCTTCTAAATCGACAGCCTGGGTTCGAATCCCAGGTCCTGTACCAAGGAAAACCTATGTTTCTCTCCCTCCGTATTTGGTGGCTTAAACGCCGCTTGCGTCGTCAAGTCCTCAGTTTCAACCGTGACTACGTCGATTATCGCTGTGGTAGTGCAATGATGGCTATCGTCACCGGTGGCATCTACGCCAAGCGTCAACTCGAGATCGAGAAGACTAAAGCCAAACTCCGGGCAATCGACCCTAACTTCCCGAAGGCAAAAACATGAAGAAAGAACGTAAGCGTCCGATACAGAAGGCTCTTACTTGGCCGGAAAATCTCAAGAGATCCCAAGGTATCCGTTCCCGTCGGACGACCGACAATATTATCGAACTGTGGATAGGCGAACCTGGCGAAGCTGAGAGTGAATGCTTCATGCAGATCCACGAACTCTACCTTCCCGGTGTCCTCCACACGCTGGAGAACATCTACAAGTCTCCCGTCGTTGAATCTTCGATGGTTTACGGCCGCAGGCCTTCCTGAAAAGCCCTCCCTCCGTGGTATAAGAATACTGTAAACAACCAAGGAGAATAGTATGTTTAACCAAGACCCGCACGAGAAGTTCTCTCAGGACTACGCTGATTTCAGCTACTCGGCTGCATTCCGTCAGTTCATCTCCGACAACCTAACCCTCGGCTTGATCATCCTGGCAGTCACCGGGATCGCAGCTCTCTCTAACGGCGCCAAGGGCGTACTCTCGCATCGTCGCGTGGGTACCGTCCTGCTCGTCCTCATGGTATGCCGTGCGTTCCACGCCGGCGCCACCGCTAACCGCCCGCGTATCAACATCAAAGACGTGACCCCGGAGGAAGACAATGATCCAAGCAAAGATAGCTAAAGCCTTAGACTTTGCCCGCACTCACGGGCACACCCAACATGCAAAGATCCTCGCCATCGTGCTCGGTGAAATGCAGAACTTCGCCCGCCGTATGCGTGGTGATCGGGATCTCAATGACGGCGACGCGAATGAAATCCTCAAACGCCATCTCCGCCATGCAGGCATCACCCTGCAGATGAACCCAAGCGACCCTACTGCTGAACTCGTTATCGACATCCTGAGTGACTTCCACATGGATGACGTGATGAGCGACACAGAGATTCGCGATCGTATCAAAGCTTCCGGTCTTCGGGAGCCGCGTCAAATCCTCAAACATCTCAACACCTTCGGTGGTGCAGTTGATATGTCCCGTGCGAGAACTATCGTGCGGACAGTCTACGGGGATTAACGGACCCCGCTTCGGCGGGGTTTACTTTCCAGACTCAGCTTTTAAGGTATAGGCCCATGACTCAATGTGTCTACTGCAATCGGTCTGCAGTGATTGAAAAGACCGAACGTTACACCGTCGGGGATCGCGTGCATGAGCACACCTTCTCCTACTGTGAGTGCTGCAAAGACGACTTTGTGACACCACAACAGCAAAAACTCAACGAAGAACGTCGGAGCAAACCATGAGCATCGAAACAGAAAATCTCTTGGAGTACAACAGGGGTGTAGTATTCGCTCGTGAGAACCTGCTCGGTAAGGTCTTCAAAGTAGATCTGGACGTAGCCCAGACTCTAATTGACCAAATCGAGGGTAAATACTATGGTACTCCTTCTTATGAAGCTGGTGTTCGTAGTTATTGCCATAAACTGTATGAACAGTTAGGGATAGAAACTATGAACGAACGTATTGAAACTCAACGCGAATTCGGCATCGCAGGGATGCACAAGAAGCTTCAGCGTGCCTGGGACTTCGCGAAAGAAGCCCACGCCGGCCAGAAGCGTAAGGGTGGTGAGCTGGATTACTTCGAGCATCACCTCGTTCCGGTAGCCCGTGCGATATCCGACTTCGTCACGATGCACAACCCGTCCATGGACCAAGTGATCACCGTCCGCCAGGTGAACATGGTGTGTGCGGCACTGCTGCATGACTGCAAGGAAGATTGCGGCGTGACGGAGACGACGCTCGTGCGGGAATTCGGTGAAGATGTCGCCCACTTAGTGGAGGGCGTGACGCATGAGACCGAAGGGAACCGTCAGGAGCGTGAGCTCGCGACGCGGGCGAAGTTGATGAATGCTGATTGGCGTGTTCGCCTGCTGAAATGCTTTGACATCAACCATAATGGTCAGGACTTAGCGTTGATCGATCCGGCCTTCGGTACCCTATGGTACAAAGAGAAGCTCGACTTGATCACGGCGGAAGAGGGTAAGTTCTTAGAAGGGATTCCCACGATTGTGCAGGAATCCCTGAAGACTACTATCAAGCTGGGACTTCAACTGTCCTACGCCTTAAGCGCCAAGAAGTAGTGCCCGTTCGGCCTGGCGTCTCTTAACCAGACCGGAGAGTTCCTTCCCAGCGGAGCGGGTCCAGGAGAGCATGCTGTCACCAGCCGCTCGAATGTTACCCGCCCGCATATTTCGCAGTACAGAAGAGGGATTGCCATTGCGTAAAGTAATAAGTCCATCTTTGACTCCTTTCTTGCCAGGACCTACATTGTACACAAAGGATACGAGTGCATCAAATTCATTTTGCTTAAGCGGTAAGCCTAAACCGTTGATGATGTCTTCCGCCCACTTCACGTCCGCGGCGAAGAGTGCGTTGACGTCCGCATCACTGAGGGTTTTCCCGTCAAAGGACGTGTCACCCGGTTTCACGAGGTGGCCGACACCGATGGTCGGAAAACCTTTAGCATCCGCTGCTCGGGCAATCGTCCGGCCCGTACTGTCGTCGTAGAGCTTGTTACGGCGACCTTCGAATTGTTCCATCTCGGCCCGACCGGCCGCACTGAGTTTGAACATAGTTAATACCTCCAACAGCTATTTTAAGGAAAGTTTATGACGATCATCGCTACCAGTTGGTCAGACTTCGGGCCCGCTCTTGATGAAATGCCGAAGCGTTTGAAGTGGAAGGAACAGAGGGCTTGGATTTACCGGAATTTACTCCGCCGTAAGAACCAACGCTTCTCCTCCTTTGAAATCGGTGAGAACGAGCTCGTGTGCAAACGGGCGTCGGACATGATCCGTACCGGCCGGATCGAAATCCTCGGCGGCGACTTTCCGTGGTCTACCTACCGGCTACACCCTAAACGTACGATCCCGAAGCTACCCTTCCGTTACTCTCTGATCCTGTTGGAGTCCAAATGAAATACATTTTGCTCGCTTCCCTCATCGGTTTCTTCTCCTGGCCTTACTATCATCGCATGCGTACGTTCGGCTGGGATTACGTGAAGAGCTACGCTGTCGGCTTGATTCCGGCCACCTTCCTCTCCCTCGGCATTCTGCAGATTGTCCTGGCTGCCGATGCAGGCACCTTGAAGGGATATCCTCACTACCCAGATCTCTTAACTAAGCTCACGTTTATTGCCATTGCGGCGTTCCTTACTGTGCTCCTGGCTTGGCTAACCTTTACTGCAAAAACCGTAGAAGATGTCCTCGAAAGGTCTAGCGATGTACCTATCGGAGATTGTATTCTCATCCTCATTCTCTCTATGGCGCAAGCGGCTCTCGTATCCAACCTCTTCATCCAGGCACTCCTATGAGGCTGCTCAGCTACTGTATCAACATCTCCCTTTTCAAACTCTTGGTGGCATATGCTTAAACACGACTTAATCGAACTGGCTTCCCGTGAAGAGAAGATTGAGTTCATCCTGCAAGAATTAGCGTGCAATCCTGACGTTGCCGGCACCGATCGTATAGGTACGGCCGCGACGTTCTTCAGCCACATGCACAACATCCGCTTCTCCGTTAAAGAGTGGGAAGAAGAAATCTGGCCGAAGTATCTCGAAGCGAAGAACGGTCCGATCGTGGAGCCAAAAGCACTATGAAGCTGCTCCGGTGGAAGTCGGCGAGGATCGTGCAGCATGCGTGGTCCCGTCTGTATTGCAACTTTTACGGGCATCACTACAAACCGTACTATACTGAATGGGGCAACAAAGTTCAGTATGAATGCTGCTGTTGCGGGGAGTTGACACCGTGGATGCATAAACGTGAACACCGCGAATTTATTCGCACCGTGATCCCTTCTTGGGGAGATCGTGGATCCGACTCACAGGGGTACCGAAAGATGGGTAAACTCGACATACCACCCAAAGAGAGAACGATCGAGGAGCCTGAAGGTGGCTGGGAGGATGGGACCTACCTGGTCCGCATAGCGTTAAAACGGGATAAACCCATCCATAACGCTATCCTCCATGCACCGTTCATAGGTGAGGGCGGTATCCGTAATGAGACCGTTTGGGTACCGAACGGGGAGCGAGAGTACCGCGTGCGGGATCTTCACTACCTGGAAGTGGTTCGCCGATCGGATGAATTGTCGGAGTTTCTATGAGCGGGCCGCTGTTCGTGGCCTTAGCAGTGTGTGGGACGTTGTTCCTCAGCTGGAACTGGGATATGGGGCGGACTTGGAAGAGTTACGCACTGGGTTTCGCTCGAGTCCTAGCCCTGTATGTCGTCCTTTTCATTATCCACCTCGTACTGTACTTTGAGGTCGTTCTCAAATGGTTGGTATTTTGACCGCCGTGATCTTCGGTTGGGTGATTGGCGGGAGTTGTATTTGGAAGATTTGTAGAGGGTTCGATCCGACCCTCTGGTTCACAACCGCGATGGTGACGCTGAGTGGTTGTGTCAGTTATTTATTGGTGCAATAATGTCAGCTATCACGCTTTCCCTGATTAGTATCGGTACGATGATGTTCTCGTTCGGTATTTTGCTGTATCTGGTAGGCCACAAGAAGTTCAAAGGGTTCGATGCCGTAGTCCTCACTATCGCCGCCGTTCTCTTCTTCTCGACAGCCGCGAGCTCGGTCACCCTCGGTGCATACGGGTATAACACACTTCGTAATGGAGGTCATAATGGGGCAGGACTCTCTCTTTCTCGGGATTGATCCGGGTTGGAAGAACCTCGGATGGGGTATCACGGATGTTAATGGTAAGTACGTTGACTCCGGGACGCTGAATCCGAGTGAATACGGGATTGGCGAGACACCCCTCGCTCTTCTCGAGGAGATCGAGCAGTATCAGAATTACATCAAGGGTGCTTCTATGGAGCGCTATGTGGTGTATCAGGGTAAGTACAATCCCGATTCTGAGCACATCCTTCTCGTCACCGGATCACTGCAGTACATGATCAAGGGTGACCTCGAAGCTCCGCTCTCGATGTACAAGGCGATCGATTGGAAGACCCCGATCTCCAAGCACATCTACCTGACTACCGGTCAGGAAAACCCGTCGGATCGTCTCGATAAGGTGTTCTCCATGTTCGCCGGTGAGATCCTCACGGGGCATAAGTTCAAGGTCGACCACGAAGCAGACGCATGCTGCCTCTCCTGGCTCGCCAGTCAACGCTGGGCGCACGATCAGCGTCGCAAGTAAGCTACCCTACGTCCTACCCTCAGAACCGCTCAGAGAGGCTTCTAGACGCTCTCTGGGCACACTGTGATTTATCCTTAATAAGGAAACCAAAATGAAGACTCAAGAAGAAATCTTTGAAGTAATCCTTGCTGATCAAGCAGTTACCGACATCGTCCTGGAAGCTTCCCGTCTGAATGTCAAAGAGGGTGACGACCTTCAGCCGCTGTTCCCGCTGTACTTCCGTCTCTGTGCCGCACTTTCAGAGTGCATCACGCGTCTCGACCTGTCCGGTGAACATGCTCCTGATAAAGCGGAAGGTGCCGCCGTCTATATCCCTTACATCACGATCGGTATGCCGGCGTTCTCCGACTACATGGTCACACACTGGAGTGCTGCCTATATGAAGCAGCAGGGGATCGACAAGATGTTCTTCAATGAAGAGGCGGAGAAGCAAGTCCTGGCCGGTGAGAGCGGCGATGCTAACTACCTGCACGGCGTCCTCCTCCTTGACGTCCTTGGTAGGACTATCGTTCAACTCGCCGGTACGAGCTTGATGATGGCCGCCGCCGTGAACTTACAGGACGTGATCAGCGATCAACTCATTCCCGATGAGAAGGTTCACTGATGCAAGACATCTACGTTATTCTCAAACCGGTCTTCGACTCTGAGACGATGCAAGCGGCGATCCGTCAGGCCGGCCTCACCCGTCAGGCACACCTCGCAGGCGGCCTGCGTAATGAGCAACCCTCTGCGAAATGGGCGCTCTCGGCGATCCGGGCACAGCACGACTTCATGAGTGCACTCTGCCAGGCTTTCACAGAGGCGGATGTCCCCGTGGAAGTTACCGATTCCCTCGGCTATCACTCGATGATGTTCTTCGGCGTTAACCCGCGGCTCTTCGAAATCGCCTGTCTCGCCGTCTCGGGCGAAGAGGAGTACTCACTGGATACTCTGAAGTCACTCCTGAAGGACCGTGTGGACATCGATGAGATCGTTCGCGGGGATGCTGATCCCCTTGATACACTGATGTGGTTGAGCCACATGGGTCAGAATTTCGCAAGCTATCTCGCCGCTTGTCGGCAATAAACGAAGAGGGGAAACCCTCTTTTTCGCCCCAAGTTACGTGAAAAGTTACACAGAAAGCCTGTTCCCATGCGGGTTTCCGAGGATTCAAACGTTGTAACCTTTCAAACGTCACCCTAAGACCCTTATAGGGGTATAGGTACCCTTTATATATTACGAATGCCTTTTTCTAAAAATAGTTATATACAGAGACCTTAAAGGCCTATAGGGCTGTGGTTAGGTGGGTTCGTACGGTTACAACGTTTGCCGTCCGTGCTATCGCTAACGCAGTAGGAAAATTCCCGTAACCTCCTATCCTGGAACTGTGGTATACTTCTCAATAATGTTCGATCCACAGGTATAACTACTGTGTAACCC
>JACCDR012479969.1_pt1 | contig 12196 bp, 18 predicted proteins | sample 7446431 | NCBI WGS metagenome assembly JACCDR01 (sample SAMN15323443, study PRJNA562643) | freshwater metagenome | isolation source: river surface water | place: USA:Blue River Watershed | collected 2017-08-17
GCCGACCTCTGGAAAACCTACACCGAACTCCGCAAGGCCGGATTCAAAGACGGCGACAAAGGTGCCGCCGCCAACGCCTTCTACAAAGCCAACCGCGCAGCCATGGACGACGGCGCGGTCGTCGGATGGGACCACGGCTACTCCGAAAAGAAGGGCGAAATCTCCGCCATCCAGGCTGCCTACAACATCATCGCCGACGACGGCGAGGCCGTCTTCTGGGCCGAGTGCCAGAACCAGCCCATCGAGCGCGTCGCCACCCAGTACGAACTCACCGCCGACACCATCCTCTCCCGCCTCACCGGCATCCCCCGCCTGATTTCTCCGCCCGGCACGGCCCACATCATCGCCGCTGCCGACGTCAACTTTGTCGGCCTCAACCACGTCATCCTCACCGGCCGCCCCGACCACGCCGCGCACGTCGCCCACTACGGCAAACACCCCGAAAACGACGTCCTCATCGACCGCAAAGCCCCCCGCGGCCTCACCGACGCCCAAGCCATCGCCAACGCCATCGGCCAGCTCGCCGTAAAACTCAACGACACCATCCTCCAACTCGACGGTAAGCCCCGCTACATCGACGCCCTTTTCATCGACTGCGGCTACATGCGCTCCACCGTCCTCAAAGCCATCTCCGCCATCCGCCTCCCCATGAAAATCTACGCCGTCCGCGGCACCGCCTCCTCCCGCTTCAAGATCAAAAAAGACGCCATCAAATCCGGCACCGAATGGCAGGTCATCGACTTCCCCGAGGGCCGCGTCTTCGAAATTAACTCCGATTATTGGCGCGAACAGTCCCAGCGCGCATTCCTCCTCAGCCCAGGCACACCCGGCTCCATCTCCCTCTACGGCGACACCCCCGAACCCCACCGCCGCCTCGCCGCCGAAATCGCAGGCGAAAAGCTACTCGACAAAACCGTCTCCGCCGCAGGAAACACGTTCTATAAATGGACGCTCACCCCCGGCACCCCGAACGACCTCGGCGACGCCACCACCTACGCCTTCGCAGCTCTCAACCTCGCCGGAGCCGACACCCGCAACGCCGAAACAGCCTGGCGTCAACCCGCCCCACCCGAAAACCCCGCCCAGCCACACCACCTCGGCCCCGCCAACAACCGCACCCGCAAACCCACCCGCACCCCATCCGTCCACATGCAAGACTGATTTTTCAATGACTGGAACCCACCGCACCTGATTTCTCCAACCATTGGAAAGGAAAAAAACATGGCCTCGTCCGACCGCAACCTCACAGTCACAATTCATAACGACGCACCAGCCGCTGCGCGTAGTTTGTACTCGGCAATCTGCTCGTTCAGAAAACTTCTGCTCGCAATATACCGCAGCCGCTACGGATGGAGACGCTTCTTCATGCTCGAGTGGTGGCGGCTGCTCATCCTCGTCCGCCTCGGATTTCCAACCACTGGAACCCACCGAACCCAACACTTCCAACCACTGGAGAACCCATGAAAAACAAACCCAAGCGCAGCACCTCTCCCGCATCTTCCAAAATGCACGTCCCAGACGTCCCCTACGAATCCTTTGCCCGATCAGTCTCCTCGGCGCTCTCCATCGACCCCAGCGAGTTCAAACGCGCAAGCGCCCGATCCTCCAAGCACCTGTCCCGCATGCTCGCCAACCCCAAAACAAAAAAACGCCTCCGCACCTGATTTCTCCAACCTCTGAAAATCCAGACCATCCCGTCCATCCCGTCAAAAAAAACCAAACACTGAAAGAACCATGAACACACCAAATCACGCAAACGTTAAGCCTGATCCATGCGAGAAGTGCAACGTGGCTCCGGTTTTAGTCTATCCGCGCAAGAAATACCCTTGGCTGGCAAAATACGAGTGCCCATCATGTCACGTTTCCGCTGAGTTTCCATGCTACTGCGGACAAGGCTACACAGCCGGGTTTGCTGCCCAGATATGGAATAAAAAATTCGGACTGAAAAGCAGGCTTGTTTTTGGAATCACCCCAATCCTGCCCTGCGTCGGCTTCCCCGAAGGCCGCATCCGCATCCGCCAGACAAACAAATCATTCACCGTTGCCCACGTTCGCCTTTCGGGCGGCGGCATCCGAAGCTTTTACGTCCGCGAAATCGCAGGCCAATGGCACCCCGGCCCCGAGATTAAACGCCGAATTCCAACCACTGGAACCCCAAGCACCCAACACTTCCACCCACTGGAGAAACCAACTGAATGAAAAAATGCAGCGTCGAAATACACGAAACAAAGACCAAGTGCGGCCAGCCCGCACCATGGACGCACCCGCGCTACAAGGGCGGATTCTGCGAGCACCACAAAAAAACCTTTGAGCAGTTTTTCTCAAAGGGCTGGGTGAAAACACCCGACAAAAAATCCCGTTGATCCCGTCCATCCCGTCAAAAAAAAGGAACCAACACCATGATTGAAATACCAAAAGCGAAATTTACATTCGGCCAGCGCGTCGTCTGCAAATGGCACGAAGCAGAAGCTGGCGAATCCATCGGGTTCATCACCGGAATTGATTTTGACCACCGCCGCGACACTTCTCCGCTCTACACTATAACCGAAGAAAACGGCGCGCAGACCGATTTCATAGATGAGCCGATGCTGCGCGAATGGAATCCTGAACTTCCACCCACTGGAACCCCCCGCACCTGATTTCTCCAACCACTAAAAATCCAGACCATCCCGTCCATCCCGTCAAAAAAATCAGCCGATGAAACCCAACCAGACCCGCGACCTCATCTTCTCCATCCTCTACCACCACCACCGCCACCTCAAACCCGACCAGCTCCGCTTCCTCGAATCCTGCTACACCTTCACCCAGACCCCCGCCCGGCCCCGCCAGCTCTCCCGCTCGATCACCTGGCACATCACCGACGAAACCCGCCGCCTCCCCACCGCGCGCCAGCGCAAGCTCGACGCCATTGTCGAAGACCTCCGCCGCCGCGGCCTCTCCATCAAACCAGCCCCCAAAGTCTGACCGCTACCGTGCGCTTACCGTGCGCGCATCCGATCGCGGCCGCAAACGTCGCCGCGGGCGCATGAAGACGGGCTGAAACGCGCATTTCCATCCCCGGCGCGTTTTACGTGGCTTCCGCTAATATGCCATGAGCTACGACGCCCGACAGACCCGCATCAACGAGATCCGCCAGGACCTTTCCAACGTCCGACAAGCCAAACGCGACCTCATCGCCGGCGGCCAGAGCGTATCCGTCGCCGGCGGCGTCAGCGTCTCCCGCGCCAACCTCGCCGATCTCAACCGAGAGGAGAACCGCCTCATCGCCCAACTCAACGCCATCGTCGGCTCCAACACCATCCCCTCCACCGTCCCCGACTTCTCCGGCACCCCGCTCCCATAGGTCTGCACATGATCGAACTCAAACTCTCTTGCCTTTGCGGATGCAGCGTCGAATTCAAAGTCGACGGCGAATCTACTGTGGCCTCGGGTAAATTTTACGAAGCCAGCGCCATCGTCTCCAGATTTGAACAGCAGCACCGTTTTTGTGTGCCTGAAAAACTGAATCTGCGTTTGGACGAGAATCCAAAGCCGGGTTCATCGGTGCCATCTGGTGAGCAAGTTTCATGAACATCTTCCAGCTTCCCGCGCAGCTCCTCCCCGACGCGCACCCCGAACTCCCGCGCGCGGCCCTCTTCAAACGTCCCCCCGGCTACGGCCCCGGCTGCATGAGCGTCGAAGAAGCCGAGTTCATCTATTCCCTCGTCCGCCTCGTCAAACCCAACCACGCACTGGAAACCGGCTGCGAGGGCGGGCTCACCACCGTCGCCATCGCGCGGGCGCTGCAAGACAACGGATTCGGCGACGTTGAGACCGTCGAACTCGATGTGAACTGGTACATGGCGACGGGCGAAATCCTCACCCGTCTCGGCGGGTTCGAACCCGTCCACCTTACGCTCGCCAACAGCCTCGACTTCATCCGCGATTATGACGGCAGGGCGTTCGACTTCGCCCTGCTCGACTCCTCCATCCCCACCCGCCTCCTCGAATTCGACGCGCTCATGCAGCGCAACCTCCTCGCGCCCGGCGCATGGGTCGCACTCCACGACACCAACCCAGCCCACCCGATGCGCGGCGGCGCCGAACTCTTCCCCGACTTCGTCGCCCGCCAGCCCTACGCCTCCCGGGTCCGCTTCCTCGAACTCCCCAGCCCCCGCGGCCTCCTCATCGCAAGGATCGACCCATGATCTCTAAAACTTCTGCTCCTTCTGCGCCTTCTGTGGTCAAATCTTCCGGCAAACGCCTCCCCCGCCTCGACGTCCTCCGCAAGCAAAACGAACGCCTGCGCCTCACGCTCGAAAACCAGAAGCTCGCCGGCGTCGTGAACTACGGCATGCAGCGTTATGACGTGCTCAAATCCTCCCAGCGCACCAAGCGTCGCCAGCCGTTCATCGAAAACGAATCCGAGGACCGTCTCTTCGCCGCGTTCGACCGCATGCGCGGAATCGCACTTTGCCGCGACCTCGTCCGCAACTTCACCAGCGCCCGGGCCGCGCTCAACCAGTTCCGCATCAACGTCGTCGGCACCGGCCCCAAGCTCCGCCTGCACGTCCACCGCCCCGACAAGCCTGACGACCTCGACACCGAACTCAACGAACAGGTCAGCGACTGGTTCAATTCCTACTATGCGCGCGACTGCGATTTCCGCGGCGACCTTCATCTCGCCGAGCAATGCTCCAACCTCATCGAAGGCGTGAAGCGCGAAGGCGGACAGCTCCCCGTGTTCGACGACAACCTCATCGAAGACACCGGCAAGCTCCTCTGGTACGAAGCCGACCAGCTCGTCGAGATCAGCGACATTGCGGCCAGCGGCTCACCGTGGGCCGCGTATGAGAACGAACAGGGCGTCATCTTCGACGTGTACGGCCGCGAACTCGCCTACGCCTGCACCCGCAAGCATGGCCGCTCCGTCGTCCCCTTCGCCGAGGCCACGATCTTCCCCCGAACCGTCGCGCGCTACATCCGCCACCTCTGGCGCTTCAACCAAAAAGTTCCGATCGCGGAGATGCTCAGCGTGGCCGCAGACCTGCAGGATCTTTACGAGATGCGCGGCTCCGAAATGCAGACCGCCAAACGCCTCTCGCAAGAAGCCGGCGTCGTCTACTCCGATAGCGTCAAACCCGACGTCGAGCTCCACAACCAGAACAACGACACCGGCAAAATGACCGAGCAGGCGCTGCCGAAATACGAACGGCTCGAAGCGCTCACCGGCGGCCGCTTCGAATACCTCGACAAAACCGACAAATTCGAGCCCATCCAATTCGATCGCCCAGGCGTCAACTTTGCCACCGCGTTCGACTTCATCCTCCGCAGCGCGGGCAGCGCGCTCGGCCTCTCGAAGACCTACACCACGCTCAACACCGAGGCCTCCTACACCGCCTTCCGCGGCGATCTCCTTCTTTCGTGGGCGCAGTTCCAGGTGGACCAGAAGTTTCTCGAGCGCAAGTTCTGCGACTGGGTAGCCGTCAAGGCCATCACGTGGGGCATCCGCACCGGCACGCTCCGCCCCGTCCGCGACTTGCCCGAAGGGTGGGAGCATGACATCAGCTGGAAATGGCCCACCCAGCCCGCGGTCGATCCCCTCAAAGAAGCACAGGCCGCCGTCGTCCGCATGGCCAACCTGCTCAGCACCCTCGGCGATGAGGTCGGCCCCGACTTTAAAAAGAACATCCTCGCCGCGCGCGACATCATCAACTCCGCCGGCGACGACGTCCCGCTCCTCTTCTTCGAAGGCAAAGCAGGCGGCGCAAAACCCACGCCCCAAGCCGAAGAAATCGAAGATTCAAACGGCGACGACGACACCGAAGAAGATGACGAGGTCGAGCAATAGAACGCCCCCCGTTTTACACCGCTTCCGTAGTTATGTAATCCCAAAAAACAGGAACCAACCACATGAAGAAAATCCTCTCCGCCGTATTCGCCGCCCTCTTCACATTCGCGCTGCTGGTCAGCTTCGCTCCGGCCCCCGCACAGGCCGCGATCGACAACACGCAATTCAGCGGTTCGATTCCATCCACGAACGCCACCACGCTCGGCCCGTACCATCTGCGCGGCACACTCTACAGCGTCCAGATCATCGCACCAGCGGGCGCAACCGGCACCGTCGCACTCACGCAGGGCGGCGCCACCGTCTTCTCGAAGTCGGCCATCACGGCCGGGACAAACACCTATTTCCCCCGCGGGCAGGTGCAAACCTCCGACGGCAGCGTGACGAACAGCACGACCGTACTGGACCGCCTCGCGCTATGGAGCCCGCTAAGCGTCACCATCACCAAAACAGACCTCGCCACCAATACCTGGTCTGTTCAGGTCATCTACGACCGCTAAGCGCAGCTCCACACCACTCCACAACACCAAGCGCACCACATGGCCAACAAACTCCAGATCCGCGGCGTGATCGTCGGTTCAGAATTTGACAGCGCGTGGGCGCAGTCCTACATCGACAAGGGCATCATCACGCCCGAGTCCCGTTTCCGTTCCGCGCTCAACGCCGCCGACCCGAAGCAGCCGCTCGACGTGTACATCAACTCGCCCGGCGGCTCCGTGTTTGCCGGAAACCAGATGGCCAACGACCTGCTCGAATGGAAGCGCACCACCGGCCAGAAGGTGAACGTGACGATTGGCGCGATGGCTGCCAGCATGGGCGCCGTGCTCCCCGTTCAGGCTGCCGACACCGTCGCGGCCTATCCGAACAGCAAGATCATGTTTCACGGCGCCAGCTCCGGCACCTATGGCGGCGAAGGCGCCATGAAGGATTCCGCCGAACTGCTCGGCAAGATCAACACCGACATCAAGACCGCCCTTGTTTCCCGCTACAAAGCCGACCCCGACGAAGTCGCGCAGTGGTTAGAAGAGGGCCGCGAAAAGTGGCTGACTGCCGACGAAGCCAAAAAGCTTGGCATGGTCAACACCATCCTCGACGGATCCGCCGAACCGCTCAAAGCCAGCGCCGCAGATGTGAAAGCACTCGGCGCGAAAGGCATCGGCATCTCCGCCATCGTCGGCCTCGTCGAGATTGAGCCCGAACCCTCTACCGCGCCCGAGGCCCAGAACAATGAAAAAACTCCTGCCCCCGCTGGAGAACTTGCAACTCCCGAGGCTTCTGCGGCCGGTGGAACCTCTGTTGAACACGCGCCTACGGCTCCAGACGGCTATGAGCAGCAGCTCCAGAACCGCGAAAACATCATCGCCGAACTCCGCAGCCAGCTCTCCAGCATCACCGCAGAGAACGCCGGCCTGAAATCGCAGGTCGAAGCCCTGCGCCTGGACCTCGTCGGCGAACAGAACAAGTTCAAAGCCTCCGAATCCACCGTCGCCAACCTCAAACAGCGCCTCGAAAAAATGTTCGGCGGCATCAAATACGAAGCCGAAAACACCGGCACGGACGACTGGCCCACCCTCGTCAAAAACCTCGGCTACACCAAAGCCCGCCAGCTCTACCCCGACCGCTTCAAAAAACTCACCAACGCACGACCTCTTTCAAAATAAGGAATACGAACATGGCCGACCTCTACACAATCGAATCCGAAAACCGCACCGATCTTCTGCCCGTTGCAGAAGCCGTCAACCCTCCCGAGGGATACATCGGCGGCAAGCTGCTCCCCACGCAGAAGGTCACGCAACCAAGCGGCACCGTGTATTACGCCACGGTCACAGCTGACGGCACGGCGGCCACCAACCGCAGCGCAGGCAGCGCGCCCACAGGCACTCGCATCGCTCAGAGCAGCACCACGTTCAGCGCTGGCGAAATCATCGACCGCGGTCTCATCGCAGCCAATCAGGTCGAGATCATGGGAGGCATCGCCAATGCCGACAAGATGGGTGCCACGTTCGCGGTGCGCTCGGTCATGAAGAAAAAGGAGCAGAACGTCTGCGCGGCCATGCTGGGCGTGGCGGCCTCGGCTACTTTCGATGCGGCCAAGATCCAGACGCAGCTCCAGACCGCGAAGCAGGCGATCCGCCGCTACTCGGGCAAGATTGCGCTCTACGGCGCTACCGAAACCATCACCCGCATGGTGCAGCAGATCATCGGCGAAACCAAAACCAACCCGCTTTTTGCGCGGCTGGTGACGGGCGGAGGCCCGATGGAAGCGGCCAAAGGTCTCAGCATGGAAGCCTACATTGAGGGGCTCAAGATGTACCTCGGCGTCGACGAAGTCCTGCTCGGCGACGACGACATCTGGGGCGCTGGCTCGTATGACGGGCTTTTCGGTGTCACGAAGCTGCCGGACGCACTGACGGACTTCTCGTTCATGATGAAGCCGGAACTGGGCCGCTACTTCCAGTACATCCCCGACGGCGGCCAGCAGTACCGCATCGAAACGCTCGGCGACAAAGACGACAAGGACAACAAGTACGACGCGATCATCAACGCTCAGGAGAAAATCCTGAACAGTGGCGCGATCTACAACTTCTCCGGCGTCGCCGCGTAGTCAATCAAATCTCATCGAAGCCCCCTTCCGATGAACTCCACCGGCCAGAAGCCTCAAAACTTCTGGCCGGTGCTTTTTTAAGGTCCGCCCATGCTCACCCCCGCCATCATGGCCAAGCTCACCGCCGGCGCGCTCGCCGCGCAGCCGTTCAAATCGGTGCTCTACATCGACGGCATCCGCCACGAAGGCACACGCGGCACCGCCTCCAGCGCGCGCCAGTACCGCCCCGAAGGCTTCGGCCCCAACTACCGCCAGACATGGATCGGCCCCGCCTCCGGCTTCAACCTCGCCAACCTTCCAAAGATTGGAAAAACCGTGACCGTCGATTCCCAACCTCTGGAAATCTCCGCCATCCCTGAAGTGAGCGCCTGCGGCACCCTCCTCCGCATCGACCTCCGCACACCCGGCGCAACAGGCTGATCATGCGCTTCGAACTCACAGCCGAATCGCAGGCGCGGTTCAAACGCGGCCTCGCCGCCACCGCCCAGCGGCTGAACAAGTCATCCCTCGACCTCCTCCGCCAGACCGCCGTGTACTACGCACAAGCCGCGCGCAAGCGGACGCCCGGGCCGTGGTACGGCTCGCTCCTGAAGACGCTGCGCTTTCGCCCTGCCACTGCCATCCCGAACAAAGAGGTCGGCAAGTTCATCGAGAAAGGAAAGCCCTTTCCGCGCTTCCTCGTCGAGGTGTGGATCGGCCGCAGCGATGCCAAGGCGCCGAAAGGTTTCCCCGTCGCTTCTGAAAAATCCCCGCTGCGCGTCATCAAATACCGCGGCGCGGCGCAGCTTTCGTGGTCGTCCATGCTCAAGAAGCTGTTCAAATCCGACCTCCCCCCCGCCACCGGCGCCAACTTCGCCAACGTCCTCGCCAACGGTGCAAGCGTCCAGCAAGGTTTCCAAGGCGCCTTTCGCCCGATCATCACCACCGAGAACCGCCTCGGCTACATCGCGCGCCTCCGCCCCGGCATCGTCGGCGAATCGCTCCTCGCCGCGCAGAACCGTTTCGCCAACGCCTACATCCGCAAGATCGGCAAAGACATCGAGGCGGAGTTCAACAAGTGACCGCCAAGCTCGTCACCGTCGAAACCCTCGCGCACCACCGCGAAAACCTCACGCTCGCCGGCCAGCTGCTCGCGTTCACGAACGGCTGCTTCGACCTCTTCCACGCGGGCCACCTCGCCAGCCTGCAATTCGCCCGTTCGCAAGCCGACGCGCTCGCCGTCGCGGTCAACTCCGACCGCAGCATCCGCAACCTCAAAGGCCCCACCCGCCCCATCATCCCGCTCGAACAGCGCGTCGAGATCCTCTGCGGCCTCGCCTGCGTGGACTACGTCGTCACCTTCGACACCGACACCCCGCTCCACATCATCCGGCAAGTCCTCCCCGACGTGCTCGTCAAGGGCGAGGAATACCGCTTCAACCCCGTGGCCGGTGCCTCCGAAGTCATCGCCGCCGGTGGCCGCGTCGAATTCTTCCGCCGTCCGCACGGCAGCCCATCCACCACCGACATCATCGAACGGATCAAAAAATGCGTCGCGTCACCTGCGAAGTAGGGACCACCACCGCCCCGAACGGCCTCCGCCTGCAGCAGGGCGTTTCCTATGTCTGCCCCGATGGAGTCGCGATGGAGTGGTTCCGAGCCGCACCCGACGGCGTTCGCATCTCCTCGATCCGCTCCTGGGAGCGGCCCTACTTCGGCCACGACCTCAACTGCCGCAGCCTCTGGGTTTCCCGCGGCGCGGGCTTCGGCGACCAGCTCGTCATGTCCGGCGTCCTCCGCGAACTCAAACGCCGCTGGCCCGATGCCACCATCGACTTCGCCACCGCCTCCGGAGCCGACGTCCTGTTCAGCGTCACGGATCCCGACAGCGAAGCCGCTGGCCTCTTCCGTTTCTCCCCCCAGCTTCTCCCGTTTGCCGAATGGCGCAGCTACGATTTCCACCGCATCGTCGAGGAGATCATCGAACTCGACCGCGAGCCCGACCAGACCGGCATATGGGAAACCCACTTCCGCTTCTTCGGCATCGACCCCGCCACCGTCGCCCCCGAAGCTATGCGCCCCGTCAACATCGTCACCACCAGCGCGCGCGCGATGGCGCAAGCCTTCATCTCCAGCACTCCATCACCCCAGCGCCCCATCCTCCTCGTCCAGTTGGCCGCCACCTCGCCCATCCGCAGCCTCAGCCCCCAGCGCGTCCACGACCTGCTCGCCGCATTGGTTCAGGCGTTCCCCCGCCACAACATCGTCGCCGTGGGCGGCGCGGCCCAGCGCAACATTCCGCTGCCCGACGGCGTCGTCCCCTGCATCGGCGAATATCCCCGCGTCATGGTCGGCCTCGTCGGCGCCGCTTCCGCGATCGTTGCGCCCGATTCGTGCATCAACCACATCTCCGCGGGCCTCGGCTCCAACTCCCCGCCCGTCGTCAGCCTCTGGAGCAGCTTCGATCCCGCCCGGCGCGTCGCCACCTATCCGAACCAGCATCCGATCTACAACCGCCTCCCTTGCTCTCCGTGCTTCATGCACGAACACACCGACCCGCCCCTCGGCTGCCCGCTCTATCGCGGCCACTGCCGCGGCCTCGACGCCATCACCAACGACCAGATCATCGAAACCCTCAAGGAAGTCATCCCATGAGCGAATCCATCGCCCACAAATGCGAATCCGCCCTGCTCGCCCTGTTCGCAGCCGACACCGCCATCAAAAGCATCGGCCCGGACCTCCGCCACGGCAACGACCAAACCCAACCCCGCGCGGCTCACGCCCTGATCGTCCAGTGTGTTCCGGCTGAGAACGCAAACTTCGCCGAGACCGGCGGCGGCGCATGGTTCCGCGTCCGCGCCAACATCACCGCCGGTGGCTGGCCCCAGCGCGACGAGTCCGGCGAGCGCGTCGACGCACTCTATAGCCGCGTTGAAACCATGCTCTTCGCCATCACCCGCACCCAGCTCAACGCCCTGCTCGTCGGCGATCTGTCCGGCATCTCCGTCGACGGCATCGTCCACGAAGCCCCGGACGAGATCAACGAACATGAAGCCATCGGCCGAAACTACGCGCTCACCCTGCACGGACATACGACGTAAGACCTCACGCCAAGGCGCAAAGGCGCAAAAGTGATGACATGGGTGGATGGCTTCCAAGTCCGGGGTGTTGGGATGTATGCGAGCGATGCGGAGGCGAGTTTCCAATAGGCATTCTGGATCGCTGGCATCTTGTCCAGGATGACACCGGAAACACGCGGCAGCTTTGTTCAATGTGTGCGGTGAAGGTGCGGGAGCAGCTTGCCGTTCTCGCGGAAGCAATGGCTTTCAAATCGAAACCACCTTAGCGCCTCTGCGTCTTTGCGTGAAAAACTAGAGTACGTGCGTTTTACACCGCTTCCGTATCGGTAGAACCCCACAGGTGAAAACATGCCTCTCTCATTCGGTGTCACAAGCGTAGATTCAACAGCCGCCTCCTACGGCGTCTTCCAGCAGTACCAGGAAAACGACTCCGCTCAGGTAGCCGAAGCTCGGCAGGAAAATGGGAAGATGGTGGACATGAAAGCCTACTCCGCCGAGAAGCAGACGCAAGTCCAGTTTCTCGTCAACGGTTCGCTCCCCACCATCGGCGCCACCGCCACCATCAACAGCCGCCTCGGCCTCGTCGTCGAGCGCAGCGTCACCGAAGCCATCACCAACTACAAGACCGGGCAGGTGACGCTCCGCAGTGCGGACGCCGCGACGCTCCAGGCGCTGACATAAGGGGCCGCAACATGGGCGACGCAC
>JACCDR010331072.1_pt1 | contig 12194 bp, 6 predicted proteins | sample 7446431 | NCBI WGS metagenome assembly JACCDR01 (sample SAMN15323443, study PRJNA562643) | freshwater metagenome | isolation source: river surface water | place: USA:Blue River Watershed | collected 2017-08-17
GAGCCGCTTCGCGCCGAAGCAACTGATCGTGGCGCATGCGGCGCTGTCCGATCCCGCGCTCGGCCGGCTGCAGCATGACCAAAAGATCGCGCGCGCCGGCTTCGGGCTGGCCAGCGCCGGCGAGACCAACACCGACCTGAAGCTCGGCCGCTGGCAGATGCGGCGTGACGCGAACGGCCGCTACCGCGTCAGCCTGCCTGCGCGCGACTTCACGCTCGAGCTGTCGATGACGCCGACACAGCCGCTGCTGCTGCAGGGCGCGCAGGGTTACTCGCGCAAGGGACCACGGCCCGAACAAGCCAGCCACTACTACAGCGAGCCGCAGCTGCAGGTCGCCGGCACGCTCGTCCGCCAGGGCAAGTCGCAAAAAATCAGCGGCAGTGCGTGGCTGGATCACGAATGGTCGAGCACGGTGCTGGACCCGCGGGCGGTCGGCTGGGACTGGGTCGGCGCGAACCTCGACGATGGCAGCGCGCTGATGGCCTTCCGCATCCGCCGTGCCGATGGCGGCACACTGTGGCAGCATGCGATGCTGCGCGACCGCCATGGCCGGCAGCGGCAGTTCGGCGGCGACGCCGTGCGCTTCGCGCCGCTGCGGCATTGGAAGTCGCCGCGCACGAATGCCAGCTATCCGGTACAACTCGAGCTGCAGGTCGGCGCCGAGCGCTGGCGGCTGACGCCGCTGCAGGACGACCAGGAGCTCGACTCGCGCCAGTCGACCGGCGCGGTCTACTGGGAAGGCGCGGTGACGCTCGAGCGCGACGGCCGGCGCGCCGGGCGCGGCTATCTGGAACTGACCGGCTACCTGAAAGCGCTGAAACTATGAAAATCCTGACCGAGCGCCCGAAGGCGCAAAGCGGACTGAAAACGCTGGCCGGCCTGCTGCCCTTCCTCGCGCCGTATCGCGCGCGCATTGGGCTGGCCGGCATCGCGCTGCTGGTCGCCGCCTCGACTACGCTGGCCATACCGTACGGCTTCCGCAACCTGATCGACCTCGGCTTCACCACCGCAGGCAGCGCGCAGGCCTCTCAGGTGAACCTGTATTTCATCGCACTGTTTGCGCTCGCCTGCGTGCTGGCGGTCGCCACCGCCGCGCGCTTCTATCTGGTGTCCTGGCTGGGCGAGCGCGTCACCGCCGACCTGCGCAGCGCGGTCTACGCGCATGTGCTCAGGCAAAGCCCGCAGTTCTTCGAAACCACGCAGACCGGCGAGGTGCTGTCGCGGCTGACCACCGATACCACGCTGATCCAGACCGTGGTCGGCACCAGCATCTCGATGGCGCTGCGCAATCTGCTGCTGCTCGCCGGCGGCCTCGGAATGATGTTCTTCACCAGCCTGACGCTGTCGGCGATCATCCTCGTGATGCTGGTCGCGATCATCGTGCCCATCGTGGTCGTCGGCCGCCGCGTGCGCCGGCTGTCGCGCGCATCGCAGGACCGGATCGCCGATGCGTCCGGCCTCGCCGGCGAAAAGCTGAACGCGATCGCGGTCGTGCAGGCGCATGCGCACGAGCGGCGCGAGGCAACCCGCTTCGCCGATGCGGTCGAACGCGCATTCGGCACCGCGATCGAGCGCATCCGCGCGCGCTCGATGCTGACGGTGATGGCCATCCTGCTGGTGTTCGCCGCGATCGTGTTCGTGCTGTGGCTGGGCGCGCATGCGGTGCTTGAAGGACGCATGAGCGCAGGACAGCTGGCGCAATTCATCCTGTACGCGGTGATCGTCGCCGGCGCGATCGGCGCGTTGTCTGAAGTGATCGGCGATGCGCAGCGCGCGGCCGGCGCGAGCGAACGCCTGCTGGAACTGCTGGCTGCGCAGTCGCCGATTGCGTCGCCGGCGCAGCCGCTGGCGTTGCCCGAGCGTGCCGCTGCCGGCGCTTCGCTGCGCATCGAGCATCTGTCGTTCGCCTATCCTTCACGCCCCGGCACGGCTGCGCTGTCCGACCTGTCGCTGCAGGTGGCGCCGGGCGAGACGGTAGCCATCGTCGGGCCTTCCGGCGCCGGCAAGACCACGCTGTTCCAGCTGCTGCTGCGCTTCTACGATCCGGCCGCCGGCCGCATTTCGCTCGATGGCGTGGACCTGCGCGAACTCGCGCTGGACGATTTGCGCCATGCGATCGGCATCGTGCCGCAGGACACCGTGGTGTTTTCCGCCGACGCGATGGAAAACATCCGTTACGGCCGCCCCGACGCCAGCGATGCCGAGGTGATCGCCGCGGCGAAGCTGGCGGCCGCGCACGAGTTCATCGAACGCCTGCCGGAAGGCTATCGCTCCTTCCTCGGCGAACGCGGCGTACGCCTGTCCGGCGGACAGCGGCAGCGGATCGCGATTGCGCGCGCGCTGCTGAAAAACCCGCCGCTGCTGCTGCTCGACGAGGCCACCAGCGCGCTCGACGCCGAGTCCGAAAGGCTGGTGCAGCGAGCGCTGGAGGCAGCGATGGTCGGTCGGACCACGCTGGTGATCGCGCACCGGCTGGCCACCGTGCAGCGCGCGACGCGCATCATCGTGATGGAACATGGAAGGATCGTGGAGACCGGAACGCATGCGGCGCTGGTGGCCGCCGGCGGCTTGTATGCGAGCCTCGCGGCGCTGCAGTTCGAGACGCAGCGCTGACGCGCTCCGGCGTCAGTTCAGCGCGCGCAGCTGTTCGTAGATGAGTCGCTGCAGTTCATAGAAATCATCGGCGTCACCCAGCGTTTCGCGGCCGATGTCGATGCCCATCTCGAAAATCTCGCGCGCGTCCTCGTGCTCGCCCAGCGTCACGTAACACTCGGCCATGCGGAAAGCGGCCGGCATGAAGTTCGGGTCCAGCGCCAGCAGCATCGAATAGAAAGTCGCCGCCAGCAGCGAATCGCCGAGCAGTTGCAGGATCATGCCGGCCATGAACATGAAGCGCTGGTCGAGCGGGCGGTTGACCGACAGGTACAGCGCCAGCGGCAGCGCCTCTTCATAGCGCGCCTCGCCGAACAACCGGTATGCCTCGGCGTATACGAGCCCGACCTCGTCGTCCGGCCAGGCGTCGACCTGCGCCTTCTGCAGGCCCGCACCGAATTTCCGCTGAACCTGCAGCACCTTGTCCGGCGCGTCGCTGAAGCTGGCGTTGACGAGGGCGACGATCTCGCGCACGTCGTCCTCGACGGCGGCGGCATGGAAGGGCTTCACGGTAGCCACGCGCTCATTCCGATGCATCGGCTGCGGCGGCGATGTTCGTCAACACCGCGACACAGGCAGCACGCTGCGGCGCCGACAGCGCGCTGCCCTGCCCGCCCTGCTGCGGCTGGTTCAGCCGCTCGAGCAAGGCCTTGTGCTGCCCGCTGAAAAATGCCTGCCGGCGTTCGGCGGCCGGACTCCTGTCCTGTGCTGCGGGTGCCGAAGGCATGGCCGGCGCGGATGAAGGCGGCGCCAGCGGCGTCAGTTCGACCGGCGCCATCATGAAAGCGGACTGCGGCCGGGCGCCATCGCCGGCCTGCGCTTGCACCCGGGTCGCGGCGATCGGCGATGGCGGTTTGATCTTGATGTTCATGAGCTCGCCCTGTCATACCGTGGAGAAGGAGGGTGAAGGCGCGCAACCCGCCTTCCTAATGAAGGTGGAGCCGCCGGCGCCGAAGTTCCGCGAACGACCGTGCCATTCCCGGCCCGCGTCCCGGAAGCGGGGCGCGGGTTAAAATGCGGTGTCCCACGGAATCCTGACCATGCGCCAATACCTAGACTTCATGCGCCATGTCTTCGAGCATGGCACCGAAAAGACCGACCGCACCGGCACCGGCACGCGCTCCGTCTTCGGCTACCAGATGCGCTTCGACCTGCAGGAAGGCTTCCCTATGGTCACCACCAAGAAGCTGCACCTGAAATCCATCGTCCATGAGCTGATCTGGTTCCTGCAGGGCTCGACGAACATCGCTTACCTGAAGGACAACGGCGTGACCATCTGGGACGAATGGGCCGATGCCGAGGGCAATCTCGGCCCGGTCTATGGTTACCAGTGGCGTTCGTGGCCGGCGCCGAATGGCGAGCACATCGATCAGATCGCGCAGCTGGTCGCGCAGATCAAGTCCAACCCGGACTCGCGCCGGCTGATCGTGTCGGCCTGGAACGTGTCGGACATCCCGCGGATGAAGCTGCCGCCGTGCCACGCTTTCTTCCAGTTCTATGTTGCCGACGGCAAGCTGTCCTGCCAGCTGTACCAGCGCAGCGCCGATATCTTCCTCGGCGTGCCGTTCAACATTGCGTCATACGCGCTGCTGACCCATATGGTGGCCGAGCAGACCGGGCTCGATGTCGGTGATTTCGTCTGGACGGGCGGCGACTGCCACATCTATTCGAATCACGTCGAGCAGGTGAAGGAGCAGTTGTCGCGCGAACCGCTGCCGCTGCCAAAGCTTACGCTCAAGCGCAAGCCGGACTCGATCTTCGACTACCGCTATGAGGACATCGAGGTCGTCGGCTACCAGTCGCATCCGGCCATCAAGGCCCCTGTGGCGGTCTGAGCAGCGGCATCGGCAGTTGCAGCGGCAGGTTGCCGACCGCATCGGCCGGCACCGGCCGGCTGAAATAAAAGCCCTGCACGATGTCGCAGCCCAGCGCATCCAGCGCGACCAGCTGCTCGTCGGTCTCCACGCCTTCGGCGACCACTTCAAGCCCGAGGTTGTGGGCAAGCTGAATGATCGAGGTCGCTATCGCGGCATCCTTGTCCGATGTGGTCAGGTTGCGAATGAATTGCCGGTCGATCTTCAATGCATCCAGCGGAAACTGCTTCAGATAGGCAAGCGATGAATAGCCGGTGCCGAAATCGTCGACCGACAGCCTCAGTCCCATCTTCTTGAGCACGCCGAGCACCGACGCAGCGCATTCGGTGTTCGTCATCAGCATGCTCTCGGTCAGCTCGAGCTCGATCTGGCCGGGCGGCAGACCGGTCTGCTCAAGTATCCGCTGTATGGTCTGCACGAGGAACTTGTCGGCGAACTGCCGCGCCGACAGGTTCAGCGCAATCGTGCAGTCCGGCGGCAACATTCCGGACCAGGCCTTGCGCTGCGTGCAGCCGGCGGCGATCACCCACTGGCCGGCGCGCACCATCAGCCCGGTGTCCTCCAGGATGGGCACGAAGATCGACGGGGGTATGTCGCTGCCACCGTGGTTCCAGCGCAGCAGCGCCTCGAGGCCCACCAGCCGGCCGGTAGCGAGGTCGAACTGCGGCTGGTAGTGGAGCGCCAGCGCTTCCTTCTCGACCGCCACGCGCAGACCCTGCTCGAGCAGCAGCGCGCCATGGCCGCGTGCATTCATCTCCGGCAGGTAGTCGACATGCATGTTGCGCCCGTCCCGCTTGGCCTGGTACATCGCCACGTCGGCCGTGCGCATCAGCGACTCGATATCCTCGCCGCAACCGGGGAAGGTGCTGATCCCGATGCTGGCGCTGACGACCACGTCGATATCCTCGCGCAGCGCAAAAGGCTGGCGCAGCGCATTCAGGATTTTCTTCGCGACGGCAGCCGCATCCTCCGGGAACGCGAGGTCGCCCAGCACGATGGTGAATTCGTCGCCGCCCAGCCGCGCGACGATGTCATAGGTGCGCACCTGTTCCTTCAGGCGGCGCGCGACGGCGCGCAGCAGCAGGTCGCCGATCCCATGCCCGAGGTTGTCGTTGATGCGCTTGAAGTGGTCGAGGTCGATGAACAACAGCGCCACATGGCTGCCGCTGCGCCGCGCCTGCTCGATCGCCGCATGCAGCGCCGCCTTGAATGCATTGCGGTTGCCCAGTCCGGTGAGGAAATCGGTGACGGTCTGCTGCCTCAGTTCTTCCTCGAGCGCCCGGCGTTCGGTGATGTCCTGGAACACGATGACCTCGCCATCGACGCTGCCGGCGAGCGGAGAGCGGCAATAGGACGCGAGGAAACGCGAGCCGTCGGCGCGCAGGAAATGTGCCTCGTCAGACGCGCCCGTTCGCCGCAATTCCGTCCACGGCGAACGCTCCTCCGCGCCGTCGGCCATGGACGCCGGCAGCAGGAAATGCGAAAAGCGACGCCCTATCACATCGTCCGCGCGGCTCGCCAGCATGACCAGCGCGGCCGGATTGACGAACTTGACGATGCCGGCCTCGTCGACGCCGATCACGCCCTCGCCGGCCGCATTCAGCATCGATTCGTAATACGCCTTGGTGTTTTCCAGCCGCAGGTAAGCCTGCTGTAGCCGGCGACGCGCGAGATCCAGTTCAAGGAACAGCGCGACCTTGCTTTGCAGGACCACGGAGTTCACCGGCTTCATGATGTAGTCGATCGCACCAGCCTGGTAGCCACGGATGGCCGCCGCCTCGTCGCGCTCGATCGCGGTGATGAAAATGATCGGTATGCCGCGCGTCTTGCGGTTGCCGCGCATCAGCCGCGCAACTTCGTAGCCGTTCATCCCCGGCATCTGCACATCCAGCAGGACCAGCGACACCTCATGCGACAGCAGCAGCTGCAGCGCCTGCTCGCCGCTGGTCGCGCTGAGCAGCTCGCGCACGCCATCGTCGAGCAACGCCTCAAGGCTGGCAAGGTTCTCCGGCCGGTCGTCCACCAGCAGAAGGGTCTGCCGGCGCTCGAGTTCGGGCGGACGCCTGACCGGGGAATTCATGGCCTGCTCCTTTCCTTTGCCAGCCACTTGTGCAGCATGCGGACCAGTTCATCCGTTGCCACCGGCTTGGGCAGGTAGTCATCGGCGCCGGCGGCGAGGCATTTCTCGCGATCGCCGCGCATCGCGTGCGCGGTCACGGCAATCACGGGTGGCAACGCCTGCCGCTTCTGCTTCAGTTCAAGCATCGCCTGATAGCCGTCCAGCACCGGCATCATCATGTCCATCAGGATCAGGTCGACTGGCGGATCGTTGTCGACGATCTCGATCGCCTGTTGCCCGTTCAACGCGACCTCGACTTCAAAGCCGAGGTTCTCAAGCAGGCTGACCATCGCATAGATGTTCCTCACGTCGTCATCCACCAGCAGCAGGCGCTTGCCCGCGAACTGCGGCACTTGCGGCGCCAGCGCCGGCGACAGTTCCGGGGCCGCGCCGGCCGGTGGCGTCGCCAGCTGCAGCCGCACCGCGTCCAGCAACCGATGCTCGTCATCGGCCGACTTGCCGAGCACCAGCACGCGCCATTGCCGCAGGCGCTGCTGGTCGGCGTCGGACAGTGTGCGCGCCGTGTTCAGGATCAGGTTCGCGCCACCGGCCAGCTGCTCTTCGCGCAGGGTCGCGATCAGCTCGACGCCGGAACGATCCGGCAGCAACATGTCGACCACGATGCAGGCATAGGATTGCTGCCGGCACGACGCGATCGCCTCCTGCGCGCTGCCCGCCACCGTCACCTGGTAGCCGCGCTCGCGGATCAGGACCGCATAGTGCCGCGCCTCGACCGGGTTGTCCTCCACCAGCAGGACGTGCGCGCCGGCCGGCGGCTCGACCGGCGCCGGCAGCTGACCGGTGTCGTCCGCCTCGCCGAGCGGAAGCCACAGCGTGAACGTGCTGCCGTCGCCGGGCCGACTGTCGAGCCGGATTTCGCCGCCGAGCAGCTGCGCGAGCGAACGGGAGATTGACAGGCCCAGGCCGGTGCCGCCGAAGCGCCGGCTGGTCGAGCCGTCCACCTGCCGGAATGCATCGAAGATGACGTCATGCTTGTCCTGCGGGATGCCGATGCCGGTATCCGTCACCGCAATGCCCAGCCGCGCCTCGTCGCCCGTGCCCTGCCCGACAACGCGGATGCCTATCCTGCCTTCGCTGGTGAATTTCAGCGCATTGGAAAACAGGTTGCGGACAATCTGAAAAATCCGCTGATGGTCGCTGCAGAAACTGGCTGGCGCGCCGTCATCGAGGGCAACGTCGAATTGCAGGCGCTTCGCCTCGGCCATCGGGCGGAAGCTGCGTTCCATGCTTTCGCAGAATTCGCGCAGCGAGATGGCCTCGAGCATGACTGTCATCCGGCCGGCCTCGATCTTCGACAGGTCGAGGATGTCATTGATCAGCGCCAGCAGATCACTGCCCGAACGGTGGATGATGTCCGCGTGGGTCACCTGCTTCTGCGTCAGGTTGCCCAGCGGGTTGGCCTTCAGCTGCTCGGAGAGGATCAGGATGCTGTTGAGCGGCGTGCGCAGCTCGTGCGACATGTTTGCAAGGAATTCGGACTTGTAGCGGCTGGCCGCAGCGATCTGCTGCGTCTGTTCACGGAAACGTTCCTCGACCGCCTTGCGCTCGCGGATGTCGATGATGGACGACAGCACCAGCATGCCGTCTTCGGTATGGATGGGATTGAGGCCGATCTCGATCGGGATTTCCTGTCCGTCGCGGGTCTGCGCGTACAGGTCGCGCCCGGCGCCCATTGCGCGGGTGCTCGGCTGCGTCATGAAATGCTCGCGCAACGTCGGATGTTTCGAGCGGAAGCTCCGCGGTATCAGCATCTCGATCTGCTGCCCCAGCAACTCCTCGCGCGTGTAGCGGAACAACTTCTCCGCTTCCTTGTTGACCAGCTCGATCTGGCCTTGCGCATTGGTGACGATGATGGCGTTCGGCGATGCTTCCACCACCAGGCGGAAGCGGTCCTCGCTCAGCTTGCGGGACCCGCTGTCGCCTGCGGCGCTCTGGCCCGATCGGGATTTCGCAGACATGGGTCGCCTCCTCAATCGAGGCGAGTCATTCTATGCCTGCGCGGGTACCCGGGCAAGACGGCGCGGGTACTGATCCCGCACGGAAAAACCGGCATGCCTGCACGCATGCCGGTTGGCGAAGCTCCGCTGCAGCGCAGCGGAGCTTCGCGCTCAGAGGACGAAGTCGCCGGACGTCAGCGTGACAATGCCGTTCAGCGTGATCACCATGTCGGCCGTCGTGTCGCCGGTATTATCCATGCGCACGATCGTGTTGCTGCCGCTGGTGGACCAGCTGACGCTGTAGGCCACCGTGGACGCTGTGTTGCCGGCCCAGCCGAAAGCCTGGTTGCCTGCAAATTTGTTGGTGTCGCGCGCATCGATGGCCGACAGGTCGATGGCGTCGGTACCGTGCGCGAAATCGGTGATGATGTCCGACGCAGATGCCAGACTGTCGCTGGTCTGCAGGTAGGCAAAGACATCCGCGGTGCTGCCGCCGGTGAGGCGATCGGCGCCGCTGCCCCCGATCAGCCGGTCCGAACCGCCGCCGCCGAGCAGCCAGTCGCCGCCGCTGCCGCCGGCCAGCGTGTCCTTGCCGCCGTCGCCGTACAGGTAGTCATTGCCGCCATTGCCCTGCAGGCTGTCATTGGTCGCGATGCCGTACAGGAAATCATGACCGGCGCCGCCCTGCCCGAAGCCGGAGTACACGGCAATCGTCTGGCCGTCTTCGTTGGTGATGCCGGCAATCAGGTTGCCGTGCGCCGCCGCGCCGCGGCCCTGCATCGGGTTGATGTTGTCAGTCGCATCCAGCGTATTGGCCACCACCGCGGCCGAGCTGCCGGACATCACCGTGTTCTCCTTGCCGAGGGTCAGCAGCGTGGCGCGGCCATAAGTCCAGTCGCCGGCATCGTTCTGGTCGGCAAACACGTCGTCGGTACCGCCGGTGGCCGCGAGATAGTGGTCATAGCTGCGCGCAAACACGGTATCAGTCGGCGCCGCGAGGCTGGCGTTGAACTGCGCGTTCTGCAGCAACTGCGCAGCGACATCGGCAGGCAGTGTCAGGTCGGCGCCGAGCTGGGCGCCGCCGAACCAGGCCGACGACAGATCGGGCAGGCTGAACGGGCTGACCGCACCCAGCGGGTGCGGTGCATTGGCCGTGACCACCCCGGTCAGCACGGTCTGCGCGCCCTGCGGATCGACCAGCCCGGTGAGCGGCGCGCCGTTGGCCGCGAAGAAGTCGATCGATACCGCGCCCTCGGCGAGGTTGACCGCGACCGGCGCGGCCACCGAACTGCCGAGCTGCCATCCGCTGTCCTGGTAGGTGCCGGAGAGCAGCAGCGCGCCACTGCTGCTGTAGGTCTGCCAGATGCCGAGGCCCGTGGCGTTCGGCTCGTACAGGACCAGCGAGCCGTTCGCCTGTATCGCCGTGCCGGCCAGCGCGGCACCGGTGGCGCTGCTGGTCAGGCCGGTCAGGTTGCCGAGATCCAGTACGGACAGACGGCCGCTGCCGTTGGCCACTTCGAGGTTCACGTTCGCAAGGTCGGCAGCCGACACCGCGGACGACGCGAAGTTGAACAATTCGATGCGCGCGACGCCGGTCACCACCTTGTCCGGCAGCGCACCGTTGTTGGTGTTGATGGTCACCGTGGCAGCACCGGCGTTCACTGAAATTTCATTGATGAAGAGCTTGTTGCCCAGCGCTACAGGCTGCGGCTGCACGTTGATACTCACCTGCGCCAGCGCGCTGTTGGCATCACCATCGCTGGCGCGGTAGGTGAAGCTGTCCGGCCCGGTGTAGCCATTGGCGGCGGTGTAAGTGAAACTGCCGTTGGCATTCAGTGTCAGCGTGCCATGCGACGGCCCGGTCCCCAGCACGGCCGACAGCGGCTCGACATCGGGATCACTGTCATTGGCCAGCACGCCGGCGGCGGCCGTCACCGTCAGCGGCTGGCCCTGCGTGACCGTATAGCTGTCGGCCAGCGCTTGCGGTGCGTCGTTCACGCCGTTGACGGTGATGGTCAGCAAGGCCAGATCGGTCGCGCCGTGGCTGTCGGCGAGGGTGTAGGTGAAGATGTCTTCCTCCGACTCGCCGGCGTCGAGCCCGATGCTGGCGGCGGCGTTGGCCTCGTAGGTGGCGCTGCCGTTGTCATCGATCAGCAGCCTGCCCCACTGGCCTGCGATGATGGCAATGCCGGTTTCGGGTACGACTTGCGGCGCGCCCGCGAACGCAACCGCGGCCACGCGCAGCGGGTCGCCGTCGGGATCCTGATCGTTGGCAAGCACCGCCATGCTGCCGACCGCGCCACCGGCATTGACCGTTGCCGCGTCGTTGGCGGCGTCCGGCCCATCGTTGATGCCTTCGATGTCGATCGCGTGCGTGGTAGTGGCAAACAGACCCTGTGAATCCGTGATCTCATAGGTGAAGATCTCGTGGCCGGTTTCGTCCTGCGCCAGCGCGATCGCGGCCTGCGTATCCTGCAGATAGCTGAAGCTGCCGTCGCTGTTCAGGCTCAGGCTGCCATAGGTACCCTGCACGACCCGCGGGGTGCCGACGACAACGGGATTGTCAATGCCGTCCGTGCCCACGCCGCTGATGCGCAGACTGTCGCCGTCCGGATCGCTGTCGTTGTCCAGCAGGCCGGTGGCTGCAGGGACGCTCAGCAGCGCGCCCTGCATGATCATATAGCCGTCGGCCAGCGCCTGCGGCGCATCGTTCTGGCCGGTGACGAGAATGGCCAGGGTGGCGATATCGGTCGCGCCGTGGCTGTCATCAACGGTATAGGTAAAGACATCTTCCTCCACGTCGCCGCCGCCGAGTCCGATGGCAGCGCCCGTGTCCGCCTCGTAGGTCCATTCGCCGCTGTCCGCAATCAGCAGCCTGCCCCACTGGCCGTCCACGATGGTGACCCCGGCTTCGGGCACCCCTTGCGGCGCCCCCGTGGAGGCGACGGTGGCCACGCGCAGCATGTCGCCGTCGGGATCGGTGTCGTTGGCGAGGACATTCATGCCGCCGACGACGTTACCGGCATTCACATAGGCTTCGTCACTGAAGGCGTGCGGCCCGTCGTTCTGGCCGCCGACCTCGATCGTGAACGTCGCTATGGACACCAGCCCGTGCGAATCGGCGACCTGATAGGTGAAGACCTCGTAGCCGGGTTCATTCTGCGCCAGCGCGATCGCAGCCTGCGTGTTCTGCAGGTAGCTGAAGCTGCCGTTGCTGTTCAGGGTCAGGTTGCCGTAGGTGCCCTGCAGCACACCCGGCGAACCGACGCCGACCACCACATTCGTGCCGCCCTTGCCGGCGCCGACGATGTGCAGGCTGTCGCCGTCCGGGTCGCTGTCGTTGTCGAGCAGGCCTGCAGCAGTGGGCACGATCAGCGGCATGTCCTGCACGATGCCGTAACTGTCGTCGACGGCGTCCGGTGCGTCGTTGACGCCGGTGACCAGGATCTGAATGACGCCCGGCGTCTCGGCGCCATGATTGTCCCGGGCCACATACTGGAAGATGTCAAAATCGGTGGCCGATTCTGCAAGCCGGGTCGCATTGTCGGCGCTGTACGACCAGGCGCCGTCTGCGGTGATCGCTAGCGTCCC
>JACCDR010548841.1_pt1 | contig 12193 bp, 9 predicted proteins | sample 7446431 | NCBI WGS metagenome assembly JACCDR01 (sample SAMN15323443, study PRJNA562643) | freshwater metagenome | isolation source: river surface water | place: USA:Blue River Watershed | collected 2017-08-17
CCGCTCAGGTTCACCTGCGGCAAATAGTCGTCTCGCCACCCCAGTTCAACCAAGGTGCGTTCAATGACAAGCTGCTCGGTCTGGGCTTCGTTGAGCGTGCTGTGGGCCGTCAGCCCCGTAAAAATGCCGCGAAGTTGGCGTTCAAAGGCGGCGAATGCAGCGTCGGTGAGCGCGCGGTACGGTTCGGTGTCACGGATGCCGTGCTGCAAGAAGTCTTGTGTGAACAGTTGTCCCTGCATGGTCCGCCTGCCGTTTGTGTCAACAGCAGTTTAAGGGGCTGGTCGCGCAGTCACGGCGGCTGGCGCCTGATCCACAGCCAGGGCACACCGCAGGGAGCCGCGCTCTTTCAGCCGCCTGCCCCGCCTCCCTCGGCCAGGCACTACGGGCTGGAACTGCGGGCACACCCGCCCCGATTGCAGTGGCAGGTGCACAGCGGTGCTTTTTTTGCAGGCGCTGTTGCCGATCGACTTGGCGCCGTGTGGGGGCTGCCGGGGCGGGTGGGCCGGCCCCGGCTTTTGGTCGCTCAGTGCGCCGCTTGCTCAAACGGCAGCTTCAGCTGCGCCAGGTCTTTCTTGGTTTCCACCAGCACCAGCGGGCCCACGTCTTCCACCACCTGGCGGCGCGGTTCACGCGGCACGTGCACCGGTCGCGGCTCGGCCGCCATGGCGGCTTGCACCGCAGCCACGCGGCTGCTGTCGCTTTGCACCCATTGCAGCCCGGCGTCGGTGGCCAGCAGTGTCAGGCTGTGCGTGGGCAGCACATAGGGTTCCAACCGTGCGGCCGGGGCCGCTGCTGCAGGGGGCGCGATGTGGATCGCCTGCTCGGCCACCGGCGGCGCGGGCATGCGCGGTGTTGCGGGCTCGTGAACCGGCCGCGCCTGCGCGGTGGGCGCCCAGCCCGCAGCGGTGGCGCCATTGGGTGCGGGTTCTGCACTTTCGGGTTCGGCTTGAACCGCCACCGCCCCGGTTGCTGCGGCAGCAACACCGGCTGCCGCCAGTGCAGCCGCCCCAGCGGCCAGCGCGCCGTTGCCGGCCGTGGGGCTGCCGCCCACTTCGGCAGCCACCACGCCGCCGGCAAAGCCGGCGCTGGCGCTGTCGGTGGCGTCATCGCCGCCATCACGGGGCAGGTCGTCGCGGTCGCCACGGCCGCGGCCCCGGCGTCGGCCGCGTTCGCTGCGTTCGCCACGGTCGTTTCGGTCACCGGTACGTTCCGCGCCGCGTTCACCGGCAACGCCGGCGTCATCAGCACCGGCCAGGGCCGGCGTGGTGTCGGCCGCTCGCGGGTCAGTGTCTTCGACGTCGACCAGCAGGCTGGTTTGCTCGGGGCCGCTGCCTTCGGCGCGGCCGTCGCCACGGTCGCGGCCGCCACGGCGGCGCCGGCGGCGGCCGTCACCGGTGTCGGTGCCCGGCTGGGTGTCAATGGCTTCCAGCAGCGGCTGTGTGTCGGCAAAGCCCAGTGCGGCGGCGGGTGCTGCAGCTTCGTCGCTGCGGGCCGGCCGCTCGCTGCGCTCGGGGCGCGGGGGGCGGCGGCCGTCGTTGCGGGTGTCGTTGCGGCCGTCATTGCGACCTTCGCCGCGTGCACCCTCGGCTTTTTCACCACGGCCGTTGCGCTCTTCAGCCGACACCGTGCTGCCCTCGGCCGCCAGCGGCGCGTCGGCGCGCGGGCCACGGCTGCGACCTTCGCCACGCGCGTCACCGCGGCCGTCCACCCGGGCTTCGCGGTTGCCGTCCTTGCCATCACGGTCGCGGCGGGCGCCGCCCCGTCCGCCCCGTTCGCCCCGACGGCCGTCACGGCCGCCGTCACGGCTGCCCTCACGGCCGCCCGGCTTGGCCACCGGGGCCACGGCGGCGCCGGCTGCTGCTGCTGCTGCGGGGGCCACTGCGGGTGTAACGGTGGCGGCGGGGCTGGTGCTGGAAGCGGCCGGTACCAGCGGCGCCAGCCCAAAGAGGCGCTTCACAAAACCGAAAAAGCCCGTGCCCGCAGGCGACACGGCAGGCGCGGGCATATGGGCAGGCGCCGCCACTGGCGCAGGTGCTGCGACGGCAACGGCAACCGGAGCCGGGGCGGGCACCGGGGCCGGCGGCGGTGGTGCGGGCTGGTCGGGCAGCACGCCCTTGCTCACCGGCTCTTGTTTGGCTTTGCCTTTTTCGCGCCGCGTGATGCCCACCTCGTCGTCGGGCTCTTCCACCATGCTGTAGCTGGCATGCAGGCCTTCCAGGCGCGGGTCGTCGTGGCGCAGGCGCTCGAGCTTGTAGTTCGGCGTTTCCAGGTGCTTGTTGGGCACCAGCAGCACGGTCACACGCTGCTTCAGTTCGATCTTGGTGATCTCGGTGCGCTTTTCGTTCAGCAAGAAGCTGGTCACTTCCACCGGCACCTGCACGTGCACGGCGGCGGTGTTTTCCTTCATCGACTCTTCTTGCACCATGCGCAAGATCTGCAGCGCGCTGCTTTCGGTGTCGCGGATGTGGCCGGTGCCGTTGCAGCGCGGGCAGGTGATGTGGTTGCCTTCTGAAAGCGCCGGGCGCAGGCGCTGCCGGCTCATCTCCAGCAGGCCGAACTTGCTGATGGTGCTGAACTGCACCCGCGCACGGTCAAAACGCAGGCCGTCGCGCAAACGGGTTTCCACTTCGCGGCGGTTTTTGCTTTCTTCCATGTCGATGAAGTCGACCACGATCAGCCCGCCCAGGTCGCGCAGCCGCATCTGGCGCGCAATCTCGTCGGCCGCTTCCAGGTTGGTGCGGGTGGCGGTCTCTTCGATGTCGCTGCCGCGCGTGGCGCGGGCGCTGTTCACGTCCACGCTGACCAGCGCTTCGGTGTGGTCGATGACGATGGCGCCGCCGCTGGGCAGGTTGACGGTGCGGCTGAACGCGGTTTCGATCTGGTGTTCGATCTGGAAGCGGCTGAACAGCGGCGCGTCGTCGCGGTAGCGCTTCACGCGCCCGGCCGTTTCCGGCATCACGTGGTTCATGAACTGCTGGGCCTGATCGAAGATGTCGTCGGTGTCGATCAAGATTTCACCGATGTCGGCGGTGAAGTAGTCGCGGATGGCGCGTATGACCAGGCTGCTTTCCTGGTAAATCAGGAAGGCACCCTTGCCGGCCTTGGCGGCGCCGTCGATGGCGTCCCACAGCTTGAGCATGTAATTCAGGTCCCACTGCAGTTCAGCAGCGGTGCGGCCAATGCCGGCAGTGCGCGCGATCAGGCTCATACCCTTGGGGTACTCCAGCTGGTCCATCGCGTCTTTCAGCTCTTCGCGCTCTTCGCCCTCGATGCGCCGGCTGACACCGCCGCCGCGCGGGTTGTTGGGCATCAGCACCAGGTAACGGCCGGCCAGGCTGACAAAGGTGGTGAGCGCCGCGCCCTTGTTGCCGCGTTCTTCTTTTTCCACCTGCACGAGCAGGTTGTCGCCTTCCTTGACGACATCTTGGATGCGCGCCTCGCGGGCACTGACACCTTCGCGAAAGTAGATCTTGCTGATCTCTTTGAAGGGCAAAAAGCCGTGGCGGTCTTCGCCGTATTCAACAAAACAGGCCTCGAGGCTGGGCTCGACGCGGGTGATGACGGCCTTGTAAATGTTGCCCTTGCGCTGTTCGCGCCCTTCGATTTCGGTCTCGAAGTCGAGCAGTTTTTGTCCGTCGACGATGGCCAGGCGCCGCTCTTCGGGCTGCGTGGCATTGATCAGCATGCGTTTCATGTGCACTCCTGCGCTGGCCCTGCTGGTTTTGTCCAGACTGGGCCGGTTGCAAATCGATGCACGGCAGGCGTGACCGTTGAACCCTAGTCGCGAAATGCCCTGGACTGCGTGTGGCCTGTGCACGGCCCGGCGCTTGTGGGCCGGGTGGGGTGCGGTGGGGCCCTAGGAACGCAGCGTTGGCGCGTGCAGCCGGCCCGGTGGTGCCTTGCATGTCAGCGTTACCCAATGCCGCCACGGATCACGTGGCATGGCGCGTGCACCGGCCGCGCCGGCATGCTGCCGGGGCCAGAAGGTGCAACAGGGGGCAAAACGCTGAAACATGGGCTGCACCAAGGTGCTGGCTGCGGGTGCCTGGCCCATAGGCGCGGCGCTGTTCGGGGACAGCGGGCGCGCTTGCGGTCAGGCCGGGCACCGTGAATTTTCGGTTGGCTGTGCCGCCACCTGGAAGGGAAGGGCGGCCCAGCGGGGATTCGGTTACGTCTGTCTGCCGCCTGCCCAGGCTGCCCGCCATTTCACTTCGGTGATGGTGGCCGGGCAACTGAAAAGCAGGCGTTGCATCACCTGTAAATGACTGGCCCCACCATTGCGGGCCAGCACGCCCACGGTAAACGCCCCAAGTGCCCGGGTAAACTCCGAAAAATCAAGCACTTACAGCCTAAACGTGGACTGCCGCAGTATACCGGCCTATTTTGATGCCCCCTGAAGCTGGTGTTGCCGGCGCGGCGCCTGCCGTGCAATGGCTGACCGTGGACGCCGAGTCGGCCGGCCAGCGGCTGGACAACGTGTTGCTGCGGGTGCTCAAGGGCGTGCCCAAGACACACATCTACCGCGTCATCCGTTCGGGCGAGGTGCGCGTGAACAAGGGCCGGGCGCGGGCCGACACGCGCGTGGCTGCGGGCGACGTACTGCGCCTGCCGCCGATGCGCCTGCCTGAAAAAGCGGCCGCGCCGGCCACCCCCGGGCGTGAGTTCCCGGTGCTGCTGGAAGACGAGCACCTGCTGGCCATCAGTAAGCCGGCGGGTGTGGCGGTGCACGGCGGCAGCGGCGTCAGCTTTGGTGTCATTGAACAGTTGCGGGCGGCGCGGCCGCCTTTGGCTGGCGCGGCGGCCTATTTGGAGCTGGTGCACCGGCTGGACAAGGAAACCTCGGGCATCCTGCTGCTGGCCAAAAAGCGCAGCGCGCTGGTGCGTTTGCAAGACCAGTTCCGTGCCCGCGACACCGCCAAGACCTACAACGCGCTGGTCTGGGGCGAATGGCCCGACAAGCTGAAGGTCATCGACCAGGCTTTGCACAAGACGCTGGACGCTGCTGGCGAGCGCCATGTGCGTGTGGTCGATGCCGCACACGCCGATGGCCGCCGCGCCATCACGCTGGTGCGCGTGGCGCAGCGGCTGAACGGCTGCACGCTGCTGGACGTGACCATCAAAACCGGCCGCACGCACCAGATCCGCGTGCACCTGGCACATGCTGGCCACGCCATCGTGGGCGACCCGAAATACGGCGACTTCGCTCGCAACAAGGCTTTTGCCAAGGCGCACCATGTCGACCGCATGTTTCTGCACGCCCGCGACCTGGGCTTTGACCACCCTGCCAGCGGCCAGCGTGTGCAGTTGCACGCGCCGCTGCCGGCTGATTGCCAGCAGCTCTGCCTGGGCCCCCTCTCCCTCTCAGGCAGAGGGCTGGTGTGATGGCCTGCCAAACCCCTCGCTCTCCTGATCGCCACGCACACTCTCCATGCCCCACCATTCACCCTCACCCCAACCCTGTCCCTGAAAGGGAGAGGGGGCCAGACATGAACACACGCCACCGCCGCTTTGATCTGATCGCCTTCGACTGGGACGGCACGCTGTTTGACAGCACGCAGCTCATCGTGCTGTGCATGCAGGCCGCCTGCCGTGACATCGGCGTGCCCGTGCCCAGCGACGAGCGGGCGGCTTACGTCATCGGCCTGGGCCTGCACGACGCGCTGCAGCACGCCGTGCCCGGCCTGGACCCGGCGCGTTACCCCGAACTGGGCGCCCGCTACCGTTTTCACTACACCGCGCGCCAGCACGAGCTGGTGCTGTTCCCGGGCACGCTGGGCATGCTGCAGGCGCTGAAGCAGCGCCAGCACCTGCTGGCCGTGGCCACCGGCAAGGCGCGCCGTGGGCTGAACGAGGCCTTGGCGCAGTCGCAACTGCACACGCTGTTCGACGCCACCCGCACCGCCGACGAAACCGCCAGCAAGCCGCACCCGCTGATGTTGCAAGAGCTGATGGCCGAGCTGGGCGTGGCGCCCGAGCGCACGCTGATGATTGGCGACACCACACACGACCTGCAACTGGCCCGCAACGCCGGCACCGCGCGCGTGGCCGTCAGCTATGGCGCCCACGAAAAGGCGGCCTTTGCCGAACACGAACCGCTGTTTGTGGCGCACAGCACGGCCGAGTTGCAGCAGTGGTTGATGGACTGCGCATGACACCCCGCAACAGCCCCTAACGCCCGCAACGCCCCCGCCCGAGGCCCACCGCATGAGCAGCAACACCAGCCCCACGCCCCCCACCGACGCCGCCGAACCGCTTTGCGCCAGCACCGAGCTGCAAGAACGCGGCCGCGCTTTGGTGTGGGATGTGCTGCTCTACAGCCGCCCGGCGCGGGCTTTTGTGCTGCGGGTGGACGGCCAGTTGCACGCCTACATCAACCGCTGCGTGCACGTGCCCACTGAAATGGACTGGCAAGCGGGCGAATTTTTCGACGCGGACAAACGTTTCATCGTGTGCAGCATCCACGGCGCCGCCTACGAACCCACCAGCGGCCGCTGCGTGGGTGGCCCCTGCGGCCGCGGCCGCTTGACCCCTGTGGCCGTGGGCGAACAGGGCGGGCAGGTCGCTTGGTATCCTTCAGCCGACATCCAGCCCGTGCCTTTTGACGACGCACCGGGCGCAACCGGTTCACCATGAACACCGACCCCCCCCAGACCCCTCTTCCTGCCGACGCCCCTGGCGCTGCCGCAGCCCCCCCGCCCGAGCCCTTGACGCTGACGGCTGCCGCTGCGCTGGCCGCCCAGGCGCAGCAGGCCCAGGCCCGTGCGGCCACCGCCGGCAACCTGGAATCCACGCTCGAGAAGGTGGCCACCCAGCTGCTGCAACAGCAGCGCAGCGACCGCCGCTGGCGCATCTTCTTCCGCCTGGCCTGGCTGCTGCTCGCCGCCAGCGTGCTGTGGGTGATGCTGTCGCGCAGCCACGTGCCGGCTGCCGGTGGCCTGCGGCACACCGCGCTGGTGGACCTGCGCGGCGAGATCAGCGCCGACAGCCTGGCCAGCGCTGAGAGCCTGGTGTCGGCGCTGTCCAGCGCCTTTGAAGACCCGGGTTCGCAGGCCGTGGTGCTGCGCATCAATTCACCCGGTGGCAGCCCGGTGCAAAGCGGCATCGTCTACGACGAGATCAAGCGCTTGAAAGCCAAGCACAACAAAAAGCTGTATGCCGTGGTTGAAGAGGTGGCGGCTTCGGGCGCTTACTACATTGCGGTGGCGGCTGACGAGATTTATGTCGACAAGGCCAGCATCGTGGGCAGCATCGGCGTGCTGATGGACGGTTTTGGTTTCACCGGCCTGATGGACAAACTCGGCGTCGAGCGCCGCCTGCTCACATCGGGCGACAACAAGGCCATGCTCGACCCCTTCAGCCCCGTGAACCCGCAGCAAAAAGCCAAGGCGCTGGCGATGATCGAGCAAATCCACCAGCAGTTCATTGCGGTGGTGAAAGAAGGCCGTGGCACGCGCCTGAAAGAAACCCCCGAAACCTTCTCCGGCCTGTTCTGGAACGGCGAAGAAGCGGTCAAGCAGGGCCTGGCCGACGCCACCGGCAACCTGGAATTTGTGGCGCGCGAAGTCGTCAAGGCCGAAGACATCGTCGACTACACACAGCGTGAAAACGTGGCCGAGAGGCTGGCCAAGCGCTTTGGCGCTGCCGTCGGCGCCGGCGCCGTGCAGGCGATGCGCGAGCTGGCGCCGCTGAAGTGAGCGGCAGCAGTTCGGGCGTGGCCGATGCAGGCCTGCCGCTGGCCGAGCGCCTGGCGGTGGCCACCCAGCACCTGCTGCCCAAGCGGGCCTTGACACAACTGATGGGCGCCCTGGCGCGTGCCGAAGGCGGGGCTGCCACCACGGCGGCCATACGCTGGTTCGTCAAGCGTTACGGCGTGGACATGGCCGAGGCGGCCGACAGCAACCCGGCCGCCTACCGCAGCTTCAACCAGTTTTTTACGCGTGAACTCAAGCCCGGCGCGCGGCCGCTGGCCAGCACCGCCGGCGGCAACACCCTGCTGTGCCCGGTGGACGGTGCCATCAGCCAGTTTGGCGCCATCGACGGCCAGCGCATCTTCCAGGCCAAGGGCCACCACTACAGCGCCACCGCACTGGTCGGTGGCGACGCCGCGCTGGCGGCGCACTTCCACGGCGGCCACTTTGCCACGCTGTACCTCAGCCCGCGCGACTACCACCGCATCCACATGCCGGCCGCCGGCCGCCTGCTGCGCATGGTGCACGTGCCAGGCGACCTGTTCTCCGTCAACCCGGCCACCGCGCGTGGTGTGCCGGGCCTGTTCGCGCGCAACGAGCGGGTGGTGTGCGTGTTTGAAGGCCCAACAGGCCCAACAGGCCCCACAGGCGCAGCCGGCGGCCCGCTGCAGGGCCGGCCCTGGGTGCTGGTGCTGGTGGGCGCCACCATCGTGGGCAGCATGGCTACCCAATGGCACGGCCTGGTGAACCCGCCCCGGCCCGGTGCCGTGCGCGAATGGGCCTACCACGACCAGGACGTGCAACTGGCCGCTGGCGCCGAGATGGGCCGCTTTTTGCTGGGCAGCACGGTGGTGATGCTGTTCCCGGCCGGGCCGCTGGCCTTCAACAGCGACTGGCAGCCGGGCGGTGCCATCCGCATGGGCCAGGCCATGGCCCACTGGTCTTGAAGCGGCCGGCCCTGTCGTCAGCGCCCCCTGTAGCGTTGGCAACAGCGGCCGAAGCGCCGGCCCAGACAGCGGCCGCACAGCCCGCCCCCGCACCACCCGCCGCACCGGTGTCGCGCTGGGCGCTGGTGCTGCTGTTGCTGGTGCCGGCGTTGTGGTCGTCCAACTACATCATTGCGCGCAGCGCCAACGGCGTCATCAACCCGCACCTGCTGGCCACCGGGCGCTGGTTGCTGGCGGGCCTGCTGCTGCTGGCCTTTTTGGGCCCCAGCGGTTGGCGCGCGCTGGCTTTGCATGCGCGGCACGAATGGCGCCACCTGCTGGTGCTGGGCGCCTTGGGCATGGGCATCTGCGGCGCCTGGGTGTACGAGGCGGCCCGCAGCACCACGGCAGCCAACATCGCGCTGCTGTACGCGGCCACGCCGGTGGCCATTGCGGCGCTGAGCACCAGGCTGCTGGGTGAACAGCTGCGCCTGCGCCAGAAACTGGGCACGGCGCTGGCGCTGGCCGGTGTGCTGTTTGTCATTTCCAAAGGCAACCCGATGAACCTGCTGGCCGTGCGCTTCAGCACGGGCGACCTGTGGGTGGTGGCCTGCGCCGTGGCCTGGACGGCCTATTCGGTGCTGCTCACCTGGTGGCCCAGCCGCCTGGGCACGGGCGAGCGGCTGGTGGCCATCATCGCGGGCGGCTTGGTGGTGTTGCTGCCTTTCACGCTGGCCGAGGCCTGGCTCACCCCCGGCCCGCCGCTGGGCTGGAAGGCGGCCTTGCTGGTGGTGCTGGCCGCCGTGCTGCCGGGCCTGCTGAGCTACAGCGCCTACGCCCACCTGCAGCGCCAGGTGGGCGCGGCACGCGCGGCGCTGATGCTGTACCTGACGCCGGTGTACGGCGCCGGCCTGGCCTGGGCCCTGCTGGGCGAGGTGCCGGGCTGGTACCACGCCGTGGGAGCGGCCTTGATACTGCCCAGCATTGCGTTGGCGGCGAGGAGGTAGCGCCGCTGGTGCAGGCCGGCCTGCACCAGCGGTGTTCAACCTAGAAACGGCAGTTGACCGCTGTGCTCCGCAGGATAAACCGCATGAATACTGGCAAGAGTAGCCACGACCCGCTTCACCTGTTGGGTGAAAGCGCTACGCACCCGATTGAGCCGCGATACGGCGCGTTGGCGGCGTTGCTTCTCCTCGCGGCCGTGAGGCCGCAGCGTCGTCGCGTCTTGCCACCACACCGTATCGCAGCCCACTCGGGCGCGTCCAACTGCCGTTTCTAGGTTCAACCAAACAAGCCCGGCGCCGCCGCCGGGTCGCTGTCGTCGCTGTAAAAGCAGTGCGGGCACACCGCGCGGTAGCGGTTGTTGCCGCCGATCAGCACCTGCTCGCCTTCCTTCACGCGCCGGCCCTGGTCGTCCACGCGCAGGTTCATGCTGGCTTTGCGGCCGCAGGCGCAGATGGTCTTCATCTCTTCCAGGCCGTCGGCCAGCGTCAGCAGCGCTGCGGCGCCGGGGAAGGCCACGCCTTGAAAGTCACTGCGCAGGCCATAACACAGCACCGGCACGTGGTGCTGGTGCGCCAGGCGGTGCAACTGGCGCACCTGCTCGGGCGTCAGGAACTGGGCTTCGTCGATCAGCAGGCAGGCCAGGCCCGGGCCCAGCCACTGGGCGTTGAACACGGTGTCGGGCCCGAAGGTCTCGGCCACCCGCTGCAGGCCCAGCCGCGAGCCGATCACCCCCGCGCCCGCGCGGTCGTCGTGTGCGGCCGTGAACAGCCGCACCCGCATGCCGCGTTCTTCGTAGTTGTGCGCCGCCTGCAGCAAGGCCGTGGACTTGCCAGCGTTCATGGCGGCGTAGCGGAAATAGAGTTTGCTCATCTACGAAAAAAAACGGCCGACGTCGCCGTCGGCCGGTGGCTGGTTCTGGCAAAACAGCCCCGCTCGGGCTGTGGAGCTTACAGCGCCGGAATGCGCAGCACCTGCCCCGGGTAGATCTTGTCGGGGTGGCTCAGCATGGGCTTGTTGGCTTCGAAGATGGTGGGGTACTTGTTGGCGTCGCCGTAAAAGGCCTTGGCGATTTTGCTCAGGTTGTCGCCGCTGACCACCACGTGGAACTGCGCCTCGGGTGCCGGGTTGGCCACCGTCATCAGGTCGTTCACGGCTTCGACGCCGGCCACGTTGCCGCAGCACAGCAGTATCTTTTCCTTGGTGGCCTGGTCGTCCACCACGCCCGAAACGGTGACGGTGGCGCTGGGCCCGTCAAAGGCCACGTCCAGCCCGTCGGCCGGCAAACCCTGGGCGCGGATGTAGCCGGTGATGGCGTCGCCCGCCGCGCGGCTGAGCGCCGCCACGTTTTCAGGCGTGGGCGCCGCAACCACGGCGGCTTCGGCGGCCTTGGCCTCGCCAGTGCCAAACAGCTTTTCGCCAGCGCTTTTGATGAAAGACAGCAGACCCATGGACTCGCTCCTCATTGTTGATAGGGTGGGGATAAAAAGAGACATGCTACGCCACGTCAAAGCCGGGTCGACCAAGACCTTGGTGCGGGTGCTGGCCAGGGCCCGTGCGTGCAGCGGACTTGGCGGCGGCGCAAAGGCGGCTCATTTCGGGTGCCAGGGCCGGCGCATCAAGGGCATGTTCTGGCTGGCCGCGGTGGCCGCACTGTCAAAAGGGTGGGCCAGCATGCCGCCTGCGGCGGAGACGATTTTCCACACGTACTGCCGTGTTTCGGCAAAGGGCGGCACGCCCAGGTAGCGGTCCACCGCGCCTTCACCGGCGTTGTAGGCGGCGGCGGCCAGCACCACGTCGCCCTGGTAACGCGCCAGCAGCCAGCGCAGGTAAGCCATGCCACCGCGCACGTTCTGCGTCGGGTCCATGGCGTTGCGCACCCCAAAGCGTGCGGCTGTTTCCGGTATCAGCTGCATCAGCCCCTGAGCGTTTTTCGGCGACACCGCCGTGGGGTTGAAGTTGCTTTCGGTGGCGATGAAGGCCAGCACCAGGTGTGGCTCCAGCTGGTATTCGGGCGCCACCAGCCTGACAAAACGCACCAGGGTGTCGGGTGCATTGCGCGGCGGCGGCGGTGGCGCCGGCGGCGCCACCACGGCCGTGGCGGCCTTTGTATTGACGCGGCTTGGGGCGGCGGCGGCCAGGGCATTGGCGCGCTGCCGCTCGGCAGCAGCAGCGGCCGATGCGGCCAGCGCGGCGATGATGGCTTGGTCTTCTTCGGGGTCGCGCAAGCAGGCCGGCGGTGCGCCGCGGGGGGCGCCCAGGCGCGCCAGCATGTTGCGCGCCTGCACCAGGCCCTGTTCAGCGGCGGCGGCAAACAGGTGCGCGGCCTGCGCCTCGTCACGCTCGATGCCGCGTGAATTGGTCAGCATCCAGCCCAGGTTGTACTGGCTTTCGGCGTCACCATGGCGGGCGGCGCGGCAGTACAGCTCGGCCGCACGCACGGGGTCGCGCGGCGCGCCCTGGTCGCCGTATTCCAGCGCCTTGGCCTCCTGGCGCCAGCGGTCCACCTGCGAGGGCACCACGGGCGCGCGCTCCAGCGGCGGCGCACTGGGGCGCGGCAGGCCGTCGAGCGTGAGC
>JACCDR010528678.1_pt1 | contig 12192 bp, 21 predicted proteins | sample 7446431 | NCBI WGS metagenome assembly JACCDR01 (sample SAMN15323443, study PRJNA562643) | freshwater metagenome | isolation source: river surface water | place: USA:Blue River Watershed | collected 2017-08-17
GGTTACTGCACCAATTCGATTGACTGAAAACGCCTTGTCTCCGACCCAAACCTCCCCCCTCACGTGATCAGCGCGAATGAACGTCTCGAGGAACGTCTTGTTGTTTTCGCTCATAACTTCACCAGTTCTTCTATGTGGCACCGCAGACACGGTTTGCACCCTTCATCGCAGTCACAACAAGTGCAGGTCCAGCCAGCTACTAATTCACCAATGCTCGCGAGCTTCGCCTCGGCTTTCTCGGCACGTGCTTTCGTGACGTCAAAAACACCACCCAGTTCTTCCCCACCATCTGTCATAGCTTCCTCACCAGGGTCTCAACCGACCGATCAGACAAAATCTGCGCCAGTACCCCATTAACATAAGTCTGAATGTCCAGCGTCTGGTCCCGGTTCAGTACTAGGTGGATATCCACCCCATGGCAACTTCTCCCCCATTGTAGATGCATTACCCATCGGTCCTCCTCAGGGGTCCTGCTGCTGCAAAAACTCACACTCGTCGGTTCCCGAACCTCGTATCGGAACAGGTCAAGCAGGGTCTGGTCAATGAACACTCGGTCTCTTGCAGTCAGCCTCATCTGCTGCTGATAATCAGGGCTGCTCAAGTACTTGTCCCAAAACTTCCCCACCCACGATGTAGGAGCCGCTGTTGCCACCCCTACATACTGTGCCGCCACCTCAGGGGTAACCCACCGACTGTAATTTGACCGCACAACCCGAATCTGCTGCTCTCCTCCGCCCTCACCCGGGAATACCAGAAGCGATACCCCCGCCACACCCCCCCAGGTCAACCGAATACCCCCCTCACCCATTAAGGTCGGATAAACGGATGTAGGTAAGGGTAAGTCTTTTAAGACCGGTGCCAGGAGGTTGTTGAGTTGTGCCCGAATCTCAGAAAGGAGAATGACCTCAGGTATGGACGACGCCGATGCAGAAGAGACGTAGTCCCTCCTAGCGGCGATAAATCTGTCCATGATGGCATTGACCCAAGCCGTTTGGTCAAATTCAGCCAATAGGGGATCCTCCAAGGCAGCAGAAGGAGCAGAACCAGATAGCCCCTGGTATAATGCTAACAGCTCCTGTGTCAGAAGCCTGTAGAGATTGCGATCTAAGTAGGGGGTCGAGATGAGCTTCTCAACTGCTTGTTCTCCAGCCGCCCATACAAACCACCCAACAAATTGCTCAAAGCTCACAGACTCCACCCTCATACATGTTGTCGTTGTTGTAGCACTCAAAGTTATTGTTCCTGCCCAGGAACCGCGTCGTAGCGGCGGCGAGGCCCCCAAACCCCAACCCAATAGAAGGCCCAGGAGCCGCGTAGCGGCGAGGCCTCCTTCTGCCGGAGATCAAGGCCTCCGGGTCCGAGAAATCCTGTGTAGGATATTTCACTACAGTCAAGGAGATTGCTGCGAATGGGAAAAAATCGCCGGCTGGGAATGGGATTTAAGTTGAATAAAAATCCAGTACGATTTTACTGAGTATACTCAGTGAAATCGTACTCAGTAAAATCGTACGTTCTAGCTCTCATGGGGATACATACCTGGCGGTCCCTGAGAAATGAACTGGGTTAGGGTTGTTGTTGGAGGGTGATTCGCCAGCGGCGGGCTCGGAGGATGGCTTGTTCCCCCACAAGGCCTCGGACCTCCTCAGCAGCGATGTAGTCGTTGAGGAGGCGGAGAGCATAGGGGCGAAGGTCTGGGCGGACCCAGCATTGGGTTAGTTCCTCAGGGTCTGAGGGGACGAGGTGTGGAACGACCCAGAAGGGTTCGGTCACGTTGATGTTGATGACCCCCTGGGTGAAGGCACAGACAGGGTAGCAGCAGTCCTCGATTGCATCCTCTGCTACAAGGTCACTGAAGTTCTTAAAGTCTGCGGTAGGGACCTTGTACGCTGATGTCGCACCATGAGGGCTGCTGATCACAACGTAGGTATAGCTGGTAGTTTCTTCGGTGATGGTAGTCATCTATCCTCGGTCGAGGTAAAAACCTCGCAATATAACCCAACAAGGGGTCTTTTACTTGGGCTCCTAAGCCAAAAACCGGTAGAAGGTCCTCTCCTTCAAAAACAACGATAGGGAGCCATCGGAGGTGTTCTGCCACGGTCACAAAGACGTTGTTTGGACCTCGGTAAGAAAGGCGATAGCGTGGCTGGTGACCCACCACTCAGGTTTGAGAACATTCAACCACTGGGGGAGAAGGCGAGTTATGTAGGCTTTCAGGTCGGGGTCGAGTTGCTGAATTAACAGGGAGTCCTTGGGCCCGGAAACTAAGAGGCGGTTGAAGATCTGGTAGGGCTGCTGGATAGGGGGATTCTGCCAGGTAGTGGCGCCATTGACGATGACAAGATCCTTGTTGAAGTCAATCCCATAGGCAAAGGCAGCAATAGGGTCGGCATCGATGAAGCCGCATTTGACGAGGGCGATGAAGGAGGTAAAGTCCTCTACGGGAACATCGTAGGATGTCTGAATGCTATCGTAGTGTGGGCCTTCGGAGCAGATGACCCGGATGGTGGGGATGACGGTGCTGTCCATGAGGAGAAGTACTCAGGCGGACGCGAATAATGAACCTGCCAGTTCTTGCATTTGGGTGCGGTTGGCTTGGTTAGGGTTCTCTTCAAGCTCCTGGATAATGAGTCTGGCAAAGTAGCGCTTTGTGTCCGCGTCCAGGCGCCGGGTGTCATACTCCAGGGGATGAAAGCAGCGGAGGATCCGAAAAGGCGGGTCAGGTAGATTGCTGTGGAACCGGGGATAGCTGAGGAAATGCAGACTGAAGTCGATTCCGTGCGCGAAGGCGGCTACGAGTTCACAATGATAGGGTGCTCCTTGAACAAGGGCGATGAAGGAAGTGAAGTCCTCTACGGGGACATCGAAGGACTGGACATCGGGGTCATAGTTACGTGTTGCGAGGCAGATGACGCGGATGAATTTGACGGCCGGGGTGGTTGAGGAGGTTGTTTGTAACAGGGCGCGCAGGTCCTCAAGGACTTTTCGGGGTGGATGCTGTTGAGGAGTAAGGGCAGGGTTGGCATTGAACCACTGGTTGAGGAGTCGGCCCAGGTAGGATATCAACGACCAAGGCGTCTACTGCCGAAGCCTCAGGGTAGTGGTCTCCGGGAGCACAGTTGTAGGCTGCGGTCAAGATGGCGCCACGTAGGCAAAAGCATCCCGGGCTGGTTGTGTATGTGCTGAATGGGTTTGCAGTAGCTTTGGTCCTAACTTCTGCGATTAAACGGCGCTTTTTAGCCGGCAGTGGTTGGATTGTCGCAAACTCCTTGGTTGACGCAAAGACCTTTTGGGTCCAACCCTTACTGGTCAGGAGGGATTTGGCCTCTTTCAGAATCCGAAGATGCTTGGCTTGTTGTGCTTTTTTGGAACTGGCGTTCATAGGGTTCTTTACTTGCTGGGGGTGTGGACGATGCGGTAGGTGCCAACCGGAGGGATTGCTCCGCGGGTAATGAAGTAGGGCTCGCCCTCAAAGTCACAGGGGACAACCTCCCCAAAGACGTCTTCAACATTCAACGCAACGGGCTCGATCGTTGAATCGCTCTTACGCACCAAAGCTTGAGTACCCTGGATACCTACAACGGTACCGATGTCGGTCCCGAACATACGCCCGTAGTAAAACCAGACCTGGTCACCAATCTTGAGCATCGTCGTGTTCATGTCTAGTTATACTCAAACCGAAACCGGTAGGAGCCTCAATCTGACTATACCTCGGGGAGGCACGCAAAATGAACCGCTACTTGAGTTACCTCCCCAAAGCGCGCATCTCGTTGGGGACTGCCTGTCGAAAGCGTGGTTCATTTCCGGTAACCGGATTGAGTACCGCGCCTAAGAACGATGAAGAAGAAAGACGTCTGTGACGAGAAAGTCAGCCTGCAGGGTTGTGACAGCATGTCTGTCACAGCATGTCTGTCACAGCAGCCATGACAGTTGCTCGGGCGGTTCTAGGTGCTCGGAATGCCATGAGTCCCCTAAACCGTACGCCCGATGTGGCGTATTGGCACGCCGAGTGGTGGCAACAACAGAAAGACGGAAGCTCCCACTTCTGCATCCTGCGACCTGTCTTACCCTGGGGTACAGAGTGCGTCGGTGTGTGGTGAACCTGGTGAAGAGGAAGACACCGGGTTTGGGTTCGCTCTTATAGGTTCATTTTGGGCACCATCCTGGTGTAGAGTGTGATGAGGCTCCCACCGTTTTTGGTTGAGGGGCCCAAGTAAAGGCCCGTTTTCGGACGGGAACCGCTTAAATTGCGGGGGAAACCCCGACTGGCATGTCGAGATGACGGCCTGTCTGAAAATGCTACGTATTGGGGTAAAGGTACTCACGTGCAAAGCTTGTGCCGAAGGAGTTCAAGCTAAAGTTTGAGGCTGAGTGACCTAACGAAAAAGCCTTCTCAGGTATACCCTGAGAAGGCTTTTTCGTTGTTGTAGCCCCAGCGGGATTCGAACCCGCACGATTTAACAGAGGGGTTTAAATCCTCCGCGTCTTGCCAATTCCGCCACAGGGCCGTAAGAGAGGTTACTTCTCCTTCTTCTTCATGTAGTAGGCCTGGTCGAGCCGGTTGGCATTGGCCGTCGCGCCAATATGATTGGTGACCACTAGGGCAACCGCCGCAATAAGGCAGAGAAGGATGCTGATTAGGGTAAACAAGGTAACTCCTTAGACGTGGGAAAGTGCGTGAGTTGACCAGAAATCGTGGGATTCCCGGATTTCGTAGCTATTCTCGACCCAGGTTTGAGGGTCCCGCAGACTCGGGTCATTGGGTTCCCGTGGGGCTGCAGGCCCACCATAGATGGTGGCGAGGACTTCCCCGGGGCCGCCGCTACGGACGATGACCACCGTTACTGTGCGGGTCGGTCGAGTTGGGCGTTCTACTGTCCTGCTCGTGTATTGCCGTCCGGGACGGACGACGTGGCGAACCTCATCCTCCTTGACAGGAAGGTCTCCCATTATGGGGCCGTAGAGACCACACTCAAGTTCAGGGAGGTCATCCGGCAGTTCGAGCTGCTTGAGCCGGACCTTTTCCCCGAAGGGAATCTGTTTCGCCTCCCCGAGCACGCCCCGCACATAGCCGACCACAATAGGGGGGACATGGTCAAGGTGGCTTTGAGGGATTAGACGCATGTGGACTACTACCGGGTCCCGAGCCCAAAATGAACCCTCTTGGGATTAGGACGCTGGATGATGAGAGCGAGGAGCAGTATGTCAGTGGTAATAAATAACGACTGCTGCTGACTGGTGTTGGTTTCCATTATGTTTAGAGCTTAAGCATTTGCTGTGCCAATACTAATCCCCGCTTATTTCCCCTCTTGTTCGGACCCTGTACCATCTTTGTCGGGGCGTTTTGCCACAATGGGGCGTTCCGGTGTATCATTAGATGAGGCTCCTGTTTGAGAGCCCAAGTAAAGGCTCATCTTCGGATGAGAACCGCTTAAATTGCAAGGTTTTACCTTGACATGCTGATGAAGGTAGGCAGTGGGTATGGGGATTGGCCTCGTCCTGATGACGGGTGGCTCTCCAATAGGGTCTCCGTACTTACGGTCCCAGTCGGGGTGGACAGCAATGGGCAGTATCTCGAGTGCCCGTTGACCCCAGATCTCGTGATCAATGACCAGTTGGGCAGGCCCAGCTATCAGAAATGCAAAGAAGGTAGAGTAGACACCCTGGATCCAACCCCCGCGGTCCTTTAATGACCCGGTCTCCGAAGTGTCTAGTGAGAGCTTGTTACCCACGAGGGTGCCCGTAAAACGCGGGATACTTACCAAAGATGACCCCGAGCAGCGCTCAACCAACTCCAGAAATGAGTACTCAGGCAGTTTCTGTGCCAACTCACCCCAAGTTGTTGACTCAGTATAAGAGTTCCAGACCTCCAACCCAACCGCAGTTAAGGTGCAATCCAACCATACATCGTAGTACATGCCCATGAGGATATACATACACCACAACCAACCGGGGTTCATTTTCGAGTGGACTGGGAGTAGTAGGGTTATGGGCTGGACATCAAACTCAACTTGGACGTCGTCTCAACAAGTGGCCGATGAGGTCACGAAAAACCATCAAGCCGCAGGGAGGTGTACGGAGCTGTGCGGGGGAGTGGGTTCTCTTCTCCGCCTGTACAGAACGAAAGGGCACGAAAAGCATTTTCCTTGACCTCATCGAGATCACTCCCAGGGGAGAATATGCTACCAAGGATCTCCATGAGGACTGTGGACCGTACTTTTACGGTTGTCCCCAAGAGCTAATCGATCTTGTCGACCCTGCTACACACCCAAATGCGATTGAATGGCGTCGCCTGAACGCCCTTATGGGTACGAGATAATCATCCGCCTGAAGGTTCATTTTCGAGGGGGCCGGGAGTAGAGGTTATCATGAAGACGATGAAGCTCTCCAATAACGAAAAGGCCGCCAACCGAGTCGCTAAGGCCATTGCGGCCGGGAAGATTCTCCGCTCCTATAGCCCGACGGCGAACCAAAACATCTCGGTGGGCAGCTTCCGCCAAGCCGTGGACGCCGGGGTCCGGTTCGCTACCTTGGGTGAGAATAGCCGCTACCCGGGGACGGAGGTTGAAGAGCGCCTTTTCAAGACAGCCGAAGAGGCCGCTTACCGCTTCGTTTCCTTGGTGGGTTCCACTCGGGCCCGTGAAGTAGCTGTCAAGCAAGGATTTTGAGCCCCCTAGGTTCATTCCTAGCCGCAGGCAGTGTAGATACAGGTGAGGCTCCTACCGTTTTTGGCTTAGGGGCCCAAGTAAAGGCCCGTTTTCGGACGGGAACCGCTTAATATTGCAGGGGAAACCCTGACAGGTCACTGACCCTGAGGTTATTGCTCGAATTAAGAAGCTCGCCGCCTGAGACAACATCCACACATGAATGATACCACCGCCGCTAAACTGACCGAATACCTGTCCAACCTTTCGGACGATGCCCACGACCTGAGCCCTTGGTACCCACCGGATAAGGACATCCTTGGGGTCTCCACCGGGGAGCTGCAGGTCATTGCGGCGTCCTCAAACCACTACAGGTTCAACCTGAAGTCCGTCTACAAGGGAGTGACAGGTAACGTGACGATACGGAAGACCACCCGGTTCTTCGGCAGCGTCAAAACGACATCATTCACCGTGACCGGGGCCATGTCCCTTCGGGCTGATTCTGGGGGCGAACTCAAGGCTTCCTATGAAACCCTTGGCTATTGGCTAGATAAGATCTCGGAACTCCCGGGTTTTGTTGACGCAAAAGAGGAGCTATGACCATTGAGCAGTGGGCGGATACGCTCTCCAAATACGGTAGGGGGCCCAAGTAAAGGCCCATCCCTCAAAAGATGGGAACCGCTTAATATTACGGGGAAACCCCGACATGATGATACGTACCGTCTCAGGGCTGAGCGACCGCCCTGAACACCTCCTCTGCTGAGCAGCCCGTGGATTCGCTGCGACGGGATGACTTCCGCCCCGCAGCCCCCACGGAAAACAAGTAAAGGGTGTTCATTTTCCGGAGTCTACCCAGTAGAGCCTAACATGAAGACGACGACCACCAGCACGGGCCCGAAAGAATACCAACTTGAGTTCACGGGTGAGTTCACCCGCTGCCCCGGTGAGGCACACACGAATGCCTTCATCGATCACTGCAGCCTGTGCGCACCCAACTGGGGCCGCATCCCCGCACACAAGCCCGTTGACCTGGAGAAGGCAAAGGCTGAACACCTCGATGTCCGAGCAGGCCACCTGTCAGATGCCCAGACCCTACAGATGCTCAGTGCTGAGGAACAAGGCCAGGTTGAGCTGGTGTCGGTAACGCGCAAGACCCCCAAGGGCAAGACCTCTCAAATCTACAACGTTTGGCGGTTCCGGTGAGGCGTTACATCATTAGCTACATTGATGACGGCGAACTCTACGAGGAAGTAGTGGAGTCGCTTGATGAGGTTGACCGCATCATTGGCCCTAACGGCACGCGACCGAACGCCAAAGCGACCGTATTTAGGGTCTGGGGGGACGACTTTTGCATCGAGGTCCACTCGCGGCAGGGGGCATACTGACAGACAAACCCCCTTCAAACATTTACTGAATGAGTGGTTTTGTCCCCACTAACGGGTTCATTTCTACGCCTCGGCGGGGTATACATCCTCATGAAAGCCTACGGCCTCCCCCGAACCGACGACGTCCTTAACCCGGACGTCGCAGACATCAAGACCTATGGGCTAGCTTCTCGAGTTGGCCGCCTTGATGACCGCTCCTACTTCAAAAACTCCGCTAGCAAACGAGCCACTCGCCGCTACTGGAAACGTCGTGCCCGTGCTGAGGGCAAAATCGCCACCACCCAATATGAAAACTGAAAACCACCAATTGAATAACCCCACGCCCCTTGAACCCATTACCGTCTCCGGCTGGTACGAACGCACAGATGGTACAGTCGTGGGCGAACGTGCCAACACTGACGGACCGAGGGTATTGAAAATAAGGAGCCCTAAATAAGGGCTCCTTAACAACTTATCGCGAGTCTCTCCGAAAAGGTCCCGGGCGGGACGCCTACCAAGGTGTGAGAGGATAGGAGGGGTTCGACTCCCCGCCTCGCGACCAAATGACCCTCCTTAAAGTCCTCCTCCACGCGTGGGTCACCACCACGCCCCTTTTCTTCAACACCTCCTTAAAGGTGTGGCATAGTGTAGTAATAGGTATGACCTGCGCCCTCGTGTATTCCGTCGCAGGGGGAGACAAATAAGGTTCATTTCCCAACCCCTAACGGGTATCTGATATCATCATGGCAATCTGCAAACCCCTTCCCAAAGCCGCACAGGTCATCCTGAACAAACTCCTCGCCAAGATCGGGGAGGGCCAAACGACCGTTAAGATCGATAACGCCCCCGGCGCCTTCATGGCCGTGGTTGTGGAAAAACTGACGGACAGCACCTTCAGCGTGTCCCACTACTATGAGCAGAATGGGGAATCTGTTGCGGACCCGGACATGATGTTCTACCGCAACTCAGCCAACAACGAGATCTATGCGGTCGACCTGACCCAGAACACGGGGAACTACACCCAGGCGATCTGGCTCCAAGGGGACCGTATCGAGAAGTTCGCCCCGCGCACCAACCGGGAACTGAACCAGTTCGCAGCCATGTGGATGCAAAACATCAAGGTACAGCAAGGAGGACTCAAGAAGTGAGCAAAAAGAAGGATGCCGCCATCAATACGGGCACATACATAGGGGATTACTTCCGTAAAAACCCTATGTTTGCACCACAACCCTCCCCCTACCAAGCGGCTGTCCTGAACCTCGCCAGGTTTATCCGCAGCCCTGAAAACCAGGCTCAGATTGAGCAGGGAGACAACATTACCGCCTTTCACGCAGCAACCGTCCTCGGCCTAGCGTTCGGCAAAGACCCTGAGCAGGTTGTTATCGACCTGGTTGACGTGGAAAGTCCCCCAATGATGACGACAATGACTTCTCTGGACATTGAGAAACTCGGGAAGTTGGCCACAAACGCGTACCTAGACATCGAGAAGGGCTATAAGGAATCCTGGGCGCGCCTCTACGTTCGCAGAGGCGCCCATCTCCTTGGACTACTCAAAAAGGAGGGACTTGAGGTTCGACCCGTCCCCAAAGAAACCAAATGAGCACCCGACTCGAACGAACCCAGCGCTTGCTCGGTGTATAGTAGGATGAGGCTCCTACCGGTTTTGGTTTGAGGACCCAAGTAAAGGCCTATCTACAAAAGATAGGAACCGCTTAATATTGCGAGGTTTTACCTCGACAAGCCTACTCCCGGTACGGAGAACTAACCAAGTCCAAGCAATACGCCCTCGGGGAACCTATGACCTGGTCTACCAGGTCAATGGTAAAACGTTAGGGGTTCATTTCCCAACCCCCTCCGAGTATCCTCTACCATGAACTACATCGGTGATGACGACTCGGACCTCGTGATTGATGACTCCAAGGTCTTTAAGGGCGGCGGCCACGCATACGGCCCCTGTGACACCCTAATTGACGACGACGGTAACGCACGGTTCATGCAGCTTATGAACAAGTGCTGGTCTGTGAGCTACCCCTACCTCATCTGCGCAACTTCGGTAAGGGTCCTGTCTGGGGGCCAGAACGTTTAATTTCTCAAAAGACGGTTCATTTCCCAACCCCCTCCGAGTATCCTCTACCATGAGCCACTCAACGGAAATCGCCGAAACCATCGTCGCCCAACTCTGCAAGTCCACCCGGGCCCTCTCCCTCATGATCGGCGGCCACTCCTACACCGCCTTCGACAAAGGCCTCGTCTTCCGCTTCAAAGCCAAGGCACGCAACGCCTCCAATTGCTGCCGCATCACACTTCAGCCTACCGACACCTACAAGGTCGAGTTCCTGTCCGTGCGCGGAACCAAGGTTACCCCCAAGGGCGAGTTCGAGGATGTTTACGCTGAGAACCTGAAGCCTTTGTTTGAGTCCAAGACCGGCCTCTACCTCTCCCTCTAAAGCAGGCAACCCACTACAATGCTAAAACTTGAAGTCGTTATTGGAACCTTATCTGTGACGCCCTCCCCCACCTGAAGAGGCTTCACCAGGCAGAGAAGACCCTATTGGCTAGCCAATGCAAGGTCCTTACCCTTGAGAAGAACATCCAGGACCTCGAAGAAGAGGCCAAACTCCTCAAATCCGAGCTGCATCAGCACAGGCAACGCTTCCTCGCTGAAGCTATCACCGAAATCTTTGGGGAAGACTCCATCACCCCCTCCGATGACTGCACGCTCGAAGAAGCCACATCCAATATCGTTAGGCGCTTGACCAGCTGGGGCTGCCAAGCCTCGGCCTCATCGGATCATAAGACCATCTTTTTCAGCTATAAGTCAGCCGTTGACTACATGGTGCTACATCAAAACGGGTCTAAGATGACCTGGGTCTTCCCCACCAGGGAAGTCACTGAGGCCGCTTGCCAGAAGTGGCCGCCATGAGCCACTCTGCACCCTGGTGGGTAACCCAGAACCCTTCGGCCCACGCTGAGGCTCTAGGGGTTCATTTCCAGACCCCTTTCAGGTATCATCTTTTACATGAACCCCTTGGCTGTCTTCGCTTTCCTGCCCACCCCCAAGCCCGGTGCCGCCGACAAGGTTCGAGCCCGCCGGGCTAAACTGTCAGGTAAACAACTCGAATCCCATGATCGCGCTTGTGCCGCCTGGGCGGAACACCTAGAGGCGGAGATAGCAGAAGAGGACGAACTTCTCGGTACGTAAACCACCCTTGCAATACAGGACGGGGTTCCTTGCGGGGGAAACCCCGACGACCCCCTCCACCCCAGAACCACACTATGTCCTACCCACTACCAAAAGACTCTTTGTTGACCGTGGGCTCTATCGTGACCCTGAGCAGCTCCCCCACGGGCGCTCTGTTCAATGTCGTTGATCGCCTTGCTAAGAAGCTCACCCTTGTGGGTCTTGACAACCAAGGCACTCCCCATGAGTTGGTTGTTGCTGCCGACAATGTAGTTCAAGTTCTCCCATATAAGACGGTGTCCTACATCCTAGGCGCAATTCTTGAACTACTGGTCGAGCAGCCCGGGGAAACAACTTTGGCATTGCTTACTGCCAAAGACCATCTCTGGAAGCGAGACCCACTACCATTCATTCCTGAGGAATTGCTTTGGGATTCGCTTGCTCGCGCACCCCTTAGTAAATGGCGGGACTTTGTTCCGCCGGGGGAGCAAGAAACCTGCCCAGCTTTTGAGGTCCCCCTTGGGGTTCTTCTCCGATGCGCTACCCCGGACCTAGCCAAGCAGAAAGCCCTTGAACTTATCTTTGACCGTGACCTATACTACCAGGTCCTGGTTTACTTCCCCTAGCCGAAGGGGTTTTGCCCCTACCATAACACCGCCGTAAAGTCAAGGGCAAAACCGCTCCATTATTTTTCGGCCGGGCGCTATGGCCCCGAAGGGGCCTATTCAGTCATGGAGAGGTGGTTAACGGTGAAAAGGGCAATTTGGATTCTGGATCCCAAAATTTCGCATGGCATCAAATTTTCCCGGCAAAGGGCCCTTCGGGCCGGGCCCGCATCATTTCCACTTGTGAGATCAAGGCGGGTTCATTCTCAGGACACTAGGGAGTAGAGCATTCTATGAAGTACGCAAGAAGTGTCCCTAGTTACATGTGGCCCGAAGATCGGCAACGGAAGAATCGACCGTTCTCAGCCCCGGACCCTGCAGAACAGCTTGACAAGCTCCGA